>PVBE012009628.1_pt1 | contig 165788 bp, 127 predicted proteins | sample 1631181 | NCBI WGS metagenome assembly PVBE01 (sample SAMN08397723, study PRJNA350692) | Marine metagenome, whole genome shotgun sequencing project. | isolation source: water | place: Pacific Ocean | collected 2012-04 | reverse complement strand
GTCAATCGACCCAGATCGTTAGATTACCTCTGGATCCGTCTTAGGGGGTCGGGTCAAGTCTGCGGGGCCGGGGCACATGTCCCTGGCTGCTCGTGCAAAGTGCGCGAAGCCGCGATCGCCAGCGCCGACAGCGCCCAGAAAGCGCCCTGCAGCTCGGCCAACAGTAGTGGGTGGGAGACGAGCGAGAAGATCAAGAAGCTCAGCTGGCCGAAAGCTATTCCCCACAGGAGGCCTCGTTCGGACGCATCGCGGCTCCGAATCGCACCGCGGAGTATCGTCGTCACAACCAGCCCCAACACGGCCAAGAGGCCAACCAACGCCGGCACGCCGAACTCCGTGGCGTACTGCAGGAAGTAGCTGTGAGCGTTTTCGACCTCGAGCTCTTCACGCGCGAAGGCGAGCTCGGTAGCTCCGTAAGTATCTCCGTGTGCTTCGAGAAGCTCGGGCCGAACGGCAGCGCCGCTGTTCGAATAACCTCTCGGGCCGAAGCCCCACGTAGGCCGCTCAGCGATTAGGTTGCCTGCCTTGCTCCACAGGAGCATGCGACGGGCGAGCAGCGGGTTCTCGGCGGTCTCCGGGTCGAGAAACTCCCACATTCGCGGGTTGCCGAGACCGCTTAACGTTCGTTGAACGGAGCCACGGAGACTCGGGGCCACGACCAAGCCCACCGGGATCGACAGGAGAGCAACGCTCACCAGACTCGACAACACCAGCGTCCGCTTGCCGTGCGCGGAGGTCGATGCGATTCGTAAGCTCTGCACCAACCAGACTAGAACGGCAACGAGAATTGCTCCGGCCAGGGCCAACAAACCACCGCGAGAGTTCGTATAGAGCAGCGCGACGGAGCCAGCAAGCAAGAGTCCGGCGTGTACCGAGGCAACCGCCTGGCGGCCGACAACGAAGTAGCCATAGGCGCGGCCAGCTGAAAAACCGATCGACAACACCAGGAAGGCGGCGAAGCTGTGCTGGTCCTGGAAGAAACCGACCCATCCTTCACCGGTTTCTATGCCCCTGTCCGGTCGCACATACGGCTCGAGAAACACAAGCTGCAGGAGGGGACTGCACATGGCAACGATGATTCCGACGGTGAATGCTGTCGCCAGCATCGATCGCTTAGACGCGGTGTCGAGCCGCCCGACAGACAGCGCCAGTAGCACCAAGCCCATCGCTGCGATCAGTGCGGCCTGCAAGGGACCGGCCGGACCCTGCGGATTGAAGGTTGAGAGACCTTCAAGCGCGGGGCGCAGCTGGAAAGCCAGCTCCCAGAGCGGCACGTTCCGCAGCAACGCCAGCAGGCTCGAGACGCCAATCGTGAGAACCGAGAACCAAATCGCCAGGGTCGCGTAGCGCGGGAGATCGCTATTGGGCGTCGACCGACGCTCAGGCACCGCACGGTCGATTCGGTGCCACCAGATGCCAATCACAAGGCCGAGCAGGTAAACGAGCGCCGTCGAGCGGTTCGCAAGCCCGAGCTGCCAATCGAGGCTGGGAGTTACCACGACGACGCCAACCAGAACACAGAGGCCGAGGTGGGGTCGGGCCCTACCGAGAAGCAATCCGGCGATCCCGATTCCCCAAGAGAGCATCACGGCGGGCTGCTCTCGTAGCGGTGGCTGTGCGCCGCTTCCACGAGCAAGGGCTTCATGATGGGGCCCTCGAGATCAACCGATCTCTTCGATCGGAAGTGATTCACGCTGGATGAAGTCGAGAAGATCGGACTCGCGCTCGGCCAGCAGGATGTTGTATCGCTCCAAGACGTGGAAAGCGTCGGCCGCCGAGCAACCCGGTATCGATTCGCCTACATCGTTACGCAGAAAATAGGCGTTGATGCCGCGAGGCTCGGTAGCAACCAGCCGGTACCCTTTGCGCTCGCCGAGCTGCGCCAGAGCACCGAGCGAGGCGCCATAGTAGAGTCCGGCCCACTGCGGATCGCTAGTCTTGAGCCCGTGACGATCGAAGTCGGCCTCGTACGGCACGACCAACGCGCGGTCCGGCCCGAACGCCGAGTTGTACTCGATAATGAGAAGACGCGCTGTGCTCACTTCGATGGCGTCCCAGATCCAATAGTCGTTGCCGTCGATGTCGATGCTCATCACATCGACCTCGCCCGAAGAGCCGTGCGTTTCGAGCAGATCGTTGATGTTCTCTCGCGTCACCCACTCGGCAAGCGCCGTCACCCGTGGACCGAAACGCCGGGCTACCCGGGCGATGCGCGTCTCGTTGGCATCGACCATGAGTCCGGTCCAGCCCATCTCCTGGGCCAGAAAGGCGGAGTTGCCACCACGCAAACCGCAGCCGAGCTCCACGAACCGCCGACTCTCCATGCCGATCCGTCGCAACAGGCTAAGCGTTATGCCGTCTTCGTCGTTCTGGGACCCGAGGCGGAATCGCTCTGTGGTCAACGCCTGCGGAAAAGGCAGGCTCTGGTTGTCGATATAGAGCTTTCGGAGGGTCGCCTCGATGCCCGACTCGATGTGGTTGAGGCGTTTGGCGAACTTGCCGAGCGACGCCTGCGCCTTCTTCGAAGAACGCTCGAGCTCTGCGAGTCGTCCCGACAACTCGCGCACCAGCGCCATCAATTCAGCGTCGGCCCGGGCTGTTTCCCGATCTGGACTTTCGGGGCGTCGCGCCATGGCTCTTCAAAGGGCGCGCAAGGGCCGATTCAGTGGTCCACTCATCGGGTTGGGCGCGGGGTAACTTCGCCGGCGTGGTCGGCGACAACCGGCAAGAGCGAAGCCATTCTGTCAACACCTGTGGAACCGCGCAAGCTGCGCGAACAGGCACAAGATACGCCTTCCTGCGCAACGATCTGCGGAAATCGAGGCCTACGAGGGTCCATCACCCATCACGGCCTTCTGGCGAGGGGGCAAGCTCCGCCTTCCGCGCACCGTCGGAAAACGCTTGCCGTTCATTACCAGGCGGATGAGGCTAGTGTCGCGCACGTCGATGGCCATGAAAGCGGCCTCGTCCATTTCCACGAATACCTTGTTGGCAAACTCCAGATGGTGGTAGTGGAAGCCCGCACCGTGAGAGTAGAGGGCGATCGAGTCGACACCGTAGAAGGGCGCCAGGTAGGACAGCCCGCCATAGGTACCGACGAAGGCGCGGGCCCGGCTGATCACCTCGGTCTGGACGCCGAGGTTGTTGCTCGGCTCCATCAAGTGGTCGATCGCATGCAGCCGCGCGCTGCGCTTGGGGTCGAAGTCCCAATGGTCGTCCATCGCGAAACCGGGATTCAAGACAACCACGTCGTGGCGCTCCGTCAGGTTGGCGAGCATTCCCTCGACGAATCCGCGATTCTCTTCCGTATCGGGAAAGGAGTCGTTGAAATAGAAGCGGGCCGCGATGTAGTCGTCGGGAAGGTCTGCGGCCCACGCCGATGGCTTGACGGTTCCGAAGCGTTTGAACTCCGAGAACTGCTCCGCCAGCCGCACGCTCGCCTGTCGCTTCCAGTAGAGCATGAACAGGTTGTACATCATTGCCGGATGCAGGATCTCGAAGTCGTGCTCCTTCAGGACATCCTTGGCGATTTGCAGAATCTCGCGGCCGAAGTCAGAGGTCTTTCGCTGCTTCTGCTTGCCTCCCTGCATTCGCCTCGAGTTGTTGTATAGGTAGTGCTCCGACGTCATGTAGTCGAGGATCTCGATGTAGTTGTCTGTGACGCTCTCATACCAGTTGGCTGCACCGCCTCTCGAGATCACGAACAGCCGGTCGCGATCGAGCCCTTCGTTCGACCTGACCCAGTTCAAGAACGGGATCCAGTAGAGTAGCTCGAACCCCACCTCTCCCAACCACGGCCCAACGACAATCGGCTTGCCGCCGGTGCCCGCTAGACGTCGGATCTCCCGTTTGACGGACTCTCCGTGCTGCACTGCGGTATCACCGGACACGACGCGGGGAACGACGTGCCGTCGCACGAATCCTCTCACCCGCCTGCGCTTCAGAATGCTCAGAAGCCTTCGGAGCAGCATCTTGCGGAGCGAAGACACGAGATATCCCCAGGCACTGTGGTACTTCCTCTCGAACTTGCGGCGCCGATGCGCGAGCTTCTGGTGCAGGTGAGCAATCGCTGAGAGCGGGGCCACGGCCAACCTGAGTGCTCTCGACCCGATGGTGAGGGGTTGTGGGTCGGGTGCATCCCTTGCAGCGAGCTCCTCGACATCCTCGACGAAGACCTTTGTGGGAGAAACGTCGTCGCCCAGCGGGCGTATGAACTCCTTGACGAAATCGCTACCTTGCCCGCTACCGGGCTCGTCTGCCGAGAGCACGCCCGCTAATTGCTCGAGGTGGTTGTCGAAGCTGCGGGCAACCTGCAGCAGGCCATCGCCGACGTTGACGAGATGGCGGAAGTGCAGCGTTCCCTCTTGAGTGGCACCGTAGTCGGCATCGAGAATCGTCAGCACCCGACGTCCGAGAATTCCGGCTTCGATCATACCGCTGGTGTTGATCCCGACAACGGCGGCACTGTGGTACATTGAGTCGTAGTAATCGCGTTTGGCGTCGCGATGTACCGGATTCGCGCCGCGCGCCGGCCAGATCGCTACTTGCGGTGGCGCCGACAGGTCGAGGCGCTCCCACGGCTGGACATTCTGCGGGTGGGGGCGCACGAGAACCCCTACATTCTTCAGCGCCGACGCATCGGATCCTCGGACGGAATCGATCCACCGGTCGATGAACTCGACCTCCGTTGGTGCAATGAAGGAAGAGGAACATAGGTAGAGAACGTAGGGTTGACTGGACTGGAGTCCCACTTGGCGCTTGAACTCCTCCGCCGAACTGCCAGGTTGCCAATCGAACCAATGCTCATAAGTCGTCGCTCCTGTGACAACAACTCCTGACGGACGCGCCCCGTGCTGTTCGATCGCTTCCCGGCGCTGCATCTCGTTCCATACGTAGATCCGTTCCGGAATGAGCCTAATCAGGCCCTTGTTGGTGAGGTTGTCCCAACTGTGCACGCAGAGGGCGCAATGGATTCCGTGACGCTGGGCCACCTTGACGTAATCCACCTGGTCTGATCCGAAGTCGACCAAGGGCGTCAGCAGCATCAAGTCGGGATTCTCCGCAAGTACCTCCTCTTCGATCGATGCGTCGACCGGGATGGCCCGATCCACCCTGACCAGGCATCGGGTTGCCATTCGATTGAGGGGACGCCAACCCAGCAACGGCAACTTCGAAACCACACGCAGACCCCAGGGCAAGCGCTGCTCAGCCCGCTCGCGTAGCTTCGGCGAGTTCTTGTAGTCCGGCAATCGGTATCGCAGAACATCGATCAGCGAGCGCACGGCGCGGGCGAATGTGCCCCAATGCACGTCCGACGATTTCTGGCGCCAGCTATAGCTCGTGGCGGGAATCTCTCTCGACACGCGGGTGATGATGCGCTCGTCGCCCACCGCCATCCGATCGTCGCCGATACGGCCTCGCATCAAGAACGATAGATGAAACTGATGTTCGCGCTCAGCGAGCGACCGAATCACCGATTCGAAGTTCCGAATGGTATCGGAGTGGCGCATCGAGAAGAAGATCTTCATCTACTCGCTCGGCGCGGCCACCGATGGGCTCCGGGCGCCCTTGGCGGGTGCGGGCGACCCGGCTGGTTTACTGCCGCTGTCGTGTAATGAAGCGGTCGTGTCGGCACCGATCACGAGCCGTAATGGACTCGTATCGCGAATATCCATGGCCATGAACGTAGCTTGCCCCAACCCCATGAATACCCTCTCCGCGAGCTCCAAGTGGTGACGGCCCAGAGCATGCCGGTGTGAATAGAAGGTCACCGAGTCAACGCCGGAAAACGGAGCAACGTAGGAAAACCCACCGTACGTGCCAACGAAGGCGCGTGCTCCGCCGATTACTTCCGCCTGCACCGCCAGGTTGTTTGCCGGCGTCATCAGATCCTCGATCGTGTGCACACGGGTGATGTGCTCGGCATCGAAATCCTGCTGCTCGTCCATGGCGAACCCCGGATTCAGCAGTACGATCTCGTGTCGCTCCGCCAGGCTTCGCAGCAGCCCCAAGACGAAAGCTCTGTTCTCACTGCTGTCGGGGAACGAGTCGTTGAAATAGAACCTCGCCGCAATGTAGTCATCGGGCAGTCTTGCTGCCGCTCCCGAGCCGCCGTGGTGCGGGTGACTGTCGAAGACAGTGAACTCGTCGACCAAACGAGCGCTCGCTCGCCCGTCCCAATACGGTGCGAACAAGTTGTACATGGTCGACGGATGCAAGACTTCAAATTCTCTTTCGTTCAACTTCAGCACATCTTTGGTGATTCTCAGCACATCGCGGTCGAATGACGAGAGCTTACGTCGGTCCTCTCCTGCCTCGAGCCGCTGCAGCCTGCTCTGCAGATAGTGTTCCGGCGTCATGTGATCGAGAACGTCGACGTAGTTGTCGGTGATCGCCCGATACCACGGGGCTACCCCCCCTCGCGAGACGACAATGAGCTGGCTCTCGTCGAAGCCACGCGCCGACGTGGCCCAACTCAGGAACGGGATCCAGTAGAGGACCTCGAGCCCGACGTCCCCAAGCCACGGTCCGATGACGATTCTCTTGTCGGTACTCTCCGCGAGGCGCCGGATCTCGCGCTCCGTGATGGCAGCCTCCGGGTGGGAGACCTTGCCGGATATGACCCGTGGCACGACGTACCGGTTGACGAATGATCTCACCTTCTTGCGTCGCAGAGCGCGGAACAAGACCTTCAGCATCAGCTTGCGCGGGACCGTGAGTACCTGGCGCCACAGCGCCTTGCGCTTCGTGGCACGCTCCGCCTTCTTGCGCCTATGCCCCAACTTGCGACCCAGGGCCATCATCGCGGCAAGCGGATACGACGCCGCCCGCACTGGGTAGAGCCAAACGCTGAAGGGGCGGGCGGGCGGTGCTGCAACGCGACCGAACGCCTCGAGGTCATCGACGAACACCTTGGTAGCCGAGACGTCAAGGCCCAGGGGGCGTACGAATTCCCTGATGAAATCCTGGCCTTTGCGAGCTTCGGACGAGGTGTTGGCATCCGCGATACCCGCCGCAGCGAGTTGCTCGAGATGCTCTGAGAAGTCCTGGGCGACGCTCAGCAGGCCGTCGCCGACATTCACGAGGTAGTGGAAGTGTAGGGTTCCCTCCTGGGTGTCGGTGTTGTCCGGATCAAGGATCGTAAACACTGGGCGGCCGACGATACCGGCCTCGATCATGCCGCTGGTGTTGACCCCGACGATGGCGACGCCGTGGTACATCGAATCGAAGTAGTCGGTTCGCGCGCGGTCGTCGACCGGGTTCGCGCCGCGCGGCGGCCACACCACGACGTCGCCGAGCTCGTCGCGGTTGAGACGCTCCCATTCCTGGGCGTTCTCCGGGTGGGGACGTACCAGGATGCCAATGTCGCGCAGCTCCGGGGCGCCGTGGCGACGAATAGCCGTGATCCACCTGTCGATAAAGTCGACCTCAGTGGGGGCGATGAAGCGCGATGAGCCAAGGTACAGCAGGTACGGCTTATCGGCAGCGACCCCGACCTCGGTCTTGAACTCAGCGGCCGAACGGCTGGGCTTCTGCTCGAACCAGCGGTCATAGGTGTTGGCGCCCGTCACGACGACATCGGCTGAGTTGGCGCCGTGAAGCTGCACCGCCTCGCCCTTCTGAACGTTGTTCCAAACATAGATCCGCCCGGGCATCACCCGAACCAGGCCCTTGTTGGTCAGGTTGTCCCAGCTATGCACGCACAGCGCCGACGCGATGCCGTGAGTCTTGGCGACATTGACGTAATCGACCTGGTCGGAGCCCAAGTCGACCAACGGCGTAACCAAGACGAGGTCGGGACTCTGTGATACGACGTCGTACTCGATGGAGGGATCGATCGGAATGGCGCGCTCGACGAGCCGCAGCGAGCTACTCACCAATCGATTGAACGGCCGCCAGCGAAGCAGCGGGAATCCGGTCAACAATCGAGCCAGGCTCGGCAAGCGGATCTCGGCGCGTTCGCGGAGCTTGTGGGCGTCGTCGTACTCCGGAAGCTTGTAGCGCAGAAAATCGACGAGAAACCGAACCGCCCGCGAGAAATCGAACCAGGGCGAGTCTGAGCGCTTGGGAATCCAGCCGAAGGTGATTGCCGGGAACTCGCGGCTGAGCCGGGTGACGATCCGCTCTTCGCCCTCGGCCATACGTTCGTCGCCGAGCTTGTCGCGTAGTAAGAACGACAGGTGCAGCTCGTGGCCGTGCTCACAGAGGGTACGGATGATCGATTCGAAGTTGCGGATCGCACCCGAATGGCGCATGGAGAAGAAGATCTTCATGCGGGTGCCTTCGCAGCGACTCCATTCCTGTCGAGATCGATCATCGGCAAGTCATGCTCGCGAAAGTGCTCGAACAGATCCTGGTCCCGTGAGCCGTATTTCCTCGGTTCGCGCGGGCCGGTCGAAAGTCAGAATCCCTAAACGTGCCCGAAGGCAGGCACCAGACTAGACGTGTCTGCCATCGACGCCGCTAGGGAACTGGTAGCGACCGACCAGCGCTCGTGCCGCTCACGCTGGGAGCGGTTCGACCGAAGCGGTTATCCACATGAGGGTCTACGATGGCACGCTCTGCGCACTCTGGCTAGCTGCTCGCTCTGGCATCGAATGCGGCGGACGATATCGCCCCGTAACGCTCGTAGTTATCCTGGACACGCGGATCGGGCTTTGTGGCGTGCGGATGCGGCAATTGACGCGTTCTGGGTTGTCCAACGACGAGTCGTGGAAGACACACGGCGAGCCCCTCCGCTACTGCATCAAGTCGATGAGCGCTCGCTCGACGCCCCGCCGGTAGCTTCGAGCGCATCCCGGCAATCTGCGTGTTTCATCACGTCAAGCGAGCCGAGCGTGGCCGATTCGTCTGCAGGGTCCGGTGCCGTACTCGAGCTCGCTTGAAGCGAGGAGCTAACCGTTGCGGCAAAATGACGGATAATTCCCTCAGCGTGCCCCACACTACGATTCCTCAAACGCATAGCAGACACTCTCAGCGCGGATTGCGATGATGCGGCGTCCAGACTTCATCCTCATTGGGCCGCCCCAAGGGGTAACGAACTGGCTCAGGAGCTGTCTCGTCCGCCATCCGGAAGTGTGGCTATTGCGCGGCGACCTCGATTGGTTCACCGAGCACCCCGAGGGCCCTCAAACCGAGTACGAAAGCGAATTCGACCCTTCCAGGGCTGCCTTCCTAGACAACAACGCTGGCTACCGCGTCGATTACAGCGCCGCAAAGATCGGCGAGAAGAGCCCGACCTACGCGTCGCTCTCGCGTCCGGCGATCGAACGCATCATCGAATGGATGCCACATTGCCGGTTCATTATGGCGACCGGGGATCCGATCCTACGGTTATGGGCACGGCTCAACCTGGTCGCAACAAAGAAAGGCTGGAGTCCGAAGACTGCGGATCCTTTTTTGGATCAGAAGGTTCCTCAACGAGAACGCCTCCGATAGCGATACCGACCGCTACGAGACAGCCTGGCGCGAGGCCGTAGGCACCGGCCTGATGACGGTTACGCGAGAGCGCGTGATCGAGGACCCAACAGGCGAATTCGCCAGGGTTCGCTCCCACCTGGAAATAGGCTCCTTGCGGGATCCGGATCGCCCAAGAAAACAGATCGGAAAGCTCGGTGTTGCAATCCCGCCCCCTGATACGGAATGGCGTGAGCGGCTTTCGGGCGCGATTGAAGGGAGCAAGCGCAAGATCCAGGTTTCCAGGCACAGGAGAAAACGCCGGCCCCGTTGCCCCCGGTGCGGGCACGACTTCAAGGGGATATTTGCCTGCGCCCACTGCGGAATCCTGCCAGAGGCCCTGACGGGCTCGTATCGGCTCGCCAACGTCGCGAGCTTCCCGAAGTCTGGTCGCACCTGGTTCGCCCACCTCTACTACTACTACACCTTGGCGAATTTCGACTCCAAGGACATTGACTTCGGGTTCACATACAAGCCGCAGCTTCGCGCAAAGTTCCAGCGATTGCTGGCGCGCGAAGGACAGAACGATCGCTATCCGCTGGTGTCCTTTACCCACGCAGGCAGTCGAGCTGCGATTGCGGGGAAGAGGCTGGTCCAAAAGATCGAGAACCTCTTGAAGATTCCGACCTTGCTGCTGGTTCGCGACCCGAAAGACGTCATCGTCAGCTATTTCCATCACTCCCCATCGAAGGGCTACTGCCCCACGGACAGTCTGTCCGAATTCATTCGCGATCGGCGTTTCGGAGTGCAGCGCATTGTGGAGTTTCTCAACGCATGGGCTCCACACCACAGAGCGGACCATCCCAACCTGGAGGTGCTGACGTACGAGGAGCTCAAGGAGGACACGACCGGGTCCCTTGCCGTGGCGCTGCGTTTCCTCGGAGTCGATCCGCAGAATCTGATGGCAGTGGAGTATGCGGTACAGCAATCCGCCTTCGAACCGATGCGGGCTCGAGAGCTCGATGCGCGTCGCAAATCCGACCCCTCTCGAGCATCGACCGGCGATCTACGCATGCGGGCGGGGATCCAGGGAGGATACCGACAGGAGATGACGGAGGCTGACATCCACTACGTGAGCGACATCTTGAGAAACCACCTGGATCCGATGTATGGCAATTATCTGAACTCTGACCGCACCGCGAGCGCCGACGCTGAGTAAGCCACCCAGCCGAGAGCCGGGGTTGCTTCTCCGGCGATCTGGACTGCTTGCGTCACAGTTCCTTTCGACTAGAATTCGCGGTGCGGAAGGCCTCCCTCTTCGACTTTGCCTCCGCAGATCCGACCTGGCAGCCGACCTCGACATCGCCGCAGCCCGCCGACGCGCGCGGCTCGAGTGAGATCCGAGAAGACCGTATTGATTCTCACTTTCGAGCAACTTCGAGAGTACCGCGACAAGGTCGCCATGGTGGACGGTGGCTTCGATCCGCTCCACGCGGGCCATATCGCCTACTTCAGGGACGCCGCAGCGCTCGGTGTCCCCGTGCTATGCAACGTTGCATCCGACCGCTATGTGGCGCACAAGCATGCTCCGCTGCTGCCCGAACAACAGCGCCTGCAGATCGTCGCAGCGATCGGCACGATCGACCATGTGCACCTCAACGAGCACGACACCGAGACCATCCTGCGCCAGCTTCGGCCCAAGTACTACGTCAAGGGCAAGGATTGGGAGGGGCGTCTGCCCGAGGAGCAGGTAGAGATCTGTGGCGAGCTCGGAATCGAGGTGGTGTACCTGGATACGGTGCTCGACTCCTCAACGCGCCTTCTCGCTGAGCACTGCCCATGCCGCGATACGACACGGCTGGTGTTGGAGTTCGAGACCTTCGCGCAAGAGCAGCGACCGAGCAGCGCCGAGGCCTACGACGCGGAGTACTTCACCGAGGGCTGGCGCGATGACGGCCACGCCTACACGCTGGAGTCACGGCGCAAGCGCGAGGCCGATCACCCGCAGGTGATCAAGAACGTGTTCGAGCCCGAGCGCGTGCTCGACATCGGCTGCGGACCCGGTTTCCTGATGCTGTTCCTGCAGGAGCTCGGCGTCGAGGCGGACGGGCTCGATCACAGCAGCGACGTGCTGGAGCTGGCCCCACCCGAGGTACGCGACCGGATCCGCGTCGCCGACATCGGCGACACGGGAATCTCCGACGACTCCTACGACCTGGTGATCTGCCGCGAGGTATTCGAACACTTGACCCTGCTGCAGGTTCGCGTGGCGGTGGCGAACATCTGTCGCATGTCCTCCAGGTATGCTTACATAACTACTCGGTTCAACCGGGATCCAGAGCATCTGTTCTCCGTGCAGACGAAGGATGACCTCGATCCGACCCACATCACGCGCATGAACAAGGATTTGTTACGTCTGATGTTCGTGCTCGAGGGTTTCCACTGCCGTCCGGACCTGGAAGCCAAGATCGATTGGCTCGGCAAGGGCCGCGTGATGGTGTACGAAAAGGCGCGCTAAGCGTCCACCCCACTCCAAGCCCATGGATAGTGTCCTCAGCTTCCACATGAACGGCCTCACCTGCGGTGTGGCCAAGTTCAACCATCGGCTGGCCTCGGAGCTCGGTGTGCCGATCCATCAGATCTTCCATGAAGATGCGGTGACCTGCGCAGAGCCACTGCTGTCGATCAAGATCTCCGAGTTCAGCCCGCTCGATATCGACCACCTGGCGCGGCTGCTCGATTCGGTGCCGTGGGGAGACCGCTATCGCATCTTCCTACACGCCTGGTCGGGGACCGAGATCGAGAACCGCATGCTGCGCGAGGCACGCGAGGTGTTCTGCGGTAACACCGAGCTGGCCGGACAGCTCGTAGAGCTCCGCTCCGACGTTCAGGCGGTGTGGTGCCCGGGTACGCTCGATGATGCCCGCGAATTCGATCTGTCGGAGCTCACCGTCTTCACCATGGGAATGGCGCACAAGATTCGCTCCCGCCACTATCACCGACTCAAGGATCTGCTCGACGCCACCGGTGCTCCCTACAGCCTCTATCTGTCGACCGCGCTGCACGAGAACACCAGCTTCGACGAGGAGTTCTCGATGGCCTTCGAGGAGCTCCGCACGATCTTTGGCGACGACGTGCACTTTCTCGGCTACCTGTCGGATAGCGCGGTGTACAACTACCTCAAGCAAACGGACTACTTTGCCGCGTTCTTCGATCATGGCGTGCGGGCCAACAACACCAGCGTGAACTTGGCGATGCAGTGCGGCTCGGTGGTAATCACCAACCTCGACGAACACTCGCCCGGATCGCTGGTGCCGATGCATAACGTCATTGATATCAAGACCTGCGACGAACTCCCGACCGATGCGGCGCTGCTGGATCAGATCGGCCAGAATGCCGACCAGATCGTTCATGAGCGCTACGGTTGGAAAGCTCTCGAGCGCCGGCTACGGGGTGGGCCGGAGCCACTTCCGGGCACGACGGTGTCGGCCGGCGGCCCGGGAAACGAGGTCAACGAGTAGGGATGGCACCGCGAACGGTGAGACCCGACAGGCGAGGGATACGATGCCAGGCCAACTGACGATCGACGGCACGGTGGTCAACCAAGACAGCGATTGCTATGTCATCGCCGAGATCGGCCACAACCATCAGGGCGAGCTCGAAACTTGCAAGAAGATGTTCTTGGAGGCACACAACTGCGGCTGCCACGCGGTCAAGCTCCAGAAGCGCGACAACCGCGCGCTATTCACCGCCGAGGGCTACAACCGCCTGTATGACAACCGCAACAGTTACGGCACGACCTACGGCGAGCACCGCGAGTTTCTTGAGTTCGAGCGCGACGAGTACCGCGCGCTGCAGGACTACGCCAACGAGATCAGCATTACCTTCTTCGCCACCGCCTTCGATTTCCCCAGCGCCGATTTTCTCGCCGAGCTCGACATGCCGGCGTACAAGCTTGCCTCCGGAGACATCAAGAACACGCCGCTGCTGGCCTACATCGCCCAGATCGGCAAGCCGATGATCATCTCCACCGGTGCGGCGCTGATGGAGGACGTGCAGCGCGCCTATGACACGATCATGCCGATTAACCCGCAGCTGTGCATCATGCAGTGCACTGCGGGATATCCGGCGGAGTTCGAGGAGCTCGACCTGGGCGTGGTGGCGACCTACGCGGAGCAACTCCCCGACATCGTGGTGGGGTACTCGGGCCACGACAACGGCATCGCGATGCCGCTGGCGGCTTACGTTCTCGGCGCCCGGGTGATCGAGAAGCACTTCACCCTCAACCACACCTGGAAGGGTACCGATCACGCCTTCTCGCTCGAGCCGATCGGTATGCGCAAGATGGTTCGCGACCTGCAGCGAGCCCGCGTGGCGGTGGGTGACGGCCAGAAGAAGTCCTACGAGAGCGAGGCAGGTGCGGGCATCAAGATGGGCAAGAAGATCGTGGCGGCCCGGGATCTGGCGGAAGGCACCGTGATCAGCGCCGACGACCTGACGCTCAAGTCGCCCGGCGATGGATTGCCGCCCTACGAGATCGACAAGGTGATCGGCTCGAGCCTGAAGGTGCCGGTGGCCCGCGATGGCGATCTGCACATGGACATGCTGCACGATCCCGACGAGTCGACGAATGGTCCGACCGCGGCAGATAGCGCAACCGCGGGAGATCGCGAGGATGTTCGACCTCACTGACCGCGTCGCGGTCGTCACCGGGGTTCTCGGCAAGCTAGGCCCGGTCTGGGCGCAGGCATTGCTGGAGGCCGGCGCCCGCGTCGCGGGGCTTGATCTGGCAGAAGCGCCAGAATCCGGCGCGCTCAGCAGTCTGTCCGACGCGTACGACGCGGACCGGCTGCGGCTGTACACGGGCGACGTGCTCGATAGGGACTCCCTGGCCGAGGCGCGTGCCGCGATCGAGCGTGAGCTCGGACCGGCATCGATCCTGGTCAACAACGCCGGCATCGACCAGCCGCCGGATCAGGTGGAGAGCTGTCACCTACATGAGATCCCGGCCGACGCGGTGCGCCGGGTGCTCGACGTCAACGTCGTCGGACTATTCCAGGTGGCACAAGTGTTCGGCGAAGCGATGGTGGAGCGTGGTGGCGGCTCGATCATCAACATTGGCTCTCTTTACGCCAGTGTCTCGCCCGACGCTCGCCTCTATGACCACGTGCCGGTCGACCCGCCGTTCCTGAAGCCACCGGCCTACGGAGCGTCCAAGGCGGCGGTGGTCAATCTGACGCGCTATCTCGCCACCCACTGGGGCCCGCGTGGCGTACGGGTCAACGCGCTCTCGCCGGGCGGCGTGCTCGGCGGTCAGGACGAGGAGTTCCAGCGCAAGTTCAACGCTCGCGTGCCGCTCGGACGCATGGCCGAGGCGTCGGATCTCGGGGGCCCGCTAGTGTTCCTGGCCTCGGAGGCATCGTCCTACGTCAACGGAATAGAGCTGCGCGTCGACGGGGGCTTCACAGCCTGGTAGGCGTCCCACTTGGATGAAACGGAGGCAACGCCGATGGGCGTGATTCCCGAACTCGTACCCAACTTCATCGACGGCGAGGAGGTCCCCGCGGCATCTGGAGCCCGGTTCGACAACATCAACCCGCACGACGGGTCGGTGCTATCCGAGGTCGCTTCCTCGAACGCCGAGGATGTGAACCGAGCGGTGGCCGCGGCCAAGGCGGCGCAGGAGGCCTGGGCGGATCTGACCCCGGTGGCGCGCGGCGACATCCTGCGCGAGGCGGCACTGGCGATTCGCGATCGGCGCGACGAGATTGCCGAGATCGTCGCCCTGGAGACCGGCAAGTCGATCAGCGAGGCGCGCGGCGAGACCATGGGCGCCTTCGAGCTCGGCATGTTCATGGCCGGCGAGGGTCGCCGCTACTTCGGGCGCACCTCCACCAGCGCCAACCCGCACCGCGAGGTGCTCATCGTGCGCCAGCCGGTAGGCGTGTGCGGCTTGATCATTGCCGCCAACACACCCATCGCCAACGTTGCCTGGAAGGCCTTCCCGGCCCTGATGTGTGGCAACGGCGCGGTGATGAAGGCAGCCGACGACACACCCGCCACCGGCTGGATCGTGGCGAAGATCTTCCACGAGGCCGGAGTTCCTGCCGGCGTGTTCAACATGATCCACGGATCCGGGCCCGAGGCGGGACAACCGCTGGTGGAGCACGAGGACGTCGACCTGGTGAGCTTCACCGGGTCGGCGGCGGTGGGTCGCATGATCCAGCGTGTCGCCGGAGAACGGCTCGCCAAGGTGATCCTGGAGCTCGGCGGCAAGAACCCGCTGGTGGTCTGCGACGATGCCGACCTCGACAACGCCGCCGACGCGGTGGTGCTATCGGCGTTCAGCAACGCCGGGCAACGGTGCGCCTCGGGAAGCCGGATCATCGCGTTCGACTCAGTCTACGAGGAGCTCAGGCAACGGGTCATCGAACGTGCCGAGAGCCTCGAGCTCGGCAACACCAACGACGACGATCTGGGCCCGGTGATCAACGAGCGCCAGCTGAGCAACATGCTGAGCGCGATTGATCGTGCCGTGGCCAACGGCGCGCGCGTGACGACCGGCGGCCACCGGTTGGAGGACGCCGATCACGTGGGTGGGTTCTACCTGGCGCCAACGCTGATCGAGGATGCCGAACCTGCCGATCCGATCTCGCGTGATGAGCTCTTCGGCCCGATCACCTGTCTATATCGGGTGGGCGGGTTCGACGAGGCGCTCGAGCTGGCCAACGACTCACTGTTCGGCCTTACGGCGGCGATCCACACAAAGAACCTACACCGGGCAATGCGCTTCGCCAACAAGATGCGTACCGGCCTGGTGTCGATCAACGGATTTACCTACGGCAGCGAGCCGCACATGCCGTTCGGCGGGCTCAAGCAATCGGGCAACGGCTTGCGGGAGCCGGGGCCGGAGGCCCTCGACGTGTACTCGGCGCAGAAGAACGTCCTGATCCAGACTGATCCTTCCGCCGTGTAGGGCCCAACAATGACCACAGAGCCCAACGTGGTGGCCCTGATTCCGGCGCGCGCCGGCTCGAAGCGGATCGTCAACAAGAACATCCGGCCGCTGGCCGGCCACCCGCTGATCGCCTACACGATCGTCCCGGCGCTCGAATCCGACCTCTTCGATACGGTCATCGTGTCGACCGACTCGGAGGAGATCGCCGCGATCGCCCGCCACTACGGCGCCGAAGTGCCGGTCCCTCGCCCTGCCGAGTTCGCTGCCGATCAGTCACCCGACATCGAGTGGCTGGAGCACGCATTGGAGCGGCTCGGCGCGGAGGGTCGCGCGTGGGACTGCTTCGCCCTGCTGCGCCCCACCAGCCCGTTCCGTTCGGTGGCGACGCTGCGGCGCGCCTGGGCCGAGTTCCTCGCCGAGGGAGACGAGGTAGATTCGCTGCGGGCGGTGGAGAAGACGAAACTGCATCCGGGTAAGATGTGGCTTGCCCAGGGAAGGCGAATCGTCCCAGCGGTAACCCAGCTCGGCGACGAGCGCAGCCAAACCGAGCAACCCTGGCACAGTACGCCCTACCAGGCCTTGCCGCCGGTGTACTCGCAGAATGCCAGCCTCGAGATCGGCTGGTCGCGAATCGTCCTGGAGACCAGAACCATCGCGGGTACCACGATCATGCCCTTCTTCACCGAAGGCGAAGAGGGCTTCGACATCAACGACGAGATCGATTGGAGCGTTGCCGAGGAGCTAGTGCGGCGCGGCGCGGCCGAGTTGCCGCGCGTGTCCCAGGCTCCCTGGAACGGCTGAAGGAGAACGCAGCGTGCCGAGCTCAGAGACCCACACCGACGAGCGTGCCGACAACGCCTCACGCCTGGGTCAGATCCTGGAAGGACGGGCCGGCCGGCTCTGTCTGGTGCCCAAGTCCGCATTCGACCGCCTGCTGGAGGTCGACACCCCGTCTGAGCTGCGCGCGCAGCTGTTCGCCACCTATTGCCGATTGAACATCCTCTATATGGTGGCGCGCGCCGGTTCCGGCCACCCTGGAACCTGTCTGAGCTCGATCGACCTGATGTCGTGGCTGTATCTGAACGAGATCCGTGGTCTGGACGAGAACCCCGACAGCGCCGACGTGTTCTTCTCGTCGAAGGGGCACGACGCGCCGGCGTTCTACACCGTGCTGATCGCGCTCGGGCTGCTCGACTTCGAAACTCTGCATCAGCTGCGCCGGCTCGGCGGCCTGCCCGGCCACCCGCACATCGAGACACCGCACGTGTACGCCGGCACCGGCTCGCTGGGCATGGGCATCTCCAAGGCCAAGGGGATGATCGCTGCCAACCGGCTGCTGGGCAACGACCGACACGTCTACGTGATGACCGGCGATGGAGAGCTCCAGGAGGGGCAGATCTGGGAATCTCTGTCGACGGCGGCGCGAGAGAACATGGGCGAGCTGACGGCGATCGTCGACCACAACAAGATCCAATCCGACACCTGGGTATCCGACGTCAGCGATCTCGGCGACGTGGGCGCCAAGTTCGCCGCCTTCGGCTGGGAGGTGGCCCGATGCGACGGCCACGAGGTTGCGGCGATCGGCGAGATCATGCGCCGATTCCGCACCATCACCGACCGCCCCAAGGTGCTGGTGGCCGACACCATCAAGGGCAAGGGCGTGTCGTTCATGGAGGGGCCGAAGGCGCTCGAGGACGGCGGCCTCTACGACTTTCACAGCGGCGCCCCGAGCGTCGAGCAGTACGATGCCGCCATCCGTGAGGTGCTCGATCGCGCGCTGACGCTGCACTCGGAAGCCGGCCTTGCCGAGCTCGATGTCGAGTGGCTCGAGCGCGACCCACACGTCAAGCACACGGGCTTCGGCAACATCCATCGGCTGATGGCTGCCTACGAAGACGAGCTGGTCAAGCAGGCCGAAACCAACGACAAGATCGTGGTGTTCAACGCCGATCTGGTCAAAGACTGCGGCTTGATCGCCTTCCAGGAGCGCTTCCCCGAGCGCTTCATCGAGTGCGGCATTGCCGAGCAGGACATGGTTTCGCAGGCCAGCGGGTTGGCACAGATGGGCATGCTGCCGATGTGCCATTCGTTTGCGTGTTTCCTGTCGACCCGACCCAATGAGCAGATCTACAACGCCGCCACCGAGCACGAGAAGGTAATCTATGCTGGCTCGCTGGCCGGCTTGCTGCCCGGAGGGCCGGGTCACTCGCACCAGTCGGTGCGTGACATCTCGGCGCTGGGCGCGGTTCCCGGCCTGTCGCTGGTCGAGCCGTGCCAGGAATCGGAGGTGCGTCAGCTGCTTGCATGGGCGATCAACGACAACGCCTCCAGCACCTACATTCGGCTGTGCTCGATGGGCTGGGATATGCCTTTCGACCTTCCAGACAGCTACACGCCAGCCCCGGGCCGCGGAGCGGTGATACGAGAAGGCGACGACGGCATCGTGTTCGGATACGGGCCTTGGTTGCTGTCGAACGCTTATGAGGCTGTCGAGCTGCTGTCACGCGAGCGCGGTCTGGAGTTTCGCCTGATCAACCTCCCGTGGCTCAACCGGGTGGACGGGGACTGGCTGCGCGACGTCATTGGACCGCGTCAGTGGGTCATCGCGCTCGACAACCATTACGAGCACGGCGGGCAAGCGGAAATGTTGCTGGCCCGATTGGCCGAGAGCGAGATCCGAGTCGGTGCCCGCCGCCTTGGCATGGATAGGATTCCCGAGTGCGGTAGCACCCAGGAGATCCTTGAGTACCACGAGCTTGACTCCCTCAACCTGGCGAGGCGGATGGCATTGCTGATCCAGGGATCAGGCTCGCTCGAGGCATACGACGACGTCTCCGGCACCCGCACCAGCGATATGGGTCCCCAGTGACGCTGGTCCTGTTCTGGGACATCGACGGCACGCTCCTTACCACCGAGCGAGCCGGCATCTTCGCCTGGGAGGACGCCATCGAGGAAATCCTCGAGCAGAGCGTCTCGCTACAGGACTACAAGACGGCCGGCCTGACCGATGTGGAGATCGCCGCGCTGCTGGTGACCAAGGTGACCGGGCAGGGCGACGAGGCTCGGGCAGCGCAACTGCTGCGAAGCTACGAGCTGCTGCTGCCATCGCGTTTGCATCGTCGGAAGGGGCGGGCGCTGCCCGGTGTGCGAGAGGTGCTCAAGCTTACGCACGGCCGTGAAGATATCCTCTCGATCCTTCTCACGGGTAATACGGCTGCCGGCGCCCGCGCCAAGCTGGAGCACTACGGCCTCGACGGCTACTTCACCGGCGGTGCCTTCGCCGACGGCACACCGGATCGCCCGGCGATCGCGCACCACGCGTTCGAGATCGCCGCGGCCCACATCGAAGGCCTCGAGCCGAGACAGGCCTTCGTGATCGGTGACACGCCACACGACATCCACGCCGGCGATGCCATCGGCGTGCGCACGGTCGCCGTGGCCACCGGGGGCTACAGCGCGGCCCAGCTCGAGGGGTACGATCCTTGGTGGCTGCTCGAGCAACTGCCGGCAGCGGATGAGTTTCTGGGACATCTCAGGACGTCAGCGCTCGAGCTTCCATCGTAGGCTCTTGTTGCGGGAGTCGAACATTCGTGTGTGTTCCGTCGTTCGTATGAGTTCCCTCGGCTGGCCGAGTCAAGCGTGGATCCTCGCCTCAAGCAGCTAGTCAAGCGGTTCGGGCTCACCAAGCGCCTGGTGGCCAACAAGCGGGCGCGTGAGACGCGCCAGTTTCGCGACTGGTGGCAGCGGCAGCTGACCGGGTCCGGCGGCGAGGCCGATCCGGACACGCGAAGTGTCGCCACGGGCGGCGAGCCGGACGGCGTCCACGCAGGTGCCGGTGCCAGTGCCGATGAGCGGGTCGACGCACCGCGCGTGCTGCTGGCAACCAGTCTGGGCGGCTGGCAGCCGGGTACGCGCCTGGACACCGTTCTGGCCCACGCGCTTCGCCTGCGTGGTGCCGAGGTCGCCGCCTGGCTATGCGACAAGGCGCTGCCGGCATGCCAGCTGGCCGACGCTTATTTCTATCCACAGCAGGACGCCTTTCTGCGCAACGGTCCGGCGGAGTTGTGCCGCACTTGCACGGCACCTGCCGAGGAGCTCTTCGACACCGTCGGCGTCGCGGTGCACCGGTTGAGCACCACACTGGCCGAGCAGCACGCTGCCGAAGCGGAGAGCCTGGCGCAAGATCTGGAGGTCGAGGCGATCTTGGCGCTCGAGATCGACGGCGTGGCGATCGGCGAGCATGCTCTGTCGGGCGCCCTGAGGTTCTTCGCGCGCGGCGATCTACGCGACGAGCCGCAGGGGGAGGCGGTCTTGCGCGCCTACCTGCGCGCCGCCCTACGAACCTTCTTCTCCTTCCGCCAGCTATTGGACCAGAACCACTTCGACTGCGTTGTTCTGCACCATGGCATCTATGTCCCCCAAGGGCCCATCGCCGATCTGTGCAGGCAGCGGGGCGTGCGCGTCGTCACCTGGCACCCCGCCTACCGGCGCAACTGCGTCACCTTCGCGGAGTCCGATACCTACCACCGGGCGATGCTCGTCGAGCCGACGTCTGTCTGGGAGCGGATGGATTGGTCGGAGGCCCACGAGACCGCGATCATGGACTACCTCGAGAGTCGCTGGCAGGGCTCGGAGGATTGGATCTCGTTCAACGAGAACCCCGAGGAGAACCTGCGCGAGATCTCCGACGAGCTTGGGCTGGATCCCGACAAGCCCTGGATCGGGCTGCTCACGACGGTAATGTGGGACGCGCGGCTGCACTACCCCACCAACGCCTACGCGAACGTCCAGGACTGGGTGCACGACACGATTCGGTACTTCGAGCGGCGCCCCGATCTGCAGCTCATCATCCGGGTGCATCCGGCCGAGGTGAGAGGGCGCTTGCCGGCACGGCAACGGATGACCGACGAGATCCGGCGCGCCTTCCCGACCCTGCCCGACAACGTCGTGGTGATCCCGGCGGAGAGCAAGATCAGCAGCTACGTGGTGCTCGCCAACTGCAACGCGGCGCTGATCTACGCCACCAAGATGGGCATCGAGCTGACGGCGACCGGGATCCCGACAGTGGTCGCCGGCGAGGCCTGGATCCGCAACAAGGGATTCAGCCTCGACGCCGGATCGCCGGCGGAGTATCGGGAGTTGCTGGATAGCTTGCCGCTGCCCGAGCGCATGTCGCCCGAACAGGTCGCACAGGCCCGCAAGTATGCCTTCCACTATTTCTTCCGGCGCATGATTCCCCTGCCGTTCGTGTCGCAGGGCTCGAGCTCGTCGCTGGCGTTCGACGTGAGCCTCGATCGCCTCGACGATCTTCGACCGGGTACGTTCCGCGGGCTCGATGTGATCTGCGAGGGGATCCTCGAAGACGGCAACTTCGTCTATCCGGCCGAGGCCGAGATTCGCGATCGACAGCTCGGAATCGGCGAGCCCGAGCCGCACCAGGCCGTGCACTGAGCCATGAAGCTGTCGGTCTGCCTGACCTACTACAGCGGGCTCGAGTATCTGCGCGGTTGCCTTGAATCGATTCGCGACAACGCGCCGCCGTGCGAGCACGAGATCGTCGTCATCGACGATGCGTCGCCGGATCCCTGCGCGGAGACGGTTGCCGAGGTATCGCCGGGAGCCGTTGTGATCCGCAATCCGGAGAATCTCGGGTTCGCCGGCGCCAACAACGTGGCCTGGCAAGCCTCTCGAGGCGAGTACGTGCTGTTTCTCAACACTGACACGAAGGTGCTACCGGGGGCCCTCGACGAGCTCGTCGCCTATCTCGAGGAGCATGCCGAGGTGGGAGCCGTCGGGCCCATGGTGCTCAACGAGGACGGCAGCTTCCAGCCGCAGTGCCGACGTGGGCGCCTCACTCCGCTGAGCGGACTAACCTACTCACTGCGTCTTGACCGACTCTACCCCGACAACCGCACGGTATCGGAGTACCTGATGCGATACACCGACCGGGAGCAGGTACAGCCGGTTCGTGGACTGTCGGGCTGCTGCATGCTGTTCCGGCGTGCGGTGCTCGAGACCGGCGGGGGATTCGACGAGACGCTGCACCAGTACGGCGAGGATCTCGATCTGTGCTACCGAGCCGGCAACGCAGGCTGGCAGGTAATCTACGACGCGGGTGCGCGGATCATCCACTATGGCGGCCAGGGTGGAACCAACCTGCGAGTCGTCCGCTCCCTGTACTACTTTCACCGCTCTCTGTGGGTGATTTTCCTCCGCTACAACACGAATCGCGCGTTTCACCTGTACTCTTGGTTCGTGATCTTGATGCTCGCCGCCCGTTTCGGACTGTCGTCGAGCATGCTGCTGCTGGGACAGCGACGCGCCGGTACCCGCAAGGGCGCGCAGCGGTTTCGCCGCGAGCAAGAGCCGGCGGTCAAGCCGCCCGCGGTCACCAAGGCCGAGTGATAGCTTGACCATGGCAAACCAATCCTCTCCAGACAGCCTGAATCCTGACCCTGAGGTGCCGGACCAACCCATCACCACCAGGGCGGCGCCCCTCAGCCTGCATCGCACCGAGCGCCGCCTGTTGCTGCTCGTTCTGGACTTGGCGGCCCTCAACGCGGCGCTGCTGCTATATCTGGTGGCGCGCGGAGATCACGCAACTCTAGGACTTCCGGTAGGCACCCGGCTGGGCGTAAATCTCCTGTGGGCCCGCCCCCTGTGGTTTCTCATACCCTCCGCTGCGTGGCTGTTTGTCGCACAGGCATTCGACGCCTATCGGCTACAGACGGCGAACCGCTTTGCCAGCTCGGCCTCAGCGGTGCTCAAGAGCGCGGTCATCATCTTGCTGTTCTATGTCGCCGTGCCCTACCTCACGCCCACCCTACCTTCCTCGCGCCGCTTCTGGATGATTCTGTTCGGCATGACGTTCGGCTTGCTCCTGGCTGGTCGGTACTTGTACGTGCTGGCTCTGGGTCGCTCAGCCTTTCGTCGTCCGACGTTGATCGTCGGCACCGGCTGGGCAGGACAGACGATCGCTCGGGTGTTGCTGCAGAACGACGACGGCACCCACCAGGTCGTGGGCTTCATAAGTGACGACCATGCAACACCTGGAACGCGCCTGAAGATCGCGCCCGCGACAGACGGGAGCGCGAGCATTGCACCGATCGACCAAGGGGCCTTCTCCGTGCTCGGCGGTAGCGCTTCGCTGAAGGACCTCGTCCGACGGCACCACATTCGTACGATTGTGCTTGCTGCCACCGATGAGCTGGATGCCGAGATGGTACGCGTCCTCACGGATTGCCTGGAGATCGGGGCTCAGATCGTGCCGATGAGCCAGCTCTACGAGCAGCTGACCGGCCGCGTACCAGTCGAACACGTGGGTGATGATTGGCATCTGGCAATGCCACTCGAGCATCCCGGCACGGGTACGCTGCGGCCCTTGGCCAAGCGCGCCTTCGACCTGGTGTCGGCGAGCATCGGGCTGATCTTGCTGGCCCCCCTGACACCGCTGATTGCCCTGGCGATTCGAATCGAATCCCGCGGCCCGGTCTTCTACGCTCAGGAGCGCGTCGGGAAGGGTGGCCACATCTTCAAGGTATTCAAGTTCCGCTCGATGCGGTCGGGGGCCGAGGAGGATGACGCCGTCTGGGCGCAGCAGGGCGATCCGCGCGTGACCCGGGTCGGCGCGATCCTTCGCGCCACACATGTCGACGAGTTCCCCCAGTTCCTCAATATCCTGCGCGGCGAGATGAGCGCCGTGGGTCCGCGTCCGGAGCGGCCGGAGTTCCTCGACCGGCTGATCGCCGAGATTCCCTTCTATACCGTGCGCCACGCGGTGCGACCGGGGATGGCCGGCTGGGCGCTAGTCAATTGCGGCTACGGCTCGTCGGTTGACGATGCCCTACGCAAGCTGCAGTACGACCTCTACTACATCAAGCACCAGTCGGTGTCTCTTGACCTCGTCATCATCCTGAAGACGATCCTGCACAGCTTGGGGCTCCAGGGGCGCTGAGCCGTGCCCGGGCCGGGTGGAGGAAACGCCGTCAGCGTCAGCTGGGCTGACCATCTCAGCTTCGGCGACGGTGATGGCCGTCTCGCGACCCCGAAAATGGTGGCGCGGCGGATGGACGCGTGGCGCGCAGGGCATCTACTGGCGATTGTTGAGGACGCATCTCGAGGGAGATTTCTTCACCGCCGAGGGCCACGAGCACGCGACCCTTCGTGCGGCGCGCGAGGTGGATTGGGATGATTTAGAGAAAGTGCCGCAGCTCGCCGCGGCCGCCGGGCTTCGCACCTACCTGTACGTATCGATCTTCGACGACGGCTGGCCGTTGGGCAGCCCCGAAGAGCGAGCCCACAGCTATCACAACGCCATGCACTGCCAGCATGTGGCATGGCAGTCGCACTTCAGCCGAGACCACCCGGAGCTTCTGGTGCAGGACCGCCACGACAACCATCAGGCAGGCGTCCTCTATCTGGCATGTGCCGAAGTGAGGAGCCACCTCGTGCAGCGCTTCGTGCGCCTGCTCGAACGAGGTTCACTCGACGGGCTTTTCGTTTGCCTGCGCTCGCAGTCGCGCCCGGCCGACCATGGCGATCAATATGGCTACAACCAGCCTGTGCGCAGCGACTTCCATGAGCTCACCGGACACGACTTGCTCGAGGCGGGTCACGAGGAGCTGCAGATCTGGCGCGACCTACTCGGTGGCTACCTCACCGAGCTGTTGCGAGAGTTGCGACAGGCAACGCAGGCCCGTGGGCTCCGCCTGGCGGTCGGCGCACCCCGCGGGGATGTGCTCGGTCCGCCGCTCGGCAACTCGACGCTGCAATGGCGCACCTGGGTGGGCGAGGGGCTGTTGGACGAGCTGGTCATCAACCAGAGCTCCTCGTAGTGCCCATCGATGTGGCACCACCTGTGGCCCATGCACAGGGGCTCCGGGTACCTGCAGAACCACCTCGATGGCAGCGGGATGCGGCCGCTGGCCGAGCAGCTGGCGCGGGACTACGCACCCGGCTTCGCGGAGCGGCCGGCGCGCCTCCTGGTGGCGTGGCGGTGGCGCAACGACTGGCGAGGTTAAGTCGCTTACTCAGCGTTCCCCTTTTGTTGTCCGCCCCTGCCTGCACGCCTGCCACGGATGCGGTCGTGCATCCGGCGGCCACAATATAATGGTCGTCGCTTCGCGTCCGGACCACTCCACGCTCCTGTGCACGACCACGTGGACTCGACCATGTCCAGCTCTGTTGCGGTAATCGGCGGTTCCATCGCGGGGCTCTACGCCGCCGAGCGCCTGGCGCGTCGGGGACACACGGTACGCGTCTACGACGGTGCCGACGGGCTCGACCCTACCTGCCGATCGCTCATCGTCACCGGGGCGCTGCGCGACCTGCTGGGCGACTGGGCCGAGGATGCGATCGTCAACGAGATCGACCGATTCGAGCTCGTTGCAAACGACAAGAGGGTCGAGGTCGAGCTTGGAAGTCCCGACCTGATCATCGAGAGAGCCACGCTCATTCGTCGCCTTGCCGCGGCCGCGGAGGCATCCGGTGCCGAGATCGCCTGGGGCCATCGTCTCGAACGCATGAAAGCGCACGGCAACGGCATCGACATGCGGTTCCGGAACAACGGCACCGAGCCCACCATGGCCGGCTCGGTCATCGGCGCCGACGGCGCCTTCAGCAACGTGGCGCGCGCCGCGGGTTGGCGACCGCAGCGGCTCGTATCGTTGGTGCAAGCCCTGGTGCGGCTGCCCTCGGACCTGCCTCCCAAGACCGTTCGCGTCTGGTTCGTCCCGCAGGACACCCCGTATTTCTACTGGCTCATTCCCGAATCGGAGACCACCGGCGCCCTGGGAGTAATCGGCGCCGAGTCGAGCGTGACGCGGGCGCTGATCGACCAGTTCGCCGCCCAGCAGAATCTCGACGTCCTCGGCTATCAAGGAGCCAAGATCCCCGAGTACGCCGGCTGGACATCACTGCATCGACGCATGGGGCATGGCGACGTCTACCTCACCGGCGACGCCGCCGGCCACGTCAAGGTAACCACCGTGGGGGGCGTGGTAGACGGCTTGTGGGGCGCTCGTGCGGTTGCCGACGCCATCGCCAGTGGGCGCCGTCGGTGCACCGCCAGCTCACTGCGCGCCGAGCTGGGAATGCACTGGCTGATCCGCGTCGTTCTGAATCGTTTCGGAGACGCCGACTATCGGGCGCTGCTCGAAAACGTCGCCGGGACCTCGTCGGGCTCGCTGGCACGATACAGTCGTGACGAGGCGACCAAGCTCATGTGGGACCTGATCCGGCGGCGACCACGCTTCGTTTTTTTGGCGGCACGCGCCCTGTTCGCTCAGCGGACATAGCCGAGCGCTCGGCACGACGCTTTGCTCGATAGGGCCAACCCATGGCTGATGTGAAGAGCCCACCCATGGCTGAAGCCAGCAGCGCCTCGGGCCTGTCCATCCCGTTCGTTGGTCTCGATGCGCAGCGGTCCCGGATAGCCCGAGAGATCGACGACGCGATCTCTCGGGTGCTCTCACACGGCAGGTTCATCCTCGGTCCCGAAGTCGCCGAATTCGAGGATCGACTCGCCGCCTTCAGCGGAGCGAACGCCGTCGTCAGTTGCGCCAACGGCACCGACGCGCTCGAGCTCGCCTTGCGCGCCTCGGGTCTGCGACCGGGACAGGCGGTGCTCGTCCCATCATTCAGCTTCTGCTCGCCAGCCGAGGCAGTGGCGGGCCTGGGCGGTATCCCGGTCTTCGTCGACGTCGACGCGCGGACGTTCTGTATGGATCCGGCTTCCGCAGATGCGGCGACGCAAGCCTCGCGCGCCGCCGGACTGAGCGTTGTCGGCATGATCCCCGTCGACCATTTCGGACTTCCGGCCGACTACCAATCCCTCAACGAGCTCGCGAATCGAAAGGACATATGGGTCGTGGCTGATGCGGCCCAGAGCGTAGGAGCGCGCTACCGTGGCCGCGGCGTCGGAGCCCTGGCACCGATCGCGACGACGAGCTTCGTTCCCGTCAAACCGCTCGGATGCTACGGAGACGGCGGTGCCGTGTTCGCCCAAACCGAGGAGCTCGCCGCCAGCATTCGCTCGCTACGAGTTCACGGCAGGGGCGCCGATCTGAGCGACCACGTTCAGATCGGCAGAAACAGTCGGTTGGACACGCTGCAGGCTGCCATTCTCATCGCCAAGCTGTTGATCTTCGAAGACGAGCTGGAACTGCGGCAACAGGTCGCCCATCGCTACGAAGCGGCGCTCCGCGACCGCGTTGACGTGCCCCGGATACCCGCCGGTTCAGAGTCATCCTGGTCCCACTACACGATCACCGTCCCTCCAGGGCAGCGGCAGGCGATTCAGGACACGCTACGATCTCGCGGCATACCGACCGTCGTCTACTACCCGAAGCCGCTGCACGTCCAACCGGCTTACGCAGATTTCCCGGTGGCGCCTGGTGGACTTCCGGTCTCCGAACGCCTGGCGGGGAGCGTGCTCAGCTTGCCGATGCATCCGTACCTCGATGCGGACACGCAAGATCGAATCTCTGGAGCGCTCGTCGATGCACTGAGCTAGCGGGTGGATCTGTTGTTTGCCGGCTAGCCCAGCGAGACCTGCTCTTGCACACCGAGCTTGAGCTCGGCCTCGGGCAGAAACTCTGTGAGGTATTGCCGGATCGCCTCGCCATCACCGGATTCGGCCAGCTCGACCAATCGCCTCAGCGCCGCCGCGAGCTGACCGCTCGGGCACGGGGAGAGCTTGCCGATAAAGATCTTCGGATGGCGGGTGAGGCTCAGATCCTCGGCCTCCTGGCCCAGCTCCTCGAACAGCTTCTCCCCACGTCGGCGCCCCGTGATCTCGATGGGAATCTCCTCGTAGGGTTCGAACCCCGATAAGCGAATCATGTTCTCCGCCAGATCGAGGATCCGTATGGGCTTTCCCATGTCGAGTACGAAGATCTCGCCGCCCTCAGCTATCGAACCGGCCTGCAGGACGAGCTGCGCCGCCTCAGGGATCGACATGAAGTACCGCTTCATGTCCGGATCGGTGACAGTTACCGGCCCGCCGTTCCTAATCTGCTCTTCGAAGATCGGAATCACCGATCCGGCCGACCCGAGCACATTGCCGAACCGTACCGCCGAGTACTTCGGTGCGTAGCGCTGGTCGAGGTCTTGGATCACCAGCTCCGCTACGCGCTTGGATGCACTCATCACACAGGTGGGCTTGACCGCCTTGTCGGTGGAAACCAAGACGAAGTTCGCGACGGCATAGTCGGCGGCGATCTGCCCGATGCCTCGCGTGCCCTGAATATTGTTGGCAGCCGCCTCGCAGGGGTAGAGCTCCATCAGCGTCACGTGCTTGTGCGCCGCCGCGTGCAAGACAAGGTCGGGGCAGTAGCGATGGAACACGTTGCGGACCCGAGTTTCGTCCACGACGTTGGCCAGCACCGGCACGATCTGCGTACCGGGCCACTTCGATTGCAGCTCGTGATCGATCTCGAACAACGCGTGCTCTGAGCGTTCCAGCAGAACCAGCGTCGCAGGATCGCAACCTGCGATCTGCCGACTGAGCTCAGATCCGATCGAGCCACCGGCACCGGTTACGAGAACGCGGCGACCCGCCAACCACTCGGAGCCAGTCTTCTCGAAGCTCACCGGCTCGCGTCCCAGCAAGCTCTCTGGCTGCACCTCGCGCAACCGTGTCAGCGACATATCACCCTGGAGCACCTCGTAGTAGCCCGAGGTCTCGCGAACGCTGATGGGCACCTGCTCGCAGATCCCCACGATGCGTCTCTTCTGAGCCGCGGCGATAGCGGAAACGGTGATCACGACCTCCTCGGCTCCGAGCTCATCGACCAACCGCGGCAAGTCTCGTGTACTACCGAGGACGCGGATACCAGCGATCACGCTGCCACGCTTGAGTGGATCGTCGTCGACAAACGCGACCGGCTTGATTCCCGCCTCCTCGAGGTGACTAGCCGCCAACGCGCCGGTGGCTCCGGCCCCAACCAAAATGGCCGGCGTGAGCGGTCCAACCCCGACTCGCGATCGTTTCCGTCGAACCAGAAGCTCGTGAACACCCCGTCGCGTGACGCGTGCGCCAAGTGTTCCACCAAAGACCAGCATTCCCGTCATCACAGTGATTGATAGCGGGATTCGCAGCGGGCCAAGCACATCGACAGGCGCCAAGCGCACCGCGAGAATGACGACAGTGCCATAGAAGGCGGTACGAGCGAAAACGGGGAGGTCCTGGATACCGGTGTATCGCCAGCTTCGATGGTGCGCGCCCGCCAAAAGAAGAGCCGCAAGGTAGACGAGAACAATGAACGGAGTCTGAGCGACAAGCGCGCGGCGCAGGGTCTCATCCAGGACGAACTCGAACCGGAGCAGGTAGGCGACACCGAAAGCGGCAGTCAGCACGCCGAGATCTATCGCGAACTGAGCAGGCCGATACAGGCGCACTAGCGAGTTAGATTCCTGACTAGGGCTAGCGCCATCTCAAGCCAACGACCTCGTTGCAGCGACCGTCGGCGGTGCCGTCCCCGGATCTGCCCCGGCGATCAGCCACGCCACACACCGATCGGCGGCCTCCCCGAGCCTCTGCATGCACTCCAGATACTCCCCATACCGGCCGCCCATCGGATCGGGCAACTCTAGCAAGCCCGCCTCGCCGCCGCCGGGATCGGCACCCATTCCACTGGACGCGGTAGCCGGCGCGAAGGCGCCGAACAGCCGCGTGCGCTCGTCAGCTCCAGCGGCCAGCGCCGCAACGATCTGCCCCTGCTGGATCGACATGGTGAAGATGTGGTCGGCCCACTCGATGAGCTCTACGGTGAGCTCGCTGGAGCGCTGGTCGTGGATCTCGATACCGGCTTCGCGCTGCATGACCTCGCCGGCGGTGGCGGTGGGTGGATCGCCGCCGAAGGCGTGAGTACCGGCCGATCGGACCTCGAACTCGGCGGGCAGGCGATGCCGCAGCAGCCCCTCCGCCATGGGACTGCGGCAGAGGTTGCCGTAACAGACCACCAGGATGTTGCTCGAGTCGACCATAGCGACCAAGTTTAGCCGCGACCGGGCCGCGCGGCTCACGGATTCTCTTCGGGAAACACCCGGCGCGGCCGGCCAAGCGTCCACAGCCGCGCCAGAACCTGTTGGCTCAGCTATAGGAGTACTCGTTGAAGTTATAGCGACTGTTGCCGCCGTGCAGCCAGTGGGAGGCGCCGTAGAGCACCATGTGCTCGGGATCGTCGATATAGATTCCGCAGCCGGTGGCGAAGCTGCACTGCTGGTTGTAGCAGTACATCTGCTTGCTGCAGGGTTCGATGAAATCCTTGGTGAGAATCGCAGCGAGGCGCGGACGCTGCTGGAATCCCAGCGGCCAGGTGACGCGATAGAGATCGAGCTTGTCCGTGCCGCCCACGGTGGGGGCCCAGCCGGAGCTGTTGCGGCCGGCGATGAGGTAGATATCGCCGCTCTCCTCGGTGACCAGGTTGAGGCTTTGGTAGGTGCCTGGAATCGACTCGTCGTGCGGTAGGAAGCCCTTGAACAGGTGCTCTCCGACGCGCAGCTTGTGCTCCAGCTTGGCGAACTCGAAGCCCCCCTGGCGGATGTCGGGTCCGGCCGAGAAGTGGAAGTGCAGCTGTTGGTCGTCCCAAACGGCGAGCAGCCATTTGGACTCCTGAGGCACCCACGTAATGCCGACCGCCTTGGCCTCGAAGCCGCCGTCCTTGTGCAGCGCCGTATCCGGAATGTCATAGCGCTCCGGTGCGACACGCGACCAATCGGCGGCGCCGGCGATATCGAGTAGCGCCGGGTCACGGAAATCCAAGAACCGTACTTCCGACACCCCGGTCCCCGGGTAGTACACAGGGATGGCCACGATACCGTCGGCCGCCTGGATGCCACCGGCATGCCATTTGTCGCGGTCGACATCGATCCAGCCGACGATGTGATCCTGGATCGATGGCTCCTTGTAGGAGTATCCGTACTCCGGTAGCGCCCACGGGCCCTCGGACAGTTGCGAGCCCATCTCGATGACGACGATCTGCGAGCGGGCACTGGCCCCGGTCACTCCACCGGAGATGAACAGATGGCGGCCGATGCGCGCGATCCCCTGGAAGTGCTCTCCCTTGCCGAACCAGTTGGCGCCAGCGGTGGTGTACTCGGGAAACGGAATCCTTCGATGCTCGCCGACGCCATTGTTGGCCCCTAGATAACGCTTCGTCGAACCGAACCACTTCGAGCTACGCACCTTGGGCGGGATGGCCTCGAACTGCCGGGGAACGTCTTTGGCCAGGATCGGCGGCGGCTCGGGCACGCTGCTCTCCGAGGTGTGGCCGCTAGCGTTTCGACAACGATCGCGCCATGTCCGACAGCGTATCGCTGCGCGGATCGTCGACCCCGATCAGCGCCGCCAGGTAGTTGCCGAAGTGCACGTGATGGGTGGTGACGAAGCGGCTGTGGAAATCGTTGAGGGCCTGGGAGGTGGCGGAGTGCATCTTGATGTACATCGCCGCGACATAGTTCGACAGGATGCCACCGATCGCTCCGAGCGCCCCGACCACCATGGTTTGAACGGCTTTGATGTTCGCACCTTCTTTGGCGCTGGCGATCAAGAACCAGATGGTGCCGCTGACGATCAGCAAGCCGACCAGAATCGCGAACACCCCCAGCCAGAGGACGATGCGACTGTGGCGCAGGGCCAGCGTGTAGTAGCGCAGCAGCTCGTTCTCGTTCGACTTGAAGAGCCACAGGGCGCTGCGCGCAGCGTCGGAGCCGCTCTTGCCGAGCTCGAGCTTGAGCTCGAGGTCACGGATGTCCCAATCGAGGCCGGCGGGAGAGCTGAACCACGAGAAGACGTCGAGGTTCCGCACGAGCCGCGAGCCGCGCCAGGACAGGATGTTGAGCACCAACCCCAGCACGATGAGCAGCAGCAGGCCGACTCGCAGATCGGCGCGCCAGTCCAGCGGCGATGCCCAGGCGAGCAGATAGCCGAGCGGCGCGACGATGAACACGACGATGGCCGCGGCCTTGCGCAGGCGAGCACGGTTGGCGTGCCGGCGGCGCTTCTCGTTCAGCAACCGGCCGAGATCTTCCTCGACGTCGCGAGTGTCGCCGTTGGGCAGGATGGCGCCCGGAGATAGCTGCATGCCCACACCCTACCCGCGGGGCCGCGGGGCGGGAACGGCGAGGGCCGGGCGATCAGTTGAAGTTTCTTGCGCATGCCGTGGGGATTTTGCCGATCGGCGGCCGAGGCGGGAGCCCGAGCCTACGTGCTCGCCTCCAGCAACGCGTCCACTTCGGCTCGTGACGGCATCGAGGCCGCCGTCCCCGGCTTGGTGACGCTGAGCGCCGCCGTGGCGTTGGCGAAGCGAACGGCGTCGGGCAACGGGCTGCCCTCGGCGAGAGCCACCGCCATCCCGGCGTTGAAGGCGTCGCCGGCGCCGGTGGTATCTACGACGTCTACGGGGAACCCGCCGACCACTCCGTCGCCCCGGCCTTCCCCACTCTCGCTGCCGCCGGGGCCGCCGACGAACCGCGCCCCTTGGGAGCCGAGCGTCACCACCACGGTCTGCTGCTCGTGGGCCCGCACCGCGTCGATGGCATCGTCGACGGAGCCGCCATCACGGCCGCTGATGACCTCCAACTCGGTCTCGTTGGGGGTCAGGTAGTCGGCGAGCTCCAGCATCTCGGGCGGCAACAGGCTCGCCGGGGCCGGATTGAGGATGGTGCGCACACTGCTGTTGCGCGCCAGCTCGAGCGCCCGGGCCACGGCGTCGTGGTTGGTCTCCAGCTGGGTCAGCAGCACATCAGCACCGGCAATGGCTTCGGCTGCCGCGTCGATGTCGTCGAGGCTGATGCGCAGGTTGGCGCCGAGGATCACGCAGATGCTGTTTTCGCCGGCCGCGTCGACCACGATCGGCGCGACACCGGTGGCGACGTCGGGATCCTGCACCACGTGGTCGGTGTTGATGCCCTCGGCGCGCCACAGATCGAGGCCCACGGGGGCGAATACGTCGTCGCCGATTCGGCCTATGAAGGTAACCTCGGCACCGAGGCGTGCGGCGGCCACCGCCTGGTTGGAGCCCTTGCCGCCCGGGCCGGTGACGAAGCGATCGCCGGCCACGGTCTCGCCGGGACGCGGCATGCGCTGCACGTAGGCGGTGAGATCGGTATTGAAGCTGCCGACGACGACGATCTTTGCGGCCATCCGTTCCTCGATGCGGCTATTCACCGCCGTGCTGAGCAGGCTCGTCCGGCGTCGGGTCCTCGGTCGTGGGCTCCTCCGCTGGCGGATCCCCTGGCGTCGGCCCGTCCTGCAGGCCGGCGCGACGCACCACCTCGACCACCAGGTCCTCGCGTCGGTGCGCCATGAGGTGGACGCCCGCAACGCCGTCGATCTCCCGGACCTGCTCGACGATCTCCAGACAGATCTTCATACCCTCCTCTTCCTGCTGCTCCTTGGGCACGCCGGCCATGCGCTCGACCACGGCATCGGGGATCACCACTCCGGGCACCCGGGTGCGGAGGATGTCGGCTATCCGCGCCGAGGGCAACGGCCCTACCCCGACCAGAATGTAGGCGTGCTCGTGCAGGCCGAGGCCTCGCACCTGCTGCATGAAGGTCACGAGGCGTGGCAGGTCGAAGCAATACTGCGTCTGGACGAAGCGCGCCCCGGCCTCGACCTTCTTGGCCATGCGGTGGGGCCGCCAGTCGTAGGGAGGAACGAACGGGTTGGCGGCAGCGCCAATGAAGAAGCTCGGCGGTGGATCGAGGCGGGTGCCGTTCAGAAACTGGCGGTGAACACACATCATCTCGGCGGTGTGCAGCAGCTGTGCCGAGTCGAGATCGAACACCCGCTTGGCGTCGCTCTGGTTGCCGACGCTGGTGTCGTCTCCGGTAATGAGAAAGACGTTGCGAATGCCGCTTGCCGCAGCCCCGAGCAGATCGCCTTGCAGCGCGATGCGGTTCCGGTCGCGGCAGCCCAGTTGCATGATGGGCTCGATGCCGGCATGGTGCAGCATGATCGAGCAGGCCAGCGGAGAGACATGGACGTTGGCGCCGGTGGAGTCGGGCACGTTGACGGCGGTGACGGCGGCGGCGAGGGTGCGGGCCGGCGCCAGGATGACCTCCGGATCGGCGCTGTCGCGCGGACTCAGCTCGGCGGTGACGCAGAACTCGCCCGACCGCAGGCGCTGCTCGAAGCGGCTCATTCCTCTGCCTCCGACGACCAGCTCTCCGGCTGAGGCTCGCCCGGCCACCTGAGCTCGGTTACGGTCGCGGCACTCCCCTGCCGTGCCCAATCCAAGGGTGGGCGAATCTCGCGCAACGCCGGGCCATGCGGCCCCATTCTCAGAGAGCGCTCGAAGGCCTCGACCCATATGCAGGGCTCGTCGGGCAACACCTCACAGTTTCCGTCGGTCCGCACGCCGCCGCAGGGACCGTTGCGCAGGTTCTTTGGGCAGCTCATCGGGCACGTCATGCCGGTGGAGTGCAGCACACACTGGCCACACATGCGGCAATCGAAGACGATTCCCTTGCTGACCCGCTCGATCGGCCGCATCAAGAAATCGAGCCAGCGGAGCTCGCGGCCCACAGAGAGCGCCCGGAACGGCCTCATCATGGCGAGCATGAGGTCGTAGGACAGCTCGAGAAAGCGCGGCCGGTTTCGCAGCCAACGACCGAGGCTCATGCCCCGCCCTCCAGGCCCACGGACTCCATGCTCTCGCAGGGTGTATCGATCATCGAGCGCTCTCGGGTGGTTCGGCGCAGCCGGGAAGGCACGCCCCCAACGACTGGAGCACGTGCTCGGCTAGGCTATGGTGCCGACCACTGCGATAGAGTTCAAGCAACCTGCCCTGCCGCAACGCCGTCGGGACGGCCAATCCACGTGTCCCCAGGTCGAGGCCCATGCGATTCGCCCCCTTTTACCCGCGCGCTTGTTTGGAGAACTCGAATGAAACAACGGCTTTGGATCATCGCCGCGGCGACAACGCTCTTTGTGGTTGGCGCCACGCTCACCGCGTCGGCGCAGGGGCTGCCACGCGCCACACCCGAAGATGTGGGCATGTCGAGCGACCGGTTGGCACGCATCCGGCCGGCCATGCAGCGCTACGTCGACGCCGGCACGCTGCCGGGGGTGATCACTGCCGTGGCGCGCCGCGGCAAGCTGGCGTACTTCGACCGGGTCGGCATGATGGACGTCGAAGAGGGCAAGGCGATGCGTGAGGACACCATCTTCCGGATGGCGTCGATGACCAAGCCGATGACCGGCGTGGCGGTGATGATCCTCTACGAGGAGGGTCGCTTCCTGCTTACCGACCCGGTCTCCAAATACCTGCCCGAGTTCGCCGGTCTCGAGGTCTGGGTGGGCGGCACCGCAGCAAACCCACAGACGGAGCCGGCCGCCCGTGAGATGACGGTCGAGGATCTGCTCACCCACATGTCGGGGCTGATCTATGGGGGCAACGACACTCCGGTGGGCGAGCTGTACGGTCAGGCGCAGCTGTTCGCGGCGCCGTCGCTGGCGAGCTTCATCGAGCGGGTCGCGTCGGTACCACTGGCGCATCAGCCGGGCAGCAAGTGGTTCTACAGCATCTCGCAGGACGTCCTCGGAGGGCTGGTGGAGGTGCTGTCGGGACAACCATTCGACGAGTTTCTGGCCGAGCGTGTCTTCGAGCCGCTCGGCATGAGCGACACGGCGTTCTACGTTCCCGAGAGCAAGGCCGATCGCCTCGCCGCCAGCTACCGCGCCACCCCGGAGCGCGGTATGGAGCGAGCTCCCTCGCGACCCGGAATCCACGATGCGGATCGCGTTCCCTACGGCGGCGCCGGCTCGGTGTCGACCGCCGCCGATTACCTGCGCTTCGCGCAGATGCTCGCCAACAGCGGCGAGCTCGACGGGGTGCGCATTCTCGGTCGCAAGACGGTTGATCTGATGATGATGAACCACCTCGACCCGGCGCTCGGTCCGGAGCCGATGGCAGAGATGGCCAGCTCGCTGCAGGCAGGCCCGCGAGGCGTCGGCTACGGGCTCACCGGCGCGGTGATCACCGATGTGGCGCAGTCGGCGCTACCGGGCTCGGTCGGCGCTTTCTCCTGGGGAGGCGCGCGCAGCACCTATTTCTGGGTCGATCGAGCCGAGGAGCTCGTCGGATTGCTACTGACCCAGGTCTCGCCGTCGGACCGGTACCCGCTGCGCGCCGAGATCCGCATCCTCACCTACCAGGCACTCACCGAGTAGCTAACATCGGGCGGACCGCTAGCGCGGCTTGCGGTTCTTCTTGAAGAAGCGCCAGACGGTATCGTGGGCGAAATAGACGCCGTCGTCGTTCGCCGGCCAGCTATGGCCGCCGTTCCAGGAGCACGCCACCACCTGCCGACCGCGAGCGCATTTGGCGCGCTGCGTGCAGGCCCATCCGCGCTCGCCGTCGGTCGGGCTGGAGTAAACGGTGTCGGCGGTGTCGCATTGCTGAGATTCAGCAATGAGCTCGGTCACTTCGGCCACCGGGGTATAGAGATAGCCATCGGAGCTGGCTCCTCCGGCACCGGGCACGACACGGTCCCTCGTACCCCAGACGCTCATGACTGACAGCGGCTCCGTTGGCGCACAGTTGAATCCCACATGGAGCTGTCCGTGCGACGGTGCTACAGCGGCGAAGCGGTCCGGCAGGTCGCACGCCAGCCTTTGCACCAGCATGCCGCCGTTGCTGAAACCGGTCGCGTACACCCGCCGTGTGTTGATGCAGTAGGCGGCCTCGATTTCGTCGAGCATGGCGGCAACGAAGCCCACATCGTCGACGCAACTACACCAATTGCATCGAGCCGGGCCGCATTTTGCGGGAAACGGATACTGGACGGAGCCCGCCGTGCACGTCGGGCCCTCGGGACCCGGCGAGCTGGCGCAGGCGCCGTCATTCCACGACGAGACCGGTCGAGATCCGTCCGCTCTATACCGGGTGGATTGCGGGTACACGGCAATGTAGCCCTTCTCGTCGGCATGCAGGCTCATGCCCGATGTTCCGTGCTCTGCGCTTGTGGCGCTGCCGCCATACCCGTGGAATGCAAGCACGAGCCTGTGGGCCTTGCGCGGCTTGTAGCTCGGCGGCAGATGCACGTTGTAGGTGCGCTCGATTCCTCCGTGGGTCAGAGTGAGCGTCTCGGTAGCGCCGGCTTGTGTCGGCGGCGCCTTGCCGCAGCCGGCGCTCTTGCTGGGTAGATACAGCCGCCGCCGTGGCTCCACCAACGACTGTCGCGCGGCAACGTCCGCGGTGCCCCTGATCCGGGCGCTGGGAGGAGACTCGTCTGCCGGCGAGAGGGTGGGTTGAGAACGTGACTCGCGCAGGCCGAGCGACACACCGACTACCACGAGAACGATCAACGCAGCATTTCTTACGACATCCGTGCGCAACGCGACCTCCTGGACACGAAGATGCATCGGTTGACACCCGTTTCGTACACGGATTTGCTTACCGGCGCCAGTCCCGCCCGTATCTGGAGGAAATTATGCTCGGTACACATGCCCCCCGAAACGCCCCTGCGCCCCATCGATCGGCGGTCTTGGCGGCGGTCCTCGTGCTGGCCGGAGGTTGTGCGCCCGAAACCCGTGACGCCGGCAATGAAGTCGGGACGGACAACGCCGCGGTCGACAGCCTGTTCGCCGATTTCGACCAACCGGGATCACCGGGCTGCGGGCTGGCCGTGGCGCAAGACGGTGGCCTCATCTACACGCGTGGCTACGGCTACGCCAATCTCGACTACGACGTCCCCAACACGCCGCAGACGGTGTTCGACGTGGGCTCGGTGACCAAGCAATTCAACGCTGCCGCCCTCAGCATGCTGGTCGAGGAAGGGAAGCTGTCGCTGGACGACGACATTCGCCGGTGGCTGCCGGAGCTGCCGGCGTACGAGCCTACGATCACCATCCGCCACCTGCTGCACCACACCGGCGGGCTGCGCAACTACCTCAACCTGTTCCCGCTCGCTGGGCGCAACGACTACTTCCCGATCTCCCACGCGCAGATATTGGCGATGATGTCGAGGCAACGGGCGCCGATCTTCGCTGCCGGCGAGCGCTATCGATACAGCAATACTGGTTACATGCTGCTGGCACAGATCCTCGAGCGCGCCGGCGGCAAGTCGTTGGGCGAAATGGCGCAGGCACGCATCTTCGATCCGCTCGGAATGGCCGGTAGCCATATGTACGAGGATCTGCGAGAGATCATCCCCGGGCGCGGCATCGGCTACGACCGCGACGAGGCGGGCAACCTACACATCGTCCACAACTACAACTTCGACGTCACCGGCGACGGTCAGCTTTACACCACGATGCCCGATCTGCTGCGCTGGGACGAATGGATGCACGGCAACGAGCCGCCGTCGATTCACACCATGATGCTGACCGAAGGCCACCTCAACGACGGTGAGCCGGTGGGCTACGCGCAGGGAGTCGTCCTGAGCGAGTATCGCGGCCTGCGCACCGTGGGTCACAGCGGCGGGTCGTGGGGATTCGTCACGCAGCTGGTGCGCTTTGTCGAGCCCAGGCTATCGATCGCAATCTCGTGCAATGCCGGCTGGGCCCGGCCCGGCAGGTTGGCGCAGCAGGTGGCGGACCACTACCTGGCGGATCAACTCGGTCCGGCGGAGGACGATGCGGATCGAGGCCGCCGATCGGAGGACGCCGCTCCCGCTCCCCAAGCCTGGACCGCAGAGCAACAGTCGGCGCTCACCGGCGAGTTCTACTCGCGCGAGCTCGACGCCACCTACCGCTTCGCACCCGCGGACGACGGCATGGCTCTACGCATCGAACAGGAGGCGCCGGTCGAAGTGACGCTGTTGGGCGACGGCACGATCGAGTTCAGCTTCGGCGACGAGGCACTCGGCGGAACCCGCGAGGCAACCCTGTCGCTCGAACGCGACCGTGGCGGCCGGGTGGCGGGATTCCTTCTCAGCGCGTCGTCGGAGCACGGCCTGGTGTTCGAGCGGCGCTAGCCTGGGCGATTTCGCCGGAGCACGACCTCATGTTCGATCGGTGCTAGTTCCGGCGATTCCGGACGACCGTTACTCCTGCGCCCACATTGCCAGTGCCTCGTTGTAGAGCTCGCAGGCGTCCTGACGCAATTCCTCTCCGGCCCGGACGCGATCGCCGAGCTCCATGTAGGCGTCGGTCGATTCTTCCCAGGCCGGCCACTGCGGCAGCCCGTCGCGATTGGGATCGCCGGTGGCGGCGAACTGCGTCCAGTACCCGCCCACCGCCTCGGCCAGCGCCGCGTCGGTGGTATCCCAGGGCATCCACGAATCCGGCGTGTTGAACACGTAGGGAATCTCCGCGCCGTGGTAGGCGCCGAGCTTGCCGGCCGGCTGCACCCGGGTGAAGAAATACAGCCAGGCGTCGGCCCCGGTCTGCGGGGTTGCCGCGGTGATGTACTTGGAGCTGCAACCGAACGTCGTGTTGGTGCTGTAGCGATCGAGAACGTCGGCAAGCTCCTCGTCGCCGTCGACGGGATAGATCTCCATCGCTCGATCGGCAAGCGAGCCGTAGGTCCTACGGATGGTCTCCTCGACCCGCTGCGCGTCGAGCTCGCGCTGCGCCCCCATGGCGTCCTCGTTGGCATTGAAGCCGATCAGCAGTGGGACGGCATGCTGCCGCCCGGAGGCGAACGTCTCCGCCAGGGAATGCGGCACCACCCAGCCGTCGATGTTGGGGCCGCCGCCACCGCTACCACGGGGCAGTCGGACCTCCAAGATCTCTTCGATGCTGGCCTCTCGCATGGCCGCCAGCGACTCCGCCGGGTCCTCGCTCGCCGCCTTGCCGCCGAGCGCCTCGCCGAGCTGCCGCCCCCGCTCCTCGGCCTGCTCGAGGTCATAGAACGAGCGCACCGGATAGCCGCCGCTCTGCGAGATACCACGGTGGAACAGCCCCTCGGCAAGCGGCGACGCCATCAAGAACGCCACGTTGGCCCCGCCGGCCGACTCGCCGAACACGGTCACGCGGTCGGGATCGCCACCAAATTGCGCGATGTTGCGCTGCACCCACTGCAAAGCGGCGATCTGATCGAGCAGACCGTAGTTGCCCGAAGCGCCGTTGTCCGACTCCGCGGTGAGCCCCGGGTGCGCCATGAAGCCGAAATTGTTGACACGGTAGTTGAGCGACACCACCACTACGCCACGGCGTGCCAGGCGGTGGCCTAGGTAGGGCGGCTCGGTGGACCATCCGACGGTGTTGCCGCCGCCGTAGATCCACACCATGACGGCCTGAGGCGTTTCGCCCTGCCAGTTGGTGGTCCAGACGTTGACGTAGAGGCAGTCCTCGCTGACCGGCGGCATGCCGAACACGACGCTCGGATCCTGCCCCAGTCCGGTGGCCACCGAGCGATACCAGCCCAGGTTGCCGTCGGTCTGCGGGCAGGCAGGCGGAAAGGTGGTGGCCAACTGCAGCCCCTGGCGCGGCTCGCGCGGCTGCGGCGGCCGCCAGCGAAGGTCCCCGACCGGCGGCATGGCATACGGGATTCCCTTGAACACCGCCTGGCTGGCGGCGGAGCCGAAGTAGTCGCCCTCGAGGGTCTCGCCGTCGGCCTCGACGCGCGGCGGCATGGCTACGGACGAGCTGATGGCTGCCGAACCCTCCCCACCGGCCTCCGCCGGGCCGCAGGCTGCCGGCAGCGCCAGCAGCAGCGTGGCGGCCAGCAACCAGAGCTTTGGCGGCGGTGCGCCCGCTCCCGAAGCGAGTTGCACGGCACACCGCACGTGGTGGATCCCGTTATCCTGTCGGTCTCGTTCGCTCATCGCTAGCACCCTTTGATGGAACCTGAAATCGAGGGATGGCATTATGGCGGGCCGCCCGATTGGCCACCAGGGTTGGGAGACGATCCCCTCATGACCCAGATCCGCTTCGACGATATCGACGGGCTCCGCAGCCTTGTCAGCGACGAGTTCGGCGACTACGGCCCGGCGCTGGAGATTACGCAAGAGCGGATCAACTCGTTTGCCGACGTCACCGACGATCATCAGTGGATCCATGAAGACGTGGCGCGAGCCAATGCGGGATCGTTCGGCACGACGATCGCCCACGGGTTCCTGATGCTCAGCCTGACCGCCTCGCTGCGCGATGGATCACACCTGGAGATTACCGGCGCCGAGATGACGATCAACTACGGCGCCAATCGGCTGCGTTTCATCGACCCGGTTCCGGTAGGCAGCCGCGTGCGCCTGCGGCAGCGACTGATGGCCGTTCGCGCCAAACCGAAGGGGACCCTGCTGACCCAGGAAGTCGAGATCCGGGTCGAGGGCGCCGACCGACCGGCGATGCTCTACGAGCAGCTGACGATGTACGCCCCACCGCAGGGGGCGTAGTCGTGGTCGCAGCGCCCCTCCTCGCCATGAGCTCGCCAGGCCCGCATCGCCGATGACACGCGCCGACGCGCCGCGCTGTTTCGTCTGCGGCCCCGACAACCCCATCGGCCTGGGGATCCGCTTTCGCCTCGACGACGAATTCTGCCGCGGCGAGTTCACTCCCCTCGATGACCACTGCGGTTTCGACGGCCAGACGCACGGCGGCATTCTCTACAGCGCGCTCGACGATGTCATGGCGAACTGGCTGTTCTTGCGAGGCGCGCGCGGCCACACCGCGCGCTGTGAGATGCGCTACCGTCAGGCGCTGCCGACCGGCACCGCGGTGCACCTCGAAGCACGACTCACCAAGTTGAGAGGCAAGCTGGCACAGCTGGAGGGTCGCGCCGTGCGCGCTGACGACGGCAGCCTGGTGGCCCAGTGCCACGCCAGCTTCATGATTACCGATCCGGGACCGCCCGGGGCGCTCCAGTAACGCCCCACGAGGAGACCACCATGACCGACGAGGGCTTTGCCGCGCAGATCGCCATCGGACCACGGGTCCGCAAATCGCCGTACTTCGATGCCACCGTACGCTGGGGCGCCAAGGGCTTCTCGATCTACAACCACACCCTGATACCCATCTGGTACACCGACGCCATCGACGAGTACTGGAAGCTGCTCAAGACGGTGACCCTGTGGGATGTCGGCTGTCAGCGTCAGATGGAGATCAGCGGCCCCGACGCGGCCCGCTTCACGCAGTACCTGACGCCGCGCAACCTGTCGGACTGTGCGGTGGAGCAGTGCAAATACGTGCTGCTGACCAACGAGGCGGGCGGCATCGTCAACGATGCCGTGTTGTACCGAGTGGCGGAGGACCGCTTCTGGTTCTCGCCCGGCGACGGCGACGCGTTGCTGTGGGCGATGGGCGCCGCGGTCAGCTCGGATATGGACGTGACGGTGCGCGAGCCCGACGTCTGGCCGATGCAACTGCAGGGCCCGAGCTCGATCCACGTGGCCCGCAAGCTGTTCGGCGACTGGGTCGAGGAGCTGGGCTTCTACCGCCTGCGCCAGACCGAGGTCGACGGCATCCCGCTGGTGCTGACGCGCACCGGCTGGAGCGGCGAGTTCGGCTTCGAGATCCTTCCGCACAGCAGCGATCGTGGCGACGAGCTATGGGAGATGATCATGGCGGCCGGCGACGAGTGGGACATCGCCCCCATCTGCCCCTCGTCGATCCGCAGCATCGAGGCCGGCAACCTCGATTACCGCTCCGACATCACCCTCGACGACAACCCGTTCACGCTGGGCTACGAGCGTCTGGTGGACCTGGAGCAGGAGGCCGACTTCATCGGCAAGGCGGCCCTGAAGCGCATCGCCGCGGAAGGCGTGAAGCGGCGGCTAGTGGGGGTCGAGATCGACTGCGACCCCCTGCCCCGGCTCAACGAGGAATGGCTACCGATCGTCGACGGCGACGAGCAGATCGGCCGCATCACGCGCTGCATCCACTCGCCGCGACTCGAAAAGAACATCGGCTTCGCCAACATCCCCGCCGCGCTGGCCGAGGAGGGCTCGACCTTCACCGTCCGCGGCCCCTTCGGCGACGCTCAGGCGACGGTCATCCCGACTCCCTTCGTGCAACGCGTGAAGTCCGCCGGCTAGAAGGACGATCGATCAGCTAGCGCAGCGGCGAGCGCGCGGCGCTAGTTCAAGATGGACTGGTAGACCAGACTCTTGAACTTGTCCCCGTAGTCCACCGCATTCGACGGCAGAATCTGGATCATGAAGATGCCGATCAGGTCGTCTACCGGATCGACCCAGAAGCGCGTGTGCGCGTAGCCGCCCCACGAGAAGGTGCCTTCGTGGGCCGTGCCACCCACCAGGCCGGGATCGGCGTTGATCATGAAGCCGAGGCCGAAGCCGTGGCCTTGAGAGCCGAGGCCCATCTCGATATCGCCGAGGTGGTCTTGGGTCATCATCTTGACGGTGTGTGAGCCGAGCAGCCTGACGCCGCCGAGCTCGCCACCGTTGAGCAGCATCTGGCAGAAGCGCACATAGTCTGAAGCGGTCGACAGCAGCCCGCCGCCCCCCGAGGGTGCCGGCGGCGGCTCACGATAGTCACGGGCGACAGCGTCGGTCTCCATTTCCTTCAGGGTGAGGTCGTCACGGCCGTTCGGCGTATAGAGCGTGGTCAGCCGATGGGCCTTGCTCTCGGGCACCCAGAAGCCGGTGTCGTTCATCTCCAGCGGCCGGAAGATGCGCTCCTCGAGGAACTGATCGAACGGCATGCCCGAGATCACCTCGACGAACCGACCCAGCACGTCGGTGGAGACGCTGTAGTTCCACGTGGTACCGGGGTCGTAGCGCAGCGGCAAGGTGCTCAGCTTGTCGACGAACTCGGCCAACGATGCTGAATTGAGCAGCTCCTGCTCGTTGTACATCGTGTCGACCGTGGAGGTGCCGAAGATTCCATAGGTCAGGCCGGAGGTGTGGCGCAGCAGATCGCGCACCGTCATGTCGCTGCTCGAGCGCACGGTGCTGAACTCGGGCTGGCCATCGGCACCGACCCCGTCGGTGCCCACCTGTAGCCCGCCGAGCTCGGGAATGTACTTCGACACCGGATCATTGAGCAGGAAAAGGCCCTCTTCCCAGAGCATCATCACCGCCAGCGAGGTGATGGGCTTGGTCATCGAGTAGATGCGGAAGATCGAGTCCTTGGCCATCGGCGTGTCGGAGTCCATGTCGAGCTCGCCTAACGCCTCGTGGTAGGCGATCCGCCCGTTACGGGCCACCATCGCCACCGATCCGGAAATGAGCTCCTGATCGATGTGGCGCTGCAGAAACGGCCCGATGCGCTCGAGCCGCGCGCTCGACAGGCCGACATCTTCCGGTGAAGACATCGGCAGTCCCTGCGCCCATACGGGCACGGCGACCAGGGTCAGTAGCAAGGCTCCTGCAAGAAGGCGTGTCAGCTTCACGTTTCGCTCCGTTCGTTCGGCCCTACGCTGGCCTGGAAGCGGCGCATGCCGCCCAGCCAACGGTCGTAGTCGGCCGCCTTGCGTTGGAAGAAATCGGCGACCTCGGGATGTGGCAACACCAGAAACTGCCCGGCGGCCATGGCGTCGATCACCGCGCCCGCCACATCGTCGGGCTCCAGTGCGACGCTCTTCAGGTACCCGCCGATGGCCGAGTCGGCCTCGAACTCGCTCATCATGGCGGTGTTGACACCCTGAGGACACAGGCAGAATACCTCGATGCCGTCGTCGGCATGGGTCATCGACAGCCACTCCGCCAGCGACAGCGCGGCGTGCTTGGTCACCGAATAGGGGGCCGATCCGACCTGGGTAAGCAGCCCGGCAGCCGAGGCGGTGATCAGGAAGGCTCCGTTCCCACGCTCGAGCATCGACGGCAGGAGCGCCCGCGCGGCGTAGACGATCGACATGAAGTTGACGTCCCAGACACGCTTCCACTCCGCGTCGCTGACCTCTACCCCACCTTCGCTGAACACTCCGGCGTTGCAGCAGAACAGGTCGATCTCGCCGTAGCGCTCGCGGGCCTCGGCGATAAGGCGCTGTACCTGCTCTTCGACGGCTACGTCCGCCTCCACCGCCAGGCCATCGACCTCCGCGGCCACCTCGGCCGCACCGTCAGCGGCGCGATCGGCCACGACGACGCCGCGCGCGCCCTCGGCAGCGAATCGCCGGCAAAGCGCCCGCCCGATACCACTCGCGCCGCCAGTGACGACGACGACCTTGCCGTCGACCGTCATGGAGTCGCGATCACCGGCCGCAGCTGAGCGATCGCCTCGCTGATCAGGGCCAGCCCCCGGCACGTCTTGTCGATGTCGTAGCCGTAACCGACACGGAAATAGTCGCCGACCCCGAAATGCGACCCCGGGGTGATGAGCACCGAGCGCTCGGTTCGGAGCTTCTCGCAGAGCTCCCCGGATTCGATCGGCAGATCGTAGGCAATCATCCCGATAGCCGCCGCGGCCGGCGGGATCATGCTGAGCTCCTCGTGGCTATCCACCCATTCCACCAGACGCGGAAGCTGCGACCGCACGATCGACTTGCTGCGGTCGAGAATCTCGTCGCGCTTGGTGGGCTCCATGGCGATGCGCGCCAGGCGATCGGCAAGCAAGTTGGGGGTGAGAGTGGTGTAGTCGCGGTAGCGCATCATTTGCTGGGTGGCGGGCTCCGGGGCCACCGTCCAGCCGATACGCAGCCCCGGCATGGCGAACGCCTTCGACAACCCCGAGGTGACGATCGCCTTGTCGTACCGGTCCCAGATGCTCGGGCAGGTGCCACCCTCCAGCTCGGTACCGCGATAGATCTCGTCGAACACCAGCCAGGCATCGGCCCGCCGCGCTGCCTCGACCAGCGCTTCGAGCTCGGCCTCGTCGAGCACCGCCCCGGACGGGTTGTTGGGGTTGGTGACGGTGATCATCCCGGTGGCAGGCGAGACCGCCGCGGCCAGGCTGTCGAGGTCGAGGGCCCAACGGGCGCTGTCGCCGCCCCTGGATTCGACCAGGTGGAAGGCGTCCGTGCGCTCCGAGTAGGCGCGCGCCAAACCCCAGGTCTGCAGGTAGTTGGGGATCATGCAGGCGACGCGGTCCCCCGGCTCGAGCAACGCCTGAAGGGCAATGTAGTTGGCCTCGGAGCCACCGTTGGTGACCACGATGTTGTCGGCGGTGGCGTTGTCGTAGAACAGCGCGATGCGCTCGCGCAACAGCTCCGATCCCATGCCTTCCGGATAGCACAGCGGCATCGCGGCGAGCTCCGCCAGCGTCTCGGCGGACACCAGGTCGTTGACGCTCAACGGCGACACGCCGCTCTCGGCGAGGTTGTAGTCCACGGCGTGCTCGTAGAGCGACTGCGTGCGCTCCATCTCGAACTGCTCGATCTTCATCGCTCGACTCCTGGCGTGGATTCAGGGCACGCGTGCTCATATTCAGGGGCGAGAGTCTAGCAGCGGTGGTGGGGAGTTTCCCATCGGCGGCACCGGCACCACCCCCCGTTCGGGTGCCGCCTGGCGGACATCCAGCGCTCTGCCCAACCGCGCCGGCTCTTCCAATACACTTCCGGCACCTTCGTCCATCACCGCGCAACCCGAGGGAGCTGCATGAGCCCACTCACCGCCGAGTTTGTCGGAACCGCGCTGTTGCTGCTGTTGGGTGACGGCGTCGTCGCCAACGTCGTCCTGCGACGCACGAAGGGCTCCGGATCGGGCTGGATGGTCATCAGCATGGGCTGGGGCATGGCGGTGTTCGTGGCGGTGTTCGTGGTGGCGCGCTTCAGCGGCGCGCACATCAACCCGGCGGTGACGCTTGGCCTCGCCGCTGCCGGCAACTTCGCCTGGGGCGATGTACCGAGCTACGTGGCAGCCCAGATGCTGGGCGCGGCGCTCGGCGCGGCTCTGGTCTGGCTGCAGTACCGCGACCACTTCGCGGCCACCGAGGACGCCGACCTGAAGCTGGCGGTGTTCTGCACCGGCCCAGAGATCCGCAACCCGCTGTCGAACCTCGTATCCGAGATCATCGGTACCTTCGTGCTGGTGTTCGCGGTGCTCTACATGGCGGCCCCGGATGTGGGGCTCGGGGCACTCGATGCCCTGCCCATCGGGCTGGTGGTGCTGGTAATCGGCCTGTCGCTCGGCGGCACCACGGGTTATGCCATCAACCCGGCTCGCGACCTGGGACCGCGCATCATGCACGCCCTACTGCCAATTCCCGGCAAGCGCGACAGCGACTGGGGCTACGCCTGGATTCCGGTGCTCGGGCCGGCGGCAGGCGGGATGCTGGCGGCCGTCACCTATATCTTGCTCGGAGCCTGATTCGGCGAGGAGCCTTGCCAACAAGACTAGATATGGTCATCATCTAGTCATGACCATGGTGAATACCTCCGAGCTCAAGGCCAAGCTCAGCTCCTACCTTGCCGCCGTTCGCCGCGGCGAGACGGTGGTGGTGTGTGATCGTCACACACCGATCGCTCGGCTGGTGCCGATGGACTCGAGGGCAACCGACCTCGACGTCGACGAACCGAAACGCAGCCCGGCCGAGATCGCCAACTACGAGCCCGTGCGCCTGCTCAAGGCAGTCGATCCGATCGAGATGCTCCGACAGGATCGCGATCGGCGGTGATCGTCTACGTGGATACGAGCGTTGTTCTTCGCGTCGTTCTCGGCCAGCCTGGTGCGATCAACGATTTCGAGACCTGGACGACCGCGTACAGCAGCGCGCTCCTGGGCGTGGAGTCACGCCGGGCAATCGATCGGTTGCGGCTCCAGGCTGCCCTCGACGACGACGGCGTCGCCCAGGCGCATGAGCACCTCGGCCAGATCGAGCAGTCGCTGGGTTGGATCCGCGTCACTCCGGCGTTACTTCGCCGGGCAAGCCAACCGATGGCAACCTCGCTGGGGACCCTCGACGCGCTCCACCTGTCGAGCGCGCTGCTGTTTCGAGAGCACCGCGACGCGGCGCTGGCGTTCGCAACCCACGATGCGCAACAGGGCCTCGCCGCCCGGGCCAATGGCTTCTCGGTGCTCGGGCTGTAGACAGGGCTACTTGACCTTGGCGCTGACGCTCTTGCTGGCCGCTTGCAGCTCCCCGTCGGTTGGCGTCACGGTACATTCGAGCTGGTCGCCCTTTTCGAAGAGATCGATCGCGAGCGCATCGGAATGCGCCCCGATCGTCAGCTGGCGAACGATCTCTCCGTTGACCGTCCAGACATACTCGTACGACACCACCTCGTAGTCCGGATCGTCGGTAACCAGGGGGTGCTTGATCCGGCAGAACGGAACCACGCCTTCCTTCGGCTTGCGCAGGAATTTCACCTTCTTGAGCTTGGTCGGTGGCCGGTTCAGCCGCTTGTCGATCTTGTCGACTACCTCGAACGGCATGATCATCATTCGTTCGCCGTTGATGTAGTGCTCGACCTTCCACGTGCCGGTGATCTTGCGCATGTCGTCAGCAATCGTGCGAAACCGCCAGGTCACGCGTCGCCAGAACTCATCGTTGCCGAAGGGCTGGTCGCCGGTGTCGCGGGCAATCTTGCGATCCGGGCGGCGGAACACCAGTCTCCAGGTGCTTTCCGCCGGCAGGTTGCGCACGAGAACCCACTGGTACATCACGTCGGCGTCGGTTTGGAACTGCCCCCCGCCGGGGATCTGCTCGGGATACTGCTGCGGCTCGGGAAGCGCCCGGAAGTCGACATCGGTGATACCCGCGTCGATGACGTAGGTCTTGCGCTTGAACTTGAGCTGCTTGGTGAAGCCGCTCTTGCCGGGCCGGCAGGGTCCCGCGAACGGTTCTAGCGACTCGTCGTCGACCCGGGTTTCGAAGTGCAGGTGGGTGATGGTGCTGCGACCGCTGGAGCCCATCAGACCGATCTGCTGACCCGGCACGACCCTATCGCCGGTGGCGACCGCCACGCTGTTCTTCCGCATGTGGGTATAGACGCCAATCTGACCGCCGTGATCGATCAGCACGTAGTTGGCGCGCTGGTTGGCCCATTCCTTGTTGCGGTCAGGGTTGCCGTCCTGGGTGTCGACGACACGACCCGCGAGTGGGGTATAGATCGGCACTCCGACGTCCTGAAAACCAAAGCTGCGCGCGGTCGAGTCGACGCCCGAATGGCCGTCATAGGTGTAGATCGAACAATCCCAATCGAGGATTGCGTCGTCCGTCGGATCCAGGTCAACGAAGCTGCTGAAGAACATGTCGCCTTCGTGCAGCCCCGCGTGCGGGTAGAGCGGGTAGCGATTCGGCACGTCGGTGCGGAGCGTCGGTAGCCTCCCGACCGTCCGTTCGTAGGTCTGGATCGCAGCATCGATGCGCGCGTAATCCGCATCGCTGAAATCGCTGCCGCTCTGTGCGCCCGAGGGCTCGAGGGTGACCAAATCCCACTCGTCGCGGCCGCGCTCGTCGACCAACTCGCCACGAGCTACGACCCGCGCTCGGGACGTGCTCTGGCCGGCGACCACGGCGACCCAGGACACGGCGAGGATGATGGTGACGATGCTCGCCGCGACGGGCGATGCCCTCATAGTCAGCGTTCCTGTTTCGGACGCCGGGTGGCGGTGCCGATCAACCGTCCATTCCTGCTTGCTGTCTGACGTACCGCGCCGCCTCGGCGTGGGTGCCGAACCAGGCGCCGCCACGCGCCTTGATGTGCTCGATGAGACCCTCGAGGGCGACGATCCGCGACCGGTGGCCGCTGATGTGCGGGTGCATGGTGAGCAACAGCATGGTGCCCTCCTCCCAGGCCACGTCGAACTCGTCGATCCAGACCTGCATCGCATCGCGCGGTGGGCTATAGCTGGCGCCAAGCGGATCGAACGGCGGCGCATCGTCGAGAATCCACTCCACCGGCAGCTCGACCATGCCGGTGGGCTCGCCGTTGGCCAGCAGCTCGTAGGGCCGATCGTCAGCCATCAGGGAGCTCTCGTACAACATGCCCATGTCGCGAACGATATCGAGGGTCGCAGAGCTGAGGTTCCAGGAGGGAGCGCGATAGCCGACCGGGCGCGTACCGGCAATCTCGGTGATGGCGTCGACCGCCTGTTCAAGCAGTCGTCGCTCGGTGGCCGGATCGAGCTGCGTGTTGCGCTCGTGAATCCAGCCGTGCACACCGATCTCGTGGCGGCCGGAGGCTTGAATGATCTCGGCCTGCTGGGGCGCGAGCTTGAGGCTCCAGGCCGGGAAGAAGAACGTTGCCGGGATCTCCTCGCGATCCATCAGCTCGACAATGCGGGGCAGCGCTACCCGCGGCCCGTATTCACCCTGCGATAGCGGCCCGACGCTGAAGGTTCCGTCGCGCAGGCCCTCGACCGTTTCGTTGTCGACATCGAACGACAGCAGCACGGCAACACGCGCGCCGCCGGGCCACTGGTCGGGGGTCAGGTCGCGGCCGGCGCGCACCAGGTTGACCCCCTCGCGCACGAACTCCTCGCTCCAATCCCACGGCGGCGGCGCCTCCGTCTCGGTGTCCTGGGGCGCCGGGGCGATCTGGCAGGCACCCAACGCCAACGCCAGCACAATGATCGTTGGTCTCATGAAATCCTCCTCAGGCTTCTCGAGTCGGCAGGGCGCGCGCCAGCGCCACCGCCGGGTGGATCGCCTCGCGGCCGCTGCCGTCGAGTATCTGCCGGCGGCAGCTGGTACCGTCGGCGACGATCCAGGTATCGGGCTCAGCCTGCCGAATCTGCGGCAATAACGCCAGCTCCGCCATGCGCAGCGACATATCCATGTGCTCGGCCTCGTAACCGAACGAGCCCGCCATGCCACAACAGCCGGCGGCGATAGGCTCGACCTGAAGCTCCGGAACGAGACGCAGCACCTCGATCATTGGCTGTAGCGCACCGAACGCCTTGCGATGGCAGTGCCCGTGCACCAGCACCCGCGGGGTGGCCAGGGGTCCGAGCTCCAGGTCGGCATCGCCGGCCGCGACCCCGGCCATCAGCAACTCCTCGAACATCACGGCGGAGTCGCTCAGCGATGCGCTTTGGGTGCCGGGAAGCAGATCGGGAAGCTCGTCACGAAGGGTCAGCAGACACGACGGCTCGATGCCGGCCACGGCGACCCCGTCGCGTAGCAACGGCATGGCGGCGGCAAGCAGCCGCTCACCCTCGACGCGCGCCTCGTCGGGGAGCCCGGCGCTCAGGAACGTGCGCCCGCAGCACAGCGGCCGCTCCCCTGCGGGCGGCTCCAGCAGCTCGACGTCGTAGCCGGCCGCTCCGAGCACGCGCATCGCAGCACGGGCGTTGTCGGGCTCGAAGTATCTGCTGAAGGTGTCGACGAACAGGGCCACTCGCCGCGGCCAGTGGCGGGTCACATCGCCGCCCCGTCCGCGACCCGCACTCGCGCCCGCGCCCGCGCCCGCGCCTAAGTGCCGACCCGGGTGCCCGGTCGACGGCAATGGCGCCGAAGTGAACACCGGCAGCCGACGGCGGGCGGAGACTCCTACGAGCCGCTCCCGGAGCCATCGGGCGGGTGGCAAATCAGAGAGGCGCGCCAGCGGGCCGAGCCGCGCCGCCAGCGGAGCATAGCGCGGCAAGTAAGCGAATAGCCGGTCGCGCAGCGGCACGCCATGACGGGAACGATAGGCGCTCAGAAACTCTATCTTCATGCGCGCCATGTCGACCCCGGTGGGGCACTCGCGACGACACGCCTTGCAGCCAACACACAGGTCGAGCGCCTCGTACAACGACCTGGAGTCGAGGCCCGGCTCACCCAGCTGCCCGCTCAGCGCCAGGCGCAGCGCGTTGGCACGACCCCGCGTCGTATGCGTCTCGTCGAGCGTTGCCTGGTACGACGGACACATCGAGCCCACCAGCTGACGGCAGGCCCCGTTGTTGTTGCACATCTCGACAGCGCCAGGTAGGCCTCCGGCAGCGGGCCAGGTCATGGCGGTCGAAGGCGCGGCCGAGGCGTAGTCCGGGCCGTAGCGGAACAGGCGGCGATCGTCCATGCGCGGCGGGTGCACGATCTTGCCGGGGTTGAACATTCCAGTGGGGTCGAACGCAGACTTCACCTGCTCGAAGGCCTCCACCGCCTGCTGCCCGAGCATGGAGCCGAGGAACTCGCTGCGCACCAGCCCGTCGCCGTGCTCGCCGGAGTGCGAGCCGTGGAGCCGGCGCACCAGCGCGTGCGTCGCCTCGGCGATGCTGCGCATCTTCGCCACCTCGCCGGCCTCCCTCAGGTTCAACGTCGGCCGCACGTGCAGACATCCCACCGAGGCGTGCGCATACCAGGTGCTCTCGACGCCATGACGCTCGAAGATCTCGCCCAGCTCGGCGGTGTAGTCGTCGAGGTGCTCGAGGGGCACGGCGCAGTCCTCGATGAACGACACCGGCTTGGCATCGCCCTTCATCGACATGACGATGTTCAACCCCGCCTTGCGCACGCTCCAGATCTCCGCCTGCGCGGCCGGCTCGATCGCGCGGTGCACGGCGTCGGGATGGCCAAGCTGCCCCATAAGCTCGTCCAGCCGGTCGAGACGATCGTGCAGCGCATCGAGGACCTCGCCCGCGAACTCGACCAGTAGCAAAGCCGCGGGCTCTCCACGGACGAATCGCGATAGCGGACCGCGGAAGGCCGGTCGCGCCCCGGCCAGCTCGATGAGCTTACGATCGACAAGCTCCACCGCCGCAGGCTCGAGCGCGACGAGATGCTGCACCGCCTGCATGGCCGAGCGAAACGAGGCGAAGTGGCATACGCCCAGCACCTTGTGGGCAGGAAGCGGCTGCAACTCGAGCTCCAGCTGAGTGAAGAAAGCTAGCGTTCCCTCAGACCCGACGAGCAGCGGCGCCAGGTTCGAGGCCCGCTCGTCGATGCGCGTCAGGTTGTACCCGGCCACGTGTCGCAGCACGCGGGGCGCGACGCGCTCAATGGCGGCAGCGTGGCTCCGGTGTACGGCAGCAATTGCCCTCACCAGCTCGAGCGGCGCGGCGTGGCCCGGGTCGGTGCGGTGGGCGCTGGGCGCGGCGGCGACCTGATCCGTAGCCTCATCTGAGTCCAACGGGCCGAACCAGGCGGCCGTGCCGTCGGCGAGAACCGCCTCAATGGCACTCACGTTGTCGACCATGAGCCCGTAGCGGATCGACCTGGCGCCAGCGCTGTTGTTGCCCGCCATGCCGCCGATGGTGGCACGGCTCGCGGTAGCAACATCCACCGGGAAGAACAGGCCCGAGGGCCGCAGCGCCCGGTTCAGCTCGTCGAGCACGACGCCGGGCTCCACCACCACCCGCCGGCCTTCGGCATCGAGCCTGCGCACCGCGCGCAGGTACTTGCTGGTATCGACAACGATCGCTTCGCCGATCGCCTGGCCTCCCTGCGAGGTCCCAGCGCCGCGCGGCAGCACCGGAACGCCTTCATCGCGGGCGATCGCCAACGTCGCCGCCACGTCGTCGCTGCTCTTGGGCACCACAACGCCGAGCGGCTCGATCTGGTAGATCGAGGCATCGGTGGAGTAGAGCCCGCGATCCAGCGCCCCGAAACGCACCTCGCCCTGCAGCGCGCTGCGCAGCCGGGCCGCCAGCGCCGAGTCACCGATACGTGACACGTTCGTGCCCATCTTCCTCCGCTGCCGTCCAGATCGCGTGCGAACAGGCCTGCTCGCATGGCCTTAGCGGTACTATTGTGCCGCCGATCGCAGCGTAAATCAGAAGGGCGACGCTCGCACCACCAACGAGCGCAACCAGAGGATCTCCGTTGAGCTCTGCCGGCGGGCGACATTTCCTGCAGATACCCGGGCCGACCAACGTGCCCGAGCGCGTGCTGCGCGCCGTGGCCCGCCCGACGATCGACCATCGCGGGCCCGAGTTCGCGCGCCTCGCCGGCGAGATCCTCGAGGGCATGAAGGACCTCTTCCACAACCCCGACGGCGACGTGATGATCTTCCCGGCCTCGGGCAGCGGTGCCTGGGAAGCGGCGCTGGCCAACACTCTGTCGCCCGGCGACCGTGTGCTGATGTTCGATCACGGCTTCTTTGCACGCGGCTGGCACAGCATCGCCGAGCGTCTCGGGCTCGACGTCGACATGGTGCCCGGCGACTGGCAACAGCCGGTGGACCCGACCGTTGTCGAGGAGAGGTTGCGAGCCGAGGGCGACGTTCCCTACCGCGCCGTTGCGGTGGTGCACAGTGAGACTTCAACCGGGGTGCGATCCGATATCGCCGCCATTCGAGCAGCAATCGATGCTGCAGGGCACGGCGCGTTGTTGTTGGTCGATGCGGTGTCGTCGCTGGCGTCGATGGCCCTGCCGCAGGACGAGTGGGGCATCGACGTGGTGGTCACCGGCTCGCAGAAGGGGCTCATGCTGCCGCCGGGCCTGTCGTTCAACTCGGTCAGTGCCAAGGCCTTCGCCGCTAGCGCTGACGCCGAGTTGCCACGCGCCTACTGGGACTGGGAGGCACTGCGCACGCAAAACGCGCGCGGCTTCTTCCCCTACACACCGGCCACCAACCTGCTCTTCGGGCTCTCGGAAGCACTGACCATGCTTCGTGAAGAGGGCGAAGCGGCGGTGTTCGCGCGGCACGATCGCCTGGCAGCGGCAACCCGGGCCGCGGTGCAGGCCTGGGGGCTGGAGATCTACTGCGCCGATCCGGCAAACGCCAGCAGCTCGCTCACCGCGGTAGTGACGCCGGAAGGCTCCGACGCTGACCAGCTGCGCCAGCTGATCCTCGATCGCTTCGACATGTCTTTGGGAACCGGCCTCGGGCCCCTGCAGGGCAAGCTCTTCCGCATCGGCCACCTCGGGGAGATCAACGAGCTGGCGCTGGCCGGCGCGCTCGGCGGTGTGGAGATGGGATTGCAGCTGGCTGGCGTCCCGTTCCGCCCCGGCGGGGTAACGGCGGCGCTGGAGTCACTGGCCGCCACCGTACCCGCTGCTCGAACGACCGCGAGCTGATGCTCGCCCAGCGCCTCGCCCTGAGTCTCGCCCTGGCTGCCACAACGGCTGGTGCAATCAGTTGCTCCGGCGACCAGCCCTCCGGCCCCCTGACCCTGAGCTTCGGTCATGTCGGCGCCCCGGGCTCCCTCTTCGCCCTGACCGCCGAAGAGCTCGCTCGACGGGTCGAGGCGGAGATCGGTGATCGCGTGCGCCTTCAGGTATTCGGTTCGAGCCAGCTCGGCGGCGACGAGGTGATGCTGCAGAAGCTCAGCCTCGGAACGCTCGATATGGCGCTACCGTCGACGGTGATGTCCTCGAACGTCGCCATCTTCGGGCTGTTCGAGCTCCCCTACCTGGTGCGCGACCGCGAGCACATGCGCCAGATCGAGGCGGCGGTGTTCTGGGACCGGCTGGCGCCGCAGGCAAAGCAGCACGGCTTCGACATCCTGGCAGTGTGGGAGAACGGCTTTCGCCACGTCACCAGCAACGTGCGGCCGGTGCGCACTCCCGACGACCTGCGCGGCATCAAGCTACGCACTCCACGTGGCTTGTGGCGCGTGAAGATGTTTCAGGCCTTCGGCGCCAACCCCAGCCCGATGCCGATGGCAGAGGTCTTCGTTGCGCTGCAGACCGGGGTGATGGACGGGCAGGAGAATCCGCTCACGCAGATCGACAGCCAGCAGTTCCAGGAGGTACAGACGTATCTGTCGCTCACCGGACACGTCTACACCCCCGCCTACGTCACCGCTGGCGCCGGACGCTGGAGCGCTCTTCCGGCCGACGTCCGCACGGACGTAGCCCGTATCTCCCGCGAGATGCAGCCTTTCGTGCACCAGGCCGCTGCCCGCCTGGACGCCGAGCTGCTCGACAAGCTCCGCGCCGATGGCCTGCAGGTCAACGACATCGATCGACCGGCCTTCAGCGCCGCTAGCCGTCCGATCTATGCGGAGTTCGCCGCCGAGGTCGAAGGCGGCGATGAGCTGCTGGGCGCGGTCTTGGAAGTTGGCGCCGATTGATCGCGGGCGCTGGAGCGGTGCTCTCCGGCGGCTGCTCGAGGTCATCGTGCTGGGGCTCATCAGTACGTTGGCGATCGTCGTCCTGCTGGGGGTGGGCTTTCGTAAGGCCGGCATGGCGCTGGCCTGGTACGACGAGCTGGCGTCGATCCTGCTCGCCTGGCTGACGTACTACGGCGCGGCGCTAGCGGCGTTGGACGGGCGCCACATAGGCTTCCCGACGCTGGTCCAAGGACTGGCGCCGAGACGGCGGCGGCTCGCCTGGGGGCTGCGCGAGAGCATCGTGATCTCGTTCTTCGTGCTGGTTGCCATCTCGGGCGTCCAGGTAATTCGCGCTCTCGGCGGCACCTACCTGGTGGGGCTGCCGTGGGTGCCGGTGGCGCTGAGCCAGTCGGTGATTCCGATCGGCGCGCTGCTGTTCGTGATAGCGGAGCTGTGCGCCGCCGCCGAGACGCTCGCACCCTCTCCGGCGTCGCCACCCGAGACACCGGCCGGGCCGCGCGCCACGGATGCGTCGTGACGCTGCTGTGGATGTTCACGGCGCTGGTGGGGCTGGTGCTCCTGAACGTACCGATTGCCGTGGCGTTGGGGGTGGTGGCCGTGGGCGCCATGCTGATGACGTCTGGCGTGGCGATGCTGCCCAACGTCGCCCTGGTGCTGTTCGACGGCACCACCAGGTTCCCGCTGATCGCCATTCCGCTGTTCATTCTGGCGGGGGCGATCATGAACGCCTCGGGGATCTCCCGACGCTTGGTGGCCTTCGCCTCGGCGTTGCTGGGCTTCGTGCGCGGCGGGCTGGCCATGGTGGCGATCGGCGCGTCGCTGTTCTTCGCCGAGATCTCCGGATCGGCGGTGGCCGACGTGGCGGCGCTCGGCTCGATCCTCATCCCGGCCATGCAGCGCAAGGGCTACTCGCGCGAGTTCGCCGCCGCGGTGACCTCGTCGTCGGCCACCCTGGCGGTGATCATTCCGCCGTCGATCCCAATGATCCTGTACGCCGTGATGTCGGGGAGCTCGGTGATCGAGCTGTTCGTCGCCGGGATAGTCCCGGGTTTGATCGGAGGGGTGTTGATGATGGGCATCGCCTACGCCATGGCGATACGGCACGACTTCCCGGTCGAGGAGGCCTTCGAGCTACGCCGCCTGCGCGACGCCTTCCGCGATGCGATGTGGGCACTGTCGCTTCCGGCCATCATCCTCGGAGGCATATTCAGCGGCTTCGTGACCGCCACCGAGGGCGCCGGGCTGGCGGTGGTGGCAGCGATCCTCATCGGCGGGCTGATCTATCGCGAGCTCGACTGGGGGCAGCTGCGCCGCGCCATGCTCGAGGGTGGCGTACAAACCGCCGTCGTGATGTTGCTGGTCGGCGCATCGGCGCTGTTGGGCACCTTCCTGACGCAGGCGCAGGTACCGCAACAGCTCGCCGCCGGAATCACCGGCCTCACCGACAACCCCTGGACGGTGCTGCTACTGCTCAACGTGTTGTTCCTGGCGATAGGGCTTTTCCTGCACTCGGCCGCGGCGATCATCCTGGTGGTGCCGATTGTCATGCCGCTGGTGCACGCGGTGGGAATCGACCCGGTCCACTTCGGGCTCGTGGTGACGCTCAATCTGGGGATCGGCCAGCAGACACCGCCGGTGGCGTCGGTGCTGGTCACGGCGTGTTCGGTAGCCAAGGCCGATATCTGGGAAGTGAGCAAGGTGAACGTGGTGTTTGTGGCCGCCCTGCTGGCAACGCTGCTTTTGGTCACGTACGTTCCCGCAGTACCGCTCAGTCTGGTGCGGCTGCTGTTCGGACCGGCCTGAAGCACGACAAATCGGGGAGCCCATGGCTGACAAGATCCTGGTCGATGCGACGGCGCCGCTGGCGACGTTGACGTTGAACCGCCCGGAACGGCTCAACGCCCTCGACGAGGAGTCGTGGCGTCTGCTCGGCGAGATCTTCGACGCCCTCGACGCAGACGACGCAGTGCGTTGCGTAGTGGTGCGTGGAGCGGGCGATCGGGCATTCTGTGCGGGGGCGGACGTGGCGGAGTTCGCCGAGACGCGCTCCGATATCGAACGCGCCACCGCCTACGGCAAGATCGAGCTCGCCGGCATCGCGGCAGCAATGTCGTGCCGGCACCCGACGGTCGCCCAGATTCACGGCGTATGCGTCGGCGGCGGGCTCGAGGTGGCCCTCGCCTGCGACCTGCGTGTGTGTGCGGAGTCGAGTCGCTTCGGGGCGCCGGTGAACCAGCTCGGGCTGAGCATGTCGTACGGGGAGCTCGGGTTGCTGCAACGCACGGTCGGTGCGGCCGCCGCATCGGAGATCCTCCTGTCGGGCGAGGTGTTCGGAGCCGATCGCGCCCTGCGTCTCGGCCTCGTCGGTCGCGTCGTCGCTGACGACCAGCTCAATGACGAGGTGGCGTCGCTGACCCAGCTCATCGTCGACCGCGCGCCACTGGTCAATCGCTGGCACAAGAAGTTCATTCGCCGGCTCGACGATCCGGCACCGCTGACCGAAGCGGAGATCGCCGAAGGCTACGCCTGCTTCGGAACCGAGGACTACCAGACCGGCTTCCAAGCGTTCCTCGACAAGCGCAAGCCGAAGTTCGAAGGTCGATGAGCGGCCCCCTCGACGGCATCCGGGTAATCGAGCTGGCGCACGTCATGGCAGGTCCGGTGTGCGGCCTGATGCTTGCCGATCTCGGCGCCGACGTCGTCAAGGTCGAGCGCCCGGCTGGCGATCCAACGCGTACCTTCGTACCGCCCGAGCAAGGTGGCGAAGCGGCGGCGTTCCTGATGCTCAACCGCAACAAGCGGGGCATCGCGCTCGACATCAAGAGCCCCGACGGCCGCGATGTCCTGCTACGCCTGCTGGGCGACGCCGATGTGCTGATCGAGAACTATCGCCCCGGCAGCCTGGCGCGCCTCGGACTCGACTACGCGTCGCTCGAGGCCGACTTCCCGACGCTCGTCTACTGCAGCATCACCGGATACGGCAGCAGCGGGCCGATGGCCGAAGAAGGTGGCCTGGACCTCGTGGCGCAAGGCTACTCGGGCATCATGAGCATCACCGGAGAGGGTGAGGGGCGGCCACCGGTGAAAGTAGGCGTGCCGCTGACCGACATCGGTGCTGGCATCCTGGCAGCGCTGGGAGTGACCTCGGCGCTGCATCGCCGCAACCAGACCGGCCGCGGCCAGCACGTCGAGACGTCGCTGTTCGAGGCCGGCCTGCTGACCACCTTCTGGCAGGCTGCTATTGCGCTCGCCTCCGGCAAGTCTCCCGGACCGATGGGCAGCGCCCATCCGCTGTCGGCCCCCTACGAGGCGTTCCGCACTGCCGATGGATGGATCACGCTGGGCACCCCCACACAGACGAACTGGGAGCGGCTTCCCGGCGTGCTCGGAATGCCCGAGCTCCTCGAGGACGAGCGCTTTGTCGACAACGCGGCGCGGCTCGAACATCGCCAGGTACTGGTGGAGTTGGTACAGACGCGCATCGAGCAGCAAGGCACCGAGGCTTGGCTCGCAGCGCTCGGCGCCGCCGGCATTCCCGCCGGGCCAGTGCTGAGCGTCGGAGATGCGCTACACCACGCCCAGAGCCAGGCACGATCCATGCTCGCGTATGTCGAGCACCCAACCGCCGGCCGCATGCCGACGATCGGGCCGCCCATCAAGCTCAGTGAATCGCCGCCGTCGGTGCGGAGCCCGGCTCCGCTGCTCGGTCAACACACGCGGAAGGTGCTGGGCGAGCTGGGCTACGACGACGCCGAGATCGAGGCCATGGTGCGCGCTGGCGCGGCGATCGCCACCTGACTGAGGATCGGACCCCGCATGTCCCCGCCAATTGGCGTGAGCCTGGTCGCGGTGAGCGAGAAGGCGTAATTTGCAGCGTCCATGCCCTGCGTTGACTCCGCGGGCGCCAACGCCTACGTTGCCGCCCCGCTCCCCCATTGCCGACCGGAGACCGTTATGCGTATCGCCGTCGCCCGAATCGCCTTGCTGTTGTTGGCTGCCTTCCCGGCCACGGCTCTGGCGCAGCAAATCGTCCACTTCGAGCCCACCGTCGGCTATCCGACGTTCGCGGTGCGCGAGCCGGTGCTGCGCATCCAGCCCAACACCGAGCTTCACTCGCGCACCAACAGCGGCCCCTACTACGAGCCCGGCGGCGGCGCTTTTCCCGGCGAGGTGGGCCCCTTCTTCGTCGAGGGGGCGGAGTCCGGCGACACACTGGTTGTAGAGATCATCGAGGTGATGCCCAACATGGATACGGCGGGGGCACAGATCAGTCCGGGCTTCGGGGGCCTCGCCACCGACTCCCGACTACGGCTGCTCAACGACCCCATTCCGTTCAAGCGCTTCGAGTGGCGCCTCGACCGTGAGGCGATGACCGGGACCCTCGACCTGCCCGACAGCGAGAGCGGCAGCATCACCATCGACCTCAAGCCGATGCTCGGCCGGGTGGCGGTGGCGCCGCGCGGCGAGGAAGCGTTCGCCGGCCTGTGGCCGGGCGATTTCGGCGGCAACCTCGACGCCCAGGAGGTATCGCCGGGAACCACCGTCTACTTGCCGGTGTTTCACGAAGGCGCCTATTTCTATTTCGGCGACGGCCACGCTCGCCAAGGCGAAGGCGAGGTCAACGGCACAGGGCTCGAGACCGCGATGGACGTCGTGTTGCGCATCGACGTGATCAAGGACACTGGTATCGACTGGCCGCGCCTCGAGGACGACGAGCACATCATGGTGGCCGGCAGCGCCCGCCCGCTGATCGACGCCTTCCGGCTCGCCCACGTAGAGCTCATCGAGTGGCTCGAGGCCGACTACGGGTTCGACCGCTGGGATGCCTACCATCTCGTCGGCGAGCTGGGCGAGAGCTCGGTGGCCAACATCGTCGATCCGATCTACACGGTGGTGGCAAAGTTCCCAAAGCGCTACCTACCCGAGTAGCGTCGTCAGGGGGCGCGCCACAGCCCCGCCTCGCCGCTGTAGAGGACCGCTCGACAGTCGATGCAGAACAGGCCGATGCGGAACAGGACTAGGGCAGCAGAACGGTCGAACCCGTGGTGCTGCGCGACTCCAGCGACCGGTGCGCCTCGGCGACCTCCGCCAGCGGGAATCGCGTCCCGATGGTAGGTGTCACTATGCCGCTGGCGACCGCGCCAAACAGCTCGGCCGCCGCCTCCCGGAGCCCCTCGCCGGGGATGATCTCGCTCGACATCGACGGGCGTGCCAGGAAGAGACCCTTGGGGAGTAGCCGCAGGATGCTGAACGGCTCGACGGCGCCCGACGCATTGCCGAAGCTCGCCATCAGCCCGTTGTGCCCCAGGCACTCGAGCGACTCGTCGAAGGTCGCCTTGCCAACGCCGTCGTAGACGACGCGCACGCCGTTCCCCTCGGTGATCTCGGCAACGCGCTCGGCGAAGCTCTCGCGCGTGTAGACGATGGTGTGATCGCAGCCGTTGGCAGCCGCCATCGCCGCCTTCTCGTCGGTCCCCGCGGTACCGATAACAGTGGCTCCGAGCGCCTTCGCCCAGGGGCACAGAATGGTCCCCACCCCGCCGGCGGCGGCGTGGATGAGCACCACATCGCCGGGCTCGACATGGTGTGTCTGACGCAGCAGCATGCGGGCCGTCAGACCTTTGAGCATGATCGCCGCTGCCTGTTCGTCGGCGATCTCATTGGGCAGCCTGACGAGATGCTCGGCCCCCAGCACGCGGCGCTCACTATAGGCGCCCGATGCAGTTCCTTCGGCTACCCGATCACCCACCGCCACATGCTCGACATCCGCCCCGACCGCCTCGACCACACCGGCCGACTCGCAGCCGAGCACCGCCGGCAGCTCGGCCAATGGATACAGTCCCGAGCGGTGATAGGTGTCGATGTAGTTCAGGCCGATCGCGGTGTGCCGAATGAGCGCCTGTCCAGGGCCGACCTCGGGGAGCTCGATCTGCTCCCAGGTAAGCACCTCCGGTCCGCCGTACTCGTGGATCCGTATGGCATGGGTCGCGGTCATTTGCTCCCTCACGACTGGTGTCGGTTCGCCTCGGGCCGCCGCATGCGGCTCCGGCACAGCACCTTATAGCCGCTCTGAGCCCAGTGGGCAAAAGGGTCGGTCGGTTGCGGAAAGCGGCCGCACCGGCCCGGACACGAGGTACGACGCTAACGCGCTAGTGCATCGAGGGTGGCCTATTCTCGGGCGGCGAGCTCGGGGCGACCGGTGTCCGCATAGAAATCAATGAGCAAAGAGTGGATCCACGCGGCCCCCGCCCAGCGCTCGCGCAGGTCGAGGAACCTTTCCTCCGCTTCCTCCAGCAGACCCCGCCGCCACAGGATGCGCGCCTCGGCCCGACCGCTCCAAAACCCACCGGCGTCGAGCTTCGCCAGTGTCGTTGCCGCTTGCCCGGCGGCCTCGACGTCGTCCATCTGCAGGTAGACGTCGATCAGACGACCGTGCATTGCCGGCTGATACGGATCCAACTCGAGCCCACGCCGCGTCGTGGCGAGGGCGACGACCGGCTGACCGAGCTGCAACTCCACGTCTGCCCCGACCAGATAGACCCAGAACAAGTCCGGCGCCAAAGTGCGGGCCCGATCGAAAGCGGCGTGCGCCCGGTCGAGGGCGGCTCGGGCCCGGTCGGGGGTGCCGCTGGCAGCCTCCGCATTCGCCAACAGGAGCTCATAGAGCGCCTGCGCGATGTGAACGACCGGGTCGTCCGGATCCGAAGAATGCGCCGCATCGATCTCCTGCTGCGCCTCCTCAAGCTCGCCAGACCGATCACCAGCGCTGCCCATCGCCCACGGCGAGGGAGGAAGCGGGTCGCGGCTCCGGCGCCGCCTCGACTCGTCTCGTGACCCGCTACCGTGTCCACACCTGCGCGCTCGACGTATCGGGCATGCCCCAGTCGGCGCCGTTCCAGCCGTTGAAGCCGTCCATGCGAAAGGCCCAGAAGCCGGTGGTCATGTCGCTGATGACGATGAGGCCGTCCTCGTTGCGCACGTCAACGCCCCACGCCCCGTTGAACATCCCGAACGTACCTCCGCCGGGGTTGGGCGGCCCGAGGTAGGTATCGTAGTAGGCGACCGTCACCGGGTTTGCCGGATCCATCATGCTGAACACCTGCAGACCGTCGAGGTAGCCGGAGACGAACACGTACGGCCAGCGCACCTCGTGGTTGTGCACCAAGTGTCGCCAGTCCGCCGTCCATGCGCCGATCGGTGTGCGGATGTTCTGTACCTCCCCGTCGAGCGCCGGCTGCAGGTCGAAGATGCGCAGCGGCGCGTACTGATACTCGGTCTCCGCGATCACGTAGCGGCCATCCGGCGTGGGCGTGAAGGTGTGCCCGTACTGCACTCCGGAAATGCCGGTCAGCGACACGAGCAGCTCGGGCGCCTCGAGGTTGGTCACATCGTAGATGTAGTAGCCGTCGGTGCCGCCGCCGTAGAACCGATCGGTTTGCGTATCCTCGTGCCAGCCCACGTAGAAGTCGTGGTAGCCGCGGTAGCCACGATCGCCAACCGAGCCCGTTCCGACCGGAACGTTGGCGACGCGTGCATCGTCCATGGCGCCGTTGAGCACGTGCACCAGGTCATAGACGCCGGCACCCGGCCCGCGCAGCGTGGTGAACAGCAGCGGCCGACCATTGCTGTGCGCGTAGATAAAGATGTTGTGGAAGCCGCCGACAAGCTCCGGCTCGTAGATACGTGCCACCTCGACAATCTTCTCGGGCAAATCGGTGGCATCGAAGATGATCGCGCCGAGATCGGGGTTCGGTCCGCCCTGGGAGAACTGAACCGAGAGCACTACGTAGTAGCGGCCCTCCCACATGAAGTACTTGACGTCCTTGCCGCCGGCGCCGGCGTGGAGATCCTGGTCCTCGATACGCCACTCGTGGATTCGCTTCGGATCGGCAGGGTCGGTCAGGTCGATGACGTCCAGACCTTTCTCACCGAACTCGCCGAAGACCTCCCGGGCAACGTACGCGTACGGGCGTGACATCTCTTGCTCGATCTCGATATCGGCAATGCTCAGCTCCGGGCCGAGCGGTAGATGCGCCACGACTTCGATGTTGCTGCTGCCGGGCTTGTCCGGCGTCCACTGCTGGGCGAGGGCGCCTGCCGAGGACACGGCAACCAGGAAGCTCATGACGAACACGGTGGCGACGCGACGGGACATCGTGAATCTCCGTTGTAGATGGCTGGCCACTGTAGATAGTCGGCCGCTAGACGATACTCTCTCGACGCCCCACAGTTCCAATACGGTCAGCCGCAGGAGAACTGGTAACGATGAGGCTTTCCAGGCGCAGCTCCGAGCCAGCTCGTCCATCTCGCGTGCTCATCCTTGCAGTGTCGCTACTGGTGGCCGGTACGGGGACGCTGCCGGCATCCCCGGTCTCCTCGCGACAAGACGACGAGTACCTAGCGCGCGCCCGAGAGCTCCTCGCGCGAGTGCCGTTGATCGACGGTCACAACGATCTGGCCCATACGATCGTCCTGAACCCACTCTCCCCTCTCTCCCCGTCGCGCATTCAAGCCTCGCTGAGCGCTGGAGCCGCGGCGCCGGGGAGACCACCGAAGCGTTCAGGTGAAAGCTAACTCACAGCGCACCCCGCAACAAAACTCGCCAGGCCCGTCCTGGCCGCACCTGACGGGGCTTTATCGCCGGGGTGGTTGACGCCGCCCGATGACATCTCGGTGAAGTCCCCGGCTGCCGCCGAGCCAGGAAAGCATGAGAGACTGCCGCCCATGAGCGAAGATGACTCAGCCCTCGGCAGCACGGCATCCGACGATGTCGCCGACACTGCGGAGCCGTGTACCACCGATCCACCTTCCACGGCCACGCCGCTCGATCGCCGTAGCTTCGTCACGGGCGCCATGGCAACTGCGGCAGCAGCGGGCGCCACAAGCGGGCTCGCTTGCCGAACCGAGCAAGCGGCGCCGGCGGTCCACACCCGTGAGCGTGTTCGGTGGCGGCTCACATCGAGCTTCCCGCGCGGCCTCGACCTGCTCTATGGAATCAACGAGCGGCTGGAGGAGCGCCTGGCGCAGCTGTCGGGCGGTCTGTTCGAGCTCCGCGCCTACCCCGCCGGCGAGATCGTTCCCGGGCTCCAGGTGCTCGATGCCGTGCAGCAGAGCACCGTCGAGGTAGGACACACCGCGAGCTACTACTACACCGGCAAGAACCCCGCGTTCGCGTTCGAGATCGGCCTACCGTTCGGTCTCATGGCCTCGCAGCAGCTGGCATGGCTGTATCGAGGCGGCGGGCTCGAGCTCATGCGCGAGGTGCTCGCCGATTTCAACGCCATCACCTTCCCGGCCGGATCGACGGGGTCGCAGATGGGGGGCTGGTTCAAGGACGAGGTCAACAGCTTGGACGACCTCCAGGGGCTGAAGATGCGGATCCCCGGCATCGGTGGGGAGGTCATGAGTCGAATGGGGGTCACGGTTCAGGTGATCGCCGGAGGCGACGTGTACCCGGCTCTCGAGCGCGGCGCCATCGACGCCACTGAGTGGGCCGGCCCGTACGACGACGAGCAGCTCGGCTTCTTCGAGATTGCCCACAACTACTATTACCCGTGTTGGTGGGAACCGGGCCCGGTGCTCTCGTTCTATGTGAACCGTGATCGCTGGGACGAGCTGTCGTCGGATTACCAAGCAATGTTCGAGAGCGCCACCACCGAGGTAGCGGCGCGAATGACCGCCGCGTACGAGGCCCTCACACCGCCGGCGCTGCAGCGCTTACTCGCCGCCGGGGTGCGTCTGCGACCCTTCCCGAGCGACACCCTGGATGCCGCCTTCGATCGCTCGTTCGAGCTATTCGAGGAGAACGCCGCGGCGGACCCTGATTACCGGAAGATCTACGAGGCGTGGCGAGCAGCGCGTGAGGGATCGTTCCACTGGTACGGCAGCTCGGCCCGCGCCTACGCCAACTTCGTCCTGTCGCGCTCTGCCGCGGCAGATTGACGTTGTCGTAGCCAGACCCGACCACGCGATCTGCGTGGATTCGTGGAGCGCCGACGCGGAATGGGGCTCGGACCTGATCTGGGATTTTCTGAGCCACTACAGTCGCTAGCGAGAGCCCGGTGCAGACGAGAGAACTTTCGGTGTATTGAGCCGTATAATTGGTGTTCCTGCCTCGAATCCGCCGCGGTACAGATATCCAGTGCCGCTGCGGCTGACCGACGCTCCTGACTCTCCCCGATCGTCGAGACACCTATTCGATATGGGTTCCGAGCACAGCCTTCGACCGCTTTCCACGATGCTCGCGCTGGGGTTTCTGAGCGCGCTCACCGTGGGCTGCGCCACGCAGCCCGAGCGACCGAACATCGTGATGCTGGATCTCGACACGCTGCGCGCCGATCATCTCGGCGCCTACGGCTACGAGCTCGACACGACGCCGCACATGGACGCCTTGGCGCGCCGCGGCAGCCTCTTCATGGAGAACTACGCGCAGGCCGGATGGACCGCTCCCTCGCAGGCTTCACTTCTGACGTCGACCTATGTCGCCGTCAACCGCATCACCCAGTTCGGCCAGGTGCTGGACCCACAAGTTCCGTTGCTGGCGGAAGTGCTCCAGGACGCGGGCTACGCGACCCGCGCGTACTCTCAGCTGGTAGGACAGAGCTTCGAGAGGGGATTCGACGACTACATCCCGCGCGACGGGGAATGGAAGACCGGGCCCGTCGACCCTGAGCTCGACCGAACGTTCGCGCAAATGGCCGACTGGGCCGGCGAGCAGACGCGGCCGTTCTTTCTCTTCCTGCACACGTATCAGGTGCACCTGGGATACGCACCGCTGGAAGAATACGAGCAGCGCTTCGTCTCGCCGGACTACGCCGGGCCGCTCCGTAGTCGCGATATCACCGAGGCCTACATGAAGCAGCTGGCCACCGGCCCGTACGAGCTAACCGACGCCGATCGAGACTACATCGTGGCGCTCTATGACGCCCTGTTGGCCCACCTCGACGACGCGATCGGGATCTTCCTCGCTTCGCTCGACGAGCTCGGGCTACGCGAGAACACCCTCGTGGTCATCGTCTCGGATCACGGCGAGGAGTTCGGCGAGCGCGGTCGCATGGCACGCCACGCGACGCTGTACAACGAGGTGATCCGGACGCCGCTGATCATCGCGGGACCAGGCGTACCCCGGAAGCGTGTCTTTCGTAAGGTCGTTCGCAACATTGATGTTGCGCCGACCTTACTGAGCCTGGCTGACGTAGAGATTCCGGCCATCTGGCAGGGCACCAGCCTGGAGCCGATCTGGTCACGTCAGGAACGACAGGATCGCGAGGTGCTTGCCCAGCACTACGAGAAAGCGATCCTGATCACCGATCGCTTCAAGATCTGGAGCAACGGCCATCTCATCGACCTCAAGGAAGATCCCGGCGAGCGCATCAACGCGACGCCGGAGCGGCCCGTAAAGGCGCGGCTCCTGCAGGGGCGCCTGACCACGATGTTGGAGGAGATGTCGCAGGAGTCGAGCCATATCGAAGGCCCGGTGGAGCTCAACGAGGCCGACCGGCGCAAGCTGAGGGCCCTGGGGTATGTCCAGTAGGTACTGAGGCGGCCCGAAGCGGGTCCCCCCGACCGGCTTGCGGCACTGTAGGGCGATTCAGGTGCGCTCCGCCCACGGATATTGAAACTCCGGCCGGATCACGTCGGTCAGCAACTCCTGCACGGCTCGATGCGCCTGGTCCCAGGCGGCCTGGGTGAGGCAGGTCGCGGCCGCATCCGAGTTGGCGATGGCGATGCGGCCGAAGCGTTTGCGGCCCACCACCCAGGGCGCCTCGTCGTAGCCCCATTCGGGATCGTAGAGATCGTTTGACGCGCCGGCGTAGCCGTGCGGCCAGCGGTTGTTGATGATGGCGACGATGTCGCGCGCCGGATCGAAGCCGGCCTTGCCCAACGTCCGCCCGAGCAGATCCCGCACGTGGCGCTCGATGGTCTCGAACGGGGTGGCGAGCATCTCTTCGCGGCCGGCGCGAAAGGACTCACGCGCCGGAAGACCCGGGACGACCCCGGTCTTGTCCAAGCCGATGGCCATCGCCTGCTCGGGTGACCGTGCGCTCCGGTAGTCGCCGATCGCTGAGCCGATGCCCAGACTGATGCTACTGAAGTAAGCTCCAGGGCAGCTGATCGAACGCACGCCGAGGTCGCGGAACGCGGTCCAGTTGCGGATCAGCACGGTGGTGTAGACGTAGGCTTTGCGCACCGCCGTATGCAGCGCCTCCTTCTGCTCGGCTGACAGGTCGGGACACAGATACGGGATTACCGAGTTGTAACAGGCCATGACGCAGGTGCCGGCGCGCACGCGGTAGGCCTGGTCGTCGCGAACGAAGGTGACCTCGACCTCGTCGGCACTACGGCGCTCGCCACGGTGGGCGGCGCGGATCACCGTGCTGCTGAGCCGAATGCGAACCGGGTTCTCGGGCCGGTCGAGCTTCGAGTAGTCCACCGGAGTGGCGACCGAGTCCTCCATCGTGGTCCCCGGCAGCGCTTCAGGAATCAGCCAGCGGACGAGGAGTCGGGCCAGGCCGGCGTTGCCATCGGGGAAGTGAATGCCCTGGGTCGGGTCACTGCCGCCGCCGAGCCAGTTACGGTGCGGTCGCTCGATTCCGAGGCCGTCGAGGGCGGGAAAACCCGATCGCAACGCCCCCCAGGCGCTGTAGTTGTCCATCGAGCCGGCCCCGTTGGCATCGCCGTCGCGGCGCCGGAAGTAGGGGATCACGTCCGGGTGCGCCCCGACGACGTCGAGGAGATAGTCCTGGTAACTCATGCCCTTGAGGCGCGCGATCTTCTGTTCCTTGCTGAGCCCGGGCAGGTGGTCGCGCTGGTCCTCGTAGATGCGCCGGATGTCGCGCTGCGCGTTCTCCGACAGCGGCGTCTTGGCGAGGAACTCCGTCCACGAGCCGCCGTTCGACCTGTTAGGCACTCCCACGACTAGCCGGTCGGCACCGAAGGTCTCGCGATCGAAGAACATCGCGGATCGCAAGTTCATGTCGTCATAGAGCGGATCGGTCGTATTGGTGGTCGGCGGGAAGCGCTCGGCATCGAGCCCGATGTCTCGGAGCAGCGCGTGCCCCTCGTGCGTATAGGCGCCGGTCATCCCGTAGGTGCCCCCGTAGGCAATCACCTGGCGCCCCTGGTGCTCGAACTCGTTGCGCTTGGCGTGCCCTCCGAAATCGTCGTGGTTGTCGAGGATCAGCACCCTCGCTTCGGGCAGCGCCTTGCGGAAGAAATAGGCGGCGGCGAGGCCGCTCAGTCCGCCACCGACCACAACGAGGTCATAAGTCTCGCCGGTGTCGTGGACCTCTTCCCAACGCTTGCCGTCGCGCATCGCGTGGGCAACCTCGTAGGAGCCCTCGTGGCTGCCACGCATGCCGGTGCGCTTGGGCGGATAGTTTTCCGCCGTCGTCTGATAGTTACTGCGGACGCGCGCCGACGCCACATGCTCGGATCCGGCGACAGCGCCGTCTGGTGAGGTCACTGACGGGCTCAGCGCCGACGCCCCGATCGCAACGCTGGTGCCGTTGAGAAAGTCGCGGCGGATGATCTCGCGGTCCATTCCCAGTTCGCGGTCGCTCTTCTTCATTGTGGCATTCCCTAGCAGTCGAAAAACGCAAGCCGGTGACCATCGTACTCGAACAGCGGCGGCTCTCGATCCGCATACCCGACCGTCGACAAAGAAACCCCGGTCAAGCGATATGCTACATTGTGCTACATGAGACATCCCGACGAGGAAACCGTTGGCATACGGGAGCTACGCCAGTACTTGAGTAGGTACCTCGAGAGGGTTTCGCGGGGCGAGACACTGAGGGTCACCGACCGTGGCCGTGAGGTCGCGATTCTGGCGCCCCTGCCCGAGGAGAGCTCGGTGGTCGACCGATTGGAGCGCGACGGCCGCTTGGCATCTCGCGCCAGCGCTGACCTCGTCAACCTAGGCCCGCCGGCGGCGCACCCGATATCGATGAGCATCAGCGAGGCCCTCCGAGAGCAGCGGAGCGACGGCTGAGCTTGATCTATCTCGACTCTTCGGCGCTCGTAAAACTCGTTCTTCCCGAGCCGGAATCGGAGCCACTATTTCGCGCTCTCGTCGGCTGGCCGGATCGCATCTCCAGCGAGATCGCCGCCGTCGAGGTGCTGCGGGCGGCACGTCGGGTCGCCGGCCAGGGGCCGGTCTTGACTCGAGCGCAACAGGTAGTCGATTCCGTGAATCTCGTGCGCACGGACGGCGGGATCCTCAGGCGTGCGGCGCTCGCCGATCCCCCGCAGCTTCGATCGCTCGACGCGATTCACCTGGCAACCGCACAGAGTATCGACGGTGTGAGGGCGATGGTGGTGTACGACGTGGCGCTGGCGCTCGCCGCCAAGACGGCCGGACTCGCAGTCCTGTCGCCCGGCAAGTTTGAGATCCCACCGGATTGAGCTTCGGGTGATTTGCGACGGCTGTTCTGCGCCTCACCCTTTGCGGATTGTCCGTCTCAGGAGTACTGTGCGGCCGAGTTTTCGATGAACGCGAACCAAACGAAGGAGCAGCCCATGCTGAGCTTCCTGAGAACATCACGCGTCCTGCCGCTCATCGCCGCAGCCGGGCTCCTGGCGGCCGGCGCCACGACGCAGCTGGCCACGGCCCAGGATATGAGCGCCGCTGAGCAGTCGGCGATCGCTCACGTCGAGTCGATGACCGATGCGTACCGCACCAACGACGTCGACGGCTACCTGGGCCACTACGCCAAGGAGCTCACCTGGTGGGGTCCGGGCGGCCGTGGCAGCTGGGACGCATACCACTCGTCGTGGACCGACTATGTCGCGAACCAAGGTGGGGTAGCCTCGGCGGAGATCTCGGATGTGGTGGCGCAGGTTACGCCGTCGGGGGACGCGGCGGTCGTTTCATACCTGCTGACCGCCGACTATCGCAGCTCGGATGGCTCAGTCAGCCGATCCAACATCCAGATGTCGACCAGCATGATGATGCAGGACGGCGGCTGGAAGATCGTCCACCTACACTTCCAGAGCCGGCCGGACGCAGATTGATCAGTCCGGCGACAGCAGAATGCACGCGGATCGACCTGTCTGAGCGGTGTCAGCTCCTTCGATAGATAACCGCGCGGGTCGATCCGACGGGCGCCTTGCGGCGCTCCGCTACTCCAGTTCCACGGCCCGGGTCCTGAACTCGCCGCCCTCTTCGATGCGCGGCTGCTTGAACCGCGTGTGGCCGAAAGCCGACTTGAACGCGCGCGACGCTAGTACGGTATCGGGCAGCTTGTCGAGCGGGCGGTAGGCGCGTTCGGCGGCCGATATGTTCATGAACGAGCCGTCCTCGTTGAGCCCGCGAGCGTCCGGAATGGGCTCGTTGGACACAGCGTTGTACGACACGAAGAGCATCATTCGGGACGTCTCGGTCGCATTCGCCGCCGACCCGTGCAACGTGTTGCAATGGAAGAACACCGCGTCGCCCGCATCCATCTCGCAGTGCACCAGACCGAGTGTCTGCTGGACTCGCCTGCGCCGACGCTCGAAGTTCTCGAAGTCGTGGTGATCCATGCGGCCAATCCGATGTGAGCCCGGGATTACCTGCAGGCAGCCGTTGGCACGCGTCGCCGGCTCGACCGCGATCCCGACCGATAGCATGTCGGGAAACAGCAGCCCGTCGTCGTACCAGCTGTAATAATCCTGGTGCCAGTCGATACGGGCCTCGCACCCCGACGGCTTGACGGTGATCTTGGAATGCCAGTGGTAGCAGGGTTCGCCCAACAGCTCCTCGGTTGCATCCACCATTCTCGCCAGGCGGGGAACCATCCCGATGATGTCGTCTCCGAGCTCGGTCCAGATGCAGATCGGGTGGGCGGAGCCGTCGTCGTCGACCATGCCAAACAGGGATCCGTTAACGGTCGGGTCCTCCTGGTAGGCCCGGTAGAGAGGGTCGAGCTCCGCGGCGTCGAAGAGGCCCCGAACGATGATGAACCCGTCGCGCGCGTACGCTGCATTCTGCTCTTCCGTCAGAGGTGAGCTCATGGCTTTGTCTCCGCTGGTCCGAGGGTTGATCGCCTTCTCCGCTTGCTAGCTCCGGCGATACACCAACCGGGAGGTTCCCGCTGCCGGCAACCCTTCGATTGTCACTTGAACCGTCAGGGTTTGCATGTCGTCGCTCAACGACATCACCTCACGTACGTCGATCACGGTGACGCCGCGCTGGTGCCTTCCTTCGCTTACCAGCTGGCCATCTTCCCACCGCGACGCGATCGTCATGGTGTTGGGCTCGCCGTCGTCGGCCAGAATCGGTACCGGGCTCTCGCCACCGATGGCGTAGGCGCGCGCCTGCGTGGGGTTGTCTTCGCTCGACAGCAGTAGGGTCCCGTTCACGGCCTGGGTGACAAACAGCACCCGCGGCGCCCCGCCGTCGCCCAGGCCGGCAAGCGCCGCGGGCGTACCGATATGGCTGCCGTCGCGATCGAGCTCCCAGATACCGGAGAGGTCAGGGTGCGTGTCGGCGGCCGGAGCCGGCGGCTCGCTGTGGCCGCCCGACGGTGCCGCGACGCCAGCCGATGTGCCGTCGGCCGCAACCGCCCGAGGCGTTGGCGACTCGGCCGCGCCCAGATCGAGCGCCACGATCTTCTGGCGATCGCGGGCGTAGAGCGTCGTGCCGTTCAGGGTCGGAACGGTCCACGAGGTGGTGTCGAAGAGCGGCGCGCGCGCCAGCACCGTCATGCCTTCCGGTGTCATGCGGGTCAACGCCAGATCGCCATCCTCGTCCATGACAATGAACTTGCCATCGGCGTACAACAGGCTGGCGCGCTTGAAACCGCGTTGCTGCCAGGCGGGCTCGCCGGTACGCACGTCGAGCGCCGTCATGAACGCCGGGCCGAAGGTGCCACTGGTGCCGTAGACGTAGCTACCGCGCCGGATGATGTTCAGGAACATGAACGGCACGCGCGAAGTGAACCACAGCTCCTTCGTGCGGGTGATGGTGCCGTCGAGCGTGAGCTGGATAGCGCGGCTTCCCGCTCGGTACCCGGATGAGAAGAACAGAATGTTGTCGTCGCCCCATTGCGGCGCGACCATGTTGAGGTCGTTGCCCGGATCGTGCGGCACAGCCCACAGCACGCGGCCGTCGTCAGGGTCGAGACCGACCACGCTGGCGCCGGCGAGATAGACGAGCTGTGTCTGCCCGTCCAGGTCAATCAGGACCGGAGGGGAGGGTGAGAAGAGAAAGTCGCCGCTGCGCCACACGACCTCGCCGTCGCTTTGTCGGAAAGCCATCAAGGACTGTCCGGGGCCACCGACCGGCACAATCACCGTGTCTTCGTAGGCTATCGGGCTATTGCCGTATCCGGACTTGACGATCGCCCGGATCAAATTGGGTGGGGCCGCGAAGTCGACGACCAGGTCGTGCGACCACAGCATCTCTCCGGTGCGCTTGTCGAAAGCGAACAGCTGCTTGTTGGTGCCGGCGGCGAAGAGCCGATCGCCGACTACCAACGGGGTAGCGTGCGGGCCGGCCCCGAAGTCGAAGTTCTCGTGTCGAGACGGATATGCGTGCTCCCACAGGGTGGTGCCGTCAGAGGCATCGAGGGCAACGACGATCTCCTCCTCATCCCAGGGCCCACCGCGCTCCAGGCCATTGCCGACGCGATACTGGGTGAACAAACGCCCCTCGTCGACGAGGATCGCCGAGTGGCCGGTACCGAGCGGGCGGCTCCAGAGAACCGGAGGCCCTCCAGCCGGCCAGCTGTCGGCAAGGCCGGTAGCCGCGGAGATGAAATCGCCGCTGGGGCCGCCCCAGCGACGCCAGCCCGCCCCATCCTGGGCGGCAGACAGCGGGGTCGCCAGGCCACCGAACAGCGCGCCAGCGATCACCACGACAGCGAAGGGACGTCGCATCAAGGTTGGAAGATTCCGTTCAAGAGCTTGCATCGGGTGTGCGAGAAGCGTCGAGCCGCGCCAAAGCCTACCCCAGAGTCCTCGCACCGGGTGCACCGAACGGGATGAAGAGTACCGCGGGTGCACTACATACCGCACAATAAGATCTTGCATGATGAATCGCAGCGCGGCCCCCCCGCGGGACGCCTGAATTGGAGGTCAGGGATGTCGAGGCGAAATGCCGGGGCCAGTCTGCTGGCCAGGTGCACAGCTGCAACCGGCCTGTTTCGGATTGGGGTGATGGCCCTCACGGTCGCGGCTCTCCCAGCCGCCAGCCCAGCCATCGCCGACGCGGTGCGGCAGATCATCGCTACCCGCCCCTACGTCGACCCCGACCGCATCGGCGTTTGGGGCTGGAGTGGCGGGGGCTCGATGACGCTCAACGCCATGTTCCGCTATCCCGAGATCTACCACACCGGGATGTCGGTGGCACCGGTGCCCGACCAGCGCTACTACGACACCATCTATCAGGAGCGCTATATGGGGACGCCGCAGGGCAACCCCGAGGGCTACCGCAGAGGCTCACCGATCACCCACGCGCACGGCCTCCGGGGTAACTTGCTGATCGTGCACGGTACCGGCGACGACAACGTCCACTACCAGGGTACCGAGGCATTGATCAACCGCCTCGTATCCGCCGGCAAGCACTTCACCATGATGGCCTACCCCAACCGCAGTCACGGCATCTTCGAGGGCGCCGGGACGACGCGGCATCTGTACGGGCTGTTGACTCGCTACCTGACCGACAACCTGCCCGCCGGGGCCCGATAGGAACGCGATGCATCGCTGGACACTCTTCTGGGCCTTTGTGGCCGTGATGACTGCGACCACCCTGTGGGGACTGGTTGCGGGCGGCGCCGACGAGAAGACTGCTGGTCTCCTGGTACGTTGGACCATCCGAGCCGCCGTGGTGCCCTTCCTACTCGCCTTCTACGCCTCCGCTCTCCGTACCTTGTGGCCCGGCCACGCCAGCGACTGGCTGATCGACAACCGCAAGTTCCTCGGCCTCGCGATGGCCTACGGAATCGCAATGAACCTGGTGGCGATCGCGTGGTTGGCGAGCTTCGATCGCGGTGTCTACTGGGGTGGCCTGTCGGTGCTCGACAGAGTGGAGTCATATGGCGGCGTCGCGGTGGCCGTAGCGATGACGATGACCTCATTCGACCGATTCAGCGCCCGGCTGAGCCCGGGTGCCTGGCGAGTGCTACACACGCTCGGAATGTACGCGCTGTGGTGGGTCTTCTTCAGGACCAACGCGCTCTACTCCCTGGCGGCGGTACGGCGCGGTTTGGTGGCAGAGCGGTGGCTCTACCTGCTGGTCACGTCGCTGCTGATAGGCGCCCTGCTGCTGCGCATGACGGCGTTCATCGTGCGGCTGCGCGACGGACACGACCGGGTGCTTCCGAGCGAACCAGCGCTGGGTCGCTAGCCGCACTCGGTTCCGAAGATTCCATCCTGCCTACTGGACGCGTCGAAAGGTCATCGCCAACTCAGGGCCCGCCGCTGTCGGCTCCACGCACCCGCACCAGGAACAGGCCTTGGTTGCCGCTGGTAACCGCTACTGCGCCGCTGTCGAAGAACGGGTAGTTGCCCCACGAACCGCTCATGCCACTGCCGTCCTCGCCCCAGGGGACCGTGTCGAGATAGCCGATCGGCTTCGGGTTCTCGGGCTCGCGAACGTCGAATACCCGCAGACCCGAATCGTAGTTGGATTGATACATCGTGGTGCCACGCACGAAGAGATTGTGATCGATCGCCGGGTTGTCGGAGACGTACTCGCCGACCAGGATCGGGTCGTCGAGCTCCTGAACGTCGAAGATCATCGTCCGCGTACCCTCGGTGAGACCGGAGGCCTCGTCCAGCTCGTCGTTCATGTAGACGTAGCGATGATCTTCGGTCAGCCAACCCTGGTGCGTGTAGGCGTAGTTCGGATAGGTGGCAACGGCGACCGCCACCGGCTTCCGCTTGTCGCTGACGTCGGCGATGCTCACCGCCGTGCCGTTGTATCCGAAGCAGATCTCGTGGCCCTCGAATCGCGTGTCCGGACCGGCGTAGGTGACGCACTGCGCATCGTGCGAGTAACCGGTGTTGGCGCGACCCGTGTTGGTGTCGGCGAAGCAGCCCTCGAAGACCGGATCGCGCGGATCCTCGACGTTGATCATGTGCAATCCACCGCCGCAGGTCTCGCCTCCGCCGCTGGCGCCAACCACGAACGCCACCGCCGTCTCCTCATTCATGACGATGTTGTGGGCGCTGTGGATGCGGTCGTAATGGGCGTCCTCGGCAAACATGATCGGTTCGCCGTCGAACTCACGTAGCCGCGTGAGGTCGAGAATCTGCACGCCGTGCTCGCCGGCCGCGTCGGAGACGATGAACGCGTGGTCGCCGGACACCTTGATATCGCGCCAGGAGCTCCCCGGAGAACCATCCGTCCTGACCAGGCTGCCGACGAAGACCGGGTTCACCGGGTCGGTCACATCGACGAAAGAGGCGCGGTCAGTGAGGCCTACGAGCGCGTACTCACGCCCGGTCTCGACGTCCTTCCAACCCCAGATATCGTTGGTTCGCACCCCCCGTCCACCGCCGAGCGCTCGGACCGGCAAGAACGACAACAGGTCGACCTCCTCGCAGGGGAACCGGCTCACCATGCCGTCGCGGCACGGCAGCGCGCCTCCCGTAACGGGCTCGAGCCCACGAACATCGCTGACCATCCGTGAGCGGTCCCAGCCGCCCAGCGCGCGCGACAGGATCATCGCGGTGCCGGCTCCGTAGTCGTCGCCGGGGATTCCCACGACCAGCGTGTCGCCCCGAGCCGCCAAGGTACCGGCGAAGCTGGCGCCGCGGCCCAGGCCGTTCGTTCCGAGCTTCGACACGTCGGTCCAGTCGCCGTCCGCATCGCGGGCAACGTGATAGACGACGCCGCGCCTATCGTCGACGCCAGGGGCCCCCACATAAACGCCGCGATCGCCGAGCGCGATGCTGCTGCCGAACGCCATCCCCTGTGTGGCATCGAACGGCAGCAAGACAGTACCCTGGGTCCACTGCTCGGCTTCAGCGTCGTAGGTATATACGTGGACGCCGCCGGAGGCGCTGTTGGCGCGCGGCGCTCCTATGAGTGCTTCGCCGTCATGCAGCGTCAAGGCAATGCCGAAGGCCGAGCCCGGTGTGTCGGTTTCCGGAGTGATCCTCGCCACCTGCTCCCAGACATCGCCCGCCCGATGATAAACGTAGACGGAGCCGGGTAGCGCGCTGCCACCGAGCCCGGTGAGGTCGGCGAAGCGGCTTGGCTGGCTCGGAGCGCCGACCAAGGCCCAGTCGCCGTCGATCGCCACAGCGGCGCCGTAGCGCTCGGGGCTGGGCGGATCGGCTTCCTGATCGTCGGACGCTGCCGGCAGATCGCCCCCCAGCGTCGCCTGCCGGACCCAAGAGTCGCCTTGCCGCCCGTAGATAAAAGCCGCTCCTGCTGCCTGATTGGTGGGCGGCGCGCCAACGATCGCGAGATCGTCGCGCATCGCCAGCACGCTCCCGAACGAAGGCAGGTTCTCGGTGGGCAAGATCCGTCCGCTCGCCTCCCAGCCACGGTCGAGACGCCGGAATACGTGCACGAGACCACGGTCGCCGGCGCCCGCGCCGACCATCAGAATCGAACCGCTGGCGGCAATCGCCCGACCGAAGCCGTCTGCCTCGGCGGCATCCGGCGCGGCGATCCGCAACGCCTCTGTCCACCCACCGCTCCCGGGCTGATACACGTAGACAAACCCGGGGGTCACTTGGTTTCCGGGCTCACCGACGAACACCTCGCCGTCACCTACGGCTACGGCCGAGCCGTAACGGATCTGCGCCTGCGACGGCGCGGCGAACGTGATGATCGTGAGACAACCCAGCCCTGCGAAAACGATTCGTCGATGCATTGGCCACTCCCTGCGTCACCTTCGGGTGCGCCGCGCCCCGACACCGGCGGAGGGCCCCGAGCGCGACACCGCTACGCGAAGCCTACGTGCGAGAGCGACCGTTCGCCAGGGCATCCCGCACCCGGTCACGAGCCCGGCCCTTCGCAGCAGATCTCAGCTGCGAAACAGGTACAACGCGGTCGAGATCGTGATCACAGAGATCGCCGTGCTCAGGAAGATGGTCCGGGCGGCCACCCCAGTACCGCCGTCGTAGCGCGTCGCCACCAGATAGACGTTGATGCCGGTGGGCATGGTGGCCATCAGTACTGCGACGGGCACCCATACCCCGTCGAGCCCGAGAACCGGCACCGCCAGCACCCAGACAAGCAGCGGGTGCACCAGGAGCTTGAGCAACACCAGCGGCAAGGTAGAGAGAACGTCCCCGGCCAGGGGATACGCTGCCAGCGAGGCGCCCATGGCGAACAAAGCACAGGGCACGGCGGCCGCCCCCAGCATCTGCACGACTGTCGCCAGCGGCCCCGGCAGCACGAGTCCCGACAGGTTCGCCGACAGGCCGGCGACGAGAGCCAGGATAATGGGATTGCGAATCAGCTCACCGACGACGACGCGTAGTTGCGCGCCGACCGAGACCTCACGGCCGCGCCCGAGGCGGATGAGCACCATCGTCAACGTCATGAGCACAGCCGAGTGCGGCAACAACAGCAGGAAAATGGCCAGCGCCGCTTCCGGCCCCAGGACCGTCAACAGCAGCGGAATGCCGAGCAGCACGGTGTTGGAGAATCCCGCCGCCATCCCGCAGGTCGCCTGGATGGCGAGAGGTCGGCGGAACGAATATCGGCCGATGGCCATGCCGAGCGCGTAAACGACGAGCGCGGCGCCATAGTACGACACCAGGAAGCTCCACTCGATATGGGCCGGTAGCTCCGCCCTGGCCAGGTTGTGAAACAGCATCGCCGGGATAGCGAAGTGGAAAACGAAGACCACCAGGCCGATCACGGCAGCGGGATCGAGCATCCGCAGCCTGGCAGCCACGAATCCCAGCACGATGATGCCGAAGACCGGGGCGACGATCCCGAGGACGGTAATCAAGGGGCTTGGTGTCCGAGCCGCTAGAGAATCTGGCCCAGGGCCCGCTCGAGCGTCTCCACCGACCGATCGACGTCGTGCAGCTTGTCGAGGCCGAACAGCCCGAGGCGGAAGGTGCTGAAGCCGTCCGGCTCGTCGCAGCGCAAGGGAACACCAGCGGCGATCTGCAGGCCTACCCCGGCAAACTTCTTGCCGTTCTGGATGTCGGCATCGTCGGTGTAGCTGACGACCACCCCGGGAGCCTGGAATCCCTCCGCCGCGACGCTCTTGAAGCCCTTGTCGACCAGCAGCGCCCGCACCCTGTCGCCGAGCTCCTGTTGCTCCCCCCGGACCTTGTCGAGCCCGTAGGTCGCGGTCTCGGCCATGGCGTCGCGAAAGCGCGTCAACGAGTCGGTCGGCATTGTGGCGTGGTAGGCGTGCCCACCACCCTCGTAGGCTTGCATGATCTCCAGCCACTTCCGCAGGTCGACCGCAAAGCTGCTGCTGGTGGTAGCTTCGATACGCTGGCGGGCCAACGCGCTCATCATCACCAGGCCGGCACAGGGAGAGCCGCTCCAGCCCTTCTGCGGAGCGCTGATCAGCACATCGACACCGGTCGCCTGCATGTCGACCCAGATGGCGCCCGAAGCAATGCAATCGAGAACGAACATGCCGCCCGCAGCGTGCACTGCGTCGGACACCGCACACAGGTAATCGTCAGGAAGGATCATTCCTGACGAGGTCTCGACGTGCGGAGCGAACACCAGGTCGGGCTGCTGCTCGGCGATCGCCGCAACCACCTCCTCGATCGGTGCAGGCGCAAAGGCCGGCTGGGGGCCGGGTTCGACGGCGCGCGCCTTCAACACCGTACAGACGGAAGGAATATCCCCCATCTCGAAGATCTGCGACCAGCGAAAGCTGAACCAGCCATTGCGGATCACCAGGCACCGCTTGCCGGTGGCGAACTGACGTGCCACGGCCTCCATGCCGAAGGTGCCGCCGCCGGGGACCACCGCCACCGCCTCGGCCGCGTAAACCTCCTTCAGGGTCGTGGAGACATCTCTCATCACCCCCTGGAACGTCTGCGACATGTGATTGAGCGAACGGTCGGTGAAGACCACCGAGTACTCCAGAAGACCGTCAGGATCGACGTGGGGTAGTAAGCCTGGCATGTTGCCGTCCGGGTCGAAGGAACGATGCGGTAGCGCTGGCGAAGTGTCTGCGTCGGTTGACGACCCTGCCTGAGCTTCGGAGAATCAGCAAGTCTCTCGGACGCTTTCAGACGGAGAAGAAATCATGAGACGGCTCGTAACCTACCTGAGCACCCTGGTAACGCTGGCGATTGTCGGGATCCTGTGGGCCTCGCAGCCGCTCGAAGCGTCGAGTAAACCGGTGCAGCAGGGATGGAATCCTGCCGGAGCCGCCACCCCGGTCAGCATGACGCTGGACTACGAGATGCGGTGTGCCAGCTGCCACGACAACCGCAGCCCCGACAACCGGGCTCCGAGCCGTGAGACGCTGCGGCAGCTGCCGCCCGAACGGGTGCTCGCCGCCGTTACCACCGGACCGATGGGCGAGTTCGTGGCCGGACTCCGGGAGGAGCAGCTGAGCGCGCTGGCGGAGTTGGTGACCGGCAAGCCGTTCGGCGGAGCCGCTGATCGCGCTGCGACGGCGATGAGCAACCCGTGCGCTGGTCCGCTGTCGCTTGACGATCCCTTCGAGCGGCCGCATTGGAACGGCTGGGCTCCGGACCCGACCCGCTCGCACCGCTTTCAAGACAATGCCGCGGCTGGGCTCACCGGCGCCCAGGTGCCCGATCTGAAGCTCAAATGGGCCTTCGCCCTTCCCGGCGCCGCATCGGCGGCGTGGGCGCAGCCGACGATCGTCGGCGATGCGCTGTTCATCGGCAGCGACAACAACTTCGTCTACGCCCTCGACGCCAAGAGCGGTTGCGTGCATTGGTCGTACGAGGCACCGGGCCAGGTGCGCACCGCGGTGAGCATCGGCGCGCTGAGCGACGTCCCCGGTGTTCGTTATGCCGCCGCGTTCGGCGACTACATGGGCTATGTCACCGCGGTCAACGCGGAGACCGGCGAGCAGCTATGGTCGGTGCGTCCGGACGACCACCCGGCCGCCAAGATCACCGGCCCGCCGGTGCTCGATCCCTCGCCCGGAGGCCACCTTTACGTCGGCGTGTCGTCATGGGCCCAGATCCCGGCCGCCAGGGTCACCTATGAATGCTGCACGTTCCAGGGCAGCGTCTCGGCTCTGGACCTGGCCACCGGCGAGCGCATCTGGAAGACGTACACCATGTCGGAGCGGCCCCGGCCGCTGCGCCAAAACTCCGCCGGAACTCAGCTGTACGGACCGTCCGGCGCCGCCGTATGGAACGCGCCAACGCTGGATCTCGAACATCGCACGCTGTACTCGACGACAGGCACTTGCTACATCTCGGAGTTCTTCGATGATCCCATCGGGTTCGACGACGGCACCTGTGTATCGGTCATGGCGTTCAACCTCGACACCGGGGCGCGCCTTTGGTGGACACAGCTGGTACCCAACGATCGCCACGGTGGCGGGTGCGGGACGACCGCGGAGGAGCGACGCATCAATTGCCCGGGCTTTGTCGACGACCCCGACGATGATCCGTCCGGGTCGCCCTTGCTCGTCCGCCTCGCCGACGGGCGCCGAGCCATCATCCAGGGTCAGGAGAGCGGTCGTGTGACGGCACTCGATCCGGACAACCGCGGCGCCGTGCTATGGGTCTCGCAGGCCGCTGATCGGATGTCGCCGAGCGACGCGGGCTTCGGCGGAGCCTATGACGGCGAATACTACTTCAAGCCGCAACCCCACGCCAACGGCACCGGCAGCATCGCCGCATTGCGTCCGGAGGATGGCTCGCGAGCCTGGTACACGGAGCTCGCGAAACCCACCGACTGCGAGAATCCAGAGGAGACGATGACCTGCCACTCGGGCAACTGGGCGGCCGCCTCGGCGATCACCGGCGCTGTGTTCACTGGGTCACGTAGCGGAGTCTTGCGCTCGTACTCCACCGAGGACGGCGGCATTGTCTGGGAGTTCGATACGGCCCGCGAATTCGACACCGTGAACGGCGTCGCCGGGTTCGGCGGAGGATTCGGCGGAGCCGCCCCATCGATCGTCGACGGCATGCTGTATGTCGGCTCCGGGTACGCGATTCTCGGCAACGCGCCCGGCAACGTGATCCTGGCATTCGGCCTGGACTAGCTCCGTATCGGAGGACGGTGCTTCGCGTACTAGTTCAACTCTCCGGGATCGCGGTGGTGGAATTTCTCCAACGACCATCTGACACACGCGTGCGCGAGAACGTAGCGGTCAAACCTCCTCGTCGCCGTGACGTATGCGGTCGTACGGTTGAACGACCGAGGAGGCGATATTGCTGAGGTGGGCGCTCACTCTTCCGAGCATGCGCGCCGCGCTCGAGTAGACAACCGCCGGGTCTGCCAGCAAGTCGCTCGCTGCCAGTCGGGATACGTAGTCGAGCACCACGACTTTGGTCTCGACGTGATGCTCGATCACCTCCCCTGCGCCGGTCGCGTTGGCATCACCAAACGCCGCTGCACACGCTTCGAAGCTCGGGCGGATGCGCTCGGCGATCTGGCGCAGGTCATCCGCGAACTCGCCCTCGAGAGGTGCCTTCTTGAGCTCGACGAGATCGCCCAGGCCGCGAGCAAAGTCGCCGATGCGCTCGGCATCCTGAACGATCGACACGAGGATCAGGCTGGCTACGAGATCGTGCCTAGGATCGACGGCGAGATGCTGCAGCACGGTCCGACGCACTTCACGCTCCCCGTCATCGATGCGGTCGTCGAGTGTATCGAGATCGATCTCCGGAGACCGGTCGTCGAGGAGCATGCCGATCGCGATGTCATACATCTTGCCGCCGTGGGAGAGCATCCCCGAAACGGTCTCGAAGGCTTCGTCGATCAGCGTTGATTGGGCTCGCGCTCCGAACAGGCGCTCGAACATCTCAGCTCTCCAGCTACAGGGCGCCGCTGATCAACAGCAGCGAGAGCGGTACCAGGAAGAAGACCACGATGATGTAGACGGCTGCCAGCAGCCGATTGCGGCTCCCCACGCGCCCCATCGCGCGCGCCATGGCGAGCGGTATTCGCCGCAGGGGTGGCGGCATGAAAACCAATAGCGTCGCGCTCACGTTGAACATGACATGCGCAAAGGCCACCGTCACCGCGGCCGGGTTGCCGGTAGCCAGCGCCGCCAGCATGGCGGTGATGGTCGTACCGAGGTTGGCGCCGATGGTAAGCGGAAACATCTGCTCGAGCGTCACGATACCCGCGCCGACCAGCGGAATCATCGCCGAAGTGGTGATCGAGCTGCTCTGCACCATCACGGTCATCAGCATGCCCGCGGTGACGGCGGCGATCGTCGAGCGCAGGACGGTGGCGTGTAGTATGCGCTCGGCGCGGGCCGACATGATCGCCTTGAGGAGATCGACGAGGAACTTCAAGCACGCCATGAGAAGCGCCACGCCGATGATCAGGGTAATGATCCCGGAATCTCCGACCAGGCCGACGACACCTTCGGCAACCGGACGAACGACGGCTCGCAGCGGGTCGAACAGCTTGATCCCGGCCGTGCCCTCGAGGCCAACCTCGAGGATGGTGGCCACCCGCGCCAGGTAGCCAGTCGCCATTTCCACGGGCAACAGGATCGCCACGGCGAGCAGATTGAAGAAGTCGTGCACGGTGGCGCCGGCGAAGGCGCGCTCGAACTCCTCACGCCTCGTTACGTGGGCCAACGAGACCAGAGTGTTGGTGATCGAAGTGCCTATGTTGGCACCCATGATCACGGGAATGGCTCCCTCGACGGTGAGCGCGCCGGCGGCTACCAGCCCAACGGTCATCGATGTCGTCGTCGAGGAGCTCTGCACCAGGCTAGTGGCCAGGACCCCCACGAACAGGCCGACCAGCGGGTTCGCGGTCTGCTCGATGAGCATCTCCGCGAAGCCGCGCCCAAACAGCTTGAAGGCGAGCCCCATGAGATCGAGCCCGACGAAGAAACCGTAGAGCAGCAGCAACAACGCCAGCAGCTGCGCCGGCCCCTGCCAGCGAGCGCTGTCGGTCGTTGAGTCAGCAGACATCGGTGGCCCGTGTACTCAGGTCAATGACCCGGAGGAAGTGGAATACACGCCGACCAAGAAAAGCTCCGATGACGAGAGCGGCTCGGGTTCGTGAATCAGGACCGACTCTAGCCTCCAACGACCATCGGATCAAACGCCCCGCAGCAGGCAGCCATAGGGTGCCGGCTAGCCCGTCCGGTTGCCTTTGATCACCGGCGCAGGTGACCATGGCGCTGCCCCGGGTGGACGTGTCGAGCTGCGGTCGGGGTCCTCGGTCCGCCGACGTCGACACGGGATCTCCCTGTTGCTCTGAATCCAGTCAGCGAGAACACTGCTTGCTCCAAGATCTGCGCCACGCCTTCCGCTCGCTGCTGCGCACGCCGGGGCCGACGGCCGTCGTGGTATTCACGCTCGCCGTAGGCATCGGCGTAAACACATCGCTGTTCAGTGTTCTGAACGCGGTCTTGTTACGACCTCTGGAGTATCCGGAACCGGACCGCATCATGACCCTGTGGGAGAGCAACGACTCCCTGGGTATCGAGCAAAACAACGTCGGAGCCGGAACATTTCTGGACTGGCAGGAGGGGGTCGAGGCTTTCGACTCGCTGGCCGCCTATCGCCTCGTTGGCCATCTACTCACCGACCTCGAGACCCCTGTTCAGCTCATGACTGCTCGGGTGTCACCAGAGCTATTCGAGGTGCTCGGAAGCGTGCCTCTGCACGGACGCCCCTTCGGCGAGGGCGACCAGGGAGAGGAGGCCGAGCGGCGCATCCTCTTGAGCCATCGACTATGGACGCGACACTTCGGCTCCGACCCGGACATCGTCGGTGGCACGGTGCGACTCGACGAGGAGCCCTATGAGGTGGTGGGTGTGATGGTCGAAGGCTTCGAGTTCCCGCCTGACGCTGCCGACGTGGAGGCCTGGACGCCCCTGAACATCGATCCGCGCCTGGTGAACGTGCGCGGAATGCGAGTCTACGGGGTTGTCGGCCGCCTCAGCCAAGCCGCCAGCGCGGAGCGTGCACGGGACGAGCTGGCGGCGATCTCGGCCCAGATCGCCAGTGCCTACCCGGACACCAACCGCGGCTGGGGGGCCCGGGTCATCTCGGCCCACGAACAACTCACCGGCGCCGTTGCCTCGACGCTCTGGATCCTTGTCGGCGCCGCCGCCCTGGTATTGATGATCGCGTGTGTCAACGTCGCCTCGGTAATGCTTGCCCGAACAGTGGAGACTCAACGGGAGTTGGCGGTTCGAGCGGCACTGGGTGCGGAAGGCTGGCCGCTGGCACGTCGTTCCCTGGCCGACGGCCTGGTGCTGGGCGCCGTGGGGGGCTCGGCCGGGCTGGCTCTTGCCGCCGCCAGCATGGGAGCCCTTCGCTCAATTATCCCCGCCGATGTACCACGGCTGCAGGGAGTCGGACTCGACCCGATGGTGCTGGCTTTCAGCATCTGTGCCTCCGTCGGTGCCGGGCTCGCTGTCGGTCTGTTGCCAGCGCTCCGCTCGAGACGACCCGATTTAGTCGCCGTATTGCAGGACCGGGTGCGCGGCGGTACAGGTGGGGCCGGCGCGCGGCGACTGCTCGACGGCATGGTAGCGATCGAGGTAGCTCTGGCAGTCGTCCTGCTGGTGGGAGCGGGGCTCCTGATCCGCAGCTACCGAAATCTCATCGACGTCGATCCTGGTTTCCGTATTGACGGTGGTATCTCCGTCGCCATGTCGCTACCCGAGACGCTCTATCCGGAATCTGCGAGCCTGCGTGGCTTCTTCAACGAGCTCGTCGATCGGGCCGCCGTCTTACCCGGAGTCGAGGGGGCTGGCGCTGTTACCTCTCTGCCGATGAGCCCGGTAGGCATGGACTTCGACCTGCCATTTCAGATCGAGGGGGACCCGGTGCTGGCACAGACTGACCGGCCCCGTGCCGACTACCGTTCGGTGATCCCCGGCTACTTCGAGGCACTGGGGATTCCCCTGGTGCGCGGGCGCCTGCTCGATGACACGGACCGGGAGGAGGGCCGCCCAGTCATGGTCATCAACGAGTCCATGGCTCGGACTCACTTCAGCGGGGATCCCATCGGCCGCACACTCGGTGTACCCATGGCGGGCAGCATCGAGATCGTCGGCATCGTCGGCGATGTGCGCCACCGCGGGCTGGCGTCCGAGCCGCGGCCCGAGATGTTTGTCTCCTACCAACAGTTCTCCCTCCGCGACATGCACCTCGTTGTGCGCACCGAGGAGGATCCGTCGAGGGTCATCGCCGGTGTTCGCGACATCATCCGGGAGTTGGATCCGCGGCTGCCAGTGCGGGTGGCGGCGCCGCTGGAGCAGATCGTCGGCGAGTCGTTGGCGCGCCCCCGGTTCAACATGTTCCTCCTCGGCGCGATGGCCGCCTCGGCATTGCTGCTGGCGGCCGCCGGCATCTACGGCGTTATCTCCTACACCGTGGCGCAGCGAGTGCAGGAGATCGGAATCCGGATGGCACTGGGCGCCGACGCAGCCGGCACGATGCGAATGGTGGTGAGCCAGGCAATGGCGCGTGTCGGGGCGGGAGCTGTTCTGGGGGCGATCACGGCGCTGCTCGGAGGTCGAGTGCTGGCCGGCCTCGTCTATGGCGTCGACCCCCGGGATCCACTCACCCTCGTGACCGTGATCCTCGTGCTCGGAGCCGTCGGAGCGCTGGCCGCCGCCCTACCGACGCGTCGCGCAGCGCGCATCGATCCGGTGTCGGCGCTGCGGCGCGACTGATCCGATCGATCATTCCCCGGGATGGTACTGGCGCTCCCGATTCGCCTCGACGTCCTCGCGGTAGAAATAGACCGGCCGCAGGTCGCCGGCAGCGTAGCGCTCCGCCTGGTCATTGAAGTGCGGTGACGCCGGGTCGCCGCTCTCACCACCCGCGGTGACGGCGCGCGCTTGCAAACGATCACCGAACTCGACGACGGCGACGAAGCTATTGCCGCCGGTCCCATAGAGCCGTTCGGTGTTGAATCGGCTGGCACCGAAGGAGGCGAGCGATCCCCAGCGGCCGGAGGCAAAGGCAACCGGGATACTGGGGGCGTTGTCGTCATGGGGCTGCACGATGTCGCCGGTGAGGCGCTGGAAGCGGTTGATCTCGCCCCAGGGGGTCTGCCAGGAGCCGAAGTCGTCGGTGAGACGCTTCGACGCCGCAGCGAGCGCGTCGAGACGCTGCCGGGCAGGTGCTCGGGTGGCGATGTAGTCAGACACCGGCACCCCCGCGGCGCGCGCTGAGGCCGCCGCATCACGCATGATCTCGTCACCCCAGAAGATGGCCAGAGCGGTGGCAACCGAGTCGACGCCGTAGCGCAGATCCCAGCCGCGCAGCAACTCGATCTGCTCGGCCAGCTCGGCCTTGAGCGGCTCCGAGGCGGGTGTCTCGTCGTAGGCTCCCAGCAGCGGCGGGACCAACGGCTCGAAGGCAGTGAGGTAGCTGTCGTAGGCGGCGTCGATGAGGCTGTCGAGGGTGAAATCGGTCCTGCCATCGAGCACCCGAATAGCGTGCACGCCGCGCGCGTTCTCGCCGCGCCGGTCCATATAGGGCGGGTAGTCCTGCTGTCTTGGGCTGCTTTCGCCGCTCACCGAATAGGGCCAGTTGTTGGTGTTCTGGATCCAGCCCTCGGGCGGATTGAGGGCGTTCGGTGACTCATCGACCGGGGTCAGGCCCTGCCACTCTGTAGCCGGATCACTCCCGTCGACCGGCTGTGTCCAGTCGAAGCGCGTGTCGCGGATGGGCACGAAGTTGGAGTGGAAGTAAGCGATGTTGCCCTCGCCGTCAGCAAACACCGTGTTGTTCGAGGAGTTGGTGTGCAGATCCATGATCTGGCGGTACTGCACGTAGTTGGCCGCCTTCGTACGCGTATACGACTGGGTCAGCGCGCTCATCGGTTCGTTCATCAGCTTCACGGCAACCCAGCGACCGTCTGCCTCACGGACGATCGGGCCGTGGTGGCTGTAGTAGACGGTGAACTCCCTCTCGGCCATGCCGTCGGCGACCCGGTAGGGCACGGTGATGGTGGCCTCCCGCAGGCGGCGCTCGGCGTCGCCGTACGGGTAGTAGACGCCGTCGTCGCGAGCGCTCACCTCGTAGCCGTACTCGTCGATGTTGTCGGCCGTGGTAGAGGTGTGCATCCAGCCGGCGGTTTCATTGAAGCCCTGGTAGACGAAGAACTGTCCCCAGGTGACGGCGCCGTAGGCGTTCAGCCCCTCCTCGCTGACCATGTGCAGCTCGGAGCGAAAGTAGAACGAGGTGTGGGGATTGATCAGCAGCAGCGCGTTGCCGTTGACGGTGTTGGCGGGTGCGATCGCGAAGCCGTTGGATCCAGTGGGCTCGGCGTACCGCTCATCATCCACGGCCGCCGCATTCCCGGCCAGCATGAGCTGTGGAGCCGCCCCGGTATGCGACGGTAGCGCAGCGTTCATCGCGGCATCGGATGGCGACCCGTAAAAGCCTTCGAGATCGAACAGCGAGACCCGCTCGATATCACCGCCGATGCTGCCCTCACTGAAAGTCAGTGCCATCCACGGCTCGAAGCGGCTGATGACGCGCGGCTTCACCTGCGGGTGCGTGTGCAGAAAGTAGTTGAGGCCGTCCGCCCACGCGTCCATGAGCGCCTTGAGCCACTCCGGGCTGGCTGCGTACTGAGCCTCCATCTCCTCGGGATCGATGAACAGCTTCATGCGTAGGTCGCGGTATATCTCCGCTTCGCCCTCCGCCTCGGCCAGACGGCCCATCGAGTTCAGGTAGTTCACCTCGATGCGATTGAAGTCGTCCTCGGCCTGCGCGTAGATCATGCCGAAGACCGCATCCGCATCGGTGGCGCCATAGATGTGGGCGATGCCCCAGTCGTCGCGGATGATAGTGATACCGGCGGCACGCGCCTCCCAGGCCAGCACCTCGGGATCCGGGGCTTGCTGGGGTGTGCACGCGATGAGCGCAACGACGAGCACCGGCGCCGGTACGCGAGAAAACAGACGGGGCAATTCCATGATCGTCATCCTGTTTGCGGTGGCTTGGCGGCGCCGGCGTCACGCCGTCTCATTGCCGGGTCCACCGCATGGTAACCGTTGCGAACGACGGTCACCCGGCCCGCACCGGTCGAAGAGGTTACGATCCGACGCGCGCCAGTTGTCCATCGATCGCCGAAACGAGTAGCACTTCCCCGATGACCGCACCCCAAGCACCTGAGCTCAGCCCACTCCGCCGGCTCTTCGGCTTCGCCCGGCCCTATCGACGCGACGCCTACCTCGCGACCACGTACTCGCTCCTCAACAAGTTCTTCGACGTGCTGCCCGAGCTGTTGATCGGCGTCGCCGTCGACGTGGTGGTGAACCAGCGCGACTCGTTCCTGGCGCGTCAGGGGATCGCCGATCCGGTGCAGCAGCTATGGGCGCTGGTGGCGTTGACGGTAGTGGTATGGGCCTTCGAGTCGTTTTTCGAATACCTGTACGCGCTCAAGTGGCGCGGGCTCGCCCAGGACCTGCAGCACGAGCTGCGCCAGGCCGCCTATTCACACCTTCAGCAGCTGCCCCCGGCGTTCATCGAGCAGGAGCGCAGCGGCCGTCTGATGGCCTTGCTCAACGAGGACGTGAACCAGGTCGAGCGCTTTCTCAATACCGGCGCCAACAGCCTGATCCAGGTATTCTTCTCCTCGATCCTGGTGGGTGCGGTGTTCTTCGCCATTACCGCCGACCTGGCGATGATGGCGCTCCTGCCGATTCCGCTGATCATCTTCGGCGCCTTCTGGTTTCAGAAACGCCTGGCGCCGCGCTACGCGGCGGCCCGTGAAGCCGCCGGAGCGCTATCGGCACGTCTCAACAACAACCTGTTCGGCATGGCCACCATCCAGGCGTATACCGCCGAGAGCTTCGAGGCCGATCATCTACGCTCGGCCTCCGACGCCTACCGCGCCCGCAACGCCGATGCCATCCGGTTCGCTGCCGCCATCAATCCGGTGATCCGCATGGCGGTGCTGACCGGCTTCATCGCCACCCTGCTGTACGGTGGCATCCTGGCGCTGCGCGGCAACATCGGCGTGGGTAGCTACTCCGCCCTCGTGTACCTGACGCAACGCCTCCTCTGGCCGCTCACCGACCTTGCCCAGCTGACCGACCTCTACAACCGCGCCATGGCCTCGGTCACTCGCATCATGAACCTTCTGGACACGTCCATACCGACGCGACCCGACACACCGGTACCTGCGGACACCGACGCCTCGCTTCGGTTCGAGAACCTGCACTTCGCGTACGACGGCAGACCCGCCATCAGCGGGGTCGATTTCGACGTCCCCGCCGGCGCCACAGTGGCCCTGGTCGGTGCCACTGGAGGCGGCAAGAGCACCGTGCTCAAGCTGCTGATGCGATTCCTCGACCCGGGGCGCGGCAGCATCCGCCTCGACGGAAGAGACATCACTCAGTACGACCCGAGCTCCCTACGCGAGGCAATCGGCTATGTCGCGCAGGATCCGTTTCTGACCGACGGCACGATCGCCGAGAACATCGCGTATGGCGAAATCACCCCCGACATGGATGCGGTCGAGGTCGCCGCTCGTGCTGCCGAGGTACACGACTTCATCCAGACGCTACCCCACGAGTACCTGAGCCTGGTAGGGGAACGCGGCACCCAGTTGTCCGGCGGCCAGCGACAGCGGATCGCTCTGGCGCGTGCCTTCTACCGAGATCCGGCAATCCTGGTGCTCGACGAGGCCACCTCGGCAGTCGACAACGAGACCGAGGCCGCGATCCAGCGATCGCTGGTCCATGCTGCCCGCGGCCGCACCACGCTGATCGTGGCGCACCGACTATCCACCGTCCGCCACGCCGATACCATCCATGTGCTCGACCACGGCCGCATCGTCGAGAGCGGATCGCACCAGGAACTGGTCCGCCACGACGGACTGTATGCGGCGCTCTGGCGATTGCAGACGGGCGAGAAGAACGGGCCCGGGCTCCGGCGAGCGGGTGCTGTCAAATCAACGTGACAGTACCGTGGCAAGACTAGCTGGGCAGGGTTCCGGCCAGCGCTCTCAGCGGCCTGCCAGGATGTGCTTCCAGTTGAGGATGCCGTTCCACAGGTAGCGGTGATCGGCATGGTTCATGTCGCGGTGCATCGGATTGAAGTTGTAGGCGAGCACACGACCGGAGCCGAGGGGCATGTCGAGAACCGCTGGGCGACCTTCCAGCGCAGGCAAGTTCTTGCCACCGCCGCTGACCAATATGGGTTCGGCCGGCGGCAACTCCTCGATGCCGTCGCCTCCATCGAATGGCTGGGTGCCCCATTGCAACACCACACCGCGCAGGTCGAGGGGGCCCGACAGGCAGGAGGTGCAGTAGGACATGCCAAGCCAGCGCCGCGGAGGATCGTAGATGCGATAGGGCGAGCGGAAGACGGTGGTTACTTGTGGATAGCCATAGGCAACGGGGTGCTCCGGTTGGAGAAACCTCGCCCGCAGGTGGATGCCCGGGGTAGTAACGCCGGGTAGTGGAGCGTGGCGCACATTGCGCACGAGTCCGCTCTCGAGCGCCAGCACCGAGCCACTCCCCAGCGTGATGAGCAAGCCGCCCTGACGCACGAAGGTCTCGAGATTCGCCATTCCGCGCCAACCGATACCGCCAGTGATGTCGTCGGACTGTGCCGGCGTGCCCAGGCTCGGAAACTCCGGTGTGCTCTGGAACGGCATGGGGCCGTCGACCGGCTCGATGCCGTGGATCTGGCCCTTCAGATCGAGCAGCACGGTGCCGTATACGATGACATCGACGAGCTCGGCGAGGTTGCCGGCGCGGATCTCTTCGTCTCGCAGGTAGGTGTACGGAACGCTCTGCTGGTCGAGCGTCAGGCGCATCCAGCCGATCATGTCGGTGTCGGCCCATGGCACCCATATACCGATGCGCGGCACGGGTGCTCGGTGATGCGGTCCCGCTGGCATCTCGGTCGCGGCGACGAAGTCGAGCCCCAACTCATCGGCCACGGGCCCGAGCGCAGCGGCGAGCCCCTCGCGTGCCGGCAGTATCCAGCTGCCGGCGGGAAACTCCTGCCCCTCCACACGGAAGGCCTGGTCGGCGATTCGCACCTCGAACTCGGCCAGACGGTAGCGGGCAGCCAGCAAAGCCTCCTGGCCAACATCGCGGAGCATGAACATCGGGCCACGACCATCGACCTCACCGCTGGCGTGCACGGGCCCGGCGACAGGTTGCAGGTCGACAGCGCGCACCGCGGCATCGTCGATGCGGATCGTCCGCACGCCGTAGTGAACTGGCAGAGCCCACGAGGTGTCGTCGTAGGGCTCGTGCTCGGCACCCTCCGGGAAGTCCTGCGGCAGTAGCAGATCGACCGCGTAGTTGCGGTACGGCTGGTCGAGCTTCACGATGAAGTCGCCGGCGGCGAAGCTCCCCTCGCTGGCAGCGAAGCCGCGGTTCGCCCGGCCGACCTCGATTCCCTGGTCGAGCAGGCGGTTGACCATCTGAGCCACACGGCGCCGGTCGGGCTGGTCGGCCGGGACGACGAACGCGAACGGATTGCCTGCCGCGCCCTTCTTCCAGGAGTTGTAGCCCTTCTGATAGAAGTTGCGCAGCATCTGCTCGGCCTGGCGAGCGCTGTAGTCGAGGATTGCCAAGGAGGCGGTCTGCCCGTAGTTGACGCCGTCGCGATGCGACCACTCGAACGTCTTGTCCTGCGGCGGCCAGGGCCGGTACCACTCGCGCTGGAGGTCGGAGCTGCGGAGCCTGCGAGTGACCTTGAGCGGTACCGCGTTGCCGAAGGTCTCGTAGCCACGACCGATGGCGTTGTGGTTCATGGCTACCGAGTCGGTGTAGTGGTACCCGAACCCCTCGCCGAAATCCCAGGTCCACACACCCGGCATGCCGTGGGCGCTGAGCGTGGTGACCTCGTGAAAGCTCATCTCCAGGAACTCACCGAGCACGATGGGGTCGAGGTTGGGGTTGTAGGGCCCGGTGCCGTTCCACGTCAACAGCAGCGGAAGGGCCTCGTGCAGGTCGTGAATGACCGTCGGGTGGTAGTTGAAGAACATGCGCGCCACCGCCTGTGTCGTGGCCAGGGAGAGCTGGTGGGCGTCGCGATTGGCGTCGACGAACACGTACTTGCCCCAGTACGGGGGCGACTGGCGTGATAGGGCGTCGTAGTCGCTCTTACCCCGGTGGAAGCGGTAGAACCAATCCGACATCTTGTCGCGTCCGTCGGGGTTGGCTACCGGGTTGATCAGAACCACCAGCTCGCTGCGGATCCGCCGGATCATCGGCTCCTCCGATACCGCCAGGCGATAAGCCAACTCCATGAGCATGTCCGGTGCGGTCGACTCGTCGGCGTGGATCGCGCCGTTGAAGTAGTAAAGGGGCCTGCCGCCCGCGATAAGCTCCTCGGCGCGTTCCGCGGTGATCGTGCGCGGATCCGCGAGAGCCGCCGTGGTCGCCTTCAACCGCGCGAGATTCTGAATCCCGACCTCGTCGGCGATGGCCAGCAACAGGATCTCACGGCCTTCCTCCGTTTCGCCGATGACCTCCAGGTGCACTCTGTCGGATGTTTCGCTCAGCCGCCGCAAGTAGGAATAGATGCGGCCGCTGTTCGGCAGCACCCCGGCGGAGCCCGCCAGATGACCGAGAAAGTCGGTCGGGGAGGGCACTGTGGTCGACTCGGGGACGTACGCCACCCACGGGCTTACAAAGCGAGGATCGGAGGTCTCGCGCGCGATCGCCTCCACCGAGCCTGGCTCGGCGGTATCCGTCGACCGAGGGGTCTGCGCGCCGGTCACGATCGGAATCAGGGCACAGCACAGCGTCGCAGCCAGCAGCTGCCAAACCCGCTTCATCATGGTCTCCTCGTCTTGACCCCGAGAGTGGCAAAGGCCCGACCCCCAGGTTGTGCTTTTCCGTACGTCGCTCACACCGGGGCTGTTCTGAGACCAATGGGGGGGTTACCTCACTACCCAGGCCTCAGGAGGAGCGCCGGAGGCACCCGTATGGTAGCGCCAAAACTGTTGGAGACATCGAAGCAAGGTTGAGGGGGCCGATCGCCTGGCCTCGCGAGTCGCGGGTCCTTGTTGCCCTCACGATCGAGAGGCGGCGTTCAGCGCCGATCGAACCAGTGATCAGCCAGAATCTCCGCTTGCCGCTGTAGCCGCCTCCCGCCGACCTCGAGAACGATCCGGTAGGTACCTGGCTGCACGCGGAAGTACCGATAGTCACGCTCGACGGGCCCCGCATTGTCGACCCTGGTGCGCATCGACATGCCGTCGGCCGTCACTTCCTCATCCGGATCGCCGCAAAAAATCCACCCTGTCGTAGTAGTCGAAGAACTGCGGATCCCGATCGGCGAACGCCTGCCGCCGCTCCCATCGGGCGATTTCCTCGGGTGATCGAGGCTGCCGCCAGGTCATCGGCCAGCTGGCGCGATTCAGGCCGGCCCGTCCGCTCGCGCTGATCTCGTTGATCATCCGGGTGCCGTCGTAGATATGGATGCTCACGCCGCCCGCAACCTCGTCGCGTAGGTAGTAGTTGACGGTCACCCCGTAGGGCTCGTTCTCACCGGCGAAGTTCTGCGCGCTGACGGCACGTTGCGACGGCATGACCCACTGGACCTCGGGCTCTACCGCGAACAGATACGCCTCCCCGGCCAGCACCTCCGGCGTGAGCTCCTGTAACGGCGAGATGTCGGCGATGAAGAACCCACGTCCGTGCGTGCCGACCACGAGGTCGTTCTCGCGCGGGTGGACCACCAGATCGTGGACACCGACGCTGGGCATGTTGTTCTGCATGCGATCCCAGCGTGCGCCACCATCGATGCTTACGTACACCGACTTCTCGGTGCCGGCGAACAGCAGGCTCGGGTTCCTGTGATCCTCGACCACGACGTTGATCGGCTCGTCGAGGGCCAACCCGCTGACGATCGACGTCCAGCTGGCACCGAAATCAGTCGTCTTGTACAGAAAGGGCCGAAAATCGTCGCGGCGGCGACCAAAGTAGGCTACGTACGCCGTGCCGACATCGTGGTGGGATGCCTCGACGCTCGAGATCCAGTATCCCGGGTTGCCGACAATGCTGTCGTTGAGCAACGCCCAAGTCTCCCCGTTGTCGCGGGTGAGCTGCACGTTACCGTCGTCGGTTCCGGCCCAGATCACTCCTTGCCGTACGGGCGATTCATCGAACGTCGTGAGCGTGCCGTAGGCGAGCGGCCCGACCTCGCGCCGTTCGGGATCGTTGGTGCTCAGGTCGGGGCTGACAACCTCCCAGCTCTCACCCTGGAAAGAAGAGCGCAGCAGCACATTGGCGCCGTGATAGATCACATCGCTGTTGTGCGGTGAGATGAGTAGCGGCGCATCGAAGTTGAAGCGTAGATCGGAGCCTCGATACCGGATGCCCTTGCGCCTCCCGGTCCGCATGTCGACCTTCGACAAAGAGCCGTTCTGGGACTCGGCATACAGCCACCGGTTGTTCGTCGGGTCGACCTGACAGAAATACCCGTCGCCGCCGAGCATGTGCTCCCAATCCTCGAAGCGGATCGGAAAGCGACCTTTCTTGGTGCTCGGACCCTTCCACGTCCCGAAGTCTTGCGTCCCTCCGTAAACGTTGTACGGATAGGCCATGTCGACGCAGAGGCCGTAGAACTGGGCCAGGGGCAGCTCGTCGGGGTGGTACCAGTTGTCGCCGGCGTCGTAGGTGATCGCCATGCCGTAGTCATAGCCGAGCAGCATGTGCCGAGAATCGCTCGGGTCGATCCACAGGGCGTGGTTGTCGCCGCCCCAGCGAAAGGCGAGGCTCCAGGTTCGGCCGCCGTCGAGAGAATGCTGATTGCCGAAGGCGAGCAAGTAGACGTGCTGCGGGTCGTTCGGGTCGATGCGGATCTGACCGAAGTAGGAGCCACCCACCAGCGGCTCGGCGTGCGTGCGCTGCCAGGTCTCGCCGGCGTCGTCAGTGCGGTAGACCCAGTTCTCGTACTGGCGCTCCGGCTCCTCGGACTCTCCCGGCAGCAGGACGCTGGCATACAGAATCTCCGGCCGCTGGGGCGAGATCGTCAGGCCAATCCGGCCGATATCACCCTTCGGTAGGCCTTCGAGCCTGGTCCACGTGGCTCCCCCGTCGGCGGTCTTGTAGATGCCACCGCCTGGACCGCCTTGGCGGAACATCCACGGGGTGGCGGCGCGGTCGTACGCAGCAGCATAGAGCACGTCCGGATCCTGCGGGTTCATCACCAGGTCGACGACGCTGACGTGCCGATCACCCTCGGTGATCTCCAAGACGTGCGCCCAGGTAAGCCCCCCATCGTCGGTCTTGAACACGCCGCGCTCGGCATTGTCGGAGTACAGGTGACCGAGTGCCGCCACGTACGCGACGTCCGCATCGTGCGGATGAACGACGATACGGCCGATCTGATGCGTGTCTCCCAGGCCCATGTTGGCCCAGCTTGCGCCGCCGTCCGTCGACTTGTAGACACCGTCGCCCCAGTAGGAGGCATACGGATCGGTGATGCTGTTGTTGGGCTCGCCGGTCCCCACCCAGACGATGTCCGGATCTGATGGAGCCACCGTGACGTCACCCATGGCGATGACGTCCTGATCGTCGAAGACGGGCTCGAAGGTTTGCCCGTTGTTGGTGGTCTTCCACAGACCGCCGTTCGCCGCCGCCACGTAGAACGTATAGGGCTGCTTGGCGCGGTCGGGAACCGCCAGGTGACGATGCGGCCTGCCTGGCGCGTCGGGCCGATCTCGCGGTAGTGGATCCGCTCCAGGACTTGCTCCGAGAGCTGTTGTGCTCCAACGGCGCTGGCGAACGTAAGGGTCAGCAGGAGCATGGAGAGCGCGCCGACGCGACGCGACGCGACGGTGCGTAGTTGGACATTGTGGAGTTGGCTCGCATGGCATTCCTGAGCTCGGAGTATCGACGAGATCCTGAGAATAGACGGTCGGAGCTGGCACCGCGTTGGTTCCGACGACCCGCGGGCAAGGCCGGCGTCGGCGCAACTACGGCGCGCGCCGCAATCTCCACGCTCGGATGCTGCCACCCGAGGCACACCCGGACTGCGACGCCGCGCCGAGCAGCCCGTTACCCAGAGCCGATGGCTCGCCGGCGAAGGCAGCGATGATCTCGTCGCGTCCGTCGCTATCGAGATCGGCCAGCCGCACGTGATAACCCTTGAAGCCCTCGCCGGCCGATTCCAGCAGAGGCGCGGTCGCCCGGGTCAGCCCGCCGGACTCGTCACCGATGAAGACCCAGACGGCCCCGGAGGCGTGTGCCGCCACCAAATCGCTCGCACTGTCGCCATTCAGATCGCCCCAGACGAGGCTTGTGAACCCACCTTGGCGCCCCAACTCCGCCACCGGCTGACGAGCGAACGTCCCATCCGGTTGCCACGACAGCAGATCGATGCGACCCATCCAGTCTCCAGCCTGCAACCGCAGGGAGGAAACGGCTAGCTCGTACTTGCCGTCGCCGTCTCGATCGGCCGCGGCGACGGCCGACACATACCCTCGACGGGGCAGCGCGTCCACTTCGACGGCCGCCCAGCTGCCATCTTCGCGTCCCAGGTTCACTATGTCGCGCCGCCCATAGATCTGCGACCCGGTCGCCAGGTCGAGTAGGCCGTCGCCGTTGAGATCAGCAACGGCCAGCGAGTCGCCGAATGGTGGCTTGGCGGAAGCCGACCGGATCGCTGACAGCCAGCGGCTGGAGGGCGGTGGGAGGTTGAGCCAGACGCGGAGCCCATAGGACGAATCCATACCGGCATCCGGGCTGGAGAGACCACTGCGATCCGGTCCCTCACCCAGGGCGATGAGATCCGGACGGCCATCCCCATTCCAGTCGTCCGCGTGTACGGCGCGGGAAGAAAACGGGCGCCCGCTCGACCCGACGCTCGGATCCGCCAGCGCGAGCCCGTCCCGCCAGCCACGGAACGCTCCGTCTCCGTCGCCCCGCAGCGCCACGAGCCCGCGGAGGTGAATCGCCAGCGCCAGATCCATCGAGCCATCGCCATCGAAATCGGCGGCCGCCGCATCGCCGTAGTCATACGGCAAGTCGGGGAACCGGGCCGCCGCCCACCGCTTGAAGCCGCCTGCGCCGTCGCCGAGAAACACAGCCGGTCGCCCGTCACCGGCCCGGGGCGGGCCATGGACGATATCCAGAGCGCCATCGCCGTTCATGTCGGCAACATCGAAGCCATTGCGCCACTGTCCTCGGTCCGGCAGCCCGATACCGATCGATTCGAACTCGAGGACGTCAGATCCCTGGCCGGTAGTGATCGTGGCGCTCAGCAGCGTCGCGAGAAGACAGGCACCCAGCTGGAGCCGACGGTCCAATCGAGCAATCTACCTGTCGGTGCGGGCGGTCCGCTGGAACAAAGGTGGTGCCTCCGGGCAGCCCTGGTACCCCGTATCGAGGATGCTGTTGGTCGTGTCGCTGACCAGCGGCGTGCCCGCCACCCGAGAGCGCATCTTCTTGTGGGAGATGACATGGCGCATGGTGACGTGGGACTGTCGCGGCTCACGGTTGATTCCCAGGTTCAGGAACATCCATCCGAACGAGAAGGGTGTCGGCAGCAAGTTGCTTCCCACCTTGACCTGCTGGGTCTCGGCAGGAAACGGCACCGGGACGCCGAAGATCTCCGTGGTGTTCTCGGCCTCATCGAACATCATGAGCTGTTCCTGGCCGAGCGGATACCAGGAATCATCCTGGCTGAAGTTGCACTCGAAAGGCTCCTGAACGACGCTGGAATCACGCCACACAATCGCCTGACTCGCGGTGTTCCTGCTCTGAGTGAACTGGTACCGCGCGCCCCATGCAGCGATCAGCGGCTCACGCTTGTCGCTGCTGTCCCAACCAACGTAGCGGCCATAGAAGGTGTACGAGCCGAAAGGGAACGTATCGGCTGACTGAGCCGCTTCGATGGAAACGAGGCGCTCGGTCTCGGCGTACTTCCGCTTCAGGTTGAGTACCGTGTACTCGCCCCATAGCACGTTGTTGTCGTTGGCCACGCCGTCTTCACCGAAATAGCCGTTGTCGCTCGGGAAGAGCGTCGTGCAGGAACTGACGCTGTCGATGGTGACATAGCCGCGGGCGACCCTGTCGGTATGTCGCTGGCTGAGGCAGAAACCTCCTACCTCGTTTCCGATGTGGGAGTCCCGTAGATCCTGGACCTCGCCTTCGGTGAGCGTCGTCGGGCCCAGCTCGCCGAAATCGCCACAACCGTCTTTCATCGCTCCGGGAATATCGCCGCGGAACAGGTCATCGATGTTGATGGCCCTGCACGTCGTATCCGGTGAGATACACGTCGAAGGCGAGTGTCGGAATCGACATGTCGGTCCAGAGCACGACGTGGGCAAGGGCGGGTGCAGCAGCCGCATTGTTGATCACGAAGAACGTGGTTTCCTTCTGCTTGCTGGTTTCGAGGTTCTTCAGATTGACTTCGAAATAGGGCAGCAGAAGCGTGGCGGCCGGTACCGCATCGATGGTGCACAGCTCGGCCACCGCTGGGATGGCGATGGCCAACGCGACGGCCAGCGCTACAGCGACTCGCGTCTTTCTCAAAGGGCAGCTCCTGGTAACCGCCGCGACATGGGGCTCGGCATCGGGCGCGGATACTGCCGCGCTCCCCTTACCAAGTCAACGGACGCCGACCTCAGCAGGCATTCAATCAGATCGCCACTTCATCGCCGCTGTGGATCATGCCCTCGACGAGCACTGCGGCGTAGACCCCGGCCATGCCGTCGTGGGCGGCTGAGACCTGCTCCAAGGTCTTCGGCGAATGCTCCCCCGTTTCAGGATCCAGGCCGATCATCTTGCAGCGTGGATCGCGCTCCAGAACCGAGACCACCACCTTGGATCCGATTCGCAGCGACTTTCCCACGAGGGCGTCTTCCGAGAACCCCTCGGCATCCTCGAAGTCCACATAGAGATTGGCGCGAAAGCTCCGCTTGTCGAGGGTGGTTCCGATCTCCTTGCTGAGCTGACGCAGGGTCTGACGACCGAACATCGATAGCGGGCGACAATCCGTCATCGCCCGCTCCGATCGAAGCAACGTCACCTCGCGTCCCTGATCGCCGAGCATCTCCAATAGCTCGGGCTGGTCAATGGCCAGCAGGTCTCCCGACGGGACCTCGACATCAACCATGAGGTCCGCCTGGTCGCCGTACAGGGGATTGATTCCGGGAGTGATATCCGAGGCCTCAGCCAGGTTCGGTGGGCAGATAGCCTTGTCTGGGTGACGGAAACGAGGTTGGTAACGGAGCATCTCTCCAAGCACGCGACCGGTCATGTAAGGGAAGCTCGCGGGGCTCGCAGAGCTGTGGAAGGCGAACAAGCGATCGCCGTAGACACCAGAAAATCCTTCGTGGGTTCTATTGAGCCCAGGCTTCGTTCCAGTCGATTCCGTTGTTCTCGTCGAGCTCCCAGTAGAATTCGCTGCGCGGCCGATCGTAGTTGCCGATCTCGTTCATGCTGAGGGAGTCGTAGAGCCGGCCGTTGACCATCGAGTATCGAACCGTGTTGGTGTTCTCGATGTCCTCCAGCGGGTTCTCATCGAGGACGATCAGGTCGGCAAGCTTCCCTGCTTCGAGACTACCGATTTGCTTGTCGAGGCCGATCGTCGTCGCTCCGTTGAGCGTCGCTGCTCGCAACACCCGGTGGTTGGACATTCCACCCTGAGCTAGCAGCCACATTTCCCAATGAAGCGCCAATCCAGCGGTCTGTCCGTGCGAGCCGGCGTTGATCAAGACGCCGGCATCGTCGAGCTTCTTCATCGAACGGGAGACGGCTCGGAATCCGATGTCCCAGAGCTCGTCCGCAGCATGGATCGTGGTCATTCCCCGAACATGGGGTGGGGCTCCGGCGGGGGCAGCCAGAGGACTGTAGCCGGCGGTCACCCTCTGCACGTACGTTCTCGCCTTGGGGTCGTCCCAGGCGCGTCGGGTCTGATAGATGAAGTTCTCGCCGAACAGCTCGCCGAACGCCACCACCAGCGTCGGGGTGTGGGCGACCTCGCTATGCGCGAACAGCTGCACGAGATCGTCGTAGTAGTTGGCTACCGGAAAGTTATGCTCGACGGCCACGTGACCGTCCAACACCATCGACACGTTGTTATAGAAGTGGCTCTCGCCTTCGACGTCGACCATGATTCTGGCTTCGCGACCGGCCTTGACCAGCTGCTGGCGCTGGCTGCGCATCGGTTGTTTGTAGCTCTTGACGATCATGCCTCCGAGAGCCCTCTTGCGAACCATGACCGCCTGAGCATCGGCGAAGCGGTTGATCGGCGCGAACACGAAGTCGCGTTTCTGTGAGCGCCCGTATACAACGCTCCCGACATTGACTGCCCGGGGTCCTACGGTGATCCCCGCCAGGTTCATCTCGTGAATGGCATAGGCAGGCATGTCGGTGGAATACGGGTCGAAGTTGGTCGTCACACCGTAGGCGAGGGCCGCGTAGCGGCGCGGTTGCTTCTGGGGCATGAGATCGGCGGGGGCATAGCAGCAATCGATATGGCCGTGCATGTCGACCAGGCCCGGCATGATCGTCTTGCCGGTCGCATCGATGACCGTCGCCCCATCGGGGACTGCGATCTCACCGCCGTTGCCGATCGCCCGAATGCGATTGCCCTCGACGACGACCGTGCCGTCCTCGATGACCTCGTTGCCGTTCATCGTGATGAGACGAGCGTGGGTCAGGGCCAGCACGCCTTCCGGCACATCGGTTACCACGGCAAGGTCGATCGAGGCAACCGGCTCGACCGGCGGAGCCGTTACCGCGAACTGCTCGGCGACCGAAGCACGATACAGCGACGATCCCAACGTCCATTGCACGGTCTCCGAGTCGGCGCTCCAGACGAGGTTGTAGCCGCCGTGCGTGGTGAGCGGCGCCACCGGCAGAACGTTGCCGCGGGTGCTGACCTGCAGCGGAACGCCGGTCTCCCGGTACGGAACCACGAAGTACTGCTTGTGGTAGCTGAAGGCGAGCCAGGCCCGATCCGGGCTCAACTTCATTTCCAGAACGTCGGTTCCCGAGGCGTGCTCGCGAACATCGAACCCGTCGAGGTTGCAGCTCTCCAACTTACCGACGCGCATCGCCGTGGAGTAGAAGCCTCCGGCGGCGCCGTCAGAGCTTATGTAGGAGTAGAAGACGCGCTCGCCATCGGGCGAGAAGGTTGGAGCGAAGCCGCGCTCGGCAACGAAATGGCTCTCGCCGTCGGCTATGGAAACCCAGTAGATTCCGAGCTTGGCACGATAGCCACCCATGTGTTTGCTGGCGGTCTCGACTCGGTACACGATTCGCTCGCCGTCCGGGGAAAACGCCGGTTGCCGGATCACACCGCTGCTTTGTTCGATGGTCCTGGCGGCCTTTCCGCTCGAGTCAATCACCTTCAACGAGCTGCCCCGCTCATCGTCCCACTCGACGTAGGCGATCGATCGACCGTCGGGCGAATAGGCCGGCTCCGCCTCGAATGCCGTGGCCTCGGTGAGGCGATGCGGCGATCCTCCGGGCAACGCCTGTCGCCACAGGCGTCCCAACGCGTTGAATACAACCGCGCTTCCGTCCGGCGCCGGCGCCAGGTGGCGAACCGCACGCACGACAGTCTGCTCCGGTGCCAGATCGATATCGAAGCGAACCGTCTTCGTGATGCGGTGGCGAGCCGTGGCACGAAACGGAATCTCCTCGCTCGCTGCGGTATCCATGTTGATTCTGAGCAGGACGCCCTTGCCCCAGATCGCCACGTGCCGGCTGTCGGGGAACCAGTCGAACTGCGGATAGTAGGCGCTCTGCTGCATGAAATCGGCCCGCGCATCACGGTCGAGATCATCAAAGATCGGTCGCTGGCGACCGGTTTCCGTGTTGAGCTCGAACAGGACCGTCTTGGCTTTGACGCGCCGGATGAACGCCACTCGTTTGCCGTCCGGTGACACCTGCGGAGTCGTCGCTCCGCCGAGACCACGAAGGATCTCGTCCGTTGCTCCGCTGCTCAGATCCTTGCGCTTGATCGCAAAGCCCGCGTGGTTCGCGTCAACGAAAATACTCGGGCTTCCAACTCGCTCCGTGTAGTAGAAGTAGCGCCCATCATGCGAGAACTCGGCCTCGTGTACGTCCCTCTGGTTCGTCGGCGTCTCGACCAGGAGCCTCCCGCTGCCGCCGTTCACATGAAACAGTCGGATTTCCGACGCGCGGACCTTCGGGAACGTCCCGTACCGCTTCGCGGCGGCAACATAGTCACCACCCGGATCCCAGGCCGGACCGGCGAGAACATCCGTGGTCTCGTTGGTTATCTGACGCGCGCCGGAGCCATCGGCCTCGGAGATCCAAATGTTGTCGCTACCGCTGGCGTCGCTCAGATAGAGGATCTGGGCGCCATCCGGGCTGAAGCTCGGCATGATCTGCATGGCGGGCCCACCGTGCAGCAGGGTGGCGTCGCCACCGGTCGCCGGGATGCTGTAGATATCTCCCAATAGATCAAACAGGATCCTCCCGCCGTCGGGATGAACATTGACGCTCATCCACGTGCCCTCGGTGACGGTGAATTCAGCGTCGATGTACGGCTGCCCGGTATCCGTCACATCCCAGTCGCCCTGGGCGGCAGCGGACAGCGACGAAGGGACGATGAGGACGGCCAACGCGAAGGCCCGAACCGGTACTCGGTAACGGGCAAGTGCATGTCGCATCGGTTCTCCTTGGCTGCGGTACATGATTCGCGTCGCGAGAGAGAGGTGCGGGCACTACGGGTCGATCGGCACGAGAGCCACCTCGCCTCTCAGCTTGGTGTCCTTGGCTCGATACACTTCCCCCATGCCGCCAGCACCGAGACGGTCTACGATCTCGTAGAGATCTAGCTTGTCGCCAATTCCCATGCGATCTCCGCACAACCCGCAGCAGCTCTCAGCCGGTCATTGAACGCCACCGGAGGCGGTTATGAAACTCGCGTCAGTCTCAGGGGTCGTCGTTGTGTCGTTCCTTCTCGGTGGCCTCGGCTCGTACGCCTCCGCGCAAGACGGCGCGGACTATGCGGATCTCACGCGCCTGTTCGACGAGTTTCGCAGCTTCTCACAGCAAGATTATCAAGGTGACCTATCCGGTTATGGGGCCGCCATGGAGCTCCGATTCGCCGACCTCCAGGATTTCCAGCGGCGCCTGGCGGCACTCGACATCGGCGATTGGCCGGTCACCGATCAAGTCGACTACCACCTGGTGCGCGCCGAGATGAACGGACTCGAGTTCGAGCTTCGGGTCCTGCGTCCATGGGTGCGTGATCCTGCTTTCTACGTCGGCGGTAGAGGCGGCTTGGGGAGGCTCCCTCGTCTGCCCATTGAAGGTGGGCGCGTTGCCGAGCTGCGATCAAGGCTGCAGGCCGTCCCCGGAACCTACGAGCAGGCGAGAAGGAATCTCGGCGGTGGTGACCTGTCTCGAATACCCGGTGACCTCGCAATCCTGGCGATTCGTCAACTCGAGCAAGGCGCTGACCGTTTCACGGAATTCGTCGCCCAGCTGGCCGAACACCATCCTGATCTCGTGTCCGACGCGCAGGCGGCTCAGGCCGCGATCGACGATTACCACGACTGGCTCGAGCAGAACCGCAGCAGGATGACCGCACCAGCCGGAGTCGGAGTCGAGAGCTACGACTGGCTGATGAAGAACGTCTACCTGTTTCCCTATACCTGGGACGAGATTCGGACCATCGTGGAGCTTGAGGACAATCGCGTCATCACGTTTCAAAGGCTCGAGGAGAACCGCAACCGCAAGCTTCCGCCGCTGAGACCGGTGGCATCGCAGGAAGAGCGCCGCCGAAGCGTCGTGAGCTCCCTCGAGCGCGTCATGGACTTCATCCGCGACGATGAGATCTTCACGATCCAAGACCACATCGTGGTCGACGAGTACCGGCAAGATCGTTTGCGAAACACCAACGGTCCTTGGCCCGATCGGCACGACTACTTCTTCAACTTCTCCCACCGCGAGTCGCTCATGGAAGAGACGCACGAGATGGTGGGGCACCACTTCGACTTGCTACGGGCTCGGAACGACGACAGGCCGATTCGCGGCGCCCGAGAGCACGAAGGGCCGTACGACATGGCAGTGGCCCGTCTGGAGGGGCTGGCGTTCGCCTTTGAAGAGCTCCTCATGCACGCCGGCTATCTCGACGAGCGGCCGCGGAGAGCACGTGAGGTTGCCTACGAGCAGGCCGCATTCCGCACCGTCAGGGCGCTGTCGGACGTGTACATGCACAGCCGAGATTGGAGCCTGCCGGAGGCGATGGAGTACGCCGTCGCCAACGCGCCGCACGGAGAGTTGCTCGATGACAGCCCTCATTTGTGGAACGAGATGCAAACCACCCTGGTGCACGTGGGCTGGCACGCGCAGATGGTCGTCGGCAAGATCCACTTCATGAGGCTGTTCCGTGACCGGGCACAGCAGTTGGGCGACGACTTCGTCCTGAAGGAGTTCATGGACGCATTCTATGCCGCTGGCGTGATCCCGGTCTCGCTGATTCGGTGGGAAATGACCGGACGTGACGACGAGATCAAGAAGCTGTGGCCGGGCTCGCCTTGACGCCGCGCCCCATGCAGGAAGCTGCCGGCCCGCTCCACAAACGATCCTGGAGGTAGGTGTGAGAGCTATAGCCCGCTCGGTTCGAAAGGCCATCGCCCCGGCGACGCTTGTTGCCGCTCTCGCGCTCGGCGTGGTCATGCCGGCAGGCGCCGCACCGCAAGACGGCTATGGAGCTCTGCTCACGCTGTTCGAGGACTGGAGACAATTCGCGGCGCCGCGACTCAACGATGGAATTCCGGACTACACCGCGACGGCCATGGCCGCGCAGCAGCGCCAGCTGGGCGCTTACCAAGAACGCCTCGACAGCATCGATAGAGCCGGCTGGCCGGTCGAGCAACAGATCGATTGGCGATTGGTAAAGGCCGAGATGAACGGCCTCGACTTCGACCACCGGGTGCGCCGACCGTGGGCCAACAACCCGGCGTTCTACGTGATGCTCTTCCCGGCAGAGTCGGATGTGCCGGCGCACGAAGGACCGATCGTCCATGGCTGGATCGACACCTGGACCTACGAATACCCGCTTTCGGGAGCCGACGCCGCCGAGCTGGCCGAGCGGATCCGCGTCATCCCACCGCTGCTGGAGCAAGCTCGCGGCAACCTCGTGGGTACTGGCCACGACCTGTGGCGCCTCGGCATCCGGTCGGTGCGCGGCCAGAGTAGCAACCTGGCGAGCTTCGGGCGACAAGTCGCCGGCACCAGCTCGGCGCTCGACGCTGCCGTGCAAAGCGCGATCGTTGCATCCGACCGGTTCGCAGCATGGCTCGAGGATCAGCTTCCCTCGAAGACCGGAATCTCCGGTGTCGGCAAAGACCACTACACCTGGTATCTGAACAACGTGCACCTCGTTCCGTTTACGTGGGAAGAGGAAGTGACGCTGATGCGACGCGAGCTGTGGCGGGCCCATGCCAGCCTACGTCTCGAGGAAAACCGCAATCGCCACCTGCCTCGGCTCACCCGATACGACAGCACCGAGGAATACGACACGGCGCTCAATACGGCGGTGACCGAGTACATGGAGTTCCTGCAAGAAGAGGAGATCCTGACGATCCGCGACTATATGGATAGCGCGCTGCGCGAGCGTATCGGCCGCTTCGCGCCGCCCAGCCGTGCGGATGGCCTCCGTGGATTCTTCGCCGAGGTGGACTACCGGGACGGTGAGGTCATGCGCACGCACGGCTATCACTGGTTCGATCTGGCGCGCATGCGTGAGGAGCCGCACGAGAGCCCGATTCGACGCGTCCCGGCGCTGTTCAACATCTACGACGGCCGCTCGGAGGGAATGGCCACCGGCGTCGAGGAGATGATGATGCACGCCGGCGCCTTCGACGATAGGCCTCGGGCGCGCGAGCTCATCTGGATCCTGCTGGCTCAACGTGCGGCGCGAGCCATCGGCGGCCTGATGCAGCACGGCCTCGAGTGGACCCATCAAGAGGCCAGCGAGTTCGCCTCCGAATGGGTGCCGCGGGGCTGGCTACCGGCCGACGGCGGCACAATCCAGGGCGAAGAGCACTTCTACCTCACCCAGCCCGGATACGGCACTAGCTACTTGATCGGCAAGATCGAGATCGAGCGACTCCTCGCCGAGCGCGCCGTCCAGCTCGGCGACGAGTTCTCCATCAAGCGCTTCATGGACGAGTTCGGCGCCGTCGGTGTGATCCCGGTGTCGATGGTGCGTTGGCAACTGACCGGGCACGCCTACGAGGTCGACCCCTAATGTTCCTGCGAGGCATCATCTCGCTCGTTCTTGTCTGGCTGTTCTACCGGGCCCTCGACCAGATCTTCGGGCTGGGCTCGAGAAGAGACGGGGGCGGCCCCTCCTCGCCGCCGGGTGGGCAGCGTGCCGGCAGCCGGAGCCCGCGCGCCAACCAGCGATCCCGGCGCGTCGAAGCGCTCGAGGTGCTGGCGTTACCCCCGAGCGCCAACGACGAGCAGGTCCGCGCCGCATACCGCAGCCTTGCCAGCAAGTACCATCCGGACCGCGTCGAGCACCTCGGTCCGGAGCTGGTCGAGCTGACCGGCGAGAAGTTCAAAGAGATTCAGGCAGCCTACGATCAGCTCATGGGCAGGCGCCGGCACTGACGGCAGCGCAGCAAGCACCCTACTGGACCGTCGCCTCGAAGTCGGCGGTGTACACACGGCCGGCGCGCTTTACCTGCACCCAGATGCGGTAGTCGCCCGCCTGCGGGAAGGCGTACGGAAAGGCGACGCGGCCCAGCTCGCCGTGGTGCATGGAGCCGGCCGCCACATTGCGGCGCTCGCTGGCGACCATCAGAGCCCCCATCGAGATGCTGCCGGTCGGGTGCAGATGCACGAAGACCGCGCCGTCCTCACGCGTGATAGCGCTGTGTGAAAGCATGCCCATGTAGGGCTCGAGCACGGCCGGCTCGCCGCCCGCCTCACGCACTTGAAACTCGAGCGTCAGGTCGTTGCCGGTCGCGATGGCACTGGCAGGGCGTATCCACTCGACCTCGGTGCCATCGTCGAACAGTACGGAGTCGCCGGTGTGAAGACCTGTCGTCCACGAGTCGTCGGGATCCACTGCCGGAAGGCCCGGTGGCGCCGTGCTCGGCATAGCTGGATCAGCGGCATCGGCAGGAGCGGGCGGCAGTCCGATCTCGTTTACCAGTGTCTCGCTGAAGCCGCTCTCGTGCACGATGTCGGCGTAGAGTCGATAGGTTCCGGCGGACAACGGCGGCACCTGCAAACGAAAGCTGGAGCGGTTCACCGGTACCGGGTGCACGTGGGCAAAGGCGCCGAGGTCGTCGCGCACCAGGAACATGTGAATGAGCTTGCCGTGGTCGGGCACCAGTGGCGACAGGCCACCATCGATCCAGAGCTGGTCGGTGATCGCCAGATCAAGCACCCGGACGCCGCCGATCGTCTCGACCGTCGCGGTGGTCGACATCGGCTCGAAGATAGCCGCCCGGTAGGCGGCGTCGACCTCGCTCCACCAGTACCAGCCAAACCACAACACGACGGCGATAACGACTGCGGCGACGGCGGCAGCCATCACTCCGCGACGGCGGCGCCCGGGGTCGGCGACCTGACCCGGCGCGAGCGTGCTCTCGCGCGCGCTGGCACCGAGAAGGGTGACAGCGCCGACGAACAGGAACAGCCCCATGCCAACGAGCATGGCCGCGTACCAGCGGCTCATCTCCAACGTCTCGCGGCGGATCGACTCGAACGGCACGAGCGCGCGGCCCTCGCCCTCGGGACCCTGCACCGTCACTTCGACGCTGTGGGCTCCCGCAGTCATCAACCAGAGCTCGGCCGAGTACAGGTCGTCGTCGCCAGGTACTCGGGAGGCGGCCTCCGCAGGCGGAGCCCCCTCCTCGCCAACGTCCCAGCGAAACTAGCGGACCCCTATCGTGTCTGCTGGTGCCTGCAACCGGATCGCAATCTCCGCGAGGCCGGGCACGACACCCGGCGGGCGGATGATCACGCGCACCGGGTAGGGTCCGGCCATTCCCTCGAAGAAGATGTTCGGACTGCCCACGTGAGCGTCGACCGAAGGCGGCCCGAGCAGGATGGCCAGCAGAGCGAGCATTACCGTCCGGCGGGCAGCGGTCGCCCTCACGGTGCGCACAGCGATCACCGCTGCACGCGCTCCATCCAGGCGCCCCAACTCAGCCCCAGGCGCGCGGAGAACATCGCGATGACAGCAGCAATGGCCATCCCTCCGACATGCGCGGTCCGACCCCAGAAGGAAAACCACCAATCGCCGGGCTGCGCCAGGTAGGAGAACCGGTCGGTGACGAAGAAGGCGTTGCGTCCGAGCGGTGTCAGCAGTAGATCGCCCATCAGCCACTGGGCCACAAAGTGAATACCCAGGAAGACGACGCCGATCACCAGGGCTTGGAACCATCGCCACCGGCCGGCGAGACGCCGCAACATAAGGTCGATGGCGATTGCCGTCACCACCAGCAGGAGCGGAAAGCTCGGGGGGACCATGCGATCCACCGGGTTGTAGATCGGCGCCAGCATGGGTGTGGCGCGGAACAGCGGTAGGATCAGAATCATGCCGATCTTCAACACCATGTAGATGCCCGCAGCCGCGGTCGCCGGCCAGCGCAAGCCTCCGCCCTTGGCGGCGCTTACCAGGAGAAACGGGAACAGCATCGCACTAACGGTAAAGAACTCCTGGCTGTGCCATTGGTTCGGCCGCGCCAGGTACTCGGACGCCGCGGTGTCGAGCCCGAGGATCAGCAACCCGGCGGTATAGGCGTAGATCCACGGCAGCGCGCGATCGTCGGGAAACCGATTCTGACGGGCCAGGGCCATGACCAGCGCTCCCACCTGGATCGCCATGATTCCGAACAGCAGAACGATGTGCGGCGGGCTCAGAATCTCGACGTCGAGGCCGTAGGCGTTGTGCCACCAGTCGTCGAACGGCGCCGAGGTAATCATTGCCAGCGCCCCCCAGATGCACAGCCAGGCACCCAGAGGACCATAGAACCAGCGCCAGAAGCGGACTGCGGAGACTCTCCACTCGGCCGGGGCGATGAACGACAACCAAAGAACGTGGCCCCCACAGGCGAGGCCGGCCACCACGCCGCCCACGTAGATCGCCATGTGGGCGGGGGTCCAGAACGTGTCGCGTCCGATCGTCGAGTGCCAGGAGATGTCCCAGATCACCCCGACCAGCACCGATGTGGACGCGAACGCAACGGCCCACAGGAACCAGGGAACAGCGTTCGAACGAGGCAGTGCCATCGTGTCGAGTCCGATACGCTCGGCGGCAGTGCTCATGAGCGAGGCTCCTAACGGGCCGTGGCGGGCAACGACGAGCAACGGCGTGGGCCTTCCGGCCCGACACTCGCACTCTAGGCAGCATACCCGAAGCCGGCTGAGCCTGACCGTTAGGTACTGTTGTCGCCGCGGGGTTGGATGCGATAGACACATCGCTCATCACCCGCAAGCAGATGGGAGACGCGCTCTACTTCGAGATCGTTTCTAAACTAGGGAGACGGCCATGCACCTGGAACATGTCAATCTCACCGTCGCCGACCTCGGACGCTCGGTCGATTTCTATCGTCGCTTGCTCGACTTGCGAGTGCGTTGGGAGGGCGAGACCTCCGACGGTATGCCAGCTGCCCACGTCGGCACCGACGACTCTTATCTCGCCCTTTTCGAAGGCGACCGATCCAAGATCGTCATGGACTACGAGTCCGTCGGCTTCAACCACCTGGGGTTCGTCGTCGACGACTTGGACGAGGCTAAGTCACGCCTCGATGCTCTCGGAGCCACGATTCACTTCGAGCCGGACTACGAGCCCGGGAGGCGCGCCTATTTCACCGATCCGGATGGCTACGAGGTAGAGCTGGTCGAATACCCTTCGACCTGATGAACACCACCCTCGTGGTTCTCCGCAGCAAGCGTGAAGGAGGCTATGGGGTTGTCGGCACCCGCTCCTTCAGCTCCTCGAACCAGTTGCGGACGATGACGATGTCGGCCGCGCCCCGCCGCGCCGCCGAGGATGGATCATCCTCGATCATCAGCAAACGCCTGCCGTCCCGAGCAACGCCGTAGGACCGGCCGGCGGAGCCGAAGTAGTAGCGCTTCTCCCACAGAAGCTCGGGACTCCCAACGGTGAGCGAGGCCCCCGCGGCAACCATCGGAACAACCATCACACCCCCTTCCGGAGAGCGATAGAAGAGCTCGCCTCCTCGGGGATTCCACACCGCGGCGACGCCTCCGCCGTCGGAAACTTCTCGCTTGCCGCCGTCGACGCCTGGAAACGGAACGACGTAGATCTCCTGCTGGCCTGATTCGTCAGACTGATAGGCAAGCCACCGCCCGTCGGGGGAGAGCGTCGAGTACATCTCCTGCGCGGGGCTCGAGAGAAGGGCTGTATCAGCTCGGTGGGCGCAATGCCGAGATCCCTCGCGGTACCCTGCTGATCCACCACATTGACGGTAATCAGATCCTCCGGGTACACGCCGCCCGTCGCATAGATCAGCGCTCCGGCGTTCGAGATCGCCACCTGGGCCGCACCCGTCCGCAGACCGCCGTTCCATGCATAGATCGCATGATTGACCTCCTCGATGGCGACTACGGGGTCACCCGAGATATCCAGGCTCTCGGGATCGAAGGCGACCGCCATCAAGGCTCCGCTCCGAGCAAAGACGATGTGGCCGGTCGGCACGTAGCGGGCATCGAAGCCGTCGGTGACCAGGGTCTTGCGCTCGCCGTTGTCGAGTCGCTGCGCGACGATCTCGTTGTCTTCGATGCGACCTCCGAGGACCGTGAACAGAAGCGTGTCGGCACCCGGCAAGAGGTGCGGCTGCACGTACCCTCGCTCCCCCAAGGCATCCGGATCGGCCAGCAGCTCCTTGCTGCCTCCGGACGCCGGAACGCGATAGAGACTGAGTCGCCCCCCGTCGGACGTCGAAGAGAAGATGATGTTCTCATCAGCGCCCCAGCTGGCCCCCCGGGGGAATCCGGCGTCAGGCAACAGCGTGCGCGGCTCCCCTCCAGCGATCGGTACCTTCTTGAGGTCGACAGATCCGTCAGACAAAGCGAAGAAGCCCACCCACTCCCCATCGGGCGAGAAGAAGGGACTGGTGCCCGTCTCCGTCCCGAGGATCGGAGTGGCCCGCGGTCGATTCAGCGCCCGCTGGTACAGACGGATCTCTTGCCCGTCGCTAGCGGAGTAGACGAGCTGTTGACCATCCGGGGAGACAGCCAGCGCTGTCCGGGTGGGGCGCTTCACGCCGAAATCGGACTCCTCGAGCGGATGGCCTCCGGCTAGATAGAGTCCCGACTCGAGCTCGAGGAGCAGGTGAGCCGATGGGGACTCGGCGTCGGATGCGGACTGCGGGAGAATCATGCGCCCGACCAACGCACCCACGACCAGCGCTGCCAGCGCGATGGGCGCAGTCAAGCGCCAGTGCGAAGCGGTCGCTGCCGTGGCGAGCTGACCGAGGGATAGATCGTCGTCGGGCGACTCGATCGCGTTGACGATATTGATCCGAGCATCGGCAATGTCGTGAAGCCGCTCCTTGGGCTCCTTGGCGAGACACCGGCCAAGAAGACGCCGCACGGCTCGCGGGGTGGTTGCCGGAAGCAGGGCCCAGTCCGGCTCCTCCTTGAGGATCGCCGCCATCGTGTCACCGACCGTTTCACCGTCGAAGGCACGGTTGCCGGTGAGCATCTCGTACAGCACGCACCCGAAGGCCCAGATGTCGGTGCGCTTGTCGAGCGGCTTGCCGCGCACCTGCTCCGGACTCATGTAGGGCGCGGTACCGAGGATCACGCCGGTTCCGGTGGCGGCCATCATGGTGGGCGACTCACTCAGCTGCTGCGTCGCCCCGGACCCTGACCCATCGGTCTCGTACGCCTTGGCGAGCCCGAAATCGAGCACCTTGACGGCGCCGTCGGAAGTGACCTGCACATTGGCCGGCTTGAGGTCACGATGGATGACACCGGCCTGATGCGCCGCCTCGAACGCCAGGGCGATGCGCCGGGCGATCTCCAGCGCTTCATCGACCTTGATGCCGGTGGCGGCAATGCGCTCGGCGAGGCTGTCGCCCTCGACCAGCTCCATGGCGATGAAGCGCACACCTTCGGACTCCTCGAACCCGTGGATGGTGGCGATGTTGGGATGATTGAGTGAGCCGAGCAGCTTGGCCTCGCGCTCGAACCGAGCCAGCCGTTCCGGGTCGGCGGCGAAGTCCTCCGGGAGCACCTTGACGGCAACCTCGCGATCCAGATTCGTATCGCGAGCCCGATACACCTCACCCATGCCGCCCGCACCGAGCGGCTCGCCAATCTCGTAGTGACCTAGCCGAGTTCCGCTCTTCACGGGGCGGAGGGCTCCTCGTTGACCGGTACCGTGTAGTTGAGCGGCAGGCGACCACCGTCGGGATACACGGTCTGCCCGGTGACGTAGGAGGCGTAATCGCTGGCCAGGAACACTGCCACCTTGGCGACCTCCTCCGGCTCACCGACGCGGCCCAGCGGCGTGCGCGACAGGATCGAGCGGCGCCTCTCCGCGTCGGTCATCACTTCTTTCAGCATGTCGGTGGCGATCGAGCCGGGACCGATGGCGTTGACGCGGATGCCATGCGGCGCCAGCGCCACGGACATGACGCGCGTCAACTGGGAGACGCCGCCCTTCGACACGGCATAGGGCAGCTGGTCGGGAATGGTGATCACCGCGCTGGTCGACGACATGTTGATGATGGCGCCCTCGATGCTCTGATCGACCATGTGTCGAGCGACCAGCCTGGCGAGCAGGAAGGCGCCGCGCACGTTGACGGCCAGAACGCGGTCGAAGTCCTCGATCGAGGCGTCGAGGATCGAGCCGGCGGCGAGGATGCCGGCGTTGTTGAGCAGGATGTCGCACTGGCCAAAGCGGTCGATGCAGGCGTCGAACACGCGTTGGCACTGGTCCGGGTCGCTGATGTCGGCCGTAACCGCCAGGGTCGGCATACCGGTCGTCGAGGCGATCTCGTCGGCGGTCTTGCGGCACGCTTCCACGGCTATGTCGGCCAGCACAACAGCCGCGCCGTGCTCGGCGAACGCCTTCGCACAGGCGGCTCCGAGGCCGCGCGCGGCGCCGGTGACGATGGCGGTCTTGTTGTCGAGGTTCATGGTCTTCCCTGTTGTCAGATCTGCTGCAGGCTCCACGAGCCGAGGGACTCCGACCGCGTATCGTGCCCCATCGTCCTATCCCAGGTCGTAGCTCAACGCAAAGTCGTGGCGAGGCCAGTCAGCGTCTCGGCCAGTGACTGCAGGCGCGGCCCGTCGTGGTACACGGCCTCCTCGGCGTCGGCTTCCAACTCCGTTGCCAGCGCTTCGAGCTCGGCGGCGACCGTCGCGGCATCGCCGCCGGCGGAGCCCAGCTGATCGGCGCGGCCGAGGGCCTCGTTGACGGCGCTGGCACGCTCTGACTCGATGCCCTGGGTACGGTCGAGCTGGTCGAGGTAGGCACGCGCCAGCACCGAGCTGGGCGGCCAGCCGTACCGCTGCTGGTGCTGCACGTTGGTCTCCTCGGCCAAGGCGAGGGCGGCGGCGTCGATCTCGTTCTGTGACAGGTACTCGCTCGGCACGAGCCGGAAGATGTCGAGCCCCCGGGCGATCTCGGCACCGTAGATGTGACCGTTGTACCAATACGCCGACCAGTAGCCCCCGGAGATCAGATCCTCGGCGTCGACCGGCCCGCGATCGAAGAAGGCGATCTCGACGGGGTTGGCCGAGTCGGTAAAGTCGAACACCGAAAGGCCCCCCTGGTACCAGCCCTGCACCATGATGTCGCGGCCCGGTACCGGAATGAGGGAGCCGTTGTGGGCGACGCAGTTCTCCTGCTCGGTCTGCGGCGCCGGCAGCTTGTAGTAACCCCGGAACCGCATCTCGTTGCCGACGATGTCGAAGATGGCGTTCGCCCCCCAGGTCGGCGGGTCGATCGCCCGGCAACGTGGACGGCCCCCACCACCCCACTCGTCGGTGAAGATGATCTTGGTGCCGTCGTTGCTGAACGTCGCCGAGTGCCAGAACGCGAAGCTCTGGTCGACGACCTGGTCGAGCCGTACCGGATGCACCGGATCCGAGATGTCGAGCAGGATGCCGTTGCCCGAACAGGCTCCCGCGGCCAGGCCAATCTCCGGGTAGGTGGTGATGTCATGGCACTGCCGGGTCTCGCGCGAGCTCTGCGTTCCGCCGCCGTGGTCACCGCCCTGCCAAAGCCCCGAGATGGCGCCGCTCTCCGGATCGGCAAAGATGCGCGGCCGGTTGACGATGCGGGCGTTCTCGGGCGCATCGAGCGGCACCTGAATGACATCGATGCTGAAGAGCGAGGTGTCGGGATCATTGGCCGGGTCGTTTTCCGGGTCGTCCGGATCCGCGTCGGGATCAGGGCCGGAGCAGCCCGCCAGCTCTTCGCCTGGCCGCACCGCGCTCGTGCCCGAGCCGTACACGTAGACGTTCTCGTCGTCGTCGGGATCCACCACCAGCGTGTGGGTGTGCGATCCGCGGCAGGTCTGTACGGCGGCTACCTGAACCGGGCTCCTCACATTACTGATGTCGAAGATCCGAACGCCGCGGAAGCGCTCGGCGCTGACCGGATCCTCGACCCCCTGAACGCCGCAGTCCAGTCGCGCCCGCGTATCTTGCACCGACATGAAGAGGAGGTTGCCGTAGACCGACGGGTCCCCCTGCCCGCCGGGACAAACGACGGAAGCGAGGAGCTCGGCCCGCTCAGCGTCCTCGATGCTGTAGATGTTGAAGCCATGGTAGTTGCCCATGAACAGGTGCTCGCCGCTGAACGCGAGGTCGGTGTTGGAAAAGCTCAACCCGCTTCCCGGCCGCGGGGGCGCAGCGGCGGCGGGCTGATCCGCCGCGGGCGTCGTCGGCGCCTGCTCTCCAGCCTCGGCGGCCGGTGGCGCCGGCGCCTCTCGCGGTCGCCGCGGCCGACCGGCCGGAGCTTCTGGATCGAAGAAGCCCTCCGGCTTCGGCAAGCTGCCGACCAGCTCCATGTTGTGGGCCGCCACCCCGGCATCGCGGAAGCCGGGCGCCAGGCCAACGCGAGGATCGTCCTGGGCCGCGGCGGAAGGTCGCTGCGGCGAGCTCGGCGCCCCGAGGAGAGGCATTGCGACAGACAGACACAGAACCGTAGACGGAATGATCTTCATCGTTGTTGCTCCTCGGACATTGCGATGAGCATGGCGCCCATTCGATCCATTTCGGCACGCTGGTCAGCCACCACATCGGCAGTGAACGCGGCGATTATCGATTCCTGGCCGGCGCCGGCGGCTGAAAGAAGCTCATCGACCATGACCAGGGCACCCTCGTGATGTTGGATCATGAACTCGAGAAAGAACCGATCGAACGCCGTCCCTGTCGCTCCCTCGAGGCGGCTCATTTGCTCTGCGGTGAGCATGCCGGGCATCAGCGTGGCGCCGGGCTCGTGGTGTTGGTGCACGCTCGGCACCTCCTCGCCGCGATCCTCTAACCAGCCCTCCATCATCTTGATCTCGTCTTCCTGAGATAGCTCGATGCGTAGTGCCAGCAGCGGCATCTCCTCACGGTTGCTGCGCGCCGGCACCAGCGCAGCCATCTCCAGCGCCTGGGCGTGATGGCCAATCATTCCCTGCATGAACGCAACGTCGGCCGCCGTGTGCTGGACTCTCGACAGGTCGACCGCAGCGGCGGAGCTGATCTCCCGGCTCGGTGCGCCGGGCGCGCCAGGCTGCACGATCGGCGGACCTGAGTCCTTGGTGGCGGAGCTGCACGACAGCGAAGCGGCAACGGCCAGCACCAGAGCTGCGACGAAGGGACCGGATACGGTTCTCACGATGGCGAATCCTACACTCTGCCGACGACCACATATCAATAGTGGCCCTCTGTAGCGGGGTCTGTCCCGCGCCGGCAGAATGTTGACTGAAGGAACCTTTGATTCCCGATGAGCCGATACCGTACCGTTCCGTCGTCCGTCGATCCATCGCGCAGCTGATGAGGCCAGCATGACCCGACCGATTCGCAAGTCCACGATCACCACGGCGCTCTTCGCGGCACTGGCCGTAAGCCTCCTTTCAGCTCCCGACAACTACGCGCAGAACCGCGGCATCGGCAAGAGCTTCGCGACGCGCTCGGTGGCAATGGGAACGCGCGGCATGGCGGCTACCAGCCAACCTCTCGCCACCATGACGGCGCTCGACATCCTCAAGCGCGGCGGCCACGCCGTCGACGCGGCGATTGCCGCGAACGCCGTGCTCGGTCTGGTGGAGCCTACCGGCAACGGCATCGGCGGCGATCTGTTCGTCATCATCTGGGACAACGACAGCAAGCGCGTCGCCGGGTTCAACGGCAGCGGCCGATCACCCGAGTCGCTGACGCTCGACGAGTTCCGACGCCAGCAACTCTTACGAATTCCGAATCTCGGGCCGCTGGCCGTATCGGTGCCGGGCGCCGTCGACGGCTGGTTCCAGATCCACGAGCGCTACGGCCGGCTGGCGATGAGCGACCTGCTGCAACCGGCGGTCGACTATGCGCGCGACGGCTTCGCCGTTACCGAGGTCATCGCCAACGGCTGGCGGGGCGGGGCTCGGCAGCGGCAGCAGTATCCCGGCTTCAAGGAGATCTACATGCCGAACGGCAGGACGCCGGCGGCCGGCGAGATCTTCAAGAACGCCGCCCTCGGCAACACCCTCGAGACGATCGGCCGCGAAGGGCGCGACGCCTTCTACAAGGGCGACATCGCGCGCAGCATCGACCAGTACATGGAAGAGCTCGGCGGCTTCCTCTCATACGAAGACCTGGCCGCCCACGAGGGCAACTGGGTGGAGCCGATGTCGACCACCTATCGTGGCTACACGGTGTGGGAGCTGCCACCCAACGGCCAGGGCATCGCGGCGTTGCAGATGCTCAACATCATGGAGGGTTACGACGTCGCATCGATGGGATTCGGCAGCCCCGACTACCTGCACCTGTTGATCGAGGCCAAGAAGCTCGCTTACGAAGACCGCGCCAAGTTCTACGCTGATCCGGCCTTCAATGACATCCCCGTCGACTGGCTGATCTCCAAGGAGTACGGGGCGCAGCGGCGCCGGCTCATCGACTCGAGCGCCGCCGCCACCTCGTACGAGGCCGGCGACCCGATTCTCGAAGCCGGCGACACCATCTACATGACGGTCGCCGACGGCGATGGCAACATGGTGTCGCTGATCCAGAGCAACTACTCCGGGCTCGGATCCGGAATGACGCCGCTGGGTCTCGGCTTTCAGCTACAGAACCGTGGTGCCCTCTTCAATTTGGAGGAAGGTCACTTCAACACCTACGAGCCCGGCAAGCGCCCCTTCCACACCATCATTCCGGCCATGGTGACCAAGGACGGCGACCCTTACTTCAGCTTCGGCGTCATGGGGGGCGCCATGCAGCCACAGGGACACGTGCAGATCCTGGTGAACATGATCGACTTCGGCATGAACGTGCAGGAGGCGGGAGACGCGCCGCGATTGCGCCATTCGGGCTCCTCTCAGCCAACCGGGGAGACGATGACGGACGGCGGTTCCGTGAGCCTGGAGTTCGGCTATTCGGAGGCGACGATCGCCAAGTTGGAGGCCATGGGGCATGCGGTGGCCGTGAGCGCCGGTGGCTACGGCGGCTATCAGGGCATCCGCCACGACCCCGCCACCGGTGTCTTCTACGGGGCGACCGAATCGCGCAAGGATGGCATCGCGGCGGGCTATTGAGAGCGCTCGCCACGTGCCCACCGCAAGTAGGTGCACCGCCGGCTTCCGTCGCATCGACGTGATCGAGGCTGTGCGTCTGCGACGACCCGCCATCCTGATGCTGGGGATGATAGGTCTCTCGCAGATCGCGACCGCCGGCGGTGGGAGCCTCCAGTCGGAGGCTGACAACTGGCCCGGCTTCCTGGGGCCGACCGGCACTCCTGTCGCCGATAATTCCGGCCTACCTACCTCGTGGTCGAGGGCCGAGAACGTCGAATGGAGCACCGAGATTCCGGGCACCGGGTGGTCCTCGCCGATCGTCTGGGGCAATCGCGTCTTTCTCACCGGGGCCACCAGCGAGCAGCCGATGAAGCAACCGCGGCTGGGCGTGGAGTTCGGCAACAACTACATCTCCGAGCTACGCGCCCAAGGCCTGACGCTGGCGGAAGCCGAGCAGATCGCCGACGCGCGCGACACCGAGTTTCGCGACGCGATCTCGATCCGGCTGATGCTCTATTGCCTTGACCTCGAGAGTGGCGAGCTCCTGTGGGAGCGCACCCTCTACGAGGGCAACCCGGCCGTCGGCCGCCATCTCAAGAACAGCTTCGCCTCCGAGACCCCGGTAACCGACGGCAAGGCCGTCTACGCGTACTTCGCCCATCAAGGGCTGTACGCGTATGACTTCGATGGCAATCAGCTGTGGGCGACGCCCCTGAAGGCGTACCCGGTGTATCTGGAGTTGGGCGGCGGCGCCTCGCCAGCGCTTCACGGTGACCGTATCTACATCCTCAACGACAACAACGAGGCAAGCTTCATCGCCGCCTTCGACAAGCACGACGGCCACGAGCTCTGGCGCACACCGCGCGTCGGGCTGGGTGACAACCACCACTCCGGCTGGTCGTCACCGTTCGTTTGGGAAAACGACTTGCGCTACGAGCTGGTCACGATCGGCCCAACGACGGCGATCAGCTACGACATGGCGGGCAGCGAGCTCTGGCGGATGGGCGGGATGGCGACCATGCCGATCCCTACGCCCTTCGCCTCCGACGACCACCTCTACCTAGTTTCCGGCCCACCGAGCAGCGAGTCTCGCCCCATCGCCACCGTGCGGGCCGGTGCCCGTGGCGACATCACCATGCCGGAGGGCGCAACGAGCAGCGCGGACGTCGTCTGGTACGACTGGCGGGGTGGAACGTACCTGAGCACGCCGGTGTTGTACGAGGGCAAGCTGTACGTGTTGCAGCACAATGGAATCATCGTCAAATACGATGCCGGTACGGGCGAGGTCGTCTATCGCTCGCGAATCGCACCCGAGGCCCGAAACTTCACCGCGTCGCCGTGGGCGTACAACGGAATGGTCTTCTGTCTGAGCGAGGAGGGCGACACCTACGTCATCGGCACCGGCGACGAGTACGAGCTACTCGGCGTCAACCGGCTCGATGATTTCTCGCTGTCCACCCCGGCCATGGTCGGCGACCGCTTGTTGCTCCGCACACACCACAACCTGTGGTCGATTCGGAGCCTGCGATCTTCTTGAACCAGGTTGCTGGTTGCTACTCGATGTCTTTCGCACATCGAAACCCGGTGTCCGCATAGCTGTTCGACTGAAGGTCGCTGGTGCGTCGTGAGGCGCGCATGAGTCCCGGCCTTCCGTCCCAGGAATTGCCGCGCAGCACCCTTCGTTCGTTCGGCACATCGTTTCTGGGATTCTGCTCCGGGCTGCGGCTGTAGAACTCCGCGTCGAAGTAGTCGGCACACCATTCCCAGGCGTTGCCGGCCATGTCGTAGAGACCGAACGCGTTAGACGGGAAAGACCCGACCGGTGCAGCGAACGTGTATCCGTCGTCATATCCCTCGGTATAGGGCCAAGTCGTTACGACCTTTACGTAGGTTTCGTCGGAGACATTGGCGACGACCTCCGTTCCCAGGGGCTGGTTGCCCCACGCAAACGTGTCGCCCCTTTCTCCGCCGCGGGCCGCGTATTCCCATTCGGCCTCCGTGGGTAGACGTTTTCCAACCCACTGCGCATACCTGTTGGCGTCGTTCCAGCTCAGGTGCGTCACGGGTTGATTCTTGTCCTCTGGCCCGTGCACATTGCCGGCCGCGTCGAACCGCCAGTTGATGCCCTCGGTCTTCTCGAAGTCTTCGCCGTTCCAGATGATGGAACCACTGTGGGTCTCGGCATCAGTGACATAGTTCGTCGCGTCCACGAATCGCCCGAACTCTTCTAGCGTGACCTCGTGGGTGTCCATGTAGAAGGCATCGACTCGCACCTGGTGAACCGGTCGCTCCATGTCCTGGCCGTCGGCGTTGCCCATCATGAACGATCCCCCAGGAATCAGGACCATGCCGGGAGGGGCGGACGTCTGGGGTGCAAGGGCCAGCGTCGTCAGGGCGATCCCCGACATCGCTACGACCAGTAGCTTGTTCATGCTCGCTTCTCCTTACGATAGATTTCTGGGCAGCTTGGTCAGTATGAATCGAGCGCGCCTACCGCAATGGAGGCAGCAATGACCCACCCATCGAGCGTCGCGGCGGCTTTCCGGGCGATGTGCCCGGTTCCCTGGTGCCTACTCCTGTTGGTCGGCCTTGCTGCCCAGCTTCCCATCACGGCGGAGGCCCAAGAGGAACGCGCCAGATCGTCACGATACGTCGAGGAGAACAATCAGATCCGACGCGACAAGTTCGACCTCATTCTGCCGCAGGTCATGCGGGGACGTGGCATTGACATGTGGATCCATGTGATGAGGGAGGCGATTCCCGATTCCTTCGGTGCGGAAGACCTGGGCAGCACCTCCGGCGTCGTCGTGTTCACCGACCGCGGTGGCGATCGAATCGAGCGGGCGATTATCGGGCGCCGCTGGGGAGCATCACAGCGCGAGCGGATCGCTTCCGACGATGTCGATCCGATTCGAGCGCTCGGCGCCTACGACATCATCGGCGACCCGGTCTTCGTGGGCGAGCCCATATCGGGCCCGCTTACCGAGTACGACCACCGGTTCGAAGGTCTCAGAGACTTCGTCGAAGCCCGCGACCCCGAGCGCATCGCGGTGAACTATCGCGAACATCTGGGTACGTGGCCGACCTCCAGCCGCACCGATGACGGCATTTCGCACGTCGACTACCGCCTGCTGGCCGCAGAGCTCGGTGAAGAGTATGCCGGCCGGCTGGCGTCGTCCGAGTACCTGATCATGGACTACAACATCAGTCCGGTGCCGAGCGAGGTTGAGCTACTGAGGAAGATGCGCGCCGACGAGCTCGAGCGCGTGCACAGCGCCCTTGCCGACATCGTGCCGGGCGTAACCAAGAGCCGCGAGGCCGGCCTGACCACCCTACGCCGAATGCGCACCGGGCTATCGCAACGTGGACGGAGTGCCGGGTGGGAAAACAGCGTGGTCCGAGGGGGCGACATCCTGGGGGCACCGAGCCAGGGGGTCTACGCCTACGTGCTCCGTGAAGGGGAGACCGAGCCGCCCGCGGACATCAAGAATCTCTGGGCGCAGTACCTGACGATCGACAAGATCCTGACGGAGACCATCCGGGCGGGACTCACTCCCCGCGAGATCATGAATAGCTACAAGCAGAAGTTCGAAGCTGCGGGAATCGTCGTCAGAGATCCTCAACTGCATATGGTGCAGCCGAAGAACGATTTTCCCGCCTACTCGGCAGGCTTCGACCCCGACAAGACCCATCTCACTCTCGACCTTCACGGAAAGGGAAAGGGATCACGTGACCGGAAGTTCGACATCTATATGGGTCCCAGGATGGGTTCGTATGGCCCGGATTGGACATTCGACGTGCCGCTCCCACCCAATCATCACTTCGTTCTGGAGTACTTCTTCTATATGCCGTCGCCTGCTGCCGACGGCGAGGATCAGTACCTGCTGTTTTGGGATCATGAGCAGGCAGTTGCGACAGCAACTGGAGTGGAGTATCTGTCACCGCCGCAGCGGGAGCTCCTGCTCATCCACTAGCTGGCGCATCCGGACCAGCTGGGCGCCCCGCGAGCACGCCGACCCGGAACGGCCTCTGGTATCAGCTGCGCGGATCGTGTAAAAGACATTCCGCTATGTCACCTGGATCCAGACGAACGTTCGTAGGCCATCTCGGCGCGCTCGCCGGCGGCGGTCTGCTCGCCGACGGGCTAACGAGCTGGCCGGCCCGCGCGGCAATGAACTGGCGCGCCGTCGGCACGCAGTCGCTGTGGTCAGCCGATGCGGGACAGGTGCAGGTGACACGCGGCCCCTGGACGTCGCTACCGGAGATGGTTCCGGGCGTCCACCTGGAGAGCTTGCGGCTGCGCATGGCGGACGGGGTGCACTTGCACGCCTTGCTGTACCTTCCCGAGACACTCTCGGGAACGGAGCGGATTCCGGCGCTGCTCAACACCACGCCCTATCGCAACATGCCGCGGCCCGACAACTACCACGCACGGCACGGTTACGCCTCGATCTACGTTGACGTACGCGGCAGCGGAGCATCGGAGGGCGTTCCAGAGGACGAGTACTCGGAGCAGGAGCACCTCGACACCGCTGCCGTGATCGACTGGCTGTCGAAACAGGCATGGTGCAACGGCAACGTCGGCATGCATGGCGTGTCGTATTCGGCGATCAACTCGGTGTGGGTGGCGGCAGCCGTCCAGCCACCGGCACTCAAGGCGATCTTCGTGCGCGCCGGTCACGACGCCCGCTACACCGACGACATCCACTTCCCCGGTGGTGCGATGCTGATGGTCGACAACTCCTGGGCCATCGGCATGGTCGGCAGCAACGCCATGCCCGGCGCCCCCGACTTTCCTCTGTACAGCGAGACCTCGATGGATCGCTGGGACACGCCGCCCTGGCTCATGGGGTTCCTGCGGCATCAGCGATACGGACCGTACTGGGAGCGGGCCTCGCTGGCGCCACGTTATGAGCGGCTGCAGACACCCACTTTCGTGGCCGGCGGCTATCTCGACATCTACCAGAACTTCGTCATGCGTATCATGCGCCACTCGCCGGCGATCAGCCGCGGCGTGCTGGGCCCGTGGCATCACGGGCTGGTCCCGGGTCCGCAGATGGACTGGGCCGCCATGCAGGTGCGATGGTTCGACCGCTGGCTCAAAGGCATCGACAACGGCGTGGATCGTGAGCCGCGCGCATCGTTCTTCATGCCCCGCTGGCAGCCACAAACGTTCCGCTATACCGACGACGTACCGGGTGAGTGGCGTCATCTCGACGATTGGCCCGACTCGGCGTTCGAGCCCTCGGACCGGCTCTATCTACGACCGGAGCCGGAAGCGCCGTCGGACTCAGCGCGCGTGGCAGAGCCGGCGGCGGGCCGCGGAGGGCGCCTCGACGAGCTGTCCGGCGATGAGTCGGCGCTACGACTCCGGTACCATCCGGCGACCGGCGGATGGGGCCAGTCGTTCGGCCCCACCACCAGTGAGGGCTACTACGGTCTCGATCACCGCGCCGACGACGCCTACGGGCTGAGCTTCGACACCGCGCCGCTGCGTGAGCCACTGGAGATTCTCGGTTTCACGCGCGCGCGGCTGTTCGTGGCCTCGACCGCACCGGTCGCCAACTGGATCGTTCGACTCAACGACGTCGCCCCCGACGGCACCTCCTACATGGTGTCGCGAGGCTACCTGAACGGCACACACCGCGATTCGCATAGCGACCCTGAGCCGCTCGTGCCGGGCGAGGTATACGAGATCGAGGTATCGATGTGGTGCGTTGGCCACACCTTCGAACCCGGCCATCGGGTACGGCTGGTGGTTACCAACGCCGACTTCCCGGTGATCTGGCCCTCCCCCGAGAACATGACGACGACGCTGTACACAGGCGGTGATCGTCCGTCGTACGTCGAGCTACCGACGCTTGCCGCTACCCGATACGGAGAGTCGGAGCTACTACTCATGGACACGGACGATCCGCGGCGATCGACGCACGACAACGTACGCGCCTACCAGCGCACGCACGATGTGGCCTCGGGCGAGCACACCGCCTACTTCGAACTCGGCAACGTGCTACAGCCAGGGGAGCAGTCAACGCGCGGGATGGACCGCATCTGGTGCAAGGTCGACGAAAAGAACCCGGCGATCGCCTCGGTGCGGTTTGAAGGCATGAGCAGCGGGGAAACAGACACCGGGCGGCGGGTCGACTCCCGCGCCGTCGGGACGCTCTCCACCGACGCTCAGGACTTCACCCTCGATGTCGAGTGCACGCTGCTCGACAACGACGAGGTGGTGCGAACGCGGCGCTGGCAAGACAAGGTGCCGCGCGACGGCGTGTAAACTGCGGCATGCCATTCGACGCGATCTTGGTGCTGGCGATCCTGGTGGGGGCGGTCGCCCTCTTCGTCTCCGAGAAATACCCGCTCGACTTCGTGGCGCTGCTGGTGCTGGCAACGCTGCTCGTTCTGGGTCTGGTGACGCCGGAGGAGGGAATCTCCGGCTTCAGCAATCCGGCGACGGTGACGGTCGCCGCCATGTTCATCCTCAGCGCAGGCCTGCAAAAGACCGGAGCCACGGCGGCGGTCGGGCGCCTGATGGTGCGGTTCGGACAGAGCTACTTCACCGCCCTGGTCGTGATCATGGGGACGATCGGCGTGATGTCGGCCTTCATCAACAACACGGCGGCCGTCGCGGTATTCATCCCGCTGGTGATGGTAGTGGCAAACCGACGCAAGATCGCCGCTTCACGGCTGCTGATTCCCCTGTCCTACGCCTCGCAATTCGGCGGCGTGTGCACGTTGATCGGCACATCGACCAACTTGCTGGTCAGCTCCATCTCCGATCAGGCCGGCTATGGTGCCTTCAGCATGTTCGAGTTCAGTCGGATGGGGCTGATCCTCTTCGCTACTGGCGTCCTCTTCTTCCTGATCTTCGGAAACTGGCTACTCCCTGAGCGCAAGGCTCAGGAGCTCGCCGTCGCCTACCAGCTGGGCGAGTACATCACCGAGATGCGCGTCGGCAAGAACTCGCCGCTGGTCGGCAAGACCGTTCAGGACAGCCGACTGGGAGAGGAACACGACGTCACGGTGCTGCGTCTTCTGCACGTCGCCAAGGCGGTCTGGGCACCCTTGCGGCAAACGCTCGAGACCGGCGATGTGCTGCTGGTGCGCGGCAGGCTCCGCGAGCTCATGCACCTACGCGAGGCGGCGCGGTTGGAGCTCAACGTGGAGTTCAAGCTGCGCGACGAGACACTTCAGACTGAAGAGATGCGCCTCGTCCAGGCGCTGGTGGCGCCGGGATCGGAGCTCATCGGCCTCACCCTCAAGGACCTCGACTTCCGCAACCGCTACAAGGCACTGGTGTTGGCCATCCAGCGGCGTGGAGAGACCATCCGCGACAAGCTCAACTCGGTGAATCTCGGCCTGGGCGACGCGCTGCTGATCCAGGCCCCCGAGGCGCAGATCAAGGCGCTGCGGAACAACCAAGACCTCATCGTGCTCGACGAGGTGGCTGGAGCGGGGTTGCAGCACAAGGCCCCGATCGTCCTGGGCATCCTCGCCGCCGTCGTCGGGTTGGCGGCTTTCAACGTTCTGCCGATCCTGGTCAGCGCACTGCTCGGTTGCGCGGCAATGGTGCTGACTCGCTGTCTGCGCTTGGATGAGGCCTACGGTGCCATCAACTGGCAGGTCATCTTCCTGCTGGCCGGCATCCTGCCGCTCGGCATCGCCATGCAGAAGAGCGGCGCGGCGGGCTTCATCGCCGGGAATGCGGTCGGCCTGGTCGGCGACATGGGCCCCGTCGCGGTGCTCGCCGTCGTCTACCTCATGACCTCGGTGATGACCGATTGCATGAGCAACAACGCCGCCGCGGTGCTGCTCGCCCCGATCGCCATCTCCACCGCCGAGGCGGCCGGCATCAACCCGCGACCGCTGTTGATGGCGATCACCTTCGCCGCCTCGACCGGCTTCTCGACGCCGGTCGGGTATCAAACGAACACGATGATCTACAACCCTGGCGGCTACAAGTACACGGACTTCCTGCGTACCGGAGTGCCGCTCAGCATCTTGTTCTGGATCATGTCCGTGATCTTCATCCCGCGGTTCTGGAGCTTCTGAGCGCAACGCTTCGCCGATCCGTTGCCGGTCGATCGAATCCCCGCACGGCTGCTGATCTACGGTGGCACGGTCCGTATCCATGACTCGACTTTCGAAGCTCACGGCGGGCTGTTCGGTTCTTCTCGCGCTGCCGTTGACAGCGCAGAACCCCGAGACAGTCAATCCCGGCACCGTGCTGCCCGATGACTCGGTGGCGTTGGAGAACCAGATCCGCCACAGCAAGTTCGATCAGGTCTTGCCGCGCGTCATGCGCGACAACGAGATCGACATGTGGATTCATGTCCTGCGGCCGTGGACTCCCGACCCACTGAGCTTCGCGCTCGGCGGCGATGCGGGGATCTTCATCTTCACTGACCGCAGGAACGCTCGGATCGAGCGAGCGGTGTTCGCGGGAGGGGTCGACGATGCAGAGGCCTATGACATCATCGCGCGGCCGCGAGGCGAGCTGCCCACCTTCGTAGACGGCATCATCACCGAGCAGCCCGGCGGCGACGAGACTGATTATCTGGAGTTTCGCTTCAACGGCGTGGGGAACTTCGTAGCCGAGCGCGACCCACGCCGCATCGCGGTGAACTATTCAGAAGCTCTGGGGCTTTCGGCCGCGTCGGAGCGTACCCCGCTGACCGACGGGCTCTCCCATACCGACTACGGTCTGCTGATGGAAGCGCTCGGCGACACCTATGCCGATCGCGTCGTCTCCGCCGAGCACCTGACCCTCGACTACCTCGCGGGACGCGTTGCCGAGGAGATCGAGCTGTACCGCCAGTTCGGATTGATCACCGCAGCCAACCTCGACCGCGAGTTCGGCAAGGTGGTACCGGGAGTCACCAAGCTCAGCGATCTGGAAGGCAACGTCTTCCGTCGCGATCCCGACGGCGTCGAGTTCCACGCTCAAGATCGGCAGCCCTATGTCCTGCAGCCGGGCGACGTCTTCACGATCCTTCACGGCGCCGGCAACCGCATTTTCTCGTCGGACCTCGGCGGCAACGCCTACCTATTGCGCGAGGGCGAGAGCAAGGCACCGCCGGAGATCGTCGAGGTCTGGCAAGCTGCGCTCGAGACTCGCCAGATCCTGCTCGACAACATCGTTGCCGGACGTACCGCAGGAGAGACCCTCGATCTGCTGATCGAGAGGATCGAAGAGGCCGGCTACCACTACAACCCGGTCGACCAGTACGATCCGGCCGCCGACCCGTCCAAGACACAGGTCCATCTCGATGTGCACGCCGTGTCGAGAAGCGGCCTGGTTGCGCCCAGAATCTCTCCGCTCGGCTCCGACTGGGAACGTGAGATGACGATCCCGGTGCTGCACACCTTCACGTTCGAGTACATGATCCACATGCCGGTGCCCGCGTGGGGAAGGGGCAAGCACATCTACATCGCCTTCCATGACGGCGCCGTGGTGACCGCAGACGGTGTCGAGTTCCCCTATCCGCCGGACCCGGGGATAAGGCTCATCCGCTGAGGCACCGGCCCAGATGTGGTCATCGATCGCTGAATGCCCGGTGAACCTTGCCGGGTATGATGAGCGGACGATGCGACGACCCACCGGTATGTACGCATGAGCGGGCCTCAGGGCCTGATCGAAGTTCGCGACAACCATCGGTTCGACGAGCCGGCGCTGCACCGCTACCTCCGCCACAACCTCGACGGCTATCCGGGAAGGGCGCGCATCGAGCAGTTCGCCGGCGGGCAGTCCAACCCGACCTTCCTGCTGACGGCTGAGGAGCCCGGCGACGTCGCGGTGGACAACGAGGCAACCGAGGCCTGGGTGCTGCGCAAGAAGCCACCGGGCAAGCTGTTACCGAGCGCCCACGCCGTCGAGCGCGAGTACCGGATCTACGAAGCGCTCGCAGAAACCGAAGTGCCGGTGCCGCGCGTGCATCTGCTCTGTGAGGATGACTCGGTCATCGGCACACCGTTCTACGTCATGGAACACGTTCGCGGAAGGATCTTCCCCGACGCCAACCTACCCGAGGTCGAGCCCGCCGACCGTGAGGCAATCTACATGGAGATGATCCGGGTGCTGGCGGCGCTCCACGGCGTCGACTACAAGACCAGGGGCCTGCAAGACTACGGCAAGCCCGGCAACTACTTCCTGCGCCAGACCGGGCGCTGGACGAAACAATACTTGGCCTCACGGACCGAGACCATCCCCTCGATGGACCGACTCATCGAGTGGCTACCGGCGAACGCGCCCGACGATGACACCACGACCATCGTCCATGGCGACTACCAGCTGTACAACATGGTCTTCGACCCGGCCGAGCCGCGCGCCCTGGCGGTTCTCGACTGGGAGATCTCGACGCTCGGGAATCCCCTCGCCGACCTCGCCTACAACTGCATGAAGTACCACTGGGACGGGCCGGGAGCCTCGGTACGAGGCAACCACACCGTCCCGACGGAGAACGACATGGTGGCGCGGTACTGCGCGCTTGCCGGGCGCGACGAAGTCGACAACTGGAACTTCTGCCTGGCGTTCTCGGCTTTCCGCATGGCGAGCATCCTGCAGGGAGTTTACAAGCGCGGTCTGCAGGAAAACGCGGCCTCGTCACGGGCGCTACAGATGAGAGACCTGGTGACCGTGACTGCCGACACCGGGTGGGAGCTGGCCCGCAGCTGATCCGCTAGCCTCGCGACTGTTCGCTCGTCAGGTCACCCCAGGAACGATCCGCCGTCCATGCCGATCGCCTGGCCGTTGATCCCTCGACCACCCTCCTGACAAAGCAGCAACGCCATCTGTGCGACCTCGACCGGGTCCAGGGCGCGGTGCTGCGGCGTGTCCGCCAGGATCGTCGCCTCGGCCTCGTCGTGGCTCATTCCGGTCTTGCTCATGATGTTCTCGATCGCCTTGGTGACCAATTCGGTAGCGACCCATCCGGGGCAAATCGCGTTCACCGTGACACCCCGCTCTCCCATCTCGGCGGCGATACAGCGCGTGAATCCCAACATCGCGTGCTTCGAGGCTGCGTAGGCCGAGACGTACTTGGCGCCGGTCCTCGACAGCACCGACCCGATGTTGATCACTCTCCCCCAACCACGCTCGGCCATCGCCGGGGCGAAAGCCTTGGTACACAGGAACGTGCCGGTGACGTTGACGGTAAGGATCCGGTTCCATTCCTCCAGCGTCAGCCGGTGCAGCGGAGCCGAGGTGGCAATGCCGGCGTTGTTTACGAGGATGTCGACGTCACCGAGGTCCTGCGCCGCGGTTTGTGCCAGCGACTCGATGCTCTCTGGATCCGCAACGTCGCAAGTTGTCGCAAGGGCCTGGAGTCCGCGGTCTCGAAGCGAGCTCGCCACGGCCTCGATCTGATCGGCCGACCGCGCAGCAGCCAGCACCTGAGCGCCAGATTCGGCCAGGGTTACGGCGATCGCTGCGCCAATGCCGCGGCCACCACCTGTAATCACGACATTCCTGCCATGCAGCGTTCCGGTCGTCATCTTACCGATCCGTTCAAGGGCTGAAGGCCCGATAGTAGTCGCCGCCGCTGTATCGCGCCGATAGTGCCTTGCCGGCTGCGAGTGCGCCGAACTCGATCTGTTCGGCGGCGTCTTCATGGCCGACCGCGAACACACTTTCGCGCAGGGGAAAGAGTTGCGTCGCCCCGCCGCCGGGATAGACCAGATACAGGTTCCCCTTGCGAACCAGAACGCGGAAGTTGTTCCACCACGGGTTGTGCGAGCGGTAGTGACCCTCGTAGGCACGCCACGATTTCGGAATCTCGAAGCTCTCCGGCCCGTTGTAGCGCTCGTGGCGGAACCACTCGGCACCGTGGAACGCCTCCACCACGGCACCGTCCTGGCGCCCGACGACCAGTGGGAAGCGCGCGAACTCCGGGTGGTCGACGACGAACGAGTCGTTCCTCAAGGGCAACAGGGGAATCCGCTCGGTCGCCATGTCGGACTCCGACGCGCGACCGGCGGCAACCTCGAGGAAGAGCCGGTCGCCATCCGCCACGACTGCCATATGCCTGGCGTCGGAGCGGTAGGAACCGGCGTACTGCTGGGCGTCCTCGATGCGCTGACGATCCTGTGTGGGCGGCAGCGCCGGCAACTCCTCGCCACGACGCACTGCTACGGCCAGATCGAGCGCGAAGCGGGCCACGGCGCCGGCCGGGCCGCTGCCGTTCGTCATCACCGCCGTCCCCACGCCCGTATCGGTGTCCGCCATGATGCTCGATACGAATGAGAGATGGCCGCCACCGTGCGTCAGCCGCGTACGACCGCTCGCCTTCAGAACGTTGATGCCGTAGCCGTAGTGAGCGTTCTCCCCCCACTCGACCCAGGGGCTGGCGAACAGGCCAAAGCTATCCTCGGTCAGGATCCGGCCCTCCGGCCCCTGGCCGCCGTTGAGCAGCATGCGCACGTAGGCGGCCATGTCGGCCGGCGTCGAGGTGACGCTGCCGTCGCCGGCTCCGTACTCGTGCCAGCCTGCCGGGACAAGAGGCCCTCCGGGCAGGGTCGGACGATCGTCGTACGCGGGGCGGTAGCCGACGGCGGAGAGCAGCCGAGTCTCGGTGGTGATCGACCCGTGCGAGGCGGTCATGCCGAGCGGTTCCAAGATGCCGGCCTCGAGAATCTCACCCAGTGGCTCACCGCGCACCGATTCGAGCAACACCCCGAGAGCCTTGTAGCCGACGTTGGAGTAGTGGAAGCGCTCGGCGGCCGGCCCGGTCGCGAGGCGCGAGTCGCGCAGGGCCCACGCCTCGTAGTATCCGTGGGGTGCGAGGTCGGAGCCGCTGATGATCCCCGAGATATGCGTGAGCAGATCGTGCACGGTGATCGGTTGCTGAGCGGACTCGACCTCGAACCAGGGCAGGTAGTCGTGCACGGGGGCGTGCAGATCGATCGTTCCGCGCTCGTGCTCCTGTAGCAGGGCAATGGCGGTGAACGACTTACCGATTGAGCCCATCAGAAACAACGTGTCCGGCTGCACGGGACTGCGGGCATCGAGGTTGGCAAAGCCGTAGGTCCAGACCCCCAGCAGGCGCTCGGCGTCGGTCAGCGACAGCGCCATGCCAGGCAACGCAGCCTCATCGGTCTGCTGTCGAGCGTAGCGGTCCAGCAGCGTGAATGCCTCGTGCCACGATTCGTCGAGATCCGAGGCTACCTGCTGGTACTGGAGAGTGGTCGGTCCGGACTCGGTGTCGGCGGTATTGCTGCACCCGATGGCGAGTATCAGCACGCCAGCCAGCGATCTGCTGATCCGCAGAATCCGAGCTCGGGACGTCGTCTTCTGGTGCCGACTCCGTTTCGGAGACTCCATGGGTGCAACTCCAGATCAGGCCAGGTCGGATGCCGAGTTTCAATGGCGCTGCTACAAGGATAGCGAGCGCGTGAAGCCTAACCTCGGAGCGTACGAGGGTCCACGGAATCCGCCCCCTGGTCATGGATGTGGAGGTCCGCTAACGTCCGGCACCCAGGGCCACGGACCTTTCTGGGCTCGCGATGTCGAGACGCGGCTCGAGGAGAAAACAATGAGAATAATGCGCGTTCCCGTCATGCTGACCGTCACTGCCCTGGCGGCCCTGCTGTGGGCGGCTCCGAGCGGTGGAGAATCCCAGGGCGATGAGCCCGTTGCGCTGCAACGCCCGGACCCGACGTCGGACGCTTCCGCGAAGCCAGCTCATGTCAATGCTGCCACGGTTGACTGGACGGTCTCGGGAACTGGGGAGCGACGCTCCAACAGGATCATCGGCAGTGAGTTGATCCCCGACGACGACGTGCGCGTGGGCCTTTTCGAGCTCGCGCCGCGGGCCATCTACGCTGGCCACGTACACCCGGTACCGGAGTTCTACGTCGTCCTCGAAGGGCAGATCGAGTGGACCCTCGGCAATGAGACCTTCCTCGCCGCCCCCGGCGAGTTCATCTACATCGCCCCGAACACGCTGCACCGGATGGTGAACCTGACAGACGATATCGCGCAGGCGGTCTGGGGCCGCTGGACGCCGAACGGCGACCGCAGCGTGCACCAGGGCGAGTATCGGTATGTAGAACCGATCCCGGAGCAACCGCCGGACGCGGTGTTGTTCCCGAAGCCCGGGCAGTAGGCTACGCCGAGGCCGCCGGCGTCACGCGGCAGCCGCCTACCGACGCCCGCACATCCTGGACGAGAACCACACAGGGGACACCGTGAACAAGGCCGACCGCCGACTTGGAATGGACCGCGACATCACGCGACGCGATTTCCTCGGCGGCACACCCGTTGCCATCGGCGGTTCGTTGCTCGCCGCCGGCAACGCCGGCGCATCATCGGCCGCGCCCGGAGTCTCGGCAAAGCAAGCGGCACTGCCCTACCCTCCGACCTGGGAGGTGGGCAACACCTACCCACCGAGGCTCCTGGGCATGCGCGGCAGCCACCCGGGCTCGTTCGAGGCGGCGCATGCAGTGCGTGACGGCAAGCGCTACGACGACGTTACCGAACTCGACGAAACCTACGACCTGATCGTCGCGGGCGGCGGGCTCAGCGGGCTGGCGGCCGCCTACTACTTCAAGAAGGCGCTTCCTGATTCGAAGATCCTGATTCTCGACAACCACGACGACTTCGGCGGGCACGCCAAGCGCAACGAGTTCGAGGTCGACGGCCACACCGTGGTGACCTACGGCGGCACCGTGTACATGACCGGTGCCTTTACCCCCGAGGGTCTGGCGATGCTCGAGGACGTCGGCCTCGACTGGGAGCGTTTCAACGCCACCACCACCACCAGCTACGACCTCTACGGAGACGGCTATGGAGGGATCGGCGAGATGGGCCTCGAAGCCGGGGTGCTCTTCGATCGCGAGACCTTCGGGGCGGACCACCTTGCCGTCGGTGAGCCGCAGAGCCGCAACGCTAAGGCGGAGGACTGGGAGCGTTTCCTCGCCGGCGCGCCGCTCTCGCCGCAGGCCAAGCGTGACATCGTTCGCCTGTACACCGAGAAGGCTGACTATCTGCCAGGCCTCAGTCGAGAGGAGAAGATCGCCAAGCTGCGCCGCATGAGCTATCAGGACTACATCCTCGACGTCGTCGGTGTGACGCCGGATGTTGTTCCCTACTTCCTCAAGCAGACGCTGGGGGGCCCGAATGGCGCCGCCGGCATCGATTCGCTCAGCGCCTATGTGGCGTTCCGCCACAACTCGCTCCCCGGGTTCAGCGGCCTCGGGCTGGGGGACCGCCCTCCGCGCAGCTGGCTCGGCGACGCACCCAACCCGCTCAACCGGATCCACTTTCCCGACGGTAATGCCGGGCTCGCCCGCCTGATCGTGCGATGGCTCAACCCCGAGGCGCTGCCCGGCCGCACGATGGAGGACTCGGTGACCACCCCGGTGCGCTACGAACGGCTGGACCGGCCCGACGACGATGTCCGCATCAGGCTCAACAGCACGGTGATCGACGCCAGCCACGTGGGCGAGCGACGCACCGCAAGCGAGGTAGCGGTCACCTACGTGACCGGTGGCAAGGCGTACCGGGTGCGCGGTAGCACCTGCGTGCTGGCCTGCTACAACGCAGTCATTCCCCACATCGTGCGAGATCTGCCGCCGGAGCAGAAGGACGCCCTCCACCTGGCGGTGCGCACCGCCCGGGTCTATACCAACGTGCTCATCCGCAATTGGCGGGCGTTCGTCGAGCTCGGTATCAACGGCGCCCACTGCCCGGGTAGCTTCCACCAGTTCTTCAGCCTCAGCTGGACGACCCAAATTGGCGACTACGATTTTGCCAGGTCACCGGACGAGCCGATCGTGGTGCGCATGAATCGCGATCCGATCGCGCCGGGCCTCAGCGCCCGCGACCAGTTCCGCGCCGGACGCGAGACCATCCTGGCGACCTCGTTCGAGGACTACGAGCGCAACATCCGCGATCAGCTCAACCGGGCGCTGGGGGCTGGCGGCTTCAACGCCGCCGACGACATCCTGGCGATCATGGTCAACCGCTGGCCACACGGCTACGCGGGTGCCGCCAACGAGCTCTACGATCCCGAATGGGGCTACGACGAGGTGCCATGCGTGCGGGGCCGCCAGCGTTTCGGCCGCATCACGATCGCCAACTCCGACGCCGCCGCCATATGCCTGACCCAGGCGGCATTCGACCAGGCAAACCGCGCCGTGAACGAGCTACTTGACGACGTGCTGCGTCCGGAGTTCCAGTACCCCTGGGCCGAGAGAACCTGACCGACTGCCCGCGATAGAAAGGCGGTGGATCGACTGCTTTCCGGATCGCAGGAGGAGCAACCATGACGTTCCTACGAGTCGTGATCAGCATCGTCTTGGTGACGGCAACCGCCCCGCTGCTTGCCCAGGAGATCCCCAGGGCAACGCCTGAATCCGTGGGCCTTTCGACCGCGGGCCTGCAACGCGCCACCAGCGCGCTCCAGGCACACATCGACGCCGGCGACATTGGCGGGGTGGTGGCGGCGGTGGCTCGCGACGGCAAGCTGGTCTACTCCGAAGCTCTCGGGTATCGCGATGTGGTGACGCAGGATCCGATGGCCCCGGACACGCTGTTTCGCCAGTACTCGATGACCCGGTCGATCACCAGCCTGGCCGCGATGATCCTCTGGGAGGAAGGCCGGCTGGCACTCGATGATCCGATCTCGAAGTATCTCCCGCAGTTCGCCAACCAGGCAGTCTTCGTCGATTCGTCGGCGCCCGACATGGAACGGACGCGCGCCCGCTCTGGGGATATCACGATCGAGCAGCTCCACACGCACACGTCCGGTCTGGGCAGCCGAAGCTCGGACATCTATCGAGCCGAGAGCGTCCGACTGCGCTCGATCTCCGTCGAGGAGATGGTCGACAACGCCGCGCGGGTTCCGCTGTTCGAGGATCCGGGCACTCGGTTTCGGTACGGGATCTCCACGACCATCTTGGGCCGGGTCGTCGAGGTGGTGTCCGGGATGCCGCTCGAGGAGTTCTTCGAGAAGCGAATCTTCCAACCGCTCGGGATGACGGACACCGTCTTCTGGGTCGGCGCGGCGCGGGCAGCGCGGCTGGCCACGGTGTACCGGCCGTCACCCGACGGCGAGCTGCGGCCCCACGCGATCGAAGACGTGCCGTTCACCGAACGGCCGCCCTTGATCGAGGGAGGCGTGGGCCTGCTGTCAACGGTGCCTGACTACGTGCGGCTATCCCAGATGTTCCTCAACCGCGGAGAGCTCGACGGGCAGCGCGTGCTTCGTCCGGAGACCGTCGACATGATGACGGCCAACCGGATCCCGGACGAATTGCTTCCTCTGTTCGGTCGGGACAACGGCTACGGCTAGGGTCTGGGATTCTGCATCGCAATGGATCCCACGCGGGTCGGCTTTCCGATCGGTCAGGATGTGTACTGGTGGGACGGCTCCGCAGGCACCCGCTTCTTCATCGACCCGCGGCAGAACATGATCATCGTGATCATGGCCCAGGTCTCACCGGCGCGTGGGAACGGGTTCCGCGAGGAGTTCTCCACATTGGTCGATGCCGCGATTCTGGAACGCCGCTGAACGTCGCGGCTACTGCCGTTAGAATCAGCGCGATTCGTCAGCATCGAGCTGCCGTTCGCAAACCACCGGCCTGGAGGAAACCATGGTGTTCTCGTGCTTCCGGACAGTAGCGGGTACCGCCATCCTGCTGGTGGGTGTATTGGCCGCCTGCGCTGCGCCGAGGGATGACTCGACCGAGCTATCGTCGCCGCCAGAGGCTCCCGAGTTCGAGCCCACCTCGACGGTAGACGAGACCCTCCGCAGGCACCGCGCGATTCCCACCGAGTCTGCTTGGTGGGATGTGGTCGGTGAGCAGCTTGCCTGGAGTCACCGAAACGTCCATCAGATCGCACCGTCGGTGAACGTGTACCGCGACGGTCCGGTGAGGCCCCTTGCGCGGCGTCCCCTGGAGGAGATCGCTCGGTTCCCGGTCGAGACTCCGGATGGAACCCTGGCCTACCGTGATTTTCTCGATAGCGAGCACTCGACCACCATGGGCATGGTGATCGTGCATGGCGGTGACATCGTGTTCGAGGCCTACCCGCAAATGCAGCCCTACGAGAAACCGATCTTCTGGTCGGTGACCAAGGTGTTCACCTCCACCGTGCTGGCGATCCTCGAGGATCGCGGCGAGGTCGACGTCAGCCAGCCGCTGGAGGCGTACATTCCGGAGCTCGCCGGAACCCAACTGGCGCCCATCACGGTGCGCAACGCGCTCGATATGGCCTCCGGCATCAACTGCTCCGACGCCTACTCCGACGCGGCATCGTGTTGGAACCATCAGGAAGCGACGCTGGGGAACGGACTTCCCGTGGACATCCCGGAAGACAACCCCTACGACATGCTCGTCAACTTCGACTACGGCTTCTGGTCCGAGCAGGGAACCGGGTTCGACTACGCAAGCGCCAACACGGTGCTGATCGGCTGGTTGATCGAGAAGGTCACCGGCATGCCGTTCCAGGATGCGCTGACGCGCGAGGTGTGGAGGCACATCGGCGCCGAGGCCGATGCCTCCATCTTCGCGGGCCGCAACGGGATTCCCCTGGTGGCCGGAGGGCTGATGGCGAATGTGCGCGACGTGGCTCGCTTCGGCGTGCTGTTCACACCGAGCCACCGTGTGGTGTCGGATCGCAAGATCGTCTCCGATCGCTACGTCGAGCTGATACTGCACGGGGGGAGACCCGAGCTGCTGGAGAACTCCCGTACTCCCCGCGCCACCGAGGGTGTGCGGCACAACGTCTACCAGTGGGACGTGGTGTTCGACAACGACGATTTCTACAAGAGTGGCTGGGGAGGCCAGGGCCTGTTGATCAACCCGGAGCACGATTACGTGGCCGCCTACGCCGGCTACATCAAGGATGCCGAGGGCAGCGAGATGAACGCACTGTCGGTGCTACGCCAGGTGCTCGACGGCGTTTTCGGCGCCGAGACCTCACCGTAAGCTGGGCTCCCGCCAGGAGATCCTCACTCGGGCAGTCCTTCAAGGACCTGCATCATGTTGCGACGATACGCCTGGATGGCCTCCCGCCCGTTCTCAGTGAGCCTGAGGAGCGTCCGCGGGATCTTGTCGACGAACTCCTTCTGGACTTCCACATAGCCCGCCGATTCGAGCTTGCCGATGTGGGAGGAGAGGTTCCCTCGCGATAGACCCGTCTGGTTCATCAGAAACAGGAAATCAGCGGTCTCGAGGACTGAAAGGTGGGCCAGGATCAGGAGACGCGCGGGCCCGTGAACGACTCTATCGATGTCGGCAAGGGAGTGGGGATGCTCACCGTCGGTGCGGCTAGTCGGCATGGTCTGCCTCGAGCTCCGCCCTCGGATGGGTCAGGAGAAACCAAGTGAGCTGGGCCAGGCCCATGATCAATAGCACCCCGCCCAGGTAGAGGCAGAACAAACCGACGTTCTCGTATCGAGATCCGATCCGCAGGAGGGAGAAGGCCAACCCTCCGGCCGGCGCCAGAATCGCAAGCAAGAGGTGGGGTGATCTCCCCGACTTTCGGTGCAGGAAGAGGAATGCCCCGGCCATCATCAGGCCCGCGAAGGCTGGCAACCACCGTATCCAGAGCTCTATGTTGAAGAGCTCACCGAATAGGAAGAGCCCCGCGGCAATTGTGGCGATGGCCGCCGCCACGAAGATGAACATCCCCTTGAACGTCTCTCCTGGCGGATCCTCGGCCAGCTTCGCGTACCCTATTCTCGGGTAGGTGATCCGTCGCCGCAGCCCTTCCAGAATGGTCGCTTGGAACACTACGACCACGCCGATGGCGATCAGCAACCAGGCTTGACCCATGACGCTACCCGACGCGAGAAAGAGGATCAGGCTGACCAGGATCTCCAGAAGGCCGTCCTGCTGGACTTCTCGGAAGGCACTTTGCTCGATCTCTCTCAGACTGATTTCCGTTGGCATATCGTCACCCTCCTTGTAACAGACTGGTCTGAATATTAGATGAGTTTGTAATATAAACTAGTCTAAAGACACGAACCTCTGGAGTCAAGCACAGCAGCGGTGTTCCCGGAGGGTTGCGCCTCGGTTCCCCCAGCGGCCAGGGCTTCAACCAGCCCGGAGGGTGGGTCACCGGCGACGACGACCACGCTGCGACCCTGACGGCAGGCGCAAGCTTAGGCGCGCGTGAGTTTCTCTGGATCGTGCAGCGCGCTACAAGCCCTGCCGCATGTAACGACCGATCGCGTCGATGGCGCGCTCGATGTCGGCTTCCGTGTTGTAGAAGTGCGGGGAGAAGCGAACGCCACCACGGTGCGGATTGCTGCCGGCTGCGGCCACAATGCCGTCCTCCTCGAGCGCTTCGAGAACCCGACCAGGATCCAGCTCACCGGGCCAGAATCGGACCACCGACGCGCGCAGCTCCGGCTGGGCCGGAGTCCACATGTGCACGCCGTCGATGGCGTTGAGGCCCTCGATGAGCCAGGTGGTCAGCTGTCGGCTGCGCGCCTCGATCTCGCGCTGACCGATCGACTGGAGGAACTCGATCTGCGTACCGAAGGCGTGCAACGCCGGCGTGTCACGCTGTCCCATGCCTTCATGGGTGCTCGAGATGCCCGTCTCTCCGGGGTGCGCGCTGTAGCTCGAGGGCCAGAATCGATCCTGGACCCGCGCGTTCACGTAGAGCACCCCCGTCTCCTTGGGGCCGCACGGCCATTTGTGCGCGCTGCCCGAGTAGAAATCCGGCTGGAGGTCGGACAGATCCACGTCGAGCAGGCCGAACGATTGGGCGCCATCGATCAACGAGATGACCCCCCGGTCGTGCGCCATCGCGCAGAGCTCCTTGGCGGGAAAGAGCTCCCCTACGGTGTTGCTCTGGTGCATGAAGGTCATCACCCGCGTGTTCGGGGTGATGGCGCGCTCGAACGCCTCCACGTAGTACTCCATTCCCGGGTGCGGCGTGACCGGCTCGACCTCCCGCACCGTGTAGCCGAATCGCTTGGCCTTGCCTTTCCACGCCCGGTTGTTGCTGGGATGGTTCTCCGAGAAGATCAGGATCTCGTCGCCCGGACCGAGGTCGAGCCCATTCGACACCCAGTTGTTCGCCTCGCTCGTGTTTCTCGGGATGAGGATCTCTTCGGGTGTGACGCGTAGGTACTCGGCGAGCAGCTCGCGCGTCCGCTCCTTGGCGCCGGTGATCTCGCTCCGATAGCTCGGGAACGGCTCGCGATCCAGCCGTTCCGTGTGCTCGGCGACCGTTTTCAACACGCTGGCTGGTGCCGGGCAGAGATTCGCCGCGTTCAAGACCGACACGTCGGGGGGCATCAGGAACTGCGACCGAACGTCGTCCCAGGCGACTGCTCCGGGACGAACCGAGAGCGGCGCGGCGCGGAAGCCCTCGACGCTCGGGTGACCAAGCAGGGCGGCCGAGCCACCGAAAGCGAAAAGGCGCGTGAGCTCACGGCGGTTCAAATCCGAGCGGCCCATTGAATCCTCCCAGGTCTGCGGGATGATGCCGCGAGGGTACCGTCCGGGAGAGCGGATCGGCAACGGGCTGCGGGCAGGAGATCATACGAAGCCCAAACGGCGAGGAGTACGCCATCGCCCGACCGGAGCCCGTCGCTCGCCGCAGGGACGCAGTGGAAATCTACGGAGGGCTCTGAGGACGAGCGAATTCTACCGGTCCGAGGTATTCGTCGAGCCAGCTCAGAGTCTCCTTGACGGTGCTGTTTCGCGGCGGCATGTGCGACATGTCGAAGAGAACGTGCCGCTTGTGCTCAGGCGGCGTCCCGAGAAGCTCGAACAACGGCCTCTGAGAGGTTTCGAGCGGAAAGTAGAAGTCGTGGCGGCCATTCAACATGATGGTCGGGATCGTGGACCGAGATGCGAAGTTGAGTGGTTCCGTCTCTGGCAGACCTGCCTCCTCCAAGTAGAACCCGCCCGCAAGCATCACGCTGGCCTTGAAGCGTGGTTCCAGGGCGGTAAAGATTGGCCCGTGTGCCGCCCCCATGCTGAGCCCGTAGAACGCCAGGCGCTCGACATCGATGTCCTCCCGCGTTTCCAGATAGTCGATGGAGCGACCGAGATCCAATCGCCACCGGATCACCATGTCCCGCCAGGCACGATCGCTCCCCGTGGAAGGTTCCCAGCGCTCGTACATCCCGCTGTACATCGGGAACATGACGGCCCGCCCGCTGCGGACCAGGAAGCTGACGAACCTCGACCAACCGAGGTCAGGTGAAGCCCCTTCATCGATGGAGCTGCCCCCCGGGAAGTACACGACCGTCTGGAACGGGGGCTCCGCATTCAGCGGCAAGTACACATGTGCGATGAGGCGGTCACGAGGATAGGCGGTGTCGAAAGAGATCCTCTCTTTGCGCCAGTGGGCGGAAGTCTCATCTACGGACTCGAGCGCCGCATTCAGCGGGGTATCTTCGTACGCATACATGCTCTCGAAGGCACGAAAGACCTCGTCGTTGACCGGCTCCTCCAGGCTGTAGTCACGAGCCAGGCGGACGACGGGACCCGCAAGTGCTTCGTCCACCGGTGACGGGTATTCGGCGAGTCGCAGCCCGTATTTGGCGGCGCGGGAGAGCGGCGCCTGGGCGTCCGGGTCGCTGAACTGATAGCTCGCCTCGTTCCAGGCTCCGCCGAGGATGTACCGCTTACCGTCGGCAGCGGCGTTCCAGCACCACTCCTTGACGTTGCCGGCCATGTCGGAGTGACCATAGACACTTACGCCTCGACGGGCTCCGACCGGGGCCGGTCCTTCGCCTCCGAAATTGCTGGAGACCTGGATCGGAAAGTAGGGACCCATACTTCCCTCCGCCCCGCGACGCCAGTGATAGACGGTGGGGAGACTCTTGCCGACGAACTCGGCGTAGGCCGCCGCCTCGTACCAGCTCACGCCGCGCACCGGCTCATCGGCCGCGCCGTCGGGATACGAGCCCAGCTCCCAGGTCGACGGTCCGGGGCGCCCGGTCGCGTCCACGAGCACGGCTCTTGATTCTCCCCAGGAGAGGACCGTGTCGTCCCTCTCGATCGGATGCTTCCAGTAGTCTGGCGTCTCGTATCCGGCGGCATCGACGAACGCCTTGAAGGCGGCGTTGGTCACCTCGTACCAATCGAGCCAGAAGTCCGCCACATCGACAGGAGCCAGACCGCCGAAGGAGTAGGCTCCACCATCGACGCCCACCATGCCGGCCGGCGCAGTTGCCTCCCGATCAAGCAACAAAGCCTCGCCCGCGAAGTTAGCGTGCATGATTCGCTCGACCGCGGGATAGCCGTCCAGCACAGCGCGGACACTGAGGAACCCGCCGCCGATCACCGGCAGCGCCTCGATCGGCGACTGGCCGACGAGAGCCCAATCGGTCTCGTCGCCCTGATAGTCCTTGACATAGATGCTGGCGCCCTCAGGGCTCGTGGTCACAGGAACTGCCGTCACCGTTTCCTGGAGCTCGACGACCTCTTGGGCATCGGGATAGAGCGCGCCTGCCTCCCGCGCCATCTGGAGGGCTGCGAAGTTCATTCCGCTGTCCACGAGGCGTGCGATCTCCGGTAGTACTTCCTCGCGAACCTGACGCGCACGGGATGCACGGAGCAGCCAAACGCCAGCAGCAACGATCAGCAGAACGGCGGCTGCCGCGACGGGCCACCTGCGCATCGGGCGCGTCGGCTCCGGCCCGAGGCCTGAACCGGCCAGGAAGCCATCGATCGCGATCCGGGCGTCCTGGATGTCGTGGAGGCGGAGATCGGCGTCCTCTTGAAGACATCCCTCCAGGAGTCGACGGAGCTCCGCCGGCGTAGTGGCAGGCAGGCTGGACCAGTCCGGTTCACGCTCCAGCACCGCACTCAGCGTGTCGACCACCGATTCGCCGTCGAAGGCACGGCTCCCCGTCAACCTCTCGTAGAGCACGCAACCGAAGGCCCATATGTCGGTGCGCTTGTCGAGTGGCCTGCCGCGCGCTTGTTCCGGGCTCATGTACGGAGCCGTGCCCATGATCACGCCGGCCTCCGTGGGCATCATCGCGGTGGGCGAATCACTCAGATCGGAGGGCTCCGCCGGCTCATGGGCCTTGGCAATGCCGAAGTCGAGCACCTTGACGGTGCCATCAGGAGCGACCTGGACGTTCGCCGGCTTCAAGTCGCGATGGACAACCCCGGCCTCGTGGGCAGCTTCGAGCGCCATCGCGATGCGGCGAGCAATGCGCAGCGCCTCCTCGGTCTCGATGGGGCCGGAGGTAGCAATGTGCTCGGCGAGGCTCTGACCTTCGACCAGCTCCATGGCGATGAAACGCACCCCATCGGACTCCTCGAAGCCGAAGATCGTGGCGACGTTGGGGTGGTTGAGCGACGCCAGTAGCTTGGCTTCGCGCTCGAAGCGCGCCAGCCGCGCAGAGTCGCCGGCGAGGTCATCCGGCAGCACCTTGATCGCAACATCACGATCCAGACTCGTGTCGCGAGCTCGGTAGACTTCGCCCATCCCGCCCGCGCCGAGGCGGTCGAGGATCTCGTAGTGGCCCAGTCGAGAACCGAGTTGCATCTTGCTACCCAGCGGTGTGGATCAGCCCACGCAAGCCTATCGCCCGTAGGCACGAGATCCAACGGTTGGAGCCGACTCGATGGGAGCGTCCGGGAGGAGATTACTGTCTTGGTCCTGTTGACGCGCGTCAGCGCTTGACAGCGAGAGTTGTCGTACGCATGGCGCTGGGCGCCGGACGCGGGCGGGTCGCACGCATGCTCACCCTGGAGGGCGGCGTGCTCGGACGGTGCGGCGCTCTCGGCAGCGTGGCGCTTCCGGCGAACGGCGCGTATCGATCCGTTGAACGGCCGCCTGAAACCCTACTACTCGACGATCGGCAGGATCAGGTGCGATGGGTACACCGTCGAGTGATGGACGATCTGGTTGGCGACTGTCCCCTCGCTCTCGTCGTAGTTGTTGCCGCCGGTGTTCAAGTTGCGGCCGTAGCGTGGGAAGTTGCTGCTCGACACTTCCAGCCGGACGCGGTGTCCAGGGCCGAAATAGTTGCTCGTCGCATGTAGGTCCAGCCGAGCTTCGTACACCTCGCCCTCCTGCATCCAGGCGACCGTGTCGAGCCCCTCTCGATAGCGCATGCGGAGGATACCTTCCTGAACGTTGAAGGCCCTCCCGTCGGGATACACATCGATGAGCTTGCCCGTGAAATCGGTGTCCTTGGCCGAAGAGCTGACGTACAACACGACCTCCAGAGGCCCGGATACCTCGATCCCTTCGGCCAGCGCTTCCGACGTGTAGACCAGAACGTCATTCCGCATCTCGTTCACGGACTGGTCGTAGCCACCCTGACCCGTTCGCATGCCCGTGCAGCACGCCTGACCCCCCAGTGACATGACCGGTGTTGCCGGATCATAGGCGAAGCGGTCGGACGGCTCGGTAGCCGGTTCACTCGTCGACAAGGATCCGTCGCCGAACCTGCTGTTCGCTCGGCCGCCGCTGTGCAGGTAGAGCTTCTCAAACGACGTCCCGGCGGGCGGCCAGGTGTCGGCGGAGCGCCACTCGTTCATCCCCATGAGGTAGTACTGCACGCGCGGCATGCCGACGACGCCGTTGTCGTCGCCTTTCAGCCAGTAGTCGTACCAGTCGAGATAGAGATCGACGTAGCCCTTCCTTGCATCGCCAAGATCGCGCTCCCCGACGATGGTGCGCTCGGTGGCGGCGCTGTGGCTGCAGTGTCTGGTCGGAGCGATGATGACGAATTGGTTGTCACGGGACCGTTCGCTGACGGCGTTGGCGCGCATCTGGTTGAACATCATCAGCGTGTCGGCCGGCCCGAAGTCGTACCAGCTGTCGATATACAGCGCCGGCGTGTCGAAGCGATCGCTGCTGCGGACGAAGTCCATCTCTTGGAAGTAGTCCGCGGCGGGTGAGTTGGACGCGTAGTCGACGTAGGCGTTGTCCGGAGCGCCAGATTTCGCAACCACATCAACGAGCGGCAGCGTCCAGAACAGCGTCAGGTTGTCTCGCTGCACGCGCTCCGGCCCAGTACGAAACAACCCCGCCTGTTCCGACCCGAACCACTCCTCACGATCGACCCAGGACGGTGGGCCGTAGAACATGTTCGAGCCGCTGCTCATGAACCAGCCAGCCGTCTGCGCGAGCTCCAGCGCGCCGCCGTCGTAGGCGCCGAACGGATCGCCGGGCGGATAGTAGCCGGCCGAAGACGACATCGGGATTGCCGCGGTGTGGCTCGGGTGCTGGGTCGCGGCCAGAGTTAGTTGGGTCTCACCGCGATAGGAGCAGCCGAACGTGCCGACCTTGCCGGAGGACCATGGCTGACTCGTCAGCCACTCCAACATGTCGTAGCCGTCGTTTCGCTCGCTGAGACGCGGAACGTAGCGGCCCTCGGACTGGTAACGACCGCGGATGTCCTGCATGGCGACCACGTAGCCCTGGCCGACGAAGGCTTCGACATCGACTCGATTCCGCGCCGGCACCTCCTTGCTGTAGGGCGTGTGTACGAGAATCGTGGGCAATGCCCCAGCGGCACCGTCCGGGAAGTACAGATCGGTCGATAGCCTGACGCCATCGCGCATCGGCACCTGAACGCCCTTCTCGGATCGCACCGAGTACATCGCCGTGCGGCTGTGCCCACCGTCCATCTGGGACCGCCCCGGCGCAGCTGGAGCGATGCTTGCGCTGGCGCAGATCACGGCAACGAAAGTGAGCAGGACCCGGTGTCGGATGATCATCGCGCTTCCTCCAGGTGATTTTGCCGCCGAGCAAGGTGAGCCCGCCTCATGAAGCGTATCGACAGTCCGGGCGACGATCCACGCCGCGCGGCAGCGATCAGCTGATGATATGGATCCCGTAGTTCGGGACCTGAATCCACTCGACACCGTTGGGTCCGACCACCTGCGGATTCGAAAAGTTGATGGAGATGGGATATCCGGGCCGGTCCGGCAGGTTGGTGTGGACGGCGTACTCGAACGCGAAGATGTGGTTGGGGCGGATAACCAGGTCATCGCGATCACGGCGGAATGGCGCGATCGACGGACCGACCGTCATGAGCTCGCCGTTGTTGTTGCCCTGGGCGTGAAGATCCAGGTAGAAGCCGGGGCTGTAGGTGTCGGCGAGATAGTCCTGGACCATTCGGTAGTCCTCATCTCCGTCGTCGGTGAAGGGCGTATAGATGTATCCCTCCGCCTCCAGCGCCGCGACTATTTCCTCGAGTGCCTCCCCCGAGGTCATGCCGACCCGCACGTGATCTCGCATGATGCCCTGCGCTCGCTTGCCGAAGTCCCAAGCCCGCTGAAGGCTCTCCGGCACCTCGGTCTCGCCTTCGCGAAGGATGTACGCCTGCAGCTTGGAGTCGACCGAAAACGAGGAAAACCCGAAGTCGAAGATGCGCTCGACACCGTAGTTAAGGCTGATGAAATCGCCTCCCTGAAGCACGTAGTTGCGACTGTGGGCCGGCGAGGAAGCCTGCGGCGCCGCCTTGCCCTGGGCGGTGGCCGAATAGAGGACCGAAGCTCGGCGGAGGTCGCCTACCTTCGTCTTGCCGGGAACGATGCTCTCGAGTTGTGCGATCGCTGCCTGACGGGCGGCTTCGAGCGTGATCGCCTGGATGGCGACCTCGAGGGAGAGGCGCCGCGAGCGAAAATCGGTGATGAGATGCTCCGCCGACACAATCCGCGAGGCGAGCTCGGCCCCGAGGATTTGCTCGAGCTTGCTGAATTGTGTGTGGGAAATGCTGTCCGCAACCGCTAGCCAATCAGAGAAGTTCACCGCGATCGTCTGCGGGTCGCGCGCCTCCACGAACTCCCTCAACTCGTCATAGACGGCGAAGTCCACGTTGCCATGGTCGTATCCGGTGAGCGCGCGCGAGATCTCCATCGATCCACGAACGTCGATGTTCTCAAGGGCGCCCCCTCCACCGAAGACCTCGCCGAAGACGGCTCGTTCGATCCGATCACCGAGGTCGGTGAAGACGATGAAACCGCCAATCCTGCCGAACTCGTAGGCAAGCGGATCGGGGTTGCCCTGGCGCGCGCCATGAATCCACATGTCGACGTTGTTGTCGCGCATGGCACTGGGAAGAATGAGATCGAGCCGGTCGTTGCGGATCAGGCGGAGCCATTCGCCCTGATCGGGCTTCGGCATCTGGTCCTGTGCACCGGCCGGTAGCCCAATGCCCAGGATCAACGCGACGAGGGCCAACACGAGGCGAGCGTTCATTCTCTTCTCCTTCGTCAACTTCGTTCGACATGCTTCTGCCACCGGTGTTACCAGCAGAGCCAATCCACGCGGACCGCGTAGCTCTGCTCGCATAGATTGGCCGCAACATGGCAGGTTCAACCCCGAGGAACAAGAGCCGATGGAGCACGATCGAGGGGCTTTTCCCAGGAGTACCGCCGAACCCGAAACCGCAGTTCCTTCCTGCCACCCGGGCGTCATCACCGCCGCGTGGTAATACAACGGAGAGTGCGGCGTTATCTACGGCGACGCCGCGCCGTTCCAGGGAGGAGCAGAACGGCTGATCGTGATACTTCTTCTCCCGGTCTCGGCAGCCGTGACGCAGGAGGCGCAGGGCCTACGGGATGCGAAAGATACCTTCCTCTGGGGTGCGTATGAGACGGCATGACAACCTGATGAGATCTCCAACGACCATATCGTTCGCCCTGACCGTGCTCATCGGACTTCAGGTGATCCTGGGCGGCGGCACACTTCGGGCACAGGCCACTGCGGATACGGGCCTGTTGACACGGCCGGGTCAGGTGGTGGTGATTCGTGGTGGGTGGCTATTCGATGGGGTCGCGGACACCCGCGTACGGAACGAAGGACTGCTTATCCGGGGAGGGAAGTTCCTCGATGTCGACGGCGACCTCGGTACCTACGCAGTCCAGGGCGCCCTCGTCGTCGATCTAGACGACGACGAGACGATCATGCCGGGCATGTTCGATCTTCATGCCCATCACCGGGTCGGGTTCGGCGTCGGCGACACAGAGGAAACCAAGTGGGTTCCCATGCTGCATCTGGCGAACGGCGTGACGTCTACGTTCCCCGCCGGTGAGCTGGATCCTGAAGGCATGATGGAGGCTCGCCGCCGGATCGAATCCGGGGAGCAGATCGGTGCCCGGATCTTCAACTCGGGACCCTACTTCGGCAACGCGCGCAATCAGTGTCCAGAGGTCCGAACGCACGAGGATAGCTGTGGGCACTGGCCCGCTGACATGACAGACCAGCAGATCCGTGATCGTGTCGACGAGTGGGCGCTCCGTGGAATCAAGAGTATCAAGGCGAAGCAGGCGAGCTCGCGCGAGCTAGGGATCATCATCGACCAGGCGCACAGACATGGGATCACCGTAACGGCACACCTCCACAACTACGAAGGTCGCGGGACCGACGTCAGTGTGCGGGACGCAATCCTGATGGGCATCGATCGCGTCGAGCACTCATTCTTCGACCAGCCGCTGATCCTGGCCGGGCAGATGGGGCCCGGGACATCGGAGTTCGAGGAGTGGCTACGCCTCTTCGTCGATCACAACGTCTACTTCGACGGCACGAACTGGCTGTACGGCCGGGCTGTCATCGAAGCTGAAGTCGACTCCGACGACGTGGCCGAGGTCGATATGGACCGATTCCTCACGCCCCATGTGCGGAGTTTGCGAGCCGCCAGGGGATCAAGGCGTGGCGCCGACTCCCGCCTCACCGAGCAGGAGCGGGAGTGGGACCGGATCAACGGCACCGATGGGTACACGACGGTTTTCCACAACAAGGCTCCGGCGTTGCTGAGGCTCTATGAGATGGGTGGGGGGCATCTCATCACCACCGGAACGGACAACTGGAGCGGTTTCGCCATCCACAACGAGTTGTTCGCCCTCGCGTATGTCGGCCTCCCGCTGCATGCCGTGCTCAAGGCCGCGACGATAAACGGGGCCAGCGCACTGGGCGTCAGCGATGGGCTCGGTACGATCGAGACGGGCAAGATCGCCGACCTCTATGTTCTGAGAGGCAATCCGCTGGATGACATCCTCGCCACCCGGAACGGTCACTTGGTGATGAAGGCGGGGCAGCTCTACGAGGTGGAGGCTCTCATCCGGGCATCGGAGGGGAAAATAGGCCCGACCGGACCGTGAAGATCTCAGGGCCGAAGGAGCGAGCCATCGATACCCATCGGTTCGCCGGTGGCCCGCACGAGCACTCGTAGAGGCACCGGGCGACCACTACTGTCCGTAGATCCCGCTGCCGCGATGGAACGACGCCCAGGCGAACCAGAACGAACTGTAGGCATCGGCGACTCGCGGCAGGCCGCCGCCTTCCACTTTGTCAACGAGCTGACCGTCGACGGGCACGCCCTGCAGATTCCACGTCGAGCCCGTTTGGCGGTCTTTCAGCAGAAAGGGAAACTTGCCGGATTCGACGACGTCGAAGGTGAACTTCTTCTTCTTCCACTTGCCTCGCTTGTTGAGGAAACGAACCTTGCGGTCGAAGGAGACGGCTAGGCGACGGTCGCGATCGACTACCACCAGCAACGGCCGGCTTTTGATCTTGTCGTTGAAAGCCAGGCGACTCTGCGAGGCGGTCGGATCGTCGAGACGATACGCCCGCGCCGTGTCGCCGTGCACGATGCCGTGTACCAGCGCCTTGGGCGCGAGGCGGCTATCGATGAAGCTGTGTGGATAGAGGAGCCGCGTACTGTTCACGGAATCGTAGTCGCCGTATGGATAGCGGGTGTAGTCGCGCCTGTAGCCTGTGTTGAAGCTGACTACCGTGGTATCGGGATGCATCCGCTTCCAGGCTGCCCAGGTCGTCTCGACGACCGGGTAAAGGGCCGGCTCGTGCGAGATGTACGGCCCACAGATACCTCGGCCCATCATCTGTGACCACAGGCTCAAGGAAGCCCGGTCGTACATGACGAGGTTGTTGTCAAACAGCAACCCCGACGTGCCGAAGATCACCCGCTGACCTTCGAGCATCGGGTCATATATCAGGCTGCTGCCGGTAAGTGGACAATAGGTGATCGCCATTGCGACACCGCCGAGTACGTCGTTGACGATCTCGTGCCACCACATGATGCGCAGCGGATACGCCCGCGCCTCACCGTTCTGCACGACGCCAATCACGATGTCGTCGGGCGAGAGGGTGGATGAATCGGCCGATACCGTCGCCGGGTCGGTCAGCGCGGGGATGGAATCGGGCGCCGCCGCGGCGAACAATTCGGATTGAGGGACAAGGCACTGGGCAGCTACTTCGGCGGGCAACAGCGTGACCGTCACCAGGGCGGCAATACGTAGTGAGGCGTCGAGGGTCAATGTTCAACCTCTCTGTTCGCGAGTCGGATGCCGGAACATCGTGAGTCGAATGCCGGAACAGCCCACGTTTTCTGTCTATATGGGGCGATTTGCCGTCGATGGGGCGTTGGTTACGACCCGTCTGTCAGCGCGGTGACACGGCGTTTCAAGGGCGAGCCACGGCGAAAGCAAGTCGCTCAGTCTGGCTAGGCGCAGTGTATCGCCCGCCTATTGGTCAGCCCGGAGATCGAGCGACGGGTCCGCCGACCCGGCGGAGTGCCGTTCGGACGGCGGAACTGCCTGCCTTCCTGCTACGCTGGGGCGCTGCGGCCGGCGTGCCTTGACACCGTTCCTGAGTGTTCACGTCAAGGGGATCCATTCTTGGAGGTCTGATCGATGAACACCAAGCGGACGATCATGGCCCTGCTTATCGCTGCGGGATGCGTTGCCGCCGAGGCTAGGCAGGAACGTCCCGCAGCAACCGAGACGCGGCTTCGCCAGGCCATTGATGAGGACAAGTCTGCGCACAACTGGCCTCGCTTCCTGGGGCCCGATTCCGTCCCTATCGCCGACAACCCGAGGCTACCGGAGCGCTGGTCGACGACCGAGAACGTCGAGTGGGTGGTCGGGGTACCCGGCGTCGGATGGTCTTCGCCAATCGTTTGGGAGGGCAAGGTCTTCCTGACTTCGGCGGTCAGCGATCGGGCGACGAAGCAACCCTCGTTGGGAACCGACTTCAGCAATGAGTACCTCGCCGAGCTGCGAGCCCGGGGTTTGTCGAGCGAGGAGGTCAACGCTCGGCTCTACGAGCGCGACCGCGAGATGCCGCACGAGGTCGTCATCGACGTGATGCTCTACTGCTTTGATCTCGAGAGCGGCGCGCGCCTCTGGGAGCGTCGGGTCTACCAGGGCAACCCGCCAGGCGGGCGCCACCGGAAGAACAGCTTCGCGTCCGAGACACCCGTGACGGACGGTGAGCGCGTCTACGTCTATTTGGGACACCTCGGGCTCTTCGCCTTCGACCTGGACGGGACCCCGGTGTGGGCGACGCCGTTGAAGCTGTTCAAGAAGATCAGGGATTACGGCACCGGCGGGTCTCCCGCGCTTCACGGAGACCGTGTGATCGTCCTGAACGACAACGAAGAGCAGGGGTTCATCGCCGCGTTCGACAAACGAACCGGCAAGGAGCTGTGGCGCACGCTGCGGGACTTGGGCGAAGGGCGAAAGACCGGTTGGTCGACGCCCTTCGTGTGGGAGCATGAGCTGCGCACCGAGATCGTCACGGTCGGACCCCGCGCCGCCATCAGCTATGGCCTGGAGGGCGAGGAGCTGTGGCGGATGCCGGGCATGGCGACCATGACCATCCAGAGTCCGTTCGTCTGGGGCGGCCGCCTCTTCGTGACCTCCGGATCCGGCGGACAGCAGGGTCGGTCCATCGCCTCGATCCGTCCGGGCGCGTCGGGGGACATCACGCCGGAATCCCCGGCGGACAGCAATGCACATGTCGCCTGGTACAACCCGCTCGCCGGGGGCACGTACCTGCCGACGCCGATCATCTACGATGGAGCGCTATACGAGCTCACCTCGAGAGGCATCTTCGCCCGCTACGATGTCGAGACCGGCGAGCGCCTCTATCGCGCTCGTGTCGCACCGGGTGCCTCGGCGTTCACGTCCACCCCGTGGGCCTACAACGGCAAGATCTTTGCGATGGGCGAGGAGGGCGACACCTTCGTGATCGAGGCCGGCCGCGAGTATCGACTTTCCCATGTCAACGACCTCGACGAGTGGACGCTCGCCTCGCCCGCCATCGTCGATGATCGCCTGCTCCTGCGAACTCAGACCCGCCTGTACTCGATCCGTAATCAAGACTAGAGAATCGCAGAGCGTGTCTGGCCCGCGAGCCCTCAGGCCCTTCCCTCGTGGACGACACGGCCCCCTACAACCGTGGTCTCCACCTGCAAGTCCTTCAAGGCATCGACCGGGACCTCGAAGGGATCGTCCGAGAGAACAATCAAATCCGCCAGCTTGCCGGGCTCGAGCGATCCCTTGCTGGCTTCCTCGAAGCCGGCGTAGGCAGAGTACGTCGTGTAGAGGCGGATCGCCTCCAACACGTCGAGGCCTTCCTCGGGGCAGATCGAACGACCACGTCGGGTCTTTCGCGCGACGACACACCAGATGCTCCACCACGGATTCAATGCCTCGGGCTCCGTTCCCATCGAGTCGGAGTTGCCCGGCGGCATGAAGCCCTCATCCAATAACGATCGATATGGGACGACCTTTTGGCCCGGCGCGGCGGAGTCGAGCCAGGCATCCCCGTACCATCCCAATGAGCTGTACGGAGTCGGAACCGGAATGATTCCCGACTTCTTCAAACGCGCCAGGCCCTCGGGCCAATAGTCGCCCGCGAAATGCTCGATGCGGTGGCGATGATCCGATTTCGGGAGATCACGGAGCGCGGCCTCGATGGCTCGGATCGCCATGTCCTGACCTTCACGCGATACCGCGTGCATCATCACGCGAATGCCGGCACGGTGGGCGCCGGCAACCAGGGCATCGAGCTGATCCTGCTCAATTCGGGGCCATTTTTGTGCGACGCCGTTGACGTCGTGCCCTTCGCCATCGACGAAGATCTTGGCGCTTCCGAATTTGATCCAGTCGTTGCCAAAACCGGTCTGTAAGCCGAGGTTCAACAGGGATTCCATCTCCAGCGTGTGCTGCAGGCCCCAAACGCAGGGGCAGAGCTGGACACGCAGGGGCAGGTCTCCATCTCTGTAGAGCTCCTGATAAACGCGCGCGCTATCGGGCCAACTCACGAACTCGTGGATACCCGTCACGCCGAACCGACTGGCTTCCTCGCAGGTTTGGCGAATGGCGCGGTGCAACTCGTCGTACGTCCAGGGGCTACTCCGTGGAAAGATCCAATCGATGCACTCGTGCACCACGCCGGTCGGCTCACCGGTTGCAGCATCTCGCTGCACTCTCGCCCGCGGAGCAACTTCGTCCAGCTCTTCTTGCGTCGGGCGATCTCGGGTGATGCCAACGACCTCGAGCGCCTTGCTATTGAGCAGCTGTGAATGTGCGCTGTAGCGGATCATGACGGGGTGGCACGGGGCAATCGCGTCGAGTTGATGCTTACTGGGTGAGTTTCCGTCGAGCTCGAGCGTGAACCGCCCCTGGCCGATGATCCATTCCCCGGCGGGAGCCTCCAGCGCAGCCTGCGTGACGAAATCCAGGATGGCTTCCTTGGACCCCGTGGTACCGAGGACTTCGACGTAGCCGGCGGGTGGGATGTGGCAGCTGGTGGCGAGCTTCGTATGGACGGCCGTGCAGTCCACGTGAACGTGGGTATCGATGAACCCGGGAAGAACGACGCGCCCCGCTAGATCGATCGTTCGAGTGTTCTTGCCGCACAGGGATTCGATATCGGTATTCGTGCCGACCGCGATGAATCGATCCCCGCCGACCGCCAGCGCTTGGGCGGAAGAGCCCGCAGCATCCATCGTGACGACCTTGCCGTTCAACAGGATGAGGTCCGCGTGCATCCTCTAGGTCACCTTATCGAGCCGCGGAACGCCGCTGCGTGGCGACGACATGTAGTAGAAGAACTTACCCGGTGAGCTTCCGGTGTTCTTCACCTTGTATTTCCAGCCGGTCGGGTAGTAGGCGCAGTCGCCCTCTTTGAGCTCGTAGAATTCGTTCAGATTGGCGGCGTCTGTTCCCCACCAAACCGTAAACTCGCCATACAGGATGTAGTAGAACTCGTCGCAGGCGCCATAGTGGTGCGGCGCCGTTCCATCGTCTTCTTCTTCGATCGCGAATACGCACGTTTCGTCGCCCGGCTCCATGTAACAGACACCGAGGCGGCCCACGTTCTCCACGTCGAAGAGTTCCTTGATGGGAACGGAGATGTAGTGGCTGGCGTCGTGGCCAGGCCCCACCATCTTCACGTCGCCTTCCCTCACGACCTGCGGCTTGACTTTACTTTCGCTCATGGCGTTGGCTCCTCCGTGGGCCGGATGATTGCGGGTTTTCTGACCTGACGAATACCTCGTTCTCGTCAAGGGCGAGCGGCACGACCAAACGGGCTGAGAATCCCGAGCCGATCACGCAACGGCACGACGTTGCCCTCTATATCGCGCAGCGGCCATGGCGGATCGATACGCTGCGTCAGCGGGGTTGCAATCAGCAAACCCAGGGCACTCGCCAAGAAACCGAACAGATCCGCCGGCAGAGTCGGGAACAGCCAGCCGCCGCCGAGCCAGGTCGTGACTCCGGCGATCATGCCGGTAAGGGAGCCACAACGATTCGCCTTCGGCCACCAGATCCCGGCAATCAACGGCGCCGTCATACACACCATGGTGATCGAGACGGCACCGAGCATCAGCGAGTAGATCGCCCGCACATAGAGCGCAATCACCAGCGCCGTGAAACCGAGCACAGGAACCGCAAGACGTGCCGTCATCAAACGTGTCCGATTGCTGACCCCGGGAAAGAAGAAGGGCATGATGTCCGAAGCGACGATGCTCGCCTGTGCCAGCAATGCGCTGTCAGCGCTGCTCATGATCGCGGCCAGCAGCGCCCCGACGAAGATCGCCATCGCCACCGGATGTAGGTGACGCATCGCCAACTCAGGGACGACGAGCTCCGGGTCCACCAACCCTGGCAAGGCGATCGCGCCGGCCATGCCCAGAAAGACCGGGATCATGCCGATGGTCAGATATCCGATCGCCGCCAGATAGGCGGAATTCTGGGCAACAGACTCATCACGACTCGACAATGTTCGTTGCAGAATGCTCTGACTCGGCAAGCTCCCAAGACCAACGAGCACCCAAGCCCGCACGTAGTGAAGCCAAATACCGGGGTCGTGCTGTTGCGGAACCATACGGAAGCTGCCCTCGGGCAACGCCGCCATCACGGCGCCAATGCCGCCGAGATCGCTGATGACGATTGGCAGCAGCAGCACCAAGCCTGCTGTCAAGATCAACACCTGCGCGAAATCGGTCAGCGCCACCGCCCACATCCCGCCCGCCGCCGTATAGATCAAGACGATCACGGTGGCGATCAGAACTCCCATGGTGGTCGAGATCCCCACGAGCGCATGCAGGATGTAGCCGAAGGCAACCAGCTGCGCTCCGGCCCAACCAACGTTGGTGATACAAATCGCCACCGCCGCCAGCATGCCTGCGGTATCCCCGTATCGGCTCTTGAAGAAACCGACGATCGTCAACACCCGCAGCCGGCGCAGCATACGGGCAAAGAACAGACCGACCAGAACGAGCACCAGTGCGGCAGCAAAAGGAACTGCGATGACGCCCAGGAAGCCGTCTTGATACGCGGCGCCGGCGGCCCCCATCGCGGTGCCAGCCGACATCCAGGTCGCCACCAGCGTCGACGTGCAGAGCCACAGGGGAAGACTACGTCCGGCGACGACGAACTCGTCGGCGCTCCCGACACGGCGCGCCGCGATAATGCCGATCGCCAGCATGCCGACAAGATACAAACCGACACCGGCGAGAACGATCTGTTGATCGCTCAAGGTTCCGGATCCCAAGCCATACAATCAGCCGCCACTGTCGATCGTCGTCTCGCCGATTCCGCCAAAGTGCTTCTCGTACCATGCGATGGACCGATCAATGAAGTCCACCACGTGCTGAGATTCTCGCAGCCCATGACCCTCACGCGGATAGCGCACCATGATCGTTTCGACCCCCGCGTCGTTGAGCGCGATGTAGTACTGCTCGGCCTCGGCGATCGGACAGTCGCTGTCGTTCTCTCCGTGCACCAGCATCGTGGGTGTCCGTACGCTGGCCACATACCGCAACGGTGAACGCTCCCACAGCACGTCCATCAACAGGCGCGGTGGAGTCTGCTCATCGGGGCGCCACTGTTCGTGGGGCAATACCGACTCCCTGGTGGCCACCAGGCCGAACTTGGTGGGAATCCAGTTGCGCAAGTTCGTCATGTAGTACTCCGAAATCAGGTTGGAGATGCTGGCGGTGGGAATGGCGGCCTTGCCGCGTGATCAACCAGTTGGTGAGCTGTCCCCCGTAGCTGGTGCCCTCCAGCCCCAGCCGCTCCCCGTCGATCCAGTGGTACGTCGCCAGCGCCGCGTCGACAGCCGCCAACACGTCCTCGGCCTCACCGCCGTTCATGTCGTTCCAGAGGGCGTCGATCAGTTCCTGCCCGTACCCGATCGAGCCCCGATAGTTCACCATCAGTGCCGCCCAGCCGCGGCCCGCGTAGATCTGCGCCTTCCTGTCGAAGTTCGGCCCGTCTTGAGAATGCGGACCGCCTTTGAGCATCACGATCATCGGGTGCTTGGAGTCGCCGGTCAGCCCCAGGGGCTTGGTCAGAAAGGCCTCCACCTCTCTGCCGTCGAAGCTCTCGAACACCAGCGATTCGACCGCCGCCACCGTCTTGGCGCCCAGCAGCTCACGGTTAACCGCGGTCACGATCCGCGGCGCAGCTCCGGGCTCCTGCAGGTACAGCTCGGCAGGGGCCTCCGGTGTGGACATCGCGTAGGCTAGCAAACCGCCCTTGCCGACAGAAAACGACCGGATGCTGCCACGCTCGCCGATCGCCGGCGCAACCAACTCCGGCTCCCCGCCGGTGACCGACAGCCGATACAGCCGCCTATCCCCCCGCTCGGCCACGGTGAAATACACGGCCGACCCTTCCGGGGACCACACCAGGGGATTCTGGCTGTTGTCGATCACGCCACCCAGGTCGCGACGGTTCCCGCCCGCAGCATCCATGAGCCAGACCTGCCAATTCTCCGCCGGCGTCCCCATGGAGGTCAGCGATCGTGTCGTGCCGAGGTAGGCGACCGTCTCGCCGTCGGGAGACCAGACCGGACAATACTCGGCGCTCTTCGTCTCGGTCAGGTTCCGAACCGAGCCATCGGTGACGTTCACCGCAAAGATATCGCCGCTGACCACGTGTTCGGGATCAGGTCCGCGATTGGAGATGAAGGTCACCTCGTCGCCACGCGGCGCCCAGTCGAGCGAGTGATCGTAGTAGTGGCCACTGGTCAGCTGCCGCACGTTCTTCGTCGCCACATCCGCGACGAAGATGTCCAGGCGTCGATTGTCGTCGAACCGGGCCAATCGTTCGGAGCTGGTGGGTTTGTACAAGTACCGAGTGATGACCATCGGATCGCCGCTCGCCGCCTCCGTTTCCGGACCCGGCGTCGCGGATACGAAGGCGATCTGACTGCCGTCCGGGGACCACGCCAGCGGCTCGCCAACCAAGTTGTACCCGGGAAAATGGTGGTTGGTTCCGACGACAGGAGCCAATAGCGTTCTGCCGGTTCCGTCCCGATCGGCGACGGCGACCCCCGAGCCTCCCGCCGTCCGGCTGACGTACGCGATTCGCTGACTGTCCGGCGACCAGCGAGGATTCGACACGCCCTCCTGGTCGGATCCGAGCCGCATCAATCGGTCGGTCCCGATCTCCATGATCCACACCCGGGAGTACGGTGCACCCGGCCGGTCGGAGTACCGGACACCGTAGATCAGTCGGCTGCCGTCTGGTGAGACGTCGACTGCGCTGACGGCACTGAGCGCGTAGACATCTTCGGTGTGAAATGCCGATCCAGGTGATGGCTGGCCGGTGGGGCTCCGAACCTCGACGGGCCGTGATCTTTCACTCTGGAGTTGGCCCCGAGCAAATGCGGCGTTCGACAGGACTACTAGGCTCGACGCGACGATCACGAGTCCGACAAGACGGTAGCGCACGGCACGGCTCCCGATTCTTGGATCAGCGGCATTCCGACTGGAGTGCCTCCAGTCTAGGGCATCGCTGCCTCAATCTGGCCGGCGGCATCCTCTTCGGTCAGACGAGCGCCCGACCCTTGGTCTCGGGGATCCACACCCACATGACGGCGGCGGCCAGGAACGCGCCCGCGGTGATGGAAAAGGCGGCGCCGAGCCCGTACGTAACCGCCAGGGTACCCACAGCGTACGGCGCGATAGCGCTCACCCCGCGCCCCAGATTGTAGGTAAAGCCCTGAGCGGTCGCGCGAATGCGCGTAGGAAATAGCTCGGCAGTAACGGCGCCAAATCCCGCAAAGTACCCGGTCCCGAAGAAGGCAATGAAGGGACCGAGCGCCAGCAGCAAGACCGGATTCCGAGTGGCCCCGTAGACCGGAACGAGCGCCGCTGCGGCAAGCAGGTACACGACATAGGTCTTCTTTCGTCCGAACGCATCGGCAATGAAGCCGAAGCTCCGAACACCCAGAAACATGCCCACTTGCATGAGAACGATCCAGGACGCCGTGCGCAGTATGGGAAGACCCGCGCCGCCCTCCGCGATCGGTCGGCCGAGATAGGACGGGATCCACGTGAACAAGCCCCACCACGCGAACATCGCAGCCGCGTTCATCATGGTCAGGATCCACGTCGTCTTTCCTAGACCCCCCTGAAAGAGCTGCCGGAAGGTCGACGATCGCTTCCGGGGGCTAGTCCGCTGCGAACGCCACAGCTCTGATTCGGCGACCGACGTGCGAATCCATAACGTGAGGAGAGCGGGAAGAAGGCCGGCGAAGAACACCGCTCGCCACCCCCAGATCGGCAACACGATGGCCGCGACCGCCGCGGCAGCCGCATAGCCGACGGACCAGCCGGTCTGCATAACGCTGAGAGCCTTGCCTCGATGTTGCGTGGGCCAGGTCTCGGCCACCAGGGCCGCACCGGTCGCCCATTCCCCGCCCATGCCGATACCGAGCATTATCCTGAATATTGCGAGCTGCAGCGGGCCCTGTGATAAGCCGCAGGCGGCCGTAAAGACCGAGTACATCGCTATGGATGCCATCAACGCCCGCTTACGCCCGATCCGATCGGCCAGCCATCCGAACAGCACGCCGCCGACGGCGGACGATGCCAGCGGCAAGGCTATGAGCAGGCCGCTCGTACGGTCGTCAATCTGAAACTCGGCGCGGATGTCATTGAGCACCAATGAGTAGAGCATGATGTCCATCGCGTCGAGCATCCACCCGGACCAGGCGGCGATGGGCTTGGCCGGACGCATCACGCCACCAGCCAAGCGGTCCGCGCCTCTTGACTTCAGCAGCAGCGTCTGCGGGATCCCGGGAGGACTCGACCATAGGGATTCGGCCTTTCGGCGTTACGGGTGCCCGACGACCAGAATCTTCAGATCGTTCACATTGGTGCCGGTAGATCCCGTCACCACCGCGGCGGACAGCCGCCGCAAGGCGGAGCCGGCGTCGTGGGCACGAAGATACCTAGAGAGATCGAGCCCCATCTGGCGCGCCTCATCGGCCACCGATCCATCGACCAGCCCACCAGCCAGATCCGTCGGACCATCCGTTCCGTCGCTGTCGATGCCCATGACGGCCACATCGCTCAAGCCACCGATCCCGATGGCAGCGCTCAGCGCGAATTCCTGGTTAGGCCCGCCTTCACCTGCCGGGCCGTCGATCCGGACAGTGGTCTCGCCGCCGCCGATGACAACGCATGGTGGATGCACTGGCCGACCGTTGTGGCAGACTTGCTTGGCGATTGCGGCGAACGTATGTCCGAGCTCAGCACTCTCGCCCTCGAACATGGTCGATAGGACGATCGTTTCGTAGCCCAGGGTCTCGGCACGCTTGGCCGCACCGACGCAGGCGCGGTCGCCGGGCACCACCACGAGGCTCTGCATCGGTCGATCCACGAAATCCTCTGGCTTGGGTGTTTCCTGATCCACGCAGGCGTTGCGAAGGTAGGCCGCCACGGTGGCCGGTACCCGTGACCACAGATCGTATTTGTCGAGCGTTGCCCTGGCATCGTCCAACGTCGAGGTGTCCGGCACGGTGGGATCGGTGATGCAGTCGAGCGCGTCTCCAATGACGTCGGAGACCGTGAGATTGATCAGCGGTGCTTGCGCCGGCATGCGCAGCGCCAGGCGACCTCCCTTGACGCGGCTGATGTGCTTTCGAACCGCGTTTATCTCGGTGATCTCGGCACCGCAGGCCAGCAGAGCTTGGTTCGTTTCCTGCTTGTCTTGCAGGGAAATCCTGCCCGCCGGATCGACGAACAGCGACGAGCTCCCCCCGGTGAAGCAGGCGATGACGAGGTCCCGGGGCTTGACGCGGTCGAGCAGAGCCTTCGTCTGTAGCGCCCCTACCCGCGATGCCTCGTCGGGAACCGGGTGGGCGGCGAAATGCTGCGGAATACGTTGCAGCTGTACGTCAGTGCCGTGCTTGCCGACTACCAGACCGCCGCTGATTCTCCTCCCCAACAGATCTTCCAGGGCGCGAGCAATCGGCAAGCTGGCCTTTCCTGCTCCGACAACGAAGGTTTTCCGGTCAGAGGCAATCTCGTAGCTCCGGTCGGCCACGGCCAGGGTGTGGCCGTCGAATGAGACCTGGGCCTTGGTGGCCTCATACGGGTCCGCGGCTACCAGGCCATGGCTGGCGATATCCAGCGCGACTCGCCGCAAATCGGCGAACCCGTGGCCTGTCAGCTCCTCGGCGTTGCGAAATCCCGACCACACGAACAGCCTTCCCTTGGGCGATCGAGCCGCCGCCTATACGGGACGCCGGAAATCGTGTCCGGCGTAGCGGGCGACCGCGCCCAGCTCCTCCTCGATCTGTAGCAACCGATTGTGTTTGGCGGTGCGCTCGCCGCGGACCGGCATGCCGGTCTTGATCTGGCCGCTGTCGAGACCCACCACCAGGTCGGAGATGATCGGGTCCTCGGTCTCGCCGGATCGCTCGGATACCTGGACGCCATAGCCACTGCGGTAGGCGAACTCCGCCGCGTCCCAAGCCTCGCTCAGGGAACCGATCTGGTTCACCTTGAACAGCATGGCGTTCGCGGCGCCCACGGCAACGCCCTGTTTCAGGCGCGCGACATTGGTGACGAACAGATCGTCACCCACGATCTGGGTCTCCGGCAGCTCCTTCGTCAACTTGGCGAAGCCCTCCATGTCGTCCTCGTCGAGCGGGTCCTCTATCGAGCCCAACGGGAACTTCGCGGCCACCTGCGTGTAGAGCTCGATCAAGGCGTCGCGATCGTACTTCTGGTCGCTCAACTCGTAGAGCCCAGCCGCCTTGTCGAACCAGTGACTGGCGGCGCAATCGAGACCGTAGACGATCTCCTCGCCGAAGCCCACCTTGTAACCGGCGTTCTCGCAAGCACGCTGCATGAACTCGAGGGGCTCCCAAATACCGTGCATCGGGGTCGCGAAACCCCCTTCGTCGCCAGTATTGGTTGCCAAGATCCCGTACTTCTCGATGACCAAATCGCGCAGAGCCTCGTTGATCTCGCTGGTGATCTGCAAAGCATGCCGGTAGGTCTCTGCCCCTACCGGCATGATGATGAACTCTTGAATCTCCAGCTCGTTGGCGGTCAGCTTTCCGCCGTTGAGGCAGTTCATCAGCGGCACGGGCAAGAAGCGCGCTGTGGGACGCAGGTAGCGGTAGAGGGGTACACCGCAGACGTTCGCCGCCGCTCGCGCCACTGCCAGCGACACGCCAAGGATCGCATTCGCCCCCAACCGGCTCTTGTCGGGCGTTCCGTCGAGACCGCACATCGCGAGATCGATCTTCCGTTGATCGGTGACGTCCATGCCGCGCACGAGCTCTGCGATCTCGCCGCTCACGTTGTCCACCGCTTTCAGCACGCCCTGTCCGGAATACCGGTCTGGCTCGTCGTCCAGCAGTACGTGCGCCTCGTGAGTGCCGGTCGAGCGCCCCTGCGGCACGTCGGCGCGCCCCGCGAGCTTTCCGTCTACCCAGATGTCGGCTTGGACGGTGGGCCAACCGCGGCAGTCGATGATCTCCCGGGCCTTTGCGTCAGTAATCCTGAACCTGCTCACACTTCCTCCGATGGCTTTGAAACACCGTGAATGTAACTTGATCCGCCACCGGCTGCATTGTGTGCCGCCCTCATCAGGGCCTCGACGCTCATCGCCATAGAGCTCCCCACCGTGCCCACATTCCCGACCTCACGCACGAGCCCCACGCTTTCCGTGGCATGCTGGCACAGTGAATTCCACATGATTTTCGATCAGGCCAAGCCTCCAGGGGCGGGTAGCCAAGACTCGAATGAGCGACTCACTCCAACCCACAGCGACAAGGGAAGCCACGACGCTTGAAACCGAGTTCAAGCGGGGACTCGGTCTGTTCGATTCCACGATGATCGTCGTTGGCTCGATGATCGGCTCGGGCATCTTCCTCGTATCTCCCGACATGGCCCGGCTACTGGGAAGTCCTGGCTGGCTCTTGGTCGCGTGGGCCATTGCCGGCGTTCTGACGGTCGCCGCAGCCCTGTCCTACGGAGAGCTCGCCGCCATGATGCCGCGTGCGGGCGGTCAGTATGTCTACATCCGCGAGGCGTTCACGCCGCTGCTGGGCTTCCTGTACGGGTGGACGCTGTTTCTGGTCATCCAGACCGGCCTGATCGCTGCGGTCGGGGTGGCGTTCGCTCGCTACTCCCAATGGCTCTGGCCCTGGATCTCCGAGGAGCACTACATCATTCCACCGCTCCACCTGTCCGCGCGATACGCGGTCTCCTTGTCGACGGCGCAGCTGGTTGGCATAGGCATGATCGCCTTCATCACGTGGACCAACACGCGTGGCCTCAAGTACGGCAAGCTCGTCCAGAACACATTCACCACCACCAAGACGGTCGCGCTGCTAGCGCTCATCGTCGTGGGTATGACGCTCGGGTGGAAGGCTGGCGGCGGCGGGGTGAACTTCACAGACCTCTGGACGCCGCGTGGAGAGGTCTCCATCGTCCCCGGTTTGACGGCAGCCACGACCTATGGCCTGTTCATCGCCGTCTGCGTATCGCAGGTCGGATCGCTGTTCGCCGCAGATGCCTGGAACAACATCACCTTCACCGCTGGCGAGGTGAGGAACCCGCGCCGCAACCTCCCCTTGTCGTTGGCCCTTGGCACCACCATCGTGATCGCCCTGTACATCCTGACGAACATTGCCTACCTGGCGACGCTCCCCATCGAGCAGATCCAGACCGCATCCTCGGACCGCGTGGCCACGGCGACCATCGAAGCCATTTTCCCGGGTCTGGGCGTCGTCTTGATGTCGATCGGCATCATGATCTCGACCTTCGGATGCAACAACGGGCACATACTGGCGGGGGCGCGTGCCTACTACGCCATGGCTCGTGATGGCCTGTTCTTCGCCGTGGCGGGACGCCTCAACAAGGAGAAGGTGCCCGCCGCCGCCCTCACGCTCCAGGGACTCTGGGCATCCATGCTCATCCTGCCGAGGACTTTCGATCCGAACACCGGCGCGTACGGCAACCTCTACAGCAACCTGCTCGACTACATCGTCTCGGCCTCCCTGCTCTTCTACATCTTGACCATCGCCGGTCTGTTTCGCCTCCGCCGCACCCGTCCCGACGCGGAGCGGCCGTACCGCGCCTTCGGCTATCCGATCGTCCCGATCCTCTACATGGCGGGCGCGGCCACCCTGGTGATTGTTCTCTTCACCTACCGGACCTCGACGACGTGGCCGGGCCTGATCATCGTGCTCCTCGGCGTGCCGGTCTACTTCGTGTGGCAGCGCAGCAGCAGCTAGCCCACGTACCGGGAGAATCTAGGTAACCCAGTCGAGGAAACGGTAGTAACGCGCCGCGAGCGGGATGAACCAGGGCGCGTCTCGATAGAAGAACCTGGTCTCGTGGGGTATCTCCGCGAACGGACTCGTTGATATCTGTGCCGCCAGCAACTTGCCCGCTTCCGTACCGAGATAGGTCGCGATCGTCAGGCCGTGCCCGCCATAGCCGAAGGCATAATGGACACCATCGACGCGGCCGATATGCGGCATGAGATCGAAGGTGATGCCGAGCTTACCCGTCCAGCTGTGGGTCAGCGGAACGCCCTCGAGCTGCGGAAACGTGTGCAGCAATTGCGCCTTCAGAGCATCCGCACTTCGCTGCAAGTCGAGATCCGTGCTGAGGTCGTTACGGCCACCCCAGAGCATGCGGCCGTCCGGTGTCAGCCGGAAGTAGTTCAGGAAGTTCTTCGAGTCGTAGAACACGCGGCCCTTGGGGCTCAGCTCCTCTTGCAGTTCCCGTGGCAACGGCTCGGTGACGATGATGTAGCTGCCGACCGGAAAGACCCTCGGCTTGAGAGCCGGCACCAGCCGATCCGTATAGCCATTGGTGGCGATGAGGACCTCCTGTGCTTCGAGCACGCCGAGGCTCGTTTGGAGCTCGAAGCCTTTGCCCCGACGTGTAATACGCTGCACATCCGCCTCTTCATGAAGATGGGCGCCATGATGTGCGACCGCTTTCGCCAGCCCGTAGACATACTTGGCGGGTTGGAGCGCCCCACTGTACGCATCGGTCAAACCGCCGTGGAAGACGCGGCTCCCGATCTCGGTGTGGAGGTCGGAGGGAGACACCGCCGCGACCTCGTGCCCGAGCGTGTTCCGGTACCACGCAACGCTCTTCTGCATGGCGGCGAAGTGTGCTCGTTTGTAGGCGACGTACAGATGGCCGGGACGCTGCCAGTCACAGTCGATGCCTTCGGTCGTGACAACCTCTTCCACGAGGTCGATGGCATCCAGCGATGCCTGCCAGAACACCCGGCCTAGAGTCTCGCCGTATTTCGCGAGGATGGACTTGATGGGGCGCTTGATGCCAGGAGTCGCCAAGCCGCCGTTGCGAGAGCTCGCTCCCCACCCGATGGTCTCCCGCTCGAGGACGGAGACGGTGGCCCCACTCTTGGCGAGCACGCGCGCGGCGTTGAGACCTGTAAAGCCGCCACCGACAATCGCAACATCAACCCGTTCCGGCAGGTTGGCCGAGACCGGCAAGTCGTCGGGCCGCGGAAACTCGCTGCGCCAGAAGGGCTCCGTGTTCAACACGCTAACGATCCTAAGGGGCGACGTGCTGGACTACCAGCTCTGAGATTCACCTATCGCTCTACCGTCTGATATCGCCGCTGTAGGTACTTCGCACCTCCCATTACAATGTCGCGGCCTTCCCTCTCGACAGAAGCCTAGAATGGACACACGACCAGCGGACGAAAGTGTCGCGCAGCGCCTCGACAGGCTCTACGAGTACGATCGGGAGCCGGTTGCCGACAACCAGCTGCACGGGGGCGCTCGTTTCGCTGGTATCTATGCGGGCGAGCACGTCGCGGCCACAGAATTCGTCATCGGCGCCCTGTTTGTGAGCTGGGGGGCACGCGCAGGGGATGTTCTCATCGGCCTGCTACTGGGCAATCTGATGGCGGTGCTGTCGTGGACGCTGGTGTGCGCGCCGATTGCGGCGGAAACACGCCTGACGCTGTATTGGTATCTGCGGCGCATCGCCGGGCCGGGTGTCACCACTATCTACAACGTGCTCAACGCGGTCCTGTACTGCATTCTTGCCGGTTCGATGATCACTGTATCGGCCTCCGCGATTCGCATCCCCTTCGGCATTCCACCTCAAACGCTTTGGTATCCCGATGACGTGCGCTTCGTGTTTGTGGTTCTGGGCGTGGGAGCCGTGGTCGTCGCCCTTGCCATTTGGGGTTTCACACGCTTGGCACAGTTCGCGACGCTCTGCGCGCCGTGGATGATCGCGATGTTCATCGCCGGTGCCCTCGCTACTTGGCCGAGTCTGGTCGCATCGGTTGCTTCCGAGGGGGGTGGATCCACTGGATTTCTCGAGGTTGCGCGCGCCCGCATCTGGACTGGCGTGCCGGCAAATGGGGGCGAGCCGATAACCTTCTGGCAGCTCGCAGCCTTCGCTTGGATTGCCAACATAGCCATGCATCTGGGCCTCTCCGATATGGCGATTCTTCGCTATGCCCGGCGCCCGAGCTATGGACTGAACTCAGCCTTCGGAATGTTCTTGGGCCACTACTTGGCCTGGATCGCTGCTGGTGTCATGGGCGCGGCCGCGGCCT
>PVBE011651568.1_pt1 | contig 166174 bp, 152 predicted proteins | sample 1631181 | NCBI WGS metagenome assembly PVBE01 (sample SAMN08397723, study PRJNA350692) | Marine metagenome, whole genome shotgun sequencing project. | isolation source: water | place: Pacific Ocean | collected 2012-04 | reverse complement strand
TGATTCCCACCCTCGGCTGCTTCCTCGGTTGTGCTCTTCTCCTCCTCCTGCTGCGGGGCAGCCGGTGAGACCGACCTTTTCCCGTTATACTACTCAACGGGTTACACATCCTGTCTAGTGCCCTGTCTCAGAATTAGCCTTGTGGAATTCGGGCGTCGAGGCGCCTGGCTCGCAAGGCGCGCGATCGAGGTGGGTCAGTGGGACCCACGGAGTGAGCGGAACGCGGCGAGCCAGGATGGCTCGGCGGACGAATACAAGGATCATTCTGAGACAGGGCACTAGACTCCCATGAACCGACGCCACTGCTGCCTCTCAACCTGGATCTGCCTGAGCGCCGTGCTGTCTCTCGGAGGCGGTGCCGGAGCCCATGTGGGGGATCGAGTGATCCCCATATACGAAGTCCCCTCCAGCGACATACCCGCCATCGACGACTTTTCGCTTTTCGAGTGGGAGAACATCGTACCCGAGCCCTCCCTCGAAAGCCTTGACTTCTCCTCGCTGCAGGTAGGCAGCCCGAGCTCGGCCGATCTTGCCGTACGTGTGTACCTGGCGTGGAACATGGCCACCCAGCGATTGTATCTGGCGCTGGAACGCACGGACGATATCTACATCAACGAGTATTTCGGCGGCGACGCACCGAATTTCATCGGCGCCGATCACGTCGAGTTCTTTGTCGACGGGGATCATTCGGGCGGCCAGTATGCCTGCGGTCCCCCTGATGGCACCGAAGACCAGATCAGACTGTTCGTCGGAGCCCAGGCGCAGCGCTATGCCGTCATCGCCGACGCCCCCGACGCCATCCTGTTTGGCCTCGAAGGCTTCGCCAATGGCTGGGCCAGCCTGCCGCCGTGGGCTGACATCCGCACACGGCAGGTCGGTGTCGAACCCACCGAAACCCGCTTCGAGCTGTACACGACGCTGTGGGACAATCTGAACTGGAACGGTCCAGACGTCTCCGTCAGGACCCTGCTCAAGCCGAATCATATCATTGGCCTGCAGATGGGGATCATCGATCACGATGCCCCCGGGTCCGGTGGCATTCGTTATTCCATCAGTTCGCTGCTCGAACGCCCGCCGCTGGTCTGTTTCGCCGAAAACTTCGTCGACGCCCGACTGATGCCCTGCACCCGCGGTGACTGTACTCAGGCTGAGTCCTCGGCTGTGCGCCCCGACTCCTGGGGACGAATCAAGGCCAGCCTGTAGCCGCGGCGGCGGCTTGGTCGAGCCAGGGGTTTGCCCTGCCTCGGCTCACCATCTTAACGTAGGTGTCCTACCTGCCCGTAGCCTGCCGGAGTCACCACATGGCCACTCGTACATCCTGCCATCTCGTCTTCGCGGCAGTCCTATTGATGAGCGCTGTGCAGCCCCACGCAGAAACGTGGCGCGTCGGCGACGCCGAGCACCCCTGGGCCCTGCACCCGGTGAGCTTCGTACTCGTCACGGGAGAGACCTTCCAGCCTCAGTTCGACTGGGGTGGCTCCTTCGCCGCCGAGGTGATCGTCGACGACGACGGTGACGGGCTCATCGACGAAGATCCCGTGGATCGGGTCGACAACGACGGTGATTTTCTCTGGAACGAAGATCCTGTCGACGGTGTCGACAACGACCTTGACGGGCTTGTGGATGAAGACGGGCCAGACCCCCAGCGGGACAACGATGGCGACGGGCTGATCAACGAGGACGGTCTGCACACCGGCGGTCCCATCTACAGTCCCCCGGTCCGTGCGGCCTACGCGGCAACACCGTTCTTCCGCTACACCTCCGCCGAAGAGGCCGCCGCGGACGCCGAAGGGTGGGGTTCGGGCTACGGCTGGGGTGACGACGATGTCGATGCCCGGTTCAACGAGGATCCCGTCAACGGCTTGGACGATGATGGGGACGGTCTGGTCGACGAGGACGACGCCGCGCCTGCGGCACGGCTGCCCTCGACCTGGATTCGCCCCGTCTTCACCTATGACATGGGCGACCTGACGATCGAACAGCGTCAGGATCTGCGCTTTGTCGATACGGGTGACGGCACGTGGCAGGCAGAGGCGCCAACCGGCGACGTGGTGACGGCAACGTTGGTGCGCAGCCCTTTCCGCCCGAGTGACTGGATCCGGGCCATCCGCCTCGACAGCACGCGCAATGTCGCCCGTCTGGCGGACGACCGCTTCCTTGCCGGTCTCCTCAGTGAGCAGGATCCGTTGCAGCTCGGCGACCAGATCGGTACACCCCGCTTCGGCGACTCCGGCAACGGTCAGGTCGTCGACGGCAGCTTCAACACGGCCAAGAGTGTCGTCGGCGGCTGGGGCTTCGGCACCTTCCTCAACGGGCTGTTCTGGCTGGATCGAATTCGCTACTACCCGCGCCCCAACTTCATCGACCGTACACCAGCCAGCTTTTCTCTCAGTTTCGGCGGCGACGATCCCACCGACTTCCGCACGACCACGCGGGGCACCCAGTTGGTGGCATCGCGATTCCTGATCCCTGTGCAGACAGACCAGTTCCGCCCCGTCATCAAGGACTACCGCCTTGATCCGCCGCAGAAGGTACGGACACTGAACCTCCGCAGTCGCGTCGCCGAAGGCGACGTCTGGGAAATCGCCGAAGCCGAGTACTTCGGCCACGGGTTCGCCCTGGACGCCTCCTACTATTCGGAGATCATCGATGTGGGGCCCGGGCAACCCCGTGTCCGGCGCTATTTCGACGACGACGAGCCCTGGCGCTCCATCCCGCTGGAGCTCATCCGCACGGTGGACGCAAATTCGGATGCCAGCATCTCTGCCGACGAGGAAGCCGGAACCAAGGCGGATGCGCAGTTTGCCACCGACCTGCCTGGTGAGCCGGTCAGCTGGGGCAAGGTGCGCTGGCATGGTGAGCGCATCGGCGACGATGGCAACCTGCAAATCCGTGTCCGCACCGGCTCGAGTCTGGATCCGCGCGTCTACCAGCGTCGAGTGGGATCGGGTGTCGTCTCCTCCTTCATCGAAGCGCCGATTCTGCTGGACTGGCCCACGCGGGGCAGCCGCCTGGCCATCGACAGCTACCTGTCCATGTCGGCAGTGGCACGTTCGCCGTACAAAGAGCTGCCCGCCAATCTCTTCGGCAACCAGGACGGTGCCCTTGGCGGCTGGACGCCATGGTCCGCACCGTTCGACTTCGACGAGGGCGCCGTGGAAGAGGAGGGGGGCGGCGGCGTCCTGTTGTCGCTGCCACCATTGATGCGCTACGTACAGTTCCGCGTCGATTTCGTCTCCACCGAGACCAGCGGCGTTCGCCTCGACTACCTTGAGTTCGACTACGCCCGTCCCCTGGTCGGACGTGGCGTACTCGCCGAGGTGTTCCCCGACACCGCCTCCGCACTCGGTAGAGAAGTGCCGCTGCAATACGTCCTGCGACCGACATTCGAGACCGGGAGTACCGGTGGCTTCAACCGTATCGACATCGCCGTGCCGACGCAGGACACGCAGCTCGACAGCTTGCTGTTCGACGGCGGGCTATGGCAACCCGTGGCGCAGAAGGCCCCGACTGATCTGGAGGCGGGCGCCGCCTGGCTCGACAGCGTGTCCATAGACGATGCCCGGGTCTACGCCCATGCCATCTACCGTGACGCTGTCGGCAACCCACTGCTGGGCATCAAGACGGCGACTCTGACCGATGCCGACTTTCCGCGAGGTCAGGACCGTGAAATCCGTATCCATCTGCGCACCACTCTCTTCCGCCTGCTGACCCGCTTCGAAAGCTGGGTCTGGAATGATGATCTGGGTGCCACGATTCCGCAGCCGACGAGTGAGGGCAATGCCGCAGACGACCTGCCTGCGGATGGCGTCGCCGTCATCGTCGCCCAGGCAAGCGCGACCTTTGACGGGCTGACGGTGGCGCCGAATCCCTTCACGCCAAACGGTGACGGCGTCAACGACGATACGGTTTTCGACTTTTCACTGATGTTGTATCTGGGAGAGGTGCAGCTCGACCTCGACATCGCCACGCTGACCGGTGCCATCGTGCGCCAACTCGGTCCGGTGGACCTGGGCGTCGGCCGCCATGAGCTGCCGTGGGATGGCCGGGATGATGACGGGCAGCTGGTGCCGCCGGGCTTATACCTCTACCGCTTCACCGCCCTCGGGGACGGCGACGACGAGACTCAGGTCGGCGTCGTGGCGGTGGCCTACTGATCGCGACACTATGGACGGCTCGCCTTGACGACCCGCGAGTCCTCGGTGATCACCCAGCGATTGATTCCACCGTCGGCGTGCAGATCCGTCACCTCCTCGACCCAGGCTTCCCAGCCGTAGTCGGTGACCGAAACCCTCGGGGGCCAGAGAAAATCGGTCATGATCCTGTGGGCCACGCCCAGCGTGTCGAGGCTGGCGGTGTAGCGCTTCTCTTCGGTGCGGAACAGGCGCTGCCGCCAGTAGATCTCGCGCAGCAACCGGTGGGCGGGATACTCTGGTGGCAGTTCGAACTCGAGATCGGCATCGCTGCCAGCCAGCTGATCGGAGAAACGGACGAATCCCCACTGCTCGGGAAAGTGCATGTTGATCAGGCCCTGGGGTGACCACACCCAGTTGTCCTCCCTCTTCTCGACCCAGTTGCCTCCCCGCTTTTCCTTGATCTTCACATACCCTTCGCCGTCCTGGGCCGGTTCCACCTCCCATTCGACGCGTGAGAAATTCACCTGCCAGACGTCGCCATCGCCCGGCGGCACCGTAGCCCGCGTCGGGCGCCGGAGCCCCTCCCAGGGAAAGGCGATCTCCACCGACCAGCCCTCATCGATGTCCGCGGGCTGATTGATCGTGCCGTAGACCCGGGTACCGGTGCGCAGTCCGGGAATATCCCACTCGTGAACCGCCGGGGCCCCGTCTCTGTAGGGTCTGACCAGCAGAAGATCCCACTCGGTGGCCAGGGCGTTGACCTCATATTCGTAGTAGTTATGCGTGTCCCAGTCCGGATCGATGAAGACCTCGAAATCGTTGTCATGAAAGATCACCGCATCCCGCTCTGTCAGCGTCGCCCAGACATGGGGCTCGTCCAGGTAGGCGGCGATGTAGAAATACCGCTCATCCCACAGCATCTTTGCCCGCGTCCGGAAGCGTGGCCTGGGGCGGACCTCCCCTTCGATGTCGACGAAGGCGGCCGTCCAGGGAGCGTTCTGCCAAGAGGGCTCGTCGAGGGCCCCATCAATCGTCAGCTCGCCGGCAGCACGCAAGGCGGTATACTGCTCGGGTTGAATCGAGAGGAGATAGTCTGGATCCCATTCGGCCTGAGCCGCGACGACGACGGGCAGACACAGCAGGACCATCGCCAGGTGGCCTGTGGTGGCTCTCAATTTGGGAGCTTTCATGCTCTGCGGATCTCCAGCGTCAAGTGGTACTCTTCTGAATCTCGACTTGCGGGGGGCTTGCGAAACAATTAGATAATACGGCTCTCCGGCGGCCATTCCGAATGGTGCCGATGGCACATCCCGTAACGTAAGGTCCAACGTTGCATCTGATCCTCATCGGCGCCCCGGGTTCGGGCAAGGGCACGCAGGCCAATCGGCTGGTGGATACCTACGGTATCGTTCACATCTCTACCGGCGACATGCTCCGCGAAGCCGTGCGCAGCGGCAGCGACCTTGGTATCCTCGTCAACAACTATATCAGCCGGGGACACCTGGTCCCCGACACCCACGTCACCTCGCTGGTGGAGGACCGACTCGACCGCGGCGACCTGCCGAATGGTTTCGTCATCGACGGCTACCCGCGCACCGCTCGCCAGGTACATAAATTCGCCCGGATCATGCAGGCTCGCAGTCGCACCCTCGATGCAGTCCTGCGCATCGATGTGGCCGACGAGGTCGTCATCGGTCGTCTGTCAGATCGCCGTATCGATCCGGAGACCCGCCGTATCTACAACCTGAATCTCGAGGGAGATCACCCCGATCCCTCTGTCGAGGCACGCCTCGTACAGCGCGACGATGACCGTCCTGAGATCATCAAACAGCGGCTGCAGACCTATCACGCCGAAACCATGCCCGTCATCGAACAGTACCGCGAGACAGGGCAGCTGATCGAGGTCAACGGTGATCGCGCGCCCAGTCTCGTGTTCGCCTCCTTCCAGAAACATCTGTCCTCACAGGCTGCGAGTCAGTAGAAACCTGCTGTGTCCCAGACCGACAAACTGTCTCTGTATCGATCGGGTATGGGCAAGTACGCACAGCAGGACTTCGAGGGCGCCCGGACCGATTTCGAGCAGGCTCTGGCCCTTGATCCCGAGTACGGCGATGTCCACCACTCTCTCGCCCACGTTCTGGAGAAACTCGACGACCTCGACGGCGCCCTGACCGCGGCCCAGCGGGCCGTCCAGCTCAGCCCTGACGAGGTCCTGGCTCACACGTCGCTGTCCGTCATCTTCATGCGCAAGGGAATGATCCCCGAGGCTGAACAGGCCAAAGCACACGCCGCCGAGTTGCAGCGGCGCCAGGACGACGCGTAGTCGTCAGCCTGTGACGGCCCCGGGCACGGACACCGAAGACGCCGTCCCCGAGACGGCCAGCGGACCCTCCTTCCACATCGGTCCCCACGCACTGAGCCCTCTGCGCCCGGGTATGCCCGTGATGGCCCTGGCACCCATGGCCGGCATCGGCAACTGGGTCTTTCGGCTGATCTGCGCCCAACTGGGGGCCCGACTCGTTGGCGTGGAGTTCATCAACTGCCGTCTCGTGCAGCAGACGGGTCGGCGTATGGCCCGCCTGCTGGACTTCAGCGATGCCGAGGTCTACCGACGTACCGGGATCAGCCTGTTGGCGGCTCAGATCTACGGCAACGACATCGAGCTGATGGCACGGGGCGCTGCCGAACTGGAACGCCGCGGCACGCAGGTTGTGGACATCAACTTCGGCTGCTCCGTGCCGCAGATCGTCAACAAAGGCAACTGCGCCGCCTGGCTGCGGGATCTGCCCCGCTTTTACGACGCTGTACAAGCCACGGTGGAAGCCGTCAACGTGCCGGTGATGGTCAAGACACGCATTGGCTGGGATGACGACTCGATCAACATCATCGAGATCGTCGAGAAGGCACAGGAGGCCGGGGCCCGGGCCATCGCCATCCATGGGCGAACCGTTCTGCAGAAGTACGACGGTGAGGCCGACTGGAGCTGGATTCGTCGTGCCTGTGACAATGCCGACGTACCCGTCTTCGGCAACGGTGATGTGCGTACCTACGACGATGCCGTCGCCATGGCGGCGCAGACCGGTTGCGACGGCGTGATGATCGGACGGGCGGCCATGGCCAACCCCTGGATCTTTTCCGGTCGTCTCGGTGCCTCGCTGGCCGAGCGCATCGAGTTGGCCGCTGAACAGGTCCGCTGGATGGCACAGTACAAAGGGGAGCGGGTCGGCGTGCAGGAGACACGCAAGCATCTCGTTCTGTATTTTCGTGACCTCGAGCGGAACTCCGCCGAGCGGCGGCGGCTGTTGACCACCGCGTCCCTTGGCGAGTTGCTCGAATTCCTTGAACAATGGCGCGCCTCCCTGCAGCATGACGAGGAGCGCGATCTCGGTCTCAGCCGTGCCGAGGCGAATCGCCTCGCGTGGGGGGGCACGGGCTGAGTGGAGCTGAAAGGAGAGTCGCCTTGATCGATCGTACCCTGTCTCACGCGGTTTCATGTGTCATGGCCTGTCTGGTGCTGGCAGCCTGCGCCGACACCAGCGAATCCGAGAGTATCGACGTTCAGGTATTCACCGCCCGACTGGACGAAGACCCCGCCGTGCCCCCGCCCACCGGGTGGCGCCGCGTCGAATTCACCGGCAGTCACAGATCGCGTCCCGGCACCTTCCTGGTCTCCGTCGAGTCGATCCTGACAGGTTGGAGCATCACTGCCTTCCGCTCTGCTGAAGAACCCGACGGCAGCCGGTCCATCAACTCCCGCCTGAATGCAGCAGCCAAGAAGCGCCTCGCCGAGTTCTGTGCTGACGAAGCCAACCTGAAGCTGCCGCTCGCGCTAAGAATCGACGGTCGCTGGGCCGATTTCAGCCCGTTGCTGCGCGCCCCTGGCGATCGCCTGAGCCTCTACGGCTTCACAGCCGAGGAAGCGACTCGCCTCGAGCAATGGCTGGAGGTCCGATGAAGATCCGTTCGGTTGAACTGGTTTCCGTGGAACGGCCGGCCGCCGATTCTCCGCCGACACCCGGGCGCCGCAAGAGCTGGGCGCACGACGCCGAGGTGGCCAACCCGGTCTCGAAGTTCCCCCGCTTCAAACGCCATCGCTCCCTCTACCAGGCACGCCGCTGGCCCGTATTCGGCGTCAAGGTCACCGCCGAAGATGGCACATGGGGCCTCGGCACGTCCCAGGGACGGCCGGCGGCAGCCGTTGTCGAAGATGCCTTCGTCCATGTGCTGGAAGGTGAATCCTGCCTGGCCATCGATCGACTGTGGGACCTGATGTCACGCGTCTCCAAACCCTTTGGCACGGCCGGAATCGCATCCCTGGCCATCAGCGCCGTCGATCTAGCCCTGTGGGACCTGGCGGGCAAGATCCAGGATCGGCCCGTGTACGAACTGCTCGGCGGCCCGGCTCGCGACCGCATCTTCTGCTACGCCACGGGCAACGACGTCGACTGGTATAAGGAGTTGGGCTTCCATGCCTTCAAGCTGGCTTGCCCTCATGGCCCGGCAGATGGCCTGGCGGGCCTGGAGAAGAACGAGGCACACGTGGCCGGCGCCCGGGAGCTGATCGGTGATGACGCAGAGCTGATGCTCGACTGCTACATGGCCTTCGACGTGGACTACACCGTGCAGCTGGCCCAGCGGCTACGCCCCTACCGGTTGAAGTGGATCGAGGAGTATCTGATTCCAGAGGATGAGGATGGCCATGCCGAGGTCCGACGTCGTCTGCCCTGGATGACCCTGGCCTCGGGTGAACACTTCTACACCCCCTTCCCCTACCAGCGCATGCTCGAGCGCGGCTGCCTCGACATCCTCCAGCCGGACATCCACTGGGTCGGGGGCCTGACGGCCTGTGTCCGCATTGCCCGCATGGCCGAGGCCGCCGGCAAGCAGGTCTGTCTGCACGGTGGGGGCCGCGATCCCTATGGCCAGCACTTCACCTGGGCCATGCCGAACACGCCGTGGGGGGAGTACTTCATCGGTTCTGACCCCGGGGTTCCGCTCGAGGAGTCGGGCGAGGTGTCCATCCACTCAGGCAGGACAGCGGAAGCCACGGTGCCGGTCGATGGCTGGCTTGGCTCTCCCCCGACGGGGGCCGGCTTCGGCCTCGGCCTCGAGGAGGAGTGGCTGAAGCCCTTCGTTTTCTAGCTCACCCCGAGCCGCGCCTTCTGCTCGTCCAGCATCTTCTTCTGCCGTTGCTCCCGCTCCGGAATCACCCGTTCTCGCTCCCCCGTGATGCGGAAGTCGAGGCGGTCCACACCCAGGCCCTGCAGAACCGCCCGTTCCACCAGGCTGTAGTCGTCGTCCGGCCGATCGAAACACATCGGCTGGCGCAGTGATACGGGGGGATTGGTGATGAACCGCGGCCGGCCGGAGGGGTTGTTGGAGGCGGCGTGCAACAGGTAGGGATGCAGCAGGAAGACGTCACCCACCTGGCCGGTGACTTCCTCAAAATGCACACACTCGCCGATCAGATCCCCGAATCTTACTGCCGCTGGATGACAGCCTTCCGGTCGGTCGCGCAGGAACCGCGCCACCGGGGCGACGGAGTCGGTGGCGACGAAGGTGCCGCCGCTCTCGGGCTCGATATCTGACCACAGGACGATCGTCAGCAGCCCCTGCTCGGGGGTATCGAGGAAGTGCCTGAACCAGTCGCCGTCCTTGTGCCAGCCCGGCGCTTCGGCGGAGGGCGGCTGCCACGGTTCGTCAGCACGAACATTGAAGTTGATGATGAACCCGTCGCCCCAGTTCAGCGGTGTGGCAAGGCGCTGCTCCCCTCCCATCACATCACAGATGGCACCGTACGCCACGGGTGCGAAGTCATGCACATCGACCAGATTCATCCGCGGCTGGTGAACACGCGCCTCGGTCCAGGTGGACGGATCGTCAGGCTTGTAGCCGAGCCGCTCGAAGGCAAAGGCCCGCCACTCGTCAGCCAGCTGACGATCGAAGCACTGCGGGATCTTCACGTATCCTTTGTCGAGGAAGTGCTCCGCCTGGGCTCCGGTCAGGTTCTTCATCCCAGTTCCGGATCGATCGGTGTCCTGGTGAGTTCCTCCGGACCGTCCGCCGTCACCAGGATCATGTTCTCCACCCTGGCGCCACCGATTCCGGGCACGTAGCATCCCGGCTCACAGGACAGGGCGTCCCCCACCTGCAGCACATCCTCGCCACCGCGGGCCACACGAGGAAGATCACCGCCCAACCCCAGACCGTGGCTGAGGTGATGCACGAAGTAGCGATCCATGTCCGTGGCAGCGTAGTGGTCGACGACGGACTGATAGATCTCACCGGCCCGGGCGCCCGGTACCATCGCCGAACTGGCCAGCTTGTAGGCCTGTTGCACCGTCGTCAGCAGGGAATGCTGTTCCTTTGAGCCCTCGCCAACGATGGCTGCGCGGGTCATGTCCCCCAAGTAGCCGTGCACCCAGATTCCCATGTCGATGAAGACCATATCGCCAGCTTCGATCGTGCGCCGGGGATCTTCGCCGCTGTCCAGGTAGTACGTGCCGACGCCGGACGCGGGAGCCATGGCGACACTCTCGGCGCCGGCACGCAGCATGGCGGCGGTGCCTTCAGCGATGGCCTCGGCGCACGTGACGCCCGGCCGGATGCAGCCGAAGGCGGTCTGCATGCCGAGATCGGCGACTCGAGCCGCCTCGCGCATACCGGCGATGTCGTGCTCGTCCTTTGTGCGCCGAAGCTGGCTGGTGACGAAGTCATTCTCGACACACTCGGTGGCGGCTGCCTTCGATGTGATGGCACCGATCATGTCCGCCGACAGTGTGTCGAACAGCACCTTCTTCAGGCCCATGGCGGACAGACGCGTCGCCAGCTGCTGGTGCGGCGGCGGGTCGCCAGGATCGTTGACCACGACCTCGCAGTTGTCCAGCAGATCGCGGCAGGCGTTCGAAATCCAGATCCCGGGGAACACGACCACGTCGTCGCCATGGAACAGCACGGCGCCACAGTTGGCCCGGGAGATAACGGAGGAGGGATCGTCGTGGTGCTCGGCCAGCAGGTAGAGCTGATTCGGACGCTTCACGGCGACGTAGGCGTCGGCGCCACGGTCGGCCAGAGCTGTGGCGAGGCGATCATGGCGGGAAATCGTCATGGGATCCTGGGTGCCTGCAGGCGGAACATGGGGGTGGGGGGCGGAGGCGGAACCACGTCGACGTACCAGCGCCAGCCGATGAAGGCGGTCACCGTCCAGTCACTGTCGGGGACCACGTCGAGCACCGGCACGACCTCGAGGTACGCATCCCATGGCGAGTTGCCGGCGGCGTAAGCCAGTCCGAGGGTGGCTCGGGCGCCGAGGCGATTGGCGTCGAACATCTTGACCCGGGCGCCGGCGCCGTAATACGCGAGGATGAGTCCGTCCCCCCCCAGGTCGCGAAAGAAGGACAGTTTCTGCGGCGCCTCGGAGCTGTGGATGAGGTAGTCGGCGTGCACATGCAGCGAGTTGTCGTCTTCGACGGAAACTCCGAGACCGGCGGCAAGGGCGTATTGTTCGTTGACCCAGGCCTTGCCGGCGACACCCACGGCGCTGCCGAGAAACGGGCCCACGCCCGCACCGAACGGCTGTGCTGAGGCGGCGTGGGGCACCAGCAGCAGGATGGCAATCATAGATGAACGGTTCATCACGACCTGCGTTGACAGAGGAGTTGGCAGCGGCCCGTTGACAGAGTCGCTCTGGTGGCGAGGCCGGCCGTTGTCCAGATGGACGAAACCCGAAGGGCTCAACCATCGGGCTGCTCTCGCTCAATGTTCCTGCCGCAGGCTGACTCCGTCAAGGCGGTCGCGCATTGACAGGGGCAACATGAGTGCGATATCCTGCATCACCATAACTCAGGTGATGACCATCGCCCACCGGGGCGGCGAAGCCTACGCCCCGGAGAACACCCTGGCGGCCTTCAATCGCACTCTACAGCACGGCATCGGCTGGGCCGAGACCGACCTGCGCCAGTGCGCCAGCGGCGAGATCGTGCTGCTCCACGACGAGCAGGTCGACCGCACCACCGACGGTGTCGGCTCCATCCACGACCTAACGCTGGAAGAGGTCCAACGCCTCGATGCCGGCGGCTGGTTCTCACCGGAGTTCGTCGGCGAGCGGATTCCGACGCTGGAGATGTTGCTTGGTCGATTCGGCGACCGACTTGTCTACCTGCTGGAGATCAAGGATCCAGGCCGTGTGGAAGAGGCTCTGGTGGCGGCCGTTGTCAGACATCAACTGCGCCATCGCAGCATTGTGATCGGCATGCACGCCGAGGCACTCGAACGGGTCAAGTCTATCGATCTGGAACTGCGCGTCGGCTTCGCCGCTCACGAGCCCACGGAAGAGAATGTCAACCGCGCCCTGGAGATGGGTGCCCATCATATCGGCATCCTGCCACGTCACATCACTCCTGAACTGGTGGCCGACTGTCGGGCCCGTGGCCTGGCGGTCCGCGCGATCCACGTTCACGACGAAACCGATATCCGGCGTGTCCTCGAGGCAGGCGTCGTCGGACTTGTACACAGCGACGCCCGGGTCCTGCGCGACGTTCTGTGAGCACCGACCTCGCAATGCTCGCCTTGGGAGATGTGACCTGCGGCTCGGCAGATTCGCCGAGAGACGGCGGCGGAGGCGTGTGCCTGCGCTGCGCCATGCCGGTACACGAGAATGCCACCCGAATGGCCGACGCCGAGGGCGAGGACGGTGAGAATCAGTGCCAGGCCGCCTGAGGCAGGACCATCACTCGAACGCCAGGGATGTGCCGATATCTGAGAACCCCAGCCTCCGGTAGAGCTGCTGCGGCCAGTCCTCGGCATCGGTGCAGAGGAAGATGAAATCACAGCCGGCGTTCCTCAGGTATCGGCAGGCCTCGATCACGACGGCGGACGCGTACCCCCTGCCCTGGCAGGTAGAGGCGGTGATCACCGAGTCGATCTGTCCAGTGGCCCCGCGTCGATAGACTTCGCAATGCGAGACGTACGTGTCCCCGTCGCGCACGCCGAAGAAGCTCAACTCGCAGGCCTGTTGGTAGGTCGTCGCCCTGCCGGCCAGGGCTTTGGCACCCTCGGCGCTTCTGCCGGTCTGCCGCCAGTACGCTTCGATGGTCGGGCGGATCTCTTCAAAACCAGCCATCTCGACGGCCGTGTCCGACGTCCTCTCCGCCGACTCTGTGAGGGCCATGTAGAGATCCGTCAACGGTCTGTATCCGGCGGCTCGGAGGCCAGGTGACAGGCTCTGCGCCCACCGCTTCTGATCGACCCAGATGGCGCACCCGTCAACGCCGGCTCGCTGCCGAATCGCCGTCGACTCGGCCAACAGCGCCTCCGCCGTCACCTCTGCATCCACAAGGGCCACGTTGTGTGACAGCGCCCCCGGATAGTCACGATTCAACACGACCTGCCCGAAGGACGCTTCGACGACATCGGTTGCGGCTCCGAGGAGCAACTCCCGCTCGTGCAGTCTGGCGCGTCGCAGGGGGGATTCAGGCATTGCGCTGCGCCACCTGTCGGGATGTGCCAGACAGCAGGGCGTCTCCGGTGGACTGATCTACTGCGCAGCCTTCGAGCTGGACTTCAGCTCCGCCAGAACCTTCCGGGCGCTGTCCGCCGCCGGTCCTTCAGGAAACCGCTGCAGGAAATCCTCGTACGCCTTGATATCGGTGCTGCCCATGAGCTCGGCCAGGGCGTAGGGGGCCATCTTGACCTGGGCCTCATCGGCGAATCGGGTCTCCGGATACAGTTTCAGAAACGCCTCGAAAGCAGCCAGCGATTTGGCGCGCTGTGCTTTCACCCAGTGCAGCAGTTCCTGGGTCTTGCGGACCTCCTCGGCATGCAGGCCATCCGGGTGCTGCGCCAGGAACTCCTCTACGGCTGCCAGAGTGTTGTCCTTCTGCACCTGCTTGAAGCGCACCTCTTCCATCGCTTCACGAGCCTGACCGGCGAAGACACCTTCCGGGTATTCCTCCAGGAACTGTTCATACCCCTCGGCACTCCGTTTCATCTTCGCGCTCTGCCAGGCCTCTTCTTCCGGATCGCCACAGGCGGCCACGACAAAAAGAAGCCCGAGACACGTCCACAGTTGCGACTTGGGACTCAGGGCCTTCAGCATGATCTCGACTCCATTCTCGTATTGTTCCGTGTTGATCGGCAGCGGCACGGTTCATTGTCCTGACGATAGGATAGATCAACTGAGGCGGCGTCGCGAACGGCTGAAGGTGTGACATGGCCCCGTCCCGCATTGCCATTGCCACTGTTCATGCCATCTGATATCGTGGCGACATGATCAGAATCGATAGAGCGGCATCCGATGACCTGGACTTCATGCTCTGGGTCGAGGGGTTCTTCTCACCCGGTGCAAGGTTCTGCGAGGTCTTCAACCTGTGGGTGGCCCCGCAGCATCGAAGAGATCGAGCGTGTCAGCCTCATAAAAGAGCTGTAGCTTGAACACGGCATCTCCGTAGATTGGGTGTCCGCACCGTCCTCGAGCATCGCCATATTGGGAGACCTATGCATCTGCTGGTCGGCATTCCTGCCTACAACGAGGCCGCCACCATTGCCAACGTCATCGCGCGTATGCCGAAGGAAGTCGGCGGTGTCGACTCCATTGACCTCGTCGTCGACGACGACGGCTCGGATGACGACACCGGGTCTCTGGCACAAGCGGCCGGGGCAACAGTCGTAAGGCACGCCCGCAACTCCGGTGTCGGGGTTGCATTCCAGAGCCTCGTTCGCCACGCCCTCGAGGTCCGTGCCGATCTGCTGGTGACCATCGACGCGGACGGCCAGTTCAACGCCGACCACATCCCCCAGCTCATCGCTCCGATCCTCAGTGGCGCCGCACTCGTCTGCACGGCGAGCCGCTTCATGGACCCGAAGCTGATCCCCGAGATGCCGAGGGTGAAGAAGTGGGGCAATCGGCGGGTTGCCAAGCTCGTCAGCCGAATGACGGGCCACAGCTACCACGATGTCTCGTGCAGCTTTCGCGCCTACTCTCGAGAGTCGCTGCTGCGGCTGACCGTCTACCATTCGTTCACGTATACGCACGAGACCTTTCTCGACCTGGCGGCCAAGCGTCGTACATCTGCCAGGAGATGGCCGGTCGACCTTCGTCGATCGACTTGCGGACCGCGTCCCATGCCCGCCTCTGCACCTGCGCGTACTCCTCTTCGGAGACCGCCCTCTCCCCCTTTCGCTCGGCGTCGATCATCTGGAGGTCCAGGGCTTCGAGCATCTCCCAGAAATAGGACCAGTCGAAGATGTCGGTGTGCTCCAGGTGGCCGCCATCCGGCCGCATGGAGAAAGCGAAGGCACGGCCCAGATAGCCACGCAGGAAATCCGGCGACCAATCGATGCCGACGGCACGCAATGCCGGCCGCAGGCAGCCATTCAGGGATCCGGGGAACAGTTTCTCGGCCCGCATGTCGAGCTTCACGTGTCTTCCTCCTTGTTCGGGTGTGTCGCCTTCCTCAGCAAGAGCGCTCTGTACAGCAGCACGCTGCTCAGCGGTGGCCAGACGCAGGACTCGTGGTGTGGTCTGTACGATTTCCTGCGCGTCGGACTCCTGGCGAGACCAGAGAATCCCCAGCAGGCCCACGATGGTGATGATTCCGGTAGCCGTCACGAACAGCTCCTTTGCGGTGAGTCCGAAGAGAATGGATGCCGCGGCCTTGCGCGGGATCGCCAGCGGCAGAGCCGCCATGATCGCGCCGGTGAAGCGTCGTGTCCGCCGCTGTCGCACGAGGACCTCTTCGGCGACAGGCAGCATGAGATCCCGCAGACGCTGGCGGGCATAGTGCAGGCGACTGCGTACGGCACTGGCGGAAATACCGGCCGTGTCGGCGATCTCACGGTCAGTCAATCCCCCGATGTAGTGCAGTAGAACTGCTTCGCGGCTGCTGTCGGGGAGTTGCTCGATCGCAGCCCAAACCGCTTCGGCGACCTCACGACGCTCGAGGTCGTCTTCCGGCGTCGACGGCCTCGCCTCGACAACACTCTCCCTCTCGACCTGCTCCGCGAGGCGGATCTGAGACTGGTCCCGTCGCCCCCAGTCAGCGACGACGTTGCGCGTGATGCCGATCAACCAGGCGCGGAAACGCGACCCCTCGCGCAGCGCACCCAGATCGGTGTAGGCCTTGAGCAGGGCCTCCTGAGCCAGATCCTCCACGACACTGCGATCGGCGACCCGACTGCACAGCAGCCCAAAGACTGCGTTCTGGTGCCGTTCGACGAGAGCTGCGAAGGCGGAACGGTCACCCGCCAGAACAGCCCGAACCAGCTGATCGTCTTCGATGTGTGTCGACGGCTCTGAGATGGTGACGCTCCCGCGGGGTCAGGATTCGGTGGCAGAAGTATAGTCGGGTCGAGCGGACGAAACGTCCGAAGAAAATCCTGGCAGCCTGAACCGACACCGCGGGCATCCGTTTGCCTGTTTCGGCTGCCAACGTATGTTCGTTGCATGATTCGCACTCGCCGATCCCTGTTCAGTGCCCTCGCTTCCATCGGGCTGACAGCGTACGTCGTCGCCTGCTTCTTCGGACATGCCGGCTACGTACTCTGCGCCGAGTCCGACGGGAGCCTCGTCGTCGAAGCGGCGAGCCTGAACGGGTGCGACTGCCCTGTCGCCACAGCATCGGCAGACGAGCTTCATGGTCTCGACGGCTGCGGCCCCTGCGACGACGCCTCCCTCACCGAGGATGCCGCGCGTAGCGAGACCGGCCCCGACGCACCCAGACTCACAGTCTCCCTGCTGCCGGCAGATCCCCGTGCGGATCGTCGCCCGGCCATCACACGGCGCCAAGCCTGCCTCCACGAGGCGCGCCACCCGCACCTCGTGCACAGTCCCATCCTGCTGATCTGAAGCACTCCGAGCGTTACCCGGTCGCGCCCACTTAGCCGCTGAGGCAGGTCGGGAGAGACTGCGATTCCGTACACGTCTCGCGTTGCAGCCACGGCTGCGACGACGGCAGGCGTGATCCGCTCATCCGCGCCAGGAGTGCCCGATCATGTACCCCAATGCAGGTCCATTGCCTGCCCTGATTGCCGTGTTGATGATGCTCTCGGCCTCGTCCGCATCGGTGACACCGCCGCTGTCTCTCGACCATGCCGTCGCGCAGGCCGTGTCCGTCGCCCCCCGCATCCAGTCGGCCACCGCTCGCTGGCGCGTTGTCACCGCCGAGACGCAAGCGCGACTGGGGCCAGCCGATCCCGAGCTGGAGCTCGAGTTCGAAGGCATGATGTCCGCCTTTGACCTCAGCAGCCACGAGGAGCGCAGCATCGGCCTGACCCAGCGACTGGCGATGCCCCTGTCCTGGTTCCACGAACGCGCCGCCGGCCGCTCGACGGCCGACGCGGTGCATCTCGAACACGTCGACAGGGCCCGGCTCGATGTCACGCTGGAAACCGCCACCGCCTATCTCGACGTCCTGCTTGCCGAACACCTGTTGGCCCTGGCGCGCAACGACCTGACACAGGCCGAAGATCTGGCCCATATGGCGCGCCGCCGCCGTGATGTCGGCGGAGCGCCCATGCTCGCTTCCCTGCGTGCCGAGGTGGAAGCCGGCCGCGCCAACCTCCGCGTCGCCGACGGGCAGGACGGGCTGGCGGCCGCCCGGGCGCGACTCAACACCCTCCTCGATCTGCCTCTCGATGCCGACGTGGAGCTGAGCGACAGGCTCGAGGTGCACCACCTGGAACGGAGTGAGACCGCTCTGCGTGACCGCGCTCTGGCGCAACGACCCGACATCGTCGCCGCCGTGCTCCATCAACAGGCGGCCCAGCTGGCGACTCGCGCCGCCCGTGTCGGCGTGCTGCCTGCCGTCGACCTGGGAGTATTCCGTCACGACATCGACGCACCCGGCGCGCCGACGACGTGGCGACTGGAAGCCACGGTGGAGGTACCGCTGTGGGCGGCGCGCCAGCAGCGCAGCGCCATCACCGTCGCTCGGGCCCGATCCCGCCAGCTCGAGAACGACCTGATCGAGCTGCGCCGTCAGGCGAGGCTCGCAGTGAACACCGCCTACCGTGACTACACCCGGACGCACCGCACCCTCGCGCTGTTCGCCGACGGGCTTCTGCGCGAAGCCGGGGCGGCGTACGAAGCGGCCCGTCGCAGCTGGGAGCAGGGGCAGGCGCCACAGGTCGACGTCATCGACGCGCAGCGCACGCTCACCGAGGTACGCATGGATCATGTGCGGGCCATTCACAGACACGAAGTCGCCCGGCATGCTCTAGTCCGCGCCGTCGGCGGCCCTTTCGACCCCGACGGAGGATCGGACCGATGAAACGCTTCTCGATCCGCACGCCCATGGCCCTGATCGCGGCCGCGCTGGCGCTGGCCGGCCCCACTTTGTCCGAGGAGGTCCACGACGACCATGACGAACACGAGGAGCCACTCGAGGTCGTGCATTTCTCAGCCCGGCAGCAGCAGGCCCTCGGCATCGTTACCGGTGTCGCCGCACCGGGCCGCGTCGCTGTCGAGTTGCGGCTCTTCGGCGAGGCAACCCTCAACCTGGATCGAACCGCCCACGTCACCTCGCGCGTCGCCGGTGTCGTCGCTTCGGTGGAGCGTTCCTTCGGCGATCGCGTCGAGGCCGGCGACGTGCTGGCCATCCTCGACAGTCGCGACCTGGCCGAAGCCCGGGCGCTCCTGCTGTCGGCCCGCGAGCGCGAGACGCTGGCCGAAGCGACCCACGCTCGCGAGCGAGACCTGCGCGCCGAGGAGATCTCGTCGGAACGCGACTTCTTAGCGGCCCGTCAGGAACTGGCCGAGGCGCGCATCGCACGGCGCGCCGCCGAGCAGATGCTGCAGGCCCTCGGGGTGGCAACCGATGGCCGCGACGGCCCGCACCTGCACCACGACGGCTTCGACATCTCCCACTACCACCTGACGGCGCCGATCTCCGGCACCGTCATCGACCGGCACGCCACCCTCGGAGAGATGTTGTCCGTCGCCGAGCCCGCCTTCCTGGTCGCCGACCTCGACACGGTCTGGGTCGACCTGGCGGCACACGTGCAGGATCTGTCACGGCTGCGCCCAGGGCAACCGGCGCGCGTGCAGGCCATCGGTGACGGCGCCGCGATAGCCCAGGCGTCCGAAGCCCACAGCCTGATTGTCTACGTGGCCCCCGTCATCGACGTGGACACCCGCACAGCCGTCGTCCGTCTGGCGCTGGCCAACGACGGTCGCTGGCGTCCCGGTCTCCCGGTGACCGCCTGGATCGCGGTGGACACTGCCGAGGCACAGGTCAGCGTCCCGGCATCGGCGGTGCACGACATCGAGGGCGAGGACCACGTCTTCGTCGTCGACGGCGACGGCCTGCGACCGCGCCAGGTCGATCTGGGCCGCCGCGGCGGCGACCGCGTCGAAGTACTGCACGGCCTGGACGCCGGCGAGCAGCTCGTCACCGAAGGCGCCGTGCACGTGAAGGCCGCCTTCCAGACCGCCGATGTCGGCGGCCACCACCACTGAGGGGGGCGCTGTGATCGAACGAATCGTCGACATCAGCATCCGGCGCCGCGGACTCGTGGTGCTCCTCACGGCCACGGCGGCCCTCTTCGGCGTGCGCGCCGCGTTGAACCTGCCGGTCGATGCCGTGCCGGACATCACGACGAACCAGGTGCAGGTCAACAGCCTCGCCCCCGGCTTCGCCGCCGAGGAGATGGAGCGCTACGTCACCTTCCCGATCGAGGTGGCACTCAGCAGCGTGCCGCGCAAGATGGACATGCGCTCCATCTCGCAGTTCGGCCTGTCGCAGGTGACCGTCACATTCGAGGAAGACGTCGACCTGTATTGGGCACGACAGCTGGTTCTCGAGCGTCTGCTCGTGGTCCGCGACGGGCTGCCCCCGGGGGTGCAACCCGAGTTGGCGCCGATCAGCACGGGACTGGGCGAGGTCTACCAGTTCACCCTCGAGGCCGACAGCAGTGTCGCCACCGACGTGACGTCGATGGAGTTGCGCAGCCTCCTCGACTGGGTCATCAAGCCACAGTTGCGCACCTTGCCCGGCGTCATCGAGGTCAACAGCTACGGCGGCCAGCAGAAGCAGTACGAGGTGCAACTCGACCCCGAACGCCTGCGCGCCCACGAGTTGACCATCGACCAGGTGCTCGAAGCGCTGGCACGAAACAACGCCAACGCCGGCGGCGCCTATCTCGAGGAAGGAGGCGAACGGCGGCTGCTGCGTGGTGTCGGCTTGATCGAATCCCTGCAGGACGTGGAGAACACCGTCGTCGCCTCCCGCGACGGCCGTCCCGTCCTCGTGCGGCACCTCGGACAGGTGGGCTTCGGCGCGCAGATCCGGCAGGGCGCCGCCACCCGCGACGGCCGGGGCGAAACGGTGATGGGCATCGCCATGATGCTCAAGGGAGCCAACAGTCGCGATGTCGCCCGGCGGGTAGAGACACGCCTGCAGGAGTTGCAGGCGGCCATGCCCGACGGCGTCGACATCCGCCCCTATTACGACCGCAGCGACCTGGTGGGACGCACGATCGACACGGCGTCGGGCAACCTCGTGAAGGGGGGCATCCTCGTCGTCGGTGTACTCTTTCTGTTCCTGCTGCAACTGCGCGCTGGCCTGATCGTGTCAGCGGCAATCCCGCTGTCGATGCTCACCGCCCTGGCCGGGATGGCCTGGTTCGATGTATCGGCCAACCTCATGAGCCTCGGTGCCATCGACTTCGGCCTCATCGTCGACGGCGCCGTCATCATCGTCGAAAGCTGCGTGCGCCGACTGGCGCTGCGGCGCGAAGAACTCGGTCGCGAGCTGACCGAACAGGAGCGCGTCGATATTGTCCGCGACGCCACCGTCGAGATCTACCGGCCCGCCCTGTTCGGCATGCTCATCATCATGTGCGCCTACGTGCCGGTGCTGGCCCTGTCCGGCATCGAGGGCAAGATGTTCCGACCCATGGCGGCGGCGGTGCTGCTAGCCCTGGCCGGAGCCCTGGTGCTCAGCCTGACCCTGACACCGGCCCTGTGCGCCCTGTTCCTGCGGCCCAGCGCTCGCGGCGAAAACCACGGTCCCTACGCCGCCGTGCGACAGCGCTATCAGCGGCTGCTGCTGAGCGTTCTGGAGCGCCCGCGGGCCGCCGCCATCGGTGCCCTCCTGCTGGTAGGCACCTGCATCGGCCTCTTCCCGCTGCTGGGCTCGGAGTTTCTTCCCGACCTGGACGAGGGTGCCGTCGCCGTGAACCACGCGCGCATGAAGAGCATCTCGCTGGACCAGTCGATACGACAGACGACGCTCGTCGAGCGGGAACTGCGCGCCCTTCCCGAAGTGGAGACCGTCGTCAGCCGCATCGGGCGGCCCGAGATCGCCACCGATCCGATGGGCGTCGAGCTGGTCGACACCTACGCCTTCCTCAAACCCGCGCAGCAATGGCGCCCGGGGGTCACCAAGGAAGACCTCGTCGCCGAGATGGATGCCCGGCTCGACGCCTTCCCTGGTGTCGTCGCCAGTTTCTCACAACCCATCAAGTTCCGTATGATGGAGCTCATCGAGGGCGTCGGTGCGCGCGCCGACGTCGTCGTCAAGATCTACGGCGACGACATGGACCAGCTGCTGGCGGCGGGCGCCAGAATCGGCGAGATCCTCACCGACGTCGAGGGGGGCCGCGACGTGCAGGTGCAACGCGTCAGCGGCCTGCCGATGCTGGAGGTGCGCGTCGACCGGGAGGCGGCGGCGCGTTATGGCGTCGATGTCGCCGACGTGCTGCAGGTCGTGCAGACCGCCATCGCCGGCACTCAGGCGACGACGGTGCTGGAGGGCTTCCGCCGCTTCGACCTGGTGGTGCGCCTGCCCGAGTGGGCCCGCGCCAACGCCGCTACCGTGGGCGACCTGCTGGTGACTGCGCCGGAGGGCGAACGCGTTCCGCTGCGCCTGCTGGCTCGCATCGAGCCGGTCGAGGGGCCCGCGGAAATCAGCCGCGACAACGGCCAGCGCCGCCTTGCCGTAGAGGCCAACGTTCGCGGCCGTGACATCGGCTCCTTCGTCGACGAAGCGCGAGCCCGCGTCGATGCCGAACTTGACCTGCCCGCGGGGTACCTGGTGGACTGGGGCGGCACTTTCGAGCACCTCGAGAGCGGCCGCGAGCGCCTGCTCGTCGTCGTGCCCATCACCTTCGGCTTCATCCTCGTGCTGCTGGTCACTGCCCTGCGCTCCGTGCCCCAGGCACTGCTTGTGTTCACCGGCATTCCTTTCGCCATCTCCGGCGGCGTGCTCGCGCTGTTGGTGCGGGATATGCCCTTTTCGATGAGCGCCGGCGTTGGCTTCGTCGCCGTCTCCGGCGTCGCCGTCCTCAACGGTGTCGTGCTGGTGACGTACATCAACCAGTTGCGCGAACTCGGCCATGGAGTCCGAGAAGCTACTCTCGAAGGCGCCATGGCCCGCCTGCGGCCGGTGCTGTTGACGGCTCTGGTGGCCAGTCTCGGATTTGTGCCGATGGCCCTGTCCACGGCAACGGGCGCGGAAGTGCAGAAACCGCTGGCGACGGTCGTCATCGGTGGCATCGTGACCGACACGGTACTCACGTTGCTCGTGCTGCCAGCTCTCTATCGGCAAGCAGCCAGGCCGCCTACGTCCCGAGGGTCACGACACCGAAGCGGCTGGGCGTGAGGTGACTGCGAAGGCCCACGGCGGACCACCCCGAGGCGGTGCTGTCCGTCGCTCCGCAGACCCGGTTACGGTAGACGTTGAGGCCAATCTTCTTTCCCGTCGATGGCTCGACGCCGAGGTCGGCGAGGGGGATCCGGATCTGTGCGATCCACTTGTTCTTCTCTCGGCTTACGTTCGCCTCGGTGTCGCTCGTCCACTTCATGCTGGTATACGAGTCAATAGACGCCTGGTCGAGGACCGCCGCATTGGCATTGACGATGAATTGGTAGCAGGTAGTCCGGTCCTTGGCATCAGGACAGACGAATATCTCGACGTTGTCGTCGTCCCAGATCGCCGGTTTGCGCGAATCGCGCTTCGTCGCCTTCGCCGTCAGCTTGTCCATCTGCGGTTCGTCGTTGTCGAAACAGAACCAGAGATACTGTGCATCGTAGGCGATGCGGCACGACGCGGCATGTTCGGGTGTGTTTCCCTGGTTACCGATCAAGTCGACAGCGAGCACCCGCTTCCACGCAGCTGACAGGTTGCCGTCGAGCTTCAACCCCTTGGCCAGACCCGCCAACTCCAGCTGCGGCGGCTTCGGCAGCAGTTTGCCCCGCACAGCGCGCAGCGCCTTGGCCAGGCCTTTCCGCATCTCGTCGTCGAGCGAATAGAACCCCTTCTCCTCCGATGGCGCGTAACCGGGCAGGACGTAGTCGATGTGCTGCTTCGACAGGGGGCCGACGTGTCCATGCCAGTCGTTGTGGCGGTTGAACTGCAGATCCCAGGCGTCGTCACGGTAGTACATGGCGTGCGAGGTGAACAGGTAGTATTTCCCGCGACTCTTCCAGCGGTAGACGCTGTGGCCGGGGGAGCACGTGGGCAGGAAGAAGGCTTCGAAGTCGTCGCCGAGTGTCGTGCCGTCCCCCTCGAAAACATCCATTTCACAACGCGCCTTGCTGCGTACGCGCCCCCGGTCGATGCGGTGGACATGCAGGGGCGCACCGAAGCGTTCGTGGATTTGTTTGTGGGTGGTTCCCTTGATCGCGTCGTGGCTGTGGCACACCCACTGGCTGTCGATGCCGCCGAGCGTCTCGATCTCGACGAGGTCCTCATCGGTGGGCGCTGTGCCGTGGACGACCAGGAGGTTGCCCTTCGGGCGCTTGAGGAAGTAGGTGTAGCTCGTGCCGCGGGGGTTGGATCTCCCCATGCGGTAGATGTTGGCGAAGAGCTTTTCCATGGGAGATCTCCTTGCAGTCCCGTTCGTGACGGATGCGATGTGGGCCACATCGCCTCAGGATAGTCGCATCTAGTGGACGAAACGTCCGAAGAAGACCTTGGCAGCTTCGGCGCGGACCACGGTATCTCGCTGGCGTTGCCCGGGGTGGACGGAGGGCGGAGCGCCTAATAGACGAGATGGATGACGCCATGGGCGAACTCGTCGCCTATGTCGGCGGCCAACTCGATCCGGCAGATGTACGCGCCCGGCGGTAGGAGCCGTCCGCCCCCGTCGCGGCCGTCCCAGCGGTAACCATCGGCACCGGGGGCGACCGCCCGCACCCGCCGGCCGGACAGGTCGTAGATCGCCACCTGCGGCACCGTGCCCTCCACCTTCGCCAGGGTGAAGGCGATCGACGCCTCGTCGTTGATCCCGTCGCCGTTTGGCGACACCAGGGGCGATATCTCGATCTGGCGGATCAACGCGCCGACACTGGCCACAGACGGCACGAAGACCGTCACCGCGTCGTCGGCCTCCGGTCGCGTGCCCTGCTGCTGGTCCTCGCCCACCACGCTGATCCACGCGTCAAAGACGGTGGCGTTGGCCTGGATCCGCGTCTGGAATTCCACCTCCACCGAATCACGCCGAACTCGTCTGGGAAGATCCACCCGCAGGGAGTCGCCCACCATGGCCACCGCCTTCGGACCGGCGTCCGCGCCGCCGATCTTCAGAGCGACCTTCTCTACCGGCGCCGGCATCCGGATCTGCACCCGATCGTATCCCTGGTCGCCGGAGCGAAATCCCGGCATCAGCACGTAACGAAATGTCTGCAGTGAGTCGAAGCCTGCCTGGCGCGGCAGAATGCGGCTGGTGACCCCACCGCTGACCAACGGCTCGTCGAAGTGCAACACGATATTGCGCAACAGGGGTGTGACCTCGGGGTTGTCGTTACCCAGCTTGACCTGCAGCTGGACGAAACTGCGCGGCGACGGCGAGACAAAGACGGCGTCGGCTTCGACATAGACCGGGCTCCAGCCCGACCAGTCGGAACCGCGCCGCCGGACCTCGACGACGGGCTGCTTCTGCGATGTGGGCAGGCCATTCCACTGTCTCTCGGAAAGCTCGAGGCCGTTCTTGTGGTAGTACTTGTTCTCGATGAAGAACGTGTCGCCCGTCTGTGAGCGGATCTCGACGAGTGTTCCCTCCGGCAGCTCCGCGTCCCAGGTCAGCCGCCGAATGCTCTTGGCTCCGCCCAGGTCGATGAAGTCGGATATCATCTCCACCTCGGCGACATACCCCCCGCCGTAAAGGGCATACTCGAACATCAGGTACCACACCCAGGCCTCGGTGGGATCGGTGTTGTGGTAGAAGATGTGTCGGGTCTTGCGAGGCGGGAACACCAGGTCGTAGACCGACCGCACCGGACTCAGCTTGGCATCGACCAGAGTGAGCTGCTGGTAGTCGAAATTGCTGCGCACGCGATCGACGGTCAGTCCATCCACGGTGGCGCCTGCCGACGTCGAGACGACGAATTCCTGGACGGAAGGCCGGCCCCAGGGATGGCCGTACTCGATGATCATGCGGTCCAGCCAGTACACCGCCCCCAGGTCCCACTCGAAGTAGAATCCCTCGTCCTCCCAGGTGCCGGTACCGGTGGCGATCCACTTGGTGTTGTGGTCGCCGTCACTGAAGGCGGCGCTGTTGTTAGTGTTTGATCCGGCGCGGATCCCCCCACCGCGGCGAACGCTGCCCAGTGCGAGATTGTCACCTAGGGCGATCACCTCGATACCGGCCAGCGCAGCAGCCTGATCGTCCTCCTCGGCACGGAAACGAACGTACTGAACCATGGCGAAGTCGAGCGTGTCCGCCGTGTTGAGGTAGTCTCCCGTCGCCCCCCCGGGATCCAGGGTTGTCAGGTCGTATTCGACAACGCGCAGATCATTGGGCTCGGTCGTGCGGCCGACGCGGATGAACTGGAAGACGTCCTTGGCCGCAGTGGCACGCTCGCCGTCGTTGACGTAGACGCTGAAGTTGCGGAAGGGTCGCACACCCAGCGTATCGGGGAAGATCAGGCGGATCCTGGTGGCGTGGACCATTCGTCCCAGATCCACCTCCACCCACCGGTCCTGGCGTGCCGCGTCCGGGTCGGGCTGCCACCAGGTGTCCGTCCGCCCGTCGATGACATGGGCCGCCGTCGCCGCCCCCGAGCCCACCACGCGGATGCCGCCCCGGATGGGCTCCCTGCTGCTCTTGACCGTGTGCAGAAAATCCTGCGCGTCGGCCACCGCGTTGATCGCCTTGTCCACGCGGCTCAGGGCGATGCTGCCGTCCTCGTGCTGCACCAGCACCCCTTGGGGGAAAGCCCACGAGTCCCAGTCCGCCCTGCGCTCGAAACGGAATTCGTCGGCCAACGCCACACCGACGCTGGCCAGCACCCCGGCCGCGACAGCACGGGCTGCAGCCGACAGATTGAGGTCGCCGTTCATCATCGGTCCCTCACCACCGGAGCCGCACCGTTCTCAGTAGGCGACGGCAATGGTCCGCGTTTTCTCGAAGGTACCCAGGTCGGTGTCCACCGACACCCGCGCCAGGTACAGTCCCGGGGCCACCAGCCCCCCGTCTCCCGTCCCGTCCCACACGTCACGATAGCGGCCCTCGCTCCGGATCTGGGTTACCAGCCGGCGCACGATTCGGCCGCTGAGGTCGTAGATCACCACGTCCACTGCAGCAGCCTGGACGCCCTGCAGAGTGAACGACACCGTCAGCCCGTCGTGCACCCCGTCCCCGTTCGGGGTCAGCAGCCTCGCACCCAGATCGACGCCCGCCAGCACCTCCAGTCGCTCCAGCGGCGAAAAAACCTGCAGGTCGTTCGTCGACACCGCCGATGTCGCATCCCCACCATCGATCGACTGGGCAAGATTCTCGCCGTCGATCTGGAACACCTCGCCCTCGAACACCGTGTTGAAGTTGAACACCCGTGTCGCAAAGGTCAGCCGCAGCGGCTCGCTCTCACGCCGCGTGACGCGACGCGACGGGAAGTAGACCACCAGGTCCCGCCCGCCCACGGTCAGACTGTCGGGTTCGACGACATTCAGGGGATCGCCCATCTCGAAGTGCATGAAGTCCACCGCCTCCGGCGTGTGCAGCCGAATCGCATCAAAGCCGGTTTGGATCTCCGAGGTGAAATCCGCCCGCACGTCGTAGGTCAGCGTCACCGGCTCGCCCAGCGGCACGATGACCACGCCACCTGCGGGATCGGGATCCTCTGCCAGCGCCACCTCGCCCACCACCAGATTGGCCAGCAGCGACGAATACTCGATCGACAGCGAGTGGAGCCGACCAAAGGCGAAGACCTCCTTGCTGGTGATCGAGGCCCGTACCTGCACGAACTGCCGACCGTCGGGTACCTGTATCTGTTCACCGGACCTGTGATGTGGAACGGACCAGAAGCTCCAGTTGGCCACATCGTCCAGAATGGAGCCTTGCTGCCCGGGTATCCGCCCCCCCTGCCCCAACGGGGAGTTGCTGCCGGGCTGGTCGACGAGAGCGTTGGCCGGCGCCCGGTTGAACTCCTCCTCGCCGACCTCCTTCTCCTCCCCGATTTCCATGACGAGATGATGGACCAGCGGTGTGTCGTCCCGTCCGGTGCGCACCTCGACCTCGATGCCCACGGGCGCGTCGGGCGCCAGCGCCGGAGGCAGACCCGAACCTGCGCTGCGGTAGATCTCAAAGTCGTAGAACAGACGGCCGAAGTTGACCGGCTCGCCCATGTCGAACAGTTGCGAGGTGTAGCGCGTCTCGGGAAGGAATCCTTCCCCGTAGAACTCGACCTCGGCGATGAAGCCACCCACTGGGAAGCGCACCCGGGCAAAGCGCAGAAACTCTGTCGGAAAGCGTACGTCGGCGACGCGCTCGTTGTGGCTGAAACTGCTTCCGAGCACCTGATCAAAATCGGTCTCGGTGTCGGTGAACAGGAACTCCTGCGGGTTGAGCGAGCCCGAGACCACGTACTGTCGCGGATAGAGATCCCTGAGCAGGTGACCGGATGCCCTCCTGGTCGTTGTACGGCCCCCCTCCGGTGGGAAGAAGACGACTCGATTGAGTGGCACCGGCAGACCCAGGTCGAAGCTGTAGTCGTCGACTGCCCCGACATAAGTAGGCAGTGTCACGTCTCCGTCGATGACCAGGATGTGTCCCGGGCTCCCGTACACCCAGGGCTTCTCGTCCTCAACGGAGGCGGGAACGCTGAAGGAGGTGCCCCAGACATGGCCAAGGATGGTAACGGACTGGTCATCCTCGGTCTTCGGGCCCACGGCGATATTGACCCCGGGATCGAGCTCGACCGGTTGCAGGCTGCCAGGGGCAACCGAGGCGTCCAGGCCCAGCAGACTCTGACTGGATCCGGCCCAGTCGAGGCCGCCCTGACCGATGAGGAGGCGCCCGACCTGTGCCTCCAGGGTCAGAGGGATGCCCAACACGAGTATGAGCCGGGCAATGAGGTATAGCATCGCCATCTCTTTCGACGCCGCGCCGAGGTCCGTCCTGTGCTTCTGGGTCTGCAGCAACTTCGGCTTCGACGAACCGCACCGTGGTCAATACTAGGACCCTGCCACGGGCGGGCGCAATGCGACGGCGGTCGCTTCGCCTCGGCCCGCTCGCAGGCCGTCTGTCTTGTCCCTATCTTGTCGGAGACCGTACCAGTTGCGGGGCGTTGCCGGAAATCGCCTCGCCAGCAATCTCGTAACAATCTTGAATTACAAGAGCTTACAACATGACCGAAGCAGAGATCTACGAGTTCGACCTCAACGGCTACATCCTCTATCGTGACCTGATCCCGCCGGCTGACGTCGATAGGATGAACGCGATCCTCGACGACAACATCACGCTCGAGACACCGAATCACTTCGGCTTCGCCCACTGGGATCCGATCTTTCTGGAGTTGATGGCTCATCCGCGGACTCTCCACATCATGCGCACCATCATCGGTGACTGGATGCGCCTCGACCACGCCTATGCCATCAAGCTGAACAAGGAAGACAACGCCCACGACAACCTGCACGGCGGCTTGCGCAGCGATCAGGGCGAGCACCAGTACCAGTGGGCCTTCGGCAAGATGTGGAACGGACTCATCGTGGTTCTGTATGCCCTCGAGGACGTCAACCCGGAGGATGGCGGCTTCATCTGCGTACCCGGCAGCCACAAGGCCTCGATCAACACCTACAGGCCCGCCGTCGACAGCCATCTGGTCGTCAATCCAAGCCTGAGGGCGGGAGACATGCTGATCTTCACCGAGGCCCTCGTCCACGGTACGCGCCAGTGGATGTCGGCCAATCGGCGACGCTCTCTGCTCTACAAGTACTCTCCCGGGTACTCGACCTGGGGCCCGGCGGAGAATCTCGACTCCCTGCGAGCCCTGGCCTCCTCGGACCTGCAACGCGACCTGTTGCGACCACCATACGTCGGCAATCGCACACCGCTCGACTTTCCGGAGGTCACCGGGTGACATGAGCAACCCTCCCGCAGGCTCCCGGCTTGCGCGCGGCATTCTGCCCGCTCTCTGCACCGCCTTCACCGACGACGGTGAACAGGTCGACGCCGATCGTCAGCGCACTCTGGTGCGGGCGCTGATCGACGCCGGCTCCCAGGGTTTCTTCGTCTGCGGCGGTACGGGCGAGGGCAAGGCCATGTCCGTGCCCGAGCGCATGAACGTGGCCGAAGTCGTCGCTGACGAGGTCGCCGGCCGCGTGCCCATCATTCTGCAGGTCGGCGCCTGCCCCACCGAGGATGCCGTGGAACTGGCCCGGCACGCCGCCCACATCCAGGGAATCGACGCCGTCGCCTCTGTTGCCCCCGTCGACAGGCCCAACGACCTCGATGCCGCCGTCGCCCACTACCGCGCCATCGGCGAAGCCACCGAGTTGCCGTTCTACGTCTACTGGCTCCAGGGCGAGGCCGACCGGAAGGCCACAGCGGACTCCTTCCTCGACGCCATGGGCGCCGTCCCCCACTTCGCCGGCATCAAGTTCACCGACAACAACCTCTATCTCTTCGGCCAGTTGATCGACCGCTCCGGTGGCCGTATCAACGCCATCAGTGGCCCCGACGAGATGGCCCTGCCCGCCATGTGCATGGGCGCCGATGCCGCCATCGGTACGACGTACAACATCATGCCGAAGATCTACCTGGAGATGCGCCACGCCTTCGATGCCGGTGATCTCGATCTGGCCCGCACCTGCCAGCTGCACGCCAATCGCGTGATCCGCATCCTCATTGAGGTGGGCGTTCTCGCCGGAGTGAAAGCCATGCTCGGCTGGCGCGGAACGCCCGTCGGTCCGCCACGTGTCGCGCCGGCGCTGGACGAGACCGGCGAACGGATCCTGCGGGCCGAGCTCGACGGCCTCGACTTCGACGTCATCTGAGCGACTCTTGAGTACCGTCTACACGCTGTTCTGGTTCGACGTCGAGGATTACCTCACGCCCGAGAGTGACGACGCTCTCAAGGGGCTGCTCGAGGTCTTCGAAGCCTGCGGCGTGCAGGCCACGTGGAAGATGGTGGCCGAAAAGGCCCGCGTCCTCGAGGAGCGTGGCCGCAGTGACATCATCCGCCTGCTGCAACGCCAGGACATCGGCTACCACACCGACAACCACTCGCAACACCCGGTGCTGGCCGAATACCTCGCCGACGCCGGTTGGGAGGATGGCGTCGAGGAGGTCATCCGCCGCGAGCGCCCCGGGTACGACGACGTGACCCGCATCCTTGGGCCTTCGTCGACCTTCGGTCAGGCCGGCGGCTCCTGGGCGCCACAGCTCTACCCCTTCCTGCGCGATGCCGGTGTTCCCCTGTTCATGGATGAAGCCTCCCACGTCGGCTGTGATGGCGAGCCCTTCTGGTTCTGCGGCGTGTTGCACGTCAACCGGATGGAGGACGCCGTGACCCGCTGCGCCTTCGACCGCGGCGACGCGGGGCTGGCGGAAGGGATCGGTCGCTTCAACGAGATCCACCAGCGGCAGATGACCGACGGCGGCGGCCTTGTCAGCATCTACTACCACCCGTGCGAATGGGCGACCACCGCCTTCTGGGACGGCGTCAACTTCGGGCGGGGAGCCATGCCACCTCGCCACGAGTGGCGCCCCGCTCCTCGGCGACCACCCGGAGAGATGGCGGCAGGGCTCGACGTATTCAGGCGCTATGTCGAACACATCGTCGCCCGACCGGGTGTCGAGGTGATCACCGGGCGCCAGCTCATCAATCTGTTCCCCGACGACGCCCATGGTGCTGCCGTCAACGCCGCGGATCTGGCGCAGGCGCTGGAGTTCGAGTCAGGCGCCATCGACGTGACATGGCTCGGCGACGTGGCACTGTCCCCCTCGGAGATCTTTGCCCTCGTCTGCGACACACTCATGGAAGCAGTGTACACCCTGTCCGAGGGGATCGACGTAGACACCGATTCGCTGGCCGCGATCATGGCGACATTACACGACACACCCTACGGTCCGACGCGGCGGGTGGCGCCAACCCTGTCGGCAGGCGGTTCGGTTCCCAGCGAAGCCTTTATTGAGGCCACTGCCGACGCCCGGCAGTTTCTCCATTACCATGGCCGTGTTCCCGCTGCGGTCTGGGTGGGTGCCCGATGCCTGTGCCCCGCCGATTTCCTCGTCACCGCCGCCGACCTGCTGCGCCGCCTCGTCCTCGACGGTGGGGGCCTGCCCACACAGGTGACAGTCCGTGCCGGGTCCATCACCGGTGAGCGCCACATCCGCGAGCAGTCCTGGGGGTGGGCGGTGTTTGCCGAAGACTTCGAAGCCCCTGGCATCCTCGAACAGGCGCGGCTGCAGACATGGACCCTGAAGCCGGCGACACGGGTGGACTGATGGCTGAGAAACTGACCGAAGCGAAGGCCCTGGCTTGCCGGCGACAGCTGGTGGAGGACGGCTACACTTCCGTCCCCGGCGTCATGCCCGCGGACCTGCTCGCGGATCTGCAGGGATGGTCCGCCGACGTCTTCGACCGTTTCCCGGTGGATCCGAAATTCCGCTACCAGGGCTCCGATATTCACGTGAGCGCGCCGCGCAACTGGGCGGTCGGCCGCGAGCCGGACGGACGCTCCTTCCCCGACCCCATCGTCGAGCGGGTGATCGATGCCCCGGCGCAGGCGGCGGTCTGCCAGTTGCTCGGGTTGGAGAATCTGCGGGCCCACGATTCCGTCATCCTGCTCTCGAAGCCGCCCCACGGCCCGCCCCTCTACTGGCACCAGGACTACATGAACTGGAACAGTCCGGCAGCCGCCACGCCGTGGCCGACGAGGATCTTCCTTTCCTATTACATGACCGACACAGACCGTGACAACGGCTGCCTGCGTGTGATCCCCGGCACACATCGGCGACGCATCGATCTGCACGACCTGCTGCCCGACGCCCACGGCCCCGAGATCCAGGCCCTCGAGGACTTCGATCATCCCGCCTTCTGCGACCGCGACGACGCCGTCGACGTCCCGCTGCAGGCAGGTGACCTCGTCATCGCCGACGCCCGCCTCATGCACGGGGCCTGGCCCAACCAGACCGATCAGCGCCGCACTCTCGTTCTCGCCTGGCACGACGTGTTCGACTTCCCGCAGCCGCCTTCCTGGTGGACGGAAAAGATCCCGGATGTGGTGCGCAACGCCGAGCCCGGCCTCGCCTATGAGGCCACGCGCACCCCCGTCCGCTATCCGGCGTAAAGCCACCGGCATGCGTTCGAAACTCGTCTTCGCCCTGCTCGTCGTACTCTACGCCTGCTCCTTCTTCCTGCGCGGCGAGGATCCCAAGGGCGACCTCGGCGACAGGGTTGTAGAGGGTGTCTTCTTCCAGGGCGGATACGGAATGCAGTGGGTCTACGACTCGGCCGCTGAATTCGAACGCGCTCACCCCGACATCACCGCCTACGTCTGGGGTAACCCCCGGGCCTGGGATCAGACGCGGCCGCGCTTTTTGTCCGGCAATCCGCCCGACGTGTTCTGGGGTATCCACAACATCAACTTCTGGGTCAACCTGCACGACGGCCTGGTGGCCAGCCTCGACTCCCTGATGGAGGAACCGGCATACGGCCAGCCGGGCCTGCGCTTCAAGGACACCTTCTACGACGGCACGCTGGAGGAGGGCCAGTTCGAGGGCAGGCAGTACTTCCTGCCCATCACCTATGCCATCTCCGGCATCTGGTATAACAAGGGCATGTTCGACGAGCACGGCTGGACGGAGCCAGAAACGTGGGATGAGTTTCTCACCCTGTGCGAGACGATCAAGCAGACCGGCGGCGGCGTGGCTCCCCTCACGCACCAGGGCAAGTACCCCTCCTACTTCGGCATGATCTGGCGTGGTCTCGTCTACAAGCTCGGCGGCGAGCAGTTGATGTGCGACATGGACTCGCTGGTGCCTGGGGCCTGGAGTCGTCCGGAAGTCGTACAGGCCTGCCGCCTGAGTCGGCAGCTCTACGAAGGCGACTACATCCTGCCCGGGACTTCGTCCTTCTCGCACACCGAAGCGCAGATGATCTGGATCCAGGAAAAAGCCGCCATGATTCCCTGCGGCACCTGGCTCGAGTCGGAGATGAAGAACGCCCTGCCCGACGACTTCGAAATGCGGCTCATGCCGATCCCTGGATTCCGCGACGGCAAGGGTGGCATCGGCGCCATGGAGGCGTCCGCCGGTCCGGCCTTCTGGGTACCCGCCGACGCCGCCCGTCCCGACTGGGGCAAGGAGTACCTCCGCATCCTGCTGTCGAAGAAAATGGCCGCCAGCTTCCTGCGCACCGTGGGCTCGGTGCAACCCATCAAAGGCAGCACCGAGGGGGTCGATGTACCTCCCGCCATGCAGAGCGCCCTCGACCAGATCGCCGACGCTGGCGGCGAGACCTTCTCCTTCCGCTTCTCCCGCTGGTATCTCGAACTGGAGAACGAATTCCGCAACGCCCTGGGCGCCCTGCTCAACGACGACATCACCCCCGAAAGATTCGCCGAACGCATGGAGGCCATGGCCCAGCGCCTGCGCGACGACCCCGACACGATCCGCTTCACCAGAAAGCCGAAAGCCGACGGAGTCGCCAGCCTGTGAGATCTCTCCCCCTTCGTTTCCTGGGTGGCCCGGCCAGACAGTTCTTGACCTCAGCCATCGCCCTCTTCGGAAGCTCGGCGGGCTGGCAGCGCAGGGCGCGTTGCGCCGGCCCTGATACCACCGGCACGATTCTGAATCCCTGCGAGCCCCGTCCGCAGTTCAGGACGGGGCTCGCAAGGATGCAACACATGTGTTCTGGTTTCAGATCACCGATCCGGCCGGCGCCTGCGCCCGGATTTGCCGGCACGCCGAGCGAGCACGAAGACCGACGATGAGCCTCCAGAACAACGGGCGCGTCGCCCTCCTCTTCATCCTGCCGGCTCTGCTGTTCTACGTCACCTTTCTCGTAGTGCCTTACGCGCTGGCCTTCGGGGTCAGCTTCGTCAAGTGGCGCGGCGTGGCGCTGAACATGGAGTTCAACGGACTGGGCAACTTCACGAAGATGGCCGGCGATCCATTCTTCTGGAAGTCGCTCTACAACACCTTCTTCTTCACCGTGCTCACCGGCCTCATCGTGCCGTGTATGGCTCTCTACTTCGCCGTTGCCGTCACCCGCAAGCTGGTGGCCGGCGCCCGTTGGTTCCGTATCACCTACTTCTTCCCCAACCTGATCTCCCAGGTCGCCATCGCCGTGCTCTGGTGGTTCGCCCTGAATCCCGAATTCGGCATCCTGTCCAACTTCCTCAGGCTCTTCGGCTTCAGCGACCTGCCCTCGTGGCTCGGCGAACCGGCGTGGGCCCGTGCCTGCATCGTCGCCGTGAAGGTGTGGGCCGCCGTGGGTTTCTACATGGTCCTGTATGTGTCCGCCATCGAAGGGATCCCGGAGGACTACTACGACGCCTGCAAGATCGACGGCGCCGGTGAATGGCAGTCCTTTCGCCACGTCACGCTGCCACTGCTGTCGGAGATGATGAAGGTCACCGGCGTCTTCCTCGTGCTCAACGGCTTCGGCACCTTCGACGTGGTCCGTATCATGACGGATGGCGGCCCGGATCGAGCCACCGAGACACTGGCTACCTACATCTACGAAAACGCCTTCGAACTCGGGAAGTTCGGCTACGCCACGACCATCGCCATGACCCTCTTCCTCATCACCTTCTCGCTGGCCATGCTGTCGTTGTGGATCCAGCGGCGCGACGCCGTCGAATACTGATGCCTGACTCGCCTCTGGATCAGCTCGGGCACAACATCCGGCGCGGGATCACGCAACTGATCTTCGTCGTCTACGGGACCATCGTCGTGTTCCCCATGGTCTGGCTCGGATACACCGCCTTCAAGCCGACGAGCGAGCTGTTCGCCTCGGCCTGGGCTCTGCCCGTCGACTGGAAACTCGACAACTTCATCGAAGCCTGGACCGAGGCCCAGATCGGCGACTTCTTCTGGAACTCGATCTTCGTCACCGTCACAACTCTGTTGCTGCAGCTCTTTCTCGGGGCCATGGCCAGCTACTCCCTGGCCAAGTACCGCTTTCGCGGTCAGGACCTGATCTACTACGCTTTTCTCGCCGGCATGATGTTTCCCATTTTCCTCGGTCTCGTGCCGCTGTTCTTTCTCGTCAAAGGCATGGGACTGCTCGACAGTCACATCGGCATCATCCTCGTCTACGCCGCCTTTGGTATCCCTTTCACCGTCTTCGTCCTCACCGCCTTCTTCCGCACCATCCCGACGACGATCATGGAAGCCGGCATCATGGACGGCTGCGGACACTTCAGCCTGTTCCTGCGTGTCATGCTGCCCCTGGCCAAGCCAGGACTGACAACGGTGGGCATCTTCACCTTCATCAGCATCTGGAACGAGTACATCCTGGCTCTGGTGCTGCTGTCCTCCTCCCACCTGCGGACACTGCCCCTCGGTATCGCCGTGCTGCAGTTCGTGCAGTTCTACGAAGTCGACTTCGGCGCCCTGTTCGCCGGGCTCGTCATCGTCATGATGCCAACACTGATCTGCTACATCGTGCTGCAGGAGCAGATCACCAAGGGGATCACTGTAGGTGCGGTGAAGGGATAGGTCAGCGGTTGGTTTAGCTGTTCTGCCCTCCTATCTTCAGGTGACGGACCGATGGCCGACTCGCAGACCCCCTCCACCCCTTTCCCAGGCCGGCCGACTGATGCGGGTTGTTGTCTTTGGTGCCGAAGGCTGGACGGGTCGGGCCGTGCTCGCCAATCTGGAACCGCACCATCAGGCGCGTTGTGCCGTCTACTCGCAACAGTCCTGGGATCAGTGGAGTGATCTGGACGGCGAGTGGCCGGGCGAGGATGTGCAGTACGGGGACATCACCGACTTTGACGTAGTGCACCGGGCGACGGCGGATATGGACGCCGTCATCCATCTGGCCGTGCACTTCCCCTATCGGTCGAACACTCCCGCCGAACAGGACTCGAAGACGTTCCTGGTCAACCTGAAGGGGTTGTGGAATGTCCTCGAATCAGCCCGTCAGCGCGGCTTCGACCGCGTGGTTCATGTCGGTTCGTGTATGACCGTGCACCCTCGCGGCGCCTTCTTCGATGCGGACACCAGGAGTGTGGAGGGCAGTCTCTACGGGATCTGCAAGCGGTTGCAGGAGGAGATGTGCCGCCAGTTCCACGATGCCTTCGGCACCAGGACGATCGTGTTGCGCCCCGACTACATCGTTGACAGTCGCGCCGGGATCGGCCGCAATCGGGAGCCCTTGCAGGGCCAGTATCGCAACGGCTGGGTCTGCCGTCATGACCTGGCCGAAGCCTGCCGACTCGCCGTCGAGTCAACGACGGTCGACCACGACATCTTCCACATCGTCGGTACACCCGAAGCCAGGCAGACCTGCAATGTCGAGCGCTCAGAGACGCTCCTCGGGATGTGTTATCGGGGAAATCTGAATCAGTACCGCTGACGCGGCGCCAGGCCGGGTTACCCGGGCCGGGTCAGTTTGGCATCATGGGGCAGGCGCCAGTCGCGCATGCATCCGGCGAGCAGGCGGAGTCCTGACACGGACTGTCGCCAGTCGACGAGCCGTGTGCGGCAAACATCGACAGCAGGCGCTCCAGCTTCTCTGCGCCACACGACTCACAGGCAGTCGTCACCGTATTGGCTCCCTCGATTACCTCGAAGTCGTGACCACAACCGCTGCAATGGTATTCCCGGATCGGCACGTCATTTTCTCTCTGGCAACAGGTCTGCAGGTCCGCAGGCGCCGCCATCGACGGCCGGCGCCACGTCCCAATAGTGTACGCCAGATCGCCGCCTGGGAGAAGGCCGCACAGCGTCTCAACAGGCCCGGATCGCTACTATATTGCGGACCATGTCAGACCGTCGACCCAGCACAGAGGCCCTGAGGCAGCCGGCCGCGATCTGGCTGATCGTTACCATTGTCGGCCCGAGTCTCCTGCTGAGCCTGGCCGGCTTCTGGGCACTGCATGTACAGGATGACCTCAATACTCAGGCCGCCCGCCGGCGAGCCGCAGTTCTGCTTGCCGATCTCGACAGCCAACTGCAGCAACAACTGCGGGCACAGCGCCAAGAGGCTGCCCGCCAGACCAGGGACCACAGCTCTCTTCGCGGCCTCAACACCTCAGCATCGAAGGACTCCAGGATGCCTTCGTCACCGACGCTTCCGACCGGTTGGTGTGGCCTCCACCCACGAGCATAGCCGCACAGATACCGGCTCCGACCTCTGCCGCCTGGCGGCACGCCCAGGAATACGAGTTCGTCTTTGAGGACCAGCAGCGGGCACTCACGCAGTACGAGAAGATCGCCGCCACGGATTCGGCCGCCACCGCTCACGCCCTGACGGCCGCGGCTCGCTGCGCCGACAAGCTGGGCGATGCTGCCGGCGCAGCGCGAATTCGGCAGCATCTGCTCGACACGCTCCCCGATACACACGCCCGTCTGCGCCTGGGGGCGGGTCTGCAGCTGGCTGCCTTTCGGCACCGCCACGACCAGCCGGAGGAGGCAGCACGTATCGCCCTTACTGCCGTGGGACGCATGACGGACGCCACTGACGCGGTGGACTACGCCGTCGCCGCCCACTACCTGTCTCGATTCGACTCGCTGTGGGTGACACTCCAGCCGGCACGACTGCGGAGCCAGCTGCACGATGACTGGCGTGCCGCGCACCTGCAATGGCAGAGGCATTTCGCCGAGAGTGAGGCTCGCGTCGTTCTCGAAGAAAGCGTCCTACCCTCCCTGCTTCCGTCACTGTGGACCCTCGAACCCGGGATGGCGCGGCATCTGCCCCGGCGCACTCCTGGCGGATGGCAGGTGTGGCTGTTGGCCACATTGCCGCAGGGGGGTGCAGCCGGGGGGCGCCTCGACCTGGCGCGGATCGACAGCTTCGCTGTCGCCTCCCTCGAGAATCGCATGCAGCAGCTTGGCGACGTCGCCGTGGTCACCATTGTCGACACCGCTGGCTCGATGCTCGAGACGGCCCTGGCCGACCTGCGGCTGAGTCCCCCCCTGAGTTTTCGCCGACTGGCGATCCTGCCGGCCGGCACCGGTTCGTTGACGGCGACCTGGCGTCTGCGTCTGCTTCGCTGGAGCATCGCCATCTGTGTCGTAGGTGTGCTCTTCGGTGTCTGGAGCGGCTGGCGGCGCGTCCGGCGAGAACGTGAGGAGGCGGGCCGAAAGACGGATTTCGTCTCCAACGTCTCCCATGAGTTGAAGACCCCGTTGACTACCATCCGCATGTATGTCGACATGCTTCGACTCGGACGCTATGAGAACCGCGCTGAAGCCGACGACTACCTCATGGTTGTCCAGGAGGAAAGCCGCCGTCTCGACGGCATGGTCGACCGTCTGCTCGATGTGGCCCGCATCGACCGCGGCGGTGAACGGCACTACGACCGATCGGCGACCGATCTGGCGACGGTCGTTCGGGAAGCTGCACAGTGGCTCCGGCGGGAGCTGGGCGACGCGCCGCTGGCGACACTCGACGTAACCGTCGACGCCGCGCTCCCCACCGTTCACTTCGACCGCGAAGCCATGTTGGAAGTGCTGCGCAATCTCGTGCTCAACGCCGTGAAGTACTCCCCCGGGCCCGCCAGTGTGCGTCTGTCGCTGAAGGCCCACAACGATGGCGTTGCCCTGGATGTCACCGACGCGGGGCCTGGAATCGCGGAGGGGGAGCAGGAACGCATCTTCGAGCGGTTCTACCGGGTCGACAACGATCTCACGCGCGACATACCGGGCACCGGCCTGGGACTGAGCCTGGTACGTGACATCGTCACCGGCCACGATGGCCTGGTGTCCGTGCGCAGTCAGGTCGGCCGGGGCAGCACCTTTACCGTCTGGTTGCCGTCAACAGAAAGCGAGACATGACCTGCATTCTTGTCGTGGAAGATGAACAAGCCATCCTCACGGGCCTGGAGAGGAATCTGCGGCTCGAAGGGTACGAGGTGCTCACCGCCAGAGATGGCGACCGCGGCCTGGAACTGGCCCGAGAGGCCAGGCCCGATCTGATCGTGCTCGATATCATGCTGCCGCGCCGTGACGGCTTCGACGTCTGTCGCCTGCTGCGGCGCGAGGGCTGGACGGGCCCCATCCTCATGCTCACGGCGCGCGGGCAGGAATCGGACAGGCTGACGGGCCTGGACATGGGGGCGGACGACTATGTGACGAAGCCCTTCGGCATCCTCGAGCTGCTGGCCCGCATTCGGGCCCTGTTGCGACGGGGTCAGCCGTCCACCTTGCCACTGACGCGCCTGCAGATAGGTGACGTCGATGTCGATTTCGAAGCGATGACTCTGACTCGGGCCGGACGACCGATGGCAGTGACGGCCCGAGAGCTGGGTCTCTTGCGCCATCTGGCCACCCACCCCCGTCGGGCCCAGAGCCGCCGCGCCATCGTCAACGCCGTATGGGGCGCTGATTACTTCGGCACCGAACGCACTGTGGACAACTTCATCACCCGCCTGCGGCAGAAGATCGAATCTGACCCTGCCCGGCCCAGATTCCTGCTCACGGTGAGAGGTCTCGGTTACCGCTTCGAGTCTGACCCCGACTCTGACGGGATATGACAGACTCGTGGTCGGACCGTGACACAACCGTGACACATCTCGACGTATCATCGGCAGTGGAAAGGACGTACACCATGTCCACTCGCCGAATCCACGCCCTGCTCCTGATGGTGTCGTGGATGATGCTGTCGGCAGTGCCGGTGCGGGCCGAGAGCGCCGAGCAGCTGTTGCAGCAGGGGCGGCATCGAGAGGAGATCCTGGGTGATCTTGCACGCGCCATCGACAGCTACGAGAAGGTCCTGGAAATCCATGCACGCAACCATCGGTCTGCAGCACGGGCCCAGTACCGCATCGGTCGCTGCCTGGAAAAGATGGCGGCACTCACCGAGGCCCGTGTCGCCTACCGTGCCGTCCTCAGGACCTTTTCAGATCAGGCGGACGTGGTGAGGCTGGCTCGGGCAGCGCTGCGCCGGGTCGGCGACGATGCCGTGGTCGGAACGGGCGACCTGACACTGCGCCTGCTCCTGGAACACAGCATGTTGCCCATGAACCCGCATCGACCGGCGGAGTTCGATCTGTCTCCTGACGGCGAACGTCTCGTCTTCCGCGACCGCTCCAAGCTGCAGATCAGCGGTGACGGGCGGGCCGTCATCCGTCCCCTCGCTGACATCGGCACCGAACTGTGGCCCATGCCGCGATGGTCGCCGGAGGGCGAACACATCGCCTATATGGCGGGCCACGGAACGGCTGGCGAGCGGCGACTGTGGATCATAGACGCCAGCGGCGGCTCTCCCAGAGCCCTGGGAGGACCAGAGATCTCAGGCACACGCGGACTGAGCTGGACCCCGGATGGTGGCGCCGTCACCTGCCTGGTACCGGGAACAGGGCTGATCACGGTAGACCTGGAGAGGGACACGTCGCGGATCATCCGGATCCCGTCGCCGCCGTCCATGCGCCTGGGTCCCTACTCTCCGGACGGTCGCTGGCTCGCCGCATCCCTGCTCGAAAAGGGCAACCCTTCACCTCTGGCGCGCGACCTGTGGCTCGTACCCGCCGTTGGCGGCAGACTGGTGCGACTGACACAGACGCAGGGATTCGATGCCCATCCCACGTGGACTGTGGACGGCGACACGGTCTACTTCGTGTCGAGCCGGGCCGGCGCCTGGAACATCTGGCGGCAGCCCGTTGACAGCGACAGCGGCAGGCCATCCGGTCCGCCTCGGCAGATGACACACTTCAGCGACTCGGAGACGGTGTTCCCTTCCGTCGTCGGCGGCACACGACTGGCTTTCGGTATGGTCCGTACGCGCCGGTCGGTGCAGATCGCCGAGGTCGCCCACCCCGGCCAGGCCCGACACCTGGTTCGGGGACGGGCACCGCTGCCGGCACCTGATGGGGACGCCGTCTATTACCTGGGAGAAGGACCGGGGCGGGACGGGGTGTTCTCGGTACCAAGCGGCGGGGGGACTCCTCTTCGACTGGCCGCCCAAGGCCCGGTCCTGGGGCCGGGGCCGCGTGCATACGACGTCTCTCCGGACGGAGTCTGGCTGGCCTATGGAAGCCGTCTCGACGACGGCACCGGTCTGCTGCTGCAGCCCGCCACCGGTGGACAGGCCAGCGTGATATGGCGGCAGGCAGGGGCCGGCCTCGTCGTCCCCCGGTTCTCTCCCGATGGTACCCGCCTGGCCTTCACCTGGCGCGATGGGCTCTACACAGTCCCCACATCGGGTGGCCAGCCACATCGGCTAGCACTTCAGGCACACTGGCGCCGCCGTGAGTTGGCCTGGTCCCCGGACGGCCGCCAGCTGGCGGCTCTTGCCAGCCAGGACGGGGACTCGGGAGACGCTGTCGTGATGATCGATGCCACAAGCGGAACGATACAGCGACTCACACCCGCCGCCCGACGCAAGGAGGGAGTCTGCTGGCATCCTGACGGCACGCGTCTCACCTACCTGTGCTGGCTCGATGGAGTCGGACGGGACACCGAGATACGACAGGTACACCTGGGCGACAGCGCGTCGACAGCCCTGGTGAACGAGCCATTCCAACGGGAAGGCCGCCCCGCGTGGTCTCCGGACGGCAGATGGCTCTACTACGAGGCCGTCCGCGGGCCGGGGCGGAGCGGTCTGTGGCGTCGGGATGATCGGGACGGTTCGCTGGCGCTCTTCGCGCCGGATGCGACGCTGCCGCGCTGGAGCCGTGACGGCGGCGTGATGGCCTGAACTCTCGTCCACCGACGACGGCAGCTGTGGATTCAAGATGTCAGGACTCTGGCGGACACAACGATGGGAGAAAGAGAATGAGTGGTCTGGTGTGGACTCTGGGCTTCATCCTGTTCCTCGGACTGCGGATGGCCGGTGCGGTCGAACTGTCTGGCTCGATACGTTATACGGACGGGACGCCGGTCTGGGGAGCGCGTGTCACGATCGCCAGCGAGTTGGACTCGAGGCAGGTGGTGACGGTGCTGACCGATGCGGCGGGTGCCTACCGCGCCCGACTGACGCCGGACCCGCCGACGGCGGTGGCCTCCCCGGCCGCCGCGCTCCCGGGTGGCCCGGAGCTCTACCCGAACTACCCGAATCCCTTCAATCCCGAAACACAGATCCCCTTCCGTCTCGCCCGTCCGGCAAGGGTGCAGCTCACGATCCTCAACAGCGCCGGTCAGCCCGTCCGCCATCTCGTCGATGGCTTCCGTGACGCCGGTATGCACCTGGCCCGTTGGGATGCCACCAGCAACGACGGTGTTGGCGTCGGCGCCGGCACCTACTTCTACCGACTGGAGACCGACGGGCTCGTGCGCTCGGGGAAGATGCTGCTTCTCGACGGTCACCACGGGAGCCGCCACAGCGGCGCCAGCCCTGCCATCACGACGGCGGCACGTCGAACCGCCGTCGGCTTTGCGGTGAGGGTCCTGGGGTATGGCTTCGACGACGTACATCGAACCGGCATCACCGCGTCTGACATGCCCTTCGAACTCGAGGTCGAACGTGTCGTCACCGCCCTCGGCGTGGACGGACACCAGCATCTCGATGGGGTGTACCGCGACGACGGAGTCCTCGTCCAGGACTACCTGACCGCGGCCGGGACAGCGATGTCGATCATGGATCCCGCCCGCGTCGGTGTCAGCATCATCATGCCGCCGCCCATATCAGCCGATCCCGAACAGCGCGGCACCTATGACTACACGTCGCTGACCGAGGTCGCCGAGCTTCTTCCGGAACGCTTCGCTGTGGCCGGCGGCGGTGGCATCCTCAATCCGATGATCCACGCTGCCTCACTCAGCGGCGAACTCTCCGACGAGACACGCGATCTGTTTCGTGCCCGTGCCGACTCGCTCGTGGCAGCCGGTGTCGCCGCCTTCGGGGAGATGACCGCGCTACACCTGTCGTTCTTCGAAGGGCACCCCTTCATCGGCATGCCGCCGAACCACCAGTTGTTCAAAGACCTGGCCGATGTCTCCGCCAGGACGGGTGTCCCCATCGACCTGCACATGGAGGCGGTGGCGGCCGACAAACCCCTCCGAGCGGACTTCGGCGAGCCCAATCCGGACACCCTGTCAGCCAATACGGATCAGCTCGAAGACCTGCTGCGCCACAACCGCAACGCCCGCATCGTCTGGGCCCACATCGGCTGGGACAACACGGGTGACATGAAGATCAGCCTGTTGCGGGATCTGCTCGAGGCACACGACAACCTCTACCTGGCACTGAAGCTGTTGGAGCAGGCAGGCCTGCAGGTGAGTGCCAGTCGTCCGGTCGACGACTCCGGGATTCTGCGCGACGAGTGGCTGACCCTGATCAGCGACTACCCCGACAGGTTCCTCCTGGGCGCCGACGAGTTTTTCGGGATTCCCGGTCTGACGACGGAACGGCCACCGAGCACCATGGCGACCTGGAGCTTCCTTGAGCAGTTGCCCGAGGACCTGGCACGCCGGCTGTCCTGGGAGAACGCCCGAGCCGTTTACCGGCTGAGCCCCGCGACGATGCCCTGAAGATCCTGGCAGGTCCTTGACCTGCGACTGCCGGCGTCCTTTCCTGCCTGACTCAGGCAGTGTTTCGTCAATCCGAGAGACAGGACGTCGATGCTCACCACGGTCGAGATACCGGACTCGCTGGCAAAGCAGTATGAGGCCAACAAGGAACACGGCCACACCCTCTCCGTAGCACTTGCCGACGTGGGCGAGGAACGCACGCTGGAAGGCGACGTCGATCTGCTGGGTTGGCCGGACCTGGCCTACGTGTATGTGCGCGAAGTGGCCTTCTTCAAGTTCTATCACAGCGGACGCCTGCTGCGCATGTACTCCCAGGGCGATTTCATCCCGGTAGGCCCACGCTTCACCGCCGGGGACGCGAAGATCATCTGCGACTTCGCCGCCGAGATCACCCTCTACACCCCTGACGCACTGCGGGAGGCGCTCCGCGTCGACGCGTCTCTGCTTGCCGGCTGGCTCGCCTACCAGGAGGCGGATCAGGCCATCATGTATGAGTTGTGTGCCCTCCAGTTGCAGGTGGAACGGCAACCGGATGTGAACCTGCGACGCTTCGAGACGGACCAGTTCATCGTCCGCGAGGCAGATGCCTCCACGGAGGTCTTCGTCCTCATCGACGGCCATGCCGAGGTGAGACACCGTGAGGTCACGGTGGGCGAGATCAGGCCCTCGGAGTTCTTCGGTGAAATCGGCTTCCTGTTGAATCAGCGCCGAGTCGCGTCGGTGATCGCCACGAGGCCCTGCACGGTGCAGGTCGTCGACAATGAGGCCTTCGTCGAGCTCATCAAGGTCAATCCGCCTCTCATCGTATCACTGGCCTCAACGCTGGCAAGCCGAATCGTTGAGCTCAACGACCTCGTCGTCGACGGACACAGGCAACACAATGTCTGAACTTCAACGGTTACCTGCTGCGCGAGAGATGACACCGAAAGGAGAACACAATGGGTGAGCGCCTCGCCCTCCACGGCGGTCCCGCCGCCGTGCCCGCGGAGTTGGAGTTCCGCATTTGGCCCGAGGTCACCGAAGCCGACGAAGCCCTCGTGCTGGCCTCGCTGCGCCAGGACAGGCATGCCTTTGGTCCCCACGCAGAGCTGTTACAGACGGAGTTCGCTGCCTGGAACGGCAATCGCCTGTGCTTTGCCACCAACAGTGGCACGTCGGCGCTGCACATGTGCGTCGCCGCCTGTGGTATCGAGCCTGGCGACGAGGTCATCACTCCGGCGCTGTCGTGGACGAGCAGTGCCTCGTGCATCCTGCACCACAACGCCGTGCCCATCTTCGTCGACGTCGACTGGGACTCCATGCACCTCGACCCGGAGGCAATCGAAGCGGCGGTCACCGACCGAACTCGGGCCATTCTCGTCGTCCACTACTGGGGTGTGGCCTGCGACATGGATCCCATCCTCGACATCGCCCGTCGGCACGACCTGCGTGTCATAGAAGACGCCTGTCAGGCCGTGGGCGCCACGTACAGGGGACGCAGGACCGGCACACTGGGTGATGTGGCCGCCTTCAGCCTCAACCAGAACAAGAACTTCACCGGTGGCGAGGGTGGATTGTTCGTCACCGACGACGACGACCTGTTCGCCCGCGGCAAGGCGGTCTCCGCCTTCAGTGACATGCGGCCGCCGGAGGCGGGCCGTGAGTTCCACGATTTCGGCCTGGGCTGGATGTACCGCACTTCCGACCTGCCCGCCGCCTTTGCCCTGAGCCAGCTGCGCCGCCTCGACGCCACCAATCAGCACGCCGTCGACAACTGGACCCGTCTCGCCGAGTGTCTGGCAGGTACGCCGAACCTGCTGCCGGCCTTCCGCACCGAAGAGCGGCCGACCAATGGCTATGCCTATGTGCTGCGCGCCGACCCGGCCTGCGCCCGGAGCCGAGGGGTATCCGCCAGCGCCCTGACCGATGGCATCGCCGCGGCCCTGACGGCGGAGGGCGCCCGCGTGAGCCGCGCCAACTGGTTGCTGCCAGCCCATTCCGTGTTCCAGGCCAAGAACGCCTACGGCGGCGGCTATCCGTGGAGTGCAGCGCACACGCGCCAGGACATCAGCTACGACCTGACCCAGTACCCCGTGTCGCAGGCCTGTATCGACGCCTGTCTGTGGAACGTCAACAACCATCGGCCCCCGAACGGCAGTGAGCAGATCGAGGCGCTGGCCAAGGCGGTGCGCAAGGTGTTCACGCAGTTGGACGAGGTGCCCGTCGAGAAGGTGGGTTGATGATGCTGCAACTCGGTCTTGCCACACGGGACATCACACCGACACGGCCAGCGATGATCCAGGGGCAGAAGCGGGTCCGTATCGGCCATGATGCCCTCGATCCCATCACGGTGACGGCCTGGGCCCTTGTCGATGAAGAGGATGCCACCGCCACCGTGTTCGTGTCCTGCGACCTGGCGACTCCCTCCGACGGTCTGTACCGCGCCGTCCGTGCCGCATTGCGGGGCACGGACGTGCCGGCCGATGCGATCGTGCTTGCAGCCACCCACACACACACGTCCCTCGTTCTGGAAGATGACTTCTACGAGTACCCCGGTGGTGAGGTCATGACCGGCGCCGAATGCGAGACATGGGTGGCCGGCAGGATCGTCGAAGCCGTCCTGGAGGCCTGGCAGAGCCGGCGGACACGGGTGCTGGCGCGGGCCTTCGGACACGCTGTGGTCGGGCACAACCGCTACGCCGTGTACGCCGGTGGCGCCGGCCAGATCTACGGCAAGACGCGGCGGGATGACTTCGAGCATATCGGTGGATACGAGGATCACGGTATCGACCTCATGTTCGCCTGGGAGCCCGACGGCACCCTCGTCGGGGTGGCCGCCGTGATCCCCTGTCCGTCACAGGTGACCGAGAATCTCGAGCAGTTCTCCGCCGACTACTGGCACGAGGTCCGCACCGAGCTGCGCTCCCGTCTCGGTGCGGAGTTGAGTGTCCTGGGGTTGTGTGCCGCCGCCGGCGACCAGTCGCCCCACTTCCTGCTCTACGGCGAGCAGGAGGAGGAAATGCGCCAGCGTCGCGGACTCAACGAACGTGAGGAGATCGGCCACCGCGTCGCCGATGCGGTACAGCGCGCCCTGGCGTGCACGCCGCCGCCCCCCACGGCACAGCCCTGTCTGCTCGTCCACGAGATACAACGCCTCGAGCTGTCACCTCGAAAGATCTCACGGGCTGAGCGCGACCAGGCGCAGGACCTCTACTTGGAGTCGGCGGCCCAGGGCGACACGAGCACCTGGTGGCCGGTACGGCAGAAAGCGGTGGTGGAGGTCTTCGACGGCGAACGGCAGGCGACGCCGGTGCCGGCGGAGATCCACGTGATCCGTCTCGGTGACTGGGTGATCGCCACCAATCCCTTCGAACTCTTCCTCGACTACGGGCTGCAGATCAAGGCGCGCAGCACGGCGGCGCAGACCATGGTCGTGCAGCTGGCCGGGCGTGGCTTCTACCTGCCATCGGCCCGCGCCGTCGCCGCTGGTGGGTACGGCGCCATGCCGGCCGTCTCGGTGGCCGGCCCGGAGGCCGGGGCCGAACTGGTTGCCGCAACCCTCGCGATGATCGACGGGTTGTTCGCTGACTGACCGGACCGCTCCCGCCTACGGGCGTGTTCCGTCGTACAGGCCGTCCAGTGTCCAGTAGCAGTCAGGATCGGGTCGCTGGCGGATCCACTTGCCATTGGTGAAGTCAGGAAAGGGCACGGGGGCGCTGCCGCAGGCGATCGAGTCCTCGGACAGGGCCGTGATCGCCATCCAGGCCACCGAATCGTAGACGTCGATGGGCGTCTGTCGGCCCTCCCTGATGGCCTCGATGAAGGCTCGCTGTACCAGGTAGTCCATACCACCGTGGCCGCCACGAACCCCGTCGCTGATGAAGTCGCGCCACACTGGATGATCATGTGTCTCCAGGTATTCGGCCATGGGCGCCCAGCGTTCGCCCTCGAAATCGTCGAAGTGGAGGGCATTCTTGTCCTCCATCCAAAGCCCCCGCGTACCCTGCACGCGCTGGGCCCTGGAGTAGGGCCGCGGCAGTGAGCAGTCGTGGGTGAGCAGCACCGTTTCGCCGCGAGCGCACTTGATCATCGTGGTGGTGACATCACCCTGGGCGAATACGGTGTCGTACTGAGAGTGCTCCGCGCCGAGGCGGTTGACGGCGTACTCGTGCAGGCCCCGGGCCTTGCTGCTCATCGATACGAGCGACGTGAAGCGATTGCCCTTGTTGATGTTGAGCATCTTGGCGATGGGGCCGACGCCGTGGGTGGGGTACAGGTCGGCGTTGCGGTAGGTGAAGTTGTTGAGACGGTAGTGACGGTTCTCGGTCCCCCGGGCGATCTCCGACCGCAGGTCGTGCTCATAACCGCACTGGCAGTGGATGAGCTCGCCGAACATGCCCTGCTTGACCATGTTGAGCACAGCCATCTCTTCGCGGCCGTAGCAGCAGTTCTCCAGCAGCATGAAGGGGACACCCGTCGACTCGCTGACGCGGACCAGCTCCCAGCACTCCTGCACCGACGAGGCGCCTCCGACTTCGGACGCGGCGTAGATGCCGGCGCGCATGGCGGCCAGTGAAATCTCGACATGGGTCGTCCAGCTGGAGGCGATGACGACGCCCTGCAGGTCGCCCCGGGCCAGCAGGTCGCCGTACTCGGTGTAGCCATCGGCGCGGTATCCCTGCAGCTCCTGCAGGCGGTCGATCTTCCTGTCGATGCGATCCTGGTACACGTCACAGACGGCGGCGATGTGGACGTCCTCCATGGCCGCCACGAGGTCGGCCAGACCCGAGCCACGACCGCCAAGACCGATGAAGCCGAGCTTGATCTGCTCCACCCTAGTCTCCCGACAGGTGAGCGATGGCCTCTACCTCGACCATCATGCCGGAGACCACCAGATCGGCAACGATCACCGTGGAACTGGCAGGTATGTGGTCGGGAAATGCCTCGCCCCGCACTGCTGAGTACTCAGCATATCGTGAAACGTCGGTGAGAAAACAGGTGATCTTCACCACGTCGTTCATCAACGCCCCCGCCTCTTCGAGTACGGCCCTCATATTGGCGAAGACCTGACGCGACTGGGCGGCCATGTCGTCGGGACCGACGAGGTCGCCCTGCGGATCAATTGGGCCCTGCCCTGAGATGTAGAGGGTGTCGCCCACCTGGACGGCTTGCGAGATGCGGTACGGTCTTGCCCACGGCCAGTCGGGGTTGTGCTCCTGTCTGACAGGCATGTCTGCCATGGTCGATCAGCTCCTGGGAGAGGCTGGGGATCTGGTGCCGATCAGGACGCGGTTCATCGGCGTGATCTCCTCGGGCACGCTGCCCCATCGTACGTGGTAGCCGGCAGCCTGCAGCCGGTAGGTGCGGTCGATATCATATGCCAGGCGAGTACCGAGGGACAGCTGCAGGGCCGCCGGTGCCTCGCAGCCACTATCGGGATAACAACAGGGCATCAGAGCCATGGCGCCGCCCGCCTCGAGGGCGCAGTCGATGCATCGGTCGGTGAGTCTGCCACAGGCGTGGATGGCCATGATGGAGGTCGATGGCTCGACATGTGCAGCGGCCCGCTTCATGGGCGCCGTCTGGTAGCGCACCTTGTCGGCCACCCATGGCCCCACGCGAATGGCGCAGGCCAGGACTCCGGCATGGTTGGGTGGTTCCTGGCGGTCGATGAGCAGCACCTGTTCGACGGTCCGTTCGAAGAGGGCGAAGAGGATGCCGGTCAGGCCGTGCCCACAGCACAGGTCGGTCACATGTGGCGCCCGTAGTCGCTTGCGTACGCAGGCGAAGAACTCGAAGGATTCCAGGATCTCTTTGACGGGCAGCGCCCTCTGTTTCGCCATCTCCCGGACGAAGCGATCCTGGAGGCTGTCCGAGGCGAAGTGCTCCTCTGCGATGTGCGGCTTGATCGAGGACCGCGATGCCGCCAGAGCCCCGATCCGGGTCTTGTTGAACTGACGGAAGCTCTTGTAGGTCGACGAGGGCGTCACAGCCGGGGTAGCTCCACAGGTTGACAGGAGAGGACCGGTGCGGGTTGTTGCGGGCATGAAGATAGGAACACCGAAACAGATCAGACACACCACGTGAAACGCCCCGTCCGCTTCGCCATTGTCGGCTGCGGTGGGATCGCCCGGGCGCACATCAAGGGCGTCACCGCCGTCGACGGCGCCGAGGTGACCTGGTGTCAGGACATCGACGTGGACCGCGCGCGCGCCGCCGCTGAGTCCACCACGGCGCGCCACACCAACGACTACACCGAGGTCCTCGCTGCCGCTGACGTGGATGTCGTCCTTCTCTGCCTCCCCCACCATCTGCACGAGCCCTTCACGCTGCAGGCGGCGGAGGCGGGCAAACACATCCTCGTGGAAAAACCGATGGCTCTGGACGAAGCCGAGGCCGGCCGCATGATCGAGGCCGCCGCGGCGGCCGATGTCGTTCTGTGCGTCGGACAGTCAACACGCTGCATGACCGGCCCCAGACAGGCCCGACGACTGCTGGCTGACGGGGCCCTCGGTGAGATCCGGCATCTGCTGCATCAACGGCTGTTTTTCACCGAGAAGGTGTCGACGGAGTGGCGCCGCCTGGGCGAGCAGTGTGGTGGTCTCTACCTGCCCCTGTTCGGCAGTCACGACGTCGACCTCGCCCTCTGGCTGTTGAGTGCAGCCACCGGCACTGCCGCCATCCCGTGGCGCGTTCACGCCAGCGTGCGCTCCTTCAGTTCCGCCGCCGCCGCCGAGAGTGACGGTTTCATCGCCCTCGACTTCGCCGACGACCGGCTGGCCACATTTCAGTTCTCCATGTGTTCCCACCAGGCCCACACCGAGACTGTCCTCGTGGGAACCGAGGGCACGCTGAGCGTCGAGCGCAGCCGCGTGCGGTTGAACGGCGAGGCCGTTGAGGCGGATTGCCCGGGCAACGAGTTTGAGGACTCCTTCACCGAACAGATCCGCCAGCTGGTGGTCGGACTCTGCGATGACGGAGCGCCGTTGCCGGCGCCGGGTCGTGAGGTGCTGACCGTCGTGCGCACCCTCGACCTGGCGAAGCAGGCCGCCGAGTCGGGGCTGCCCCAGGTCTACTGATCACCGCCGGACATCAGGATGTCCAGCATCTTCTCCGTGTTGTTGAGAAAATCCCTGGTCACTGTGAAGTGCTCCGTGTCACGATACTCGACAGCCTCGATGCCGTCTTCTGTCAACTGGTATATGACGGCCTCCGGGTAGGCCATGATGATCGGTGAGTGGGTGGCGATGATGAACTGTGATCCGCCGCGGGCGAGTTCGTGGATTCGCGCCAGAACGGATAGCTGCCGGCTCGGCGACAGGGCCGCCTCCGGTTCGTCCAGGATGTAGAACCCCCGTCCGTGGAACCTCTCCGTCAGCAGGGCCAGGAAGGACTCACCGTGGGACTGCTCGTGCAGCGCTCGGGCACCGTACGCCGGTCCGATCTTCATGGCCGGGCCAGGTTCCCCGTCCAGCTTCTCGATCTCCGTGGCCACGTTGAAGAAGCTCTCGGCGCGCAGGAAGTATCCATCCCGGGGCTGACCGACGCCGCGCGACAACCGCAGGTACTCGTACAGACTCGAATGCGAGGCCCGGGTGTCGAAATGAAACCCACGGCTGCCACCCTCGGCGTTGAAGCCCCAGGCGACGGCGATCGCCTCGAGCAACGTCGACTTGCCCGAGCCGTTCTCGCCGATGATGAACGTGACCTGCCGATGGAGCTCGAGGCGGTTCAACTGGCGAACGGCGTCCAGGTTGAAGGGATACCTCTCGAAGGAGTCAACGCGCTCACGCTCGAGAATCACCTCGATGAGGAACTGGTCACTCAGCATGATCGACGCTCAGCTTTTCTCATGACTTTCCTCCAACGGAAGAGACAGATGTGACCAAGGAATCATGTGTCATCGTCGGGGCAGGCGGCATCAGCAATGCCTGGTTTCCACCCCTGAAGGCCGAGAAAGTCGAGATCCGCGGCGTTGTGGACCTGGATGTCGGACGCGCCCGCGACCAGTGTGAGAAATACGAGATCGAGGCCGAGGTCTCCGACGACGAGGCAGCCTTCCTACGGAAGATGCAACCCGACTTTGTCGTCGATCTCACCGTGCCCGAGGCCCACTGCAAGGTGGTGTGCACGGCACTGAAGGCCGGCTGCCACGTCATCGGCGAGAAGCCCATGGCCAACAGCATGGCTGAGGCACGTCGCATGGTCCGCGCCAGTGAACAGACGGGCAAAATGTACATGGTGAGTCAGTCTCGCCGCTGGATTGCGCGACATGAGGCTCTGAACAAGATGGTCACAGGCCGCAAGGTCGGCGAGTTGACCGCCCTGAACTGCGACTTCTTCATGGGCTGCCACTTCGGCGGCTTCCGCGACGAGATGGACAGCCCCCTGATCCTGGACATGTCCATCCATCACTTTGACCTTGCCCGTTATGTCTCCGGCGTGGACCCGGTAGCCGTGTATGCCCACGAGTTCAACCCCCGCGGGAGCTGGTACGCCGGCGACGTATCGGCCAGCTGCATTTTCGAAATGACCGATGGTGTGGTCTTCACCTACCGGGGCAGTTGGTGCGCCGAGGGCCTCCCCACCAGCTGGCAGGGCAACTGGCGCATAACCGGCGATCGTGGCACCATTCTCTACGAACAGGACCAACGACCGGTAACCCAGGTCACAGCCGGCAAGACCGGCTTCAACCGCAAACTGAAAGATCTGCGCCCGGCCAAGGAGGGGATGAAACACGAGGGAATGCGGGGATCCCTGCGAGAGATGCTCGCCTTCCTGCGCACCGGCAAGATGCCCCAGACGGAGTGTCACGACAACATCAAGTCGCTGGCCATGGTCTTCGGCGCCATGGAGAGCTCCCGCAAGGGCCGTCGCGTCGTCCTGCGCCCGTAGGATGAGACGGAAGATCGGCCCGAGTCCGTGTGCCAGTGATAGCACCGGTGTATGTGGGTACATCCCGCCTCGGGGCCGTGGTTGCGCTGAATCATCCTTCGACAAACATTCAGCCTCCCCATGACCTTCCTCCAACAGTTCTGGAACATCCTCGAAGGCCGCCGGCGACTGCTGCTCCTGTCGGTGCTGTGCGGCCTCGCCTTTGCCGGCGCCAATCTGCTGCCGCCGCTCATGATCGCCGAGGTCATCGGCTGGATCACTGAAGGCGGCGGCTCCGCCGAAAAGCTCGTCCTGCTCTGTGCCGGCCTGCTCGGTGTCTACCTGCTGCGCGGACTCACCCGCTTCGGCTACGGCTGTTTCTCCCACCAGGCGGCGTACGGCACGCTGCACGAGTTGATGGTGCGCGTCTACCGACACGTGCAGAGCCTGCCCCACCGCTTCTACTCCGGGGAGCGCACGGGCAATCTGATCTCCCGTTCCATCAACGACATCGAGGCGGTGGAGGATTTCATCGCCCACGGTGTACCGGAAACCATCCTCGCCATCGTCATTCCCGCGGCCATGGCTACGGTCCTGTTCACTCTTGACGCCGAGCTCGCCCTCATCACGTTGCTGCCGATTCCGTTGGCAGCCTTCCTCGTGTTCCGCCTCGTGCTTCGAGTGCGTGTCCTGTGGCGTGAGGTCCGTGGCACCCTCGCCGACCTGATCGCCAAAGTGCACGACAATTTCGCCGGCATCCGCGTCATCAAGGCCTTCGTTCAGGAGGAGGCCGCCGCCGGTCACGTCGGAAAACACAGCGCCACCTTCCGTGACGCCTCGATCCAGGCCAACTCGATCTCTCTCCTGCCTGCCGGCATCGTTGAGGCCGCCGGGGGCATCGGCATCGTTCTCGTCATCTGGGCCGGGGGCTCGGCGGCCCTTGCTGAGCGCATCTCGGTGGCTGAGCTGTTCATCTTCATCGTCTACCTGGGTCACATCTACCAGCCCTTCCTGCAGCTGGCGTCTATCAATGATGTACTGCAGAAGGCCGCTGTCAGCACGGACCGCGTGTTCCAGCTGCTCGCCGTCCAATCCGACATCGTCGACCGACCCGGCGCCCGTGCCCCCGAAGGGGCTGACTGGAACGTTGAGTTCGCCGGCATCACCTTCGCCTACGACGAGGCCGACGGACCCGTGCTTCGGGACGTGAGTTTCAGCATCCCGGCGGGCCAGATCGCCGCCGTTGTCGGCCATACGGGGGCGGGCAAGACGACGGTCTCTCATCTGCTTCCCCGGTACTACGACCCGCAACAGGGAGCCGTGCGCATCGGTGGTCATGATGTACGCGACGCGCCCCTGAACTGGGTCCGGGGGCACATCGCCGCCGTGGACCAGGATGTGTTCCTCTTTCACGGTACCGTGGGCGACAACATCCGCTTCGGCCGGCCAGACGCCGACGATGGGGCCCTGCGTGCCGCCGCTGCGGCGGCCAATGCCGACGAATTCATCGAGCAGCTGCCAGCGGGATATGACACGCTCATCGGCGAACGGGGTGTGCGCCTGTCGGGTGGCCAGAAACAGCGCCTCGCCATCGCCCGGGCCATCCTCCGCGACGCCCCCATTCTCATTCTTGACGAGGCCACCTCCGCCGTCGACACACATACCGAGCTGCTGATCCAGGAAGCCCTGGCGCGACTGATGGCCCGACGCACTACCCTCGTGATCGCCCACCGTCTGTCCACGGTGCGCCACGCCGATCGTATTGTCGTGCTCGAGGCAGGGCAGGTGGTGGAACTGGGACGACACGAAGACCTGATCCGCCAGGACGGCCCCTACCGCCGCATGATCGAAGCCCAGCAACTGCTCGCCGACGTCGGCCGCGACTCGTGGATCGAGGGCGGTTGAGGGCGCGACGCTATCGCGCCGGTACCGATTCCCAGCGATGAGCCCGCGGCTTGTCCACCGCCGCCTGCTCCAGCGCCTCCGCCCACATCCGATCCCACTCGGCCCAGTCGTCGAGCACCGATTCCGGGTGGGCCTGACTGCGTACGACGAAGTCCGGATGAAAGGGACGTCCTGTGGGTGTCCCCGTCTGCTGGTAGCGCAGATCCATGCTCCAACGGATGGTGTCGGACCGGTTCGACGTCGACCGGTGCGGGATCTCCTTGTGCAGCAACAGCAGGTCCCCTTTGTCCATCGGCAGGGTCACCGGCTCGGCATCCGGCATCTCCTCGTCGGCGATCACGGTTCCCTGACCGGCGCGGGTCACATGCGTCCACAGACCGGTGCCGTGGGTGCGCGGGATGATCTGCAGGCAGCCGTTCTCGGGCCGGGCAGGTGACAGGGGAATCCACACGGTCAGGATGAAACTCGTATCCGCCTCAGCCCAGGCGACGCCGGCGTCCTGATGCCAGGGCGCCACGTGTGGATCCGAGCCGCGGGGCGCCAGCCCTCCCGGCAACTTCGGTCGGATGTGCTGGATCGGGCTGCAGGTGATCTCCGGACCGACCAGGCATTCCACCATGTCGAGAAGGTTGTCGTTCCCGAGAAAGGCGAAGGACGCCTTTCCCCGGAGCCGCATGATGTCGAGCTCGGGGTAGATCTCGTTGCATTCCTTTGAGATGAGGGACAATCTCTGGTTGAAGGGGGCGTCCTCATGGATATCGTCGATCTTGCCTTCGGCCTTCAGCTCTCGCGCGCGGCGATCGATGTGCGCCGCGTACTCCTCGATGACCGGATCCAGGTCGGTATCGGCGAGCCCTCCCCGGATGACGAGATAGCCCTGCTCTTCGAATTGATTCTGCTGTTCTCTGGTAAGTCCCATCGGTCAGATCTGGCTCCATGGTGGATTGGTCGGGAAAGTATAGTTACGCCGCCTTGCGCCCCGCCAGGGGGCCCCGTTACTTGCCCGCCGTGACCATCCGTCTCGGCATCGTCGACTGCGGCTCCTTCTCCCGCCATTTCATCTCCCTGTTCCAGGCGTACCCGCTGGTGGACAGTTCGGAGCCAGCTGCATGAGCGACAACCGCACCCGCGCCCGGCCTTCCCGGCTCACGCTCACGGTGGGACCTGGCGGTGAACTGGCAGGGGACGATGATCGTGCGCTGCAGGCCGGCGCCGACTACCTGGCCCGTCTCGGGGGAGGTGTCCTGCAGATCCTGCCCGGTACCTATCAGATGCGCAATTCTCTGTTCCTGCACGACCACCTGACGGTGCGCGGTACCGGGTTGGACACGATCCTGCGAAAATCGCCCGGCGTGTCCACGCCGCTGACGCACGAGACTGACTGGTACGAATACGGTGTGACCGTCGAGGACCCGTCGCCCTTCACCATCGGTGGCGGGATCATGCTGCGCGGCTACAGCGAATCGGGGGCTCTGCAGGATGTCGTCCGGGACACGGTGATCGCCATCGAGGGCTGCGAGCTCAGGCTGAACCGGCGGCCGGAGAAGAACTTCTGGCCCGGCACCACGGACACGGCGCCGACGGCGGCGACACTGTTCCCCATCCTCACGGCGGCGGAGGGGGTGTGTGATGTCGTCGTCGAAGACCTCGTCCTCGACGGCAACCAGGAGCAGAACGAGGAGATCAACGGCAACTACGCCGGTGCCCTGTTCCTGCAACAGTGCCACCGTTTCACCTTCCGCCGCGTCGTGGCCCGTGACTACCACGGGGACGGCTTCAGCTTCCAGATCTGCGACGACGTACACTTCGAAAACTGCCAGTCCCTGAACAACGCCAACCTCGGCTTCCACCCCGGGTCCGGCTCCCAACGACCTGTGTTCCGCAACTGCGTCGCCCGCCGCAACAGCCAGGGCATCTTCTTCTGCTGGGGCGTCACCCACGGGCTGGCCGACGGCTGCGACTGTTCGGAGAATCGCGACTATGGCATCTCCATCGGCCATCGCGACACCGACAATCACATTCACAACACGCGCTTCGAGGGCAACCGTCGAGTCGGGCTGCTGTTCCGTCAGGCCGTCAACGATTTCCGCGGGGCCCATCGCAATGTGGTGGAGAACTGCCACTTCATCGACAACGGCTCTGCGGAGGACGGTGTGGCCATCGACTTCCAGGGCGCCGCCCACGACGTCGAGATCCGCGACTGTCGGTTTGAGGACAGCGGACAGCAACGGCAGCGTGTTGGGGTCCGGTTGTCGTCGATGGCCCGGGACACTTGTCTGGGTGGCAATACCTTCGTGGACATGGTGACCGACGTCTTCACTGCAGAGACCCAGTCGACGTCGTGACCCACTTCCTCGCCGTCGACTTCGGCACGACGAGCACCAAGTCCGCCCTCGTCGATCTGCACACCGGACGGTTCTCCCACCTGCGCCGACACGCCGCCCTGCAGACAACGGCCACCGCCCCTGGCCACCACGAGGTCGACCTGCAGGCGATCCGCCAGCGCTTCGAGGCCATCTGCACCGACGCCTGGACGGCTGTTTCCTTCGATGGTATCGTGCTGTGCAGCGAAATGCACGGCTTCGCCGTTCTCGACCCGGACTCGGGTACACCGTTGACCGAGTACATCTCCTGGCTCGATGGGCGGTCGGTGGAAGTCGTGGCGGGTGTCCGCACCATCGACGCGGTGCGCGAACGCCTCGGAGACGACCGCTTCCGCACGCTGACCGGCATGCGTCCCCGACCCGGTTTCCCGCTGCTCAACCTGATCCACCTCGCCCGGACACGTAGTCTACCCGAGGAGGTGGTCGTCGTATCTCTGCCGGGATGGCTGGCCGGCAACGACGCCGGCTCGTCGCCACCCGAACACCCCACGATCCTGGCGGGCATGGCACTCTATGATGTCGTCGCCGCTGAACCGGCGGCGGAGTTGCTCGAAGTGGTATACGACATCGGCGGCGTGCGTCCCCGTATCGGTGCACCCGCGGCGGATGACGCGATCGCCGGCCACTGGTCCAGCCCCGATGGTGATGACGTGCCGATCCATGTCGGCGTCGGCGACCACCAGTGCTCCGTGCTCGGTGCCGGCGTCGCCACCGCCGACATCGCCTCCGTCAATCTGGGCACCGGCTCTCAGGTGGGCCTGGTGGACGGTCCTCTCGACGACAGCGTCGAACACCGCCCCTTCTTCGACTCTCGCCATCTGTCCGCCGTCACCCACATCCCATCGGGACGAGCCCTTGCCGAGTACGTCGGCTTCCTGCAGCAGGCGGTCTCCTACGGCCGCGGCGCGGGAGACACGCCGCCTGACATGTGGCAGGCTCTGGCAGAGATCGGTCCGCAGGAAGTGGCCCGGGCCGAACTCAGCGTGGATCTGGCCGTGTTCGACGGCGCCCGCGGCTGGTCCGACGGCGGCCGGATTTCCGGCATCGTCGAAGGTGGACTGACACCGACGGCGTACCTGGCGTCGGTGCTCAAGGCGTACTCCCTTCAGTATGTAGAGGTCCTCGACCGCCTCGACCCCGAACGATCGGTTCGCCGGGTCGCCCTCAGCGGCGGCATCGCCCGCAACCTCCCCCACCTGGCTCAGATCATCGCCAGCGCCAGTGGCCGACAGGTGGACGGCACCGTGGATCTCGACGAATCACTCCTCGGCCTGCGCGCCCTCGCCCTGCGCTGTGCCGGCCTGACGGACTCTGTCGCCGAAGGCCAATCCCGCTTCGGTCGTGAATGCCACATGGAGGAAACGACATGACTACAGGAAAACTCGCCGGCAGGGCAGCTCTCATCAGCGGTGGCGCCGGCGCCATGGGTGCGGCCACGGCACAGCTCTATGCGGCCGAGGGCTGTGCCGTGTGTCTCGCCGATCTCGACCTGGAGGCGTCGCAGGCCATTGCGGCGAAGATCCAGGCCGACGGCGGTCAGGCCATGGCCGTTCGTCTCGATGTGCGCAACTCGGCCCAGTGGAACGGGGCAGTGACGGACGCCGAGCGAGCCTTCGGGCATCTCGACACACTCTGTACCTTCGCCGGCGCCAACCATCGGGTCAGCTTTGATGCCCAGACCGAAGAGATGTGGCGCCGCATCCTCGACATCAACCTGACCGGGAGCTTTCTCGGCACCAAAGCCATGATCCCCGCCCTGCGTCGGGCCGGAGGCGGGGTCATCCTCTTCACCGGATCACTCGGGTCCCTGCGCCAGGGAGCGGGCAGTCCCGCGTACGGTGTCTCCAAGGCGGGACTCGTGGCGCTCACGCGATCGACGGCCGCCTCCTACGCGGGCGACAACATCCGCTGTGTACTCGTCAACCCGGGGCACGTGGACACACCCTTCATCCGCGGCAACGCACCCCACAGCCCGAATGACGAGTCCACCAGCATCGACAATCCGGAAAACTACAAGCGCCGTGTAGCAGGAACACCACTGGGCCGGATGACGATGCCGGATGACGTGGCCCGCACGTTCCTCTTTGCCGCCACGGACGAAGCCTCGATGATCACCGGCTCCTGGATCAACGTCGACGGGGGGGCCGGCATCTGACACTAGGCGTCGACGTGTTGATCGAACACGTAGGCACCCACGGCGGCGAACAGCACACCCATGCCGGCCAGGTACAGGACGGACTGATGGGCCTCCGCGATCGCCCAATTGCTCTGCAGCGCTTCGCTGACAGTGCTCGCCAGTCGCCCGGTCAGCCAGAACCCCCCGAGAAAGACGCTCACGGTGACGAGTCCCTTGAATCTCGGCACGAACATTCGCAGACTCGCCGCCACCAGGGCCAGCCCCAGAAGAAAGACCGTCATCGACCCGAACACCCCGCCGGCTACCGACCACACAACTGCCGCCTCGACATCCACGATGGGGAGACCGGACGCAGCGCCGGCGAATTCACCGACGGCTTCCAGTGCCGGCCCTAGAACCATGCTCACGCCGAAGGTGTTGAGAACGAATACAGCGACAGCCAGGGTGCCGACGGCCGCCAGTTTCATCAGTGGCAACGCCGCCCGGGGAACGGGCAGGGCGAGCCACTGGTGCTGAGTGTTGCCCGACCACTCCTGTGAGATCGAATTCATCAGCAGCCCGGCGAAAACCGGTGGACTGAGATAGGGCAGTACGAGCAGCGGTAGCGTGGCGTTCAAGGGACTGGCGTTAGTGATAACCGCCAGGACGATGGCGGCCGTGAGCACCAGCAGGACGGCGCTCACGAGTCGGTTCGCCTTCAACTCCTTCACATACAGCGCCATGTACGGATTCACAACACCACCTCCTCGAAGATGTCCGCTAACGAGCCGCCCTTTTCCTGGCGCAGGTCGTCGGCCCGGCCGCTGATGGCCACCTGCCCCTCGCGCAGGTAGACGACGTGTTCCACCAGCCCTTCCACCTCGTCCACCATGTGGGTCGACACCAGAATCGACTGAGAGTCCACCCGGTACTCCTGCATCAGGACCTCCAGGATCCGCCGCCGCGAGGGTGGATCGATGCCGTTGAAGGGTTCATCCATCACCACCAGGCCGCTGGGCCAGGAAAAGGCGGCGACGATCTTCAGCCGCGCCCGCTGTCCCTGAGACAACTCGCCGATCTTGTCTCCCGGTGTCAGCCGCATGAAATCGAGCAGTTCCCGTGATTTGGCCACATCCCAGCCACCATAGAAGACGGAGAGGAATTCCAACTGCTCCTCCACGGACATCCACGAATAGAAGGAGTCTGTCTCGGGCAGGTACGCCGCCTTCCCCCGGGTCTCCGATCCTACGGGTTGCCCGTCGATGCGGACGCTGCCGTCGCTGGCATGGGTGACCCCCGCCACGATGCGGAACAGCGTGCTCTTGCCGCTGCCGTTCTCGCCGAGCACGCCGGTGACGCAGCCTGGCTCGAAGTCCATACTGACGCCGCGCAGCGCGGCCGTGCCGCGGTAGCGCTTCCACAGATTGTCGATCTCAACCCTCATGACCTTTCAGCCTCCTCGTCGATCCGTTCGAGCAGGGACCGCGTCTGGGATCTCGTCAGCCCCAGATCGCGGATCTGCTCTGAAAACTGCTGGACTGCAGCCTCGGCCAGTCGTTTGCGCTCATCGTCGATTCTGCCCGGCTCGCCGGTGACATAAGAGCCCTCGCCCCGGCGGGTTTCGATGAAACCCTCCCGCTCCAGCTCCTGATAGGCTCGCGCCATGGTGTTCGGATTGACCCCCATCGTGGTGGCCATGTCACGCACCGATGGCAGTTGCACCCCCGGCCTGTGGGTGCCCCGCACGGCGCTCTTCTTCACGGCCTCCATGATCTGCAGATAGATGGGCCGTGTCGGGTCAAACTCTACCGGCATGGCTCTCTTCCTTTCCCCGCGCAGGCTATTCGCCGTCCTCGTTGTGTCCCATTGTTCTACTTATCTAGTACACTAACTGCCCCGAGAGACATTGTCAACCCTGAAGGCTCCGCCCACCTTTCTGTCACATGAGCCTCTACCGAACCTGTCTCCGGCCGCTGTTGTTCCGCTTCGACGCGGAAACCGTTCATGGGGCCACGCTCCGTCTGGCGGAGGTCGTGGGCACGAGTCGGCCTGGACGCGCACTGCTGCGGAGCCTGTTCCAGTGTCAGGACGACCGCCTCGCCTCCGAAGTGGCAGGAATCCTCTTTCCCAATCCCATCGGACTGGCCGCCGGCTTCGACAAGAATGGCCGCGCGATCCACGCCCTGTCTGAGATCGGCTTCGGTTCGGTGGAGATCGGCTCGGTCTCCGCGCTGCCGTCGGCGGGCAATCCAGGACCGCGCCTGTTCCGCCTGCCCGCTGATGCGGCCATCGTCGTTAACTATGGTGTGCCCAACGATGGGGCGGCGGTCGTGGCCCGGCGCGTCAACGCCGCCCCAACGCCGGTCCCGCTGGGTGTCAACCTCGTGGAGACGAACACCGGTCATCCTGCCGATCCCGACGCCGTCGTCGGTGAATTCGTCGAGGCGGCGCGCCCGTTCTGCGGTCGTGCCGACTACCTGACGCTGAATCTCAATTGCCCCAACACGACCGCTGGTATCAGCCCCTTTGATGACAGCGGTCGTCTGCGGGAACTGCTGAGCGAGTACACCCGGCTCGAGCACCTGCCGCCGGTATTCCTCAAGTTCACCGCCCACCGCGACCCGGCACGCGCCGACGTCCTGCTGGAGGCCGTCGCCGCCTGCCCCTTCATCGCCGGCTTCATCTTCAACCTGCCGCCGGGCAAGGCCTATGCCCTGCGCACGCCCACGGCGGTGACCGAACCCATGCCGGGTACTCTCTGCGGCGCCCCGACACGGACCATGATGGACGACACGATCCGCTTCTGGTATGGCCGCATCGATCGCACGAGACAGATCATCGTCGGCTCCGGCGGCATCAATGGCGCGGCGGAGGCCTATCACAAGATCCGCCTCGGCGCGTCGTTGCTGCAGATCTACTCAGCCCTGGTGTTCGACGGGCCAGGGCTGGTGGGCCGAATCCATCGGGGACTGCTGCAACTGCTGGACCGCGATGGCCTCACACACCTGTCTCAGGCTGTCGGCATCGACCATGGGGCGCCATCCACACGGGTCTCACGAATGGCGTCGGCGAACGGGCCGTGACCGACGATCCCTACAGCCGTCGCCCCGAGGACGCCCGCGAGCCTCCCGTCGGCCTGCGGGCGACACTCAAGTACCTCGGCCCCGGCCTGATCCTGGTCGGTTCCGTCGTCGGCTCCGGTGAGATCATCCTGACCACGACGCTGGGCGCCACTGTCGGCTTCGCCATGTTGTGGTGGATCCTCTTCAGCTGCTGGAGCAAGAGCATCATCCAGGCCGAGCTGGGGCGCTACTCCATCTCCTCGGGCGAGACGGCGCTGCAGGCGTTCAACCGAGTGCCGGGCGGGTTGTGCCTCGGTGGTCGCAGGCTGTCCTGGGTGGTCCTGCTCTGGCTCTTCGCCCTGGTGCCCGGTCACCTGATCGGCGGCGGCATCTACGGTGGCGTCGGCCAGGCCGTACACATGGCCCTGCCCGCACTCGCCTCCAAATGGTGGACGATCCTCTTCGCCTTCGTGGCGGTGGTCCTTGTGCTGAGCGGCAGCTATCGCGTCCTCGAAAGACTGCTCACAGTGATGGTCGTCCTCTTCACCATGATCACCATGGCCTGCGCCGTACTGCTGCAGTTCACCGAGTACGCCCTGACCTGGGCAGACCTGGGAACGGGGTTGCGGCTGGACTTTCCGGCCTTCGCCATCGGCGCTGCGATCGCTGCGTACGGCGCCACCGGCGTCACCGCCGCCGAGGCCACCGTCTACACCTACTGGTGTACGGAGAAGGGATATGGCCGGTTTGCCGGCCCGCGCTCCCAGGAGGATAGCTGGGCTCGCCGGGCACGAGGGTGGATTCGCGTCATGCAGACCGACGTGGCCCTCACCCTCGTCGTTCTCACCATGGCAACGGTGCCGTTCTACGTGCTGGGTGCCAGTGTCCTGAATCGTCTTGGGCAGAAGCCGGACGGCCTGCAGACATTGGAGATACTCTCCAGCATGTACACCGAAACCCTAGGCGAGTGGGCCTACTGGCTGTTCATGGCCGGTGCGCTCTTCGTGCTTTTTTCCACGGTAGTCTCGGGGCTGGGAGGCAGTGCCCGCGTCTTCGCCGACGCCGCCGCCGTCCTCGGATTCATCGATGGCGGTGACTACTCTGCCCGCCTGTGCCTGACCCGGATCTACACCGTAGTATCCCCGGTGCTGATGGCGATGACCTACTTCTTCATCCAGAACCCCGTCTGGATGCTCACCGTGGGTGGGATCTGCTTCGCCTCCCTGTCCCCGGTCATCGCCGGCAGCACCGTCTACCTGCGCTACCGACACACCGACCGCCGCCTGGCACCCGGCTGGCGATCGGACGTCGTGCTCTGGGTCTGTTTTGTGGCCATGCTCGGCATGGGCCTCTACGTAGTCTCGCTGTTGTTCGGCGCCTCGTGAACGCGGCCGAAGAGGATCTTCACGACCTCGCCAGCGGCGCCCTCGTCGTCATCCTCGGCAAGGCGGCCCGCATCTCGCGGGGGGGATTCATCTGGGTCATCACCCTGCTCTGCGGTCTCGAGGTCCAGGGTCTCTACTCATTGGCCTGGGCCGTGTGCACCACCCTCAACAAGCTCGCCCGCTTCGGCCTGCCTCGTGGCGTCGTGTTCTTCGTCGCCGCCGAACGGGTGGACGAAGACGATGGGGGCGGTGGCAAGGCCATCGCTGTCGGCGCTCTGCTCGCAACCATCGTCAGCGCCGTCGTCGTCGCCGGCCTGCACCTGTCGGCAGACCGCCTCGCCCTGTTCTATGACCGGCCCATCGCCACCGCACTGCGCATCATGTCGTGGACCGCCCCCTTCGTCGCCCTTACCTGGGTGCTGACGTCGGCCACGCGGGCCCTGCGCATCGTGCGCTACGACGTCTACGTCCGGTCCATCGCCGGACCGCTCGTCCTGTTCGCTGGCGGCACCGCCGTGGGGCTCGCCGGGTTGGGGCTCGAGGCGATCGCCTGCGTGCAGCTGTTGATGGCCGGCGGCAATCTGGCCTTCGCCGCCTACCTGTTCAAGCGACACTTCCCTCTCGCCGCCACGATCCGCCGCGCTGCCGCAGTCCCTCGATGGCGTCCCATGGCCAGGTTCTGCGCCCCTGTCGCCTTCACCGACCTGGTCTACGGGCTCGTCGTACAGCTCGACGTGCTGATGCTTGGCTGGTTCGTCGACATGAGCCTGGTCGGCATCTATGTCCTCGTCCGCCGGCTCGCCAGTGCCCTGCTCAAGGCGCCACAGGCCTTCGACGCCATGTTCAGCACCGTCGTCAGCGACCTCACCGCGCGGGGCCGCGATGATGAGCTTGGCAACCGCTACGTTACGGTGACGCGCTGGATCCTCACGGTAAACCTGCCCGTCATCGTCTGCCTCCTCGTCATTGGCGGCCCGGCTCTGCAGCTGCTCGACGCCAGCCGGCTCGCGGAGGTCGCTCACGCCGAGCTGGCCCTCAGGGTCCTTTTCATTCTAGGTCTGGGAATGATGGTGCAGAGTGTCTTCTTCGTCGCCGAGCCACTGCTGGCCATGTCCGGCCGTCCCGGCCTCAATCTGGTGAATAACCTGGTCTGGCTGGCGGCGAACTTCGGCCTCAACCTGTGGCTCATCGACGCCTATGGCATTGCCGGGGCAGCCCTTGGCGCTGCGCTGGCCATGGTCCTGGTCAACCTGCTGCGCCTCGTGGAGGTGCACATCTTCCGCGGCGTCCTGCCCTTCAGCCCCGCCCAGCTCAAGCCCCTCGTTGCGGCCGCGGCGGCGGCGTTGCCGGCGTGGTGGCTGCTGGACGCCACACCTGGGAAGGTGTGGCCGGCGGTGTTGCCGGCATCGGCCTTTCTGCTGACGTACTTCCTCGGTCTGCTGCTGCTGAGGCCCGAGCCCGAAGACAGAGCGATGTTATCGGCCCTGTGGCGCCGGCTACGACGCTGACTCGCTCGCGATGGATGCCTTTTACGGTCTTGCCATAAAATCGTACCCTCAGTCTGCTGATGGATGCAGAATATCAGGCGGAAGGAGGAAAGTAGCGTGGGTGTGAGCGCCATCCAGGTAGACGTGGAGCTGCAGCTGATCGAAGATCGCGAGCTGCGGCTCACGGCAACGGTCCACAACGGGCTCGATGTGGATCTCCGGGCGTGGAGTCTGCAGTTCGACCTTCCCAAAGCCGTTGGCGCCGGTGCGGATACAGTGCTGTGTTCACAGGTGGGCAGCCACGTCTCCCTGTCACCGGCCGACGACGGCGTACATCTGCCATCGGGTAGCAGTACCGACCTCTCCTGCCTGGGGGCGGCTGGCATGATCCAGCGCCTGAGCGATCTCCCCTCTGGTTTCTATGTCAGGTACATCGACTCAGATGGACAGACTCAGATCCTGCCTGCCGTGTTGGGCGAGCACAATCTGACGGCCATCGTTGACGGGACACTCCGCCCGTCCGCCTATGGCGATCAGCCGACTCCTGCCAGCGTACCAACACCGCCGACGCTGTCGGCGACCACGGTCGGCACGAAGGCGCCGGCTCTCGACAAGGCGGGGCCGACCGATCTGGTCCCGAGGCCGCGGCACATCCGCTGGAGTGAGGGTGAGTTTTCTTGCGACACTCTGTTGCAGTACTCCGGTCCCGGTGCAGCCGACGCTGCCGTCACCTGGCTGACGACGCAGGTTCCGTTGGAATTGCGGCGCAGCGACGAGGAGACTGCACACCTGCGCTTCCTGGCTGACGACACACTCCCTGCCGAAGCCTACCGCCTGCGCATCGAGCCCGATGTGATCACCATCGGGGCCTCGAGGGAAGCCGGCTTCTTCTATGGTGTCGTGTCTCTTGTGCAGCTTGCCGTGATCTCGGGGAGCTGTCTGCAGCTGGCCTGCGTCGACATCGAGGACGAACCCCGATTCGGCTATCGCGGCCTCATGCTGGACTGCGCCCGTCACTTTCACAGCAAGGAAACGCTGCTGAGACTGCTGGATCTGATGGCGCTCTACAAACTGAACGGGTTCCATTGGCACCTGACCGACGACGAGGGCTGGCGAGTGGAGATCCTGGCCTTTCCCGAGTTGACGGAGCGCGGCGCCTGGCGTGGCGAGGGAGAAGTGCTGGAACCGCAGTTCGGCTCCGGGCCGGGTCGCTACGGTGGCTACTACACACAGCAGGACGTACGGGAGATCGTCGCCTACGCCACGGCCCGTCAGATTCAGGTGATTCCCGAGATCGACATACCCGGACACTCCCGGGCGGCCATCAAGTGCTGTCCGGAACTGCTGGTGGAAGGCGCCGACGAATCCACCTACTGCGGCGCCCAGATGTACGACGACAATGTCCTCAACCCGGCTCTGCCCGGTACCTACCGGTTCCTGCACCAGGTGTTGGACGAGATCTGCGGGTTGTTTCCCGGTCCGTGGATCCATGTGGGCGCCGACGAGGTGCCGGCGGGTGTGTGGGAGGGATCGCCCGCCTGCCAGCAGTTCATGGCGGAGCATGGCTACGACAGTCCCCATCAGCTGCAGGGCCACCTGCTCCACGACCTGCAGGCGTACCTTGCCGACCGGAGTCGGTGCCTCATGGGTTGGGAGGAGGTCGTACACGGCGACAAGCTCGACCGCTCCGCCATCGTCAACGCCTGGAGTGGCATTGACGTGGGGACCGAACTGGCAAATGTCGGGTACGGCGTGGTGGCCTGCCCGGCTCCCTTCGCCTATCTGGACCTGGCCTGGAACGCCGACCCGTCCGAACCGGGCTACTATTGGGCCGGGACCTCAGACCTGGCCAGCTGCTACGCGTACGAGCCGCATACGGAGGGCCTCACCGAGGAAGGAGCAGCACGTCTGCTGGGAGTCCAGGCCGTGTTGTGGAGCGAACTGCTGGACAGCCGTGAACAACTGGACTATATGCTGTTCCCCCGCCTGCTGGCGATGGCCGAAACCGCCTGGACATCGCAGCATGGAAAAGACTTCGACGACTTCAGCGCCAGGCTGCCGCTGCAACTGAGAATGCTGCAGCGCCTCGGCGTCAACTATCGGCCAATGGACACTACATGACGTCTGCGGCAAGTGGTACCGACCTCGCCGAGCATTGGCAGCGAGAAGGCTACATCGTCGTCTCCGGCCTGATCGACGGCAGCCGTACCACGCGCCTGGCCGCAGTGGCCGAGTCCATCCTGGCACAGTGGCGGGAGTGCAATCCGGAGACCGGTGAACCCGGAGGCGGAGCGAATGCGACCTGCATGCGCCACCTCAACCACCCGGGGTACTTCCCGCCGGAGGGACGCACGGGCCTCGTCACCATTCTCGAGACGATCGCCGACCCGGGGATTCTCGATGTCTGCCGCATGATTCTCAGCGCTGACCCGCTGTTCCGCTGCACGAGTCTGTTCATGAACCCGCAGCAGGACGGTCAGGACGGCAACTGGCACCGGGACAGCCAGTTCCACCATCCCGATGAAGAGGAAGAGAAACAGACCGTCGCTGCAGGCGGCGACCTCGGCCACAGCGTGCAGCTGCAGATCGCCCTGGTACCCTCTGACGACATCGAGGTGGTACCTGGCTCCCATCGCCGCTGGGACACCGATGAGGAATACGCCATCCGTCGTGCTGACGAGCAGAAGAACAGCCGTTCGAACGCCATGCCGGGCGCCCTCCGTGTCGCTCTCGAGCCGGGAGATGCCGTCGCCTTCAATCCCCTGGCATTACATCGCGGGCGCTACCATGCTGACAAGCGACGACGGACCCTGATGCTGACCTACACGTCGGCCACCCACCCTCGCTTCGACTACTTCTCCGACCAGCCCTGGTTCGACACCGACGGGTACCTCGCCGATCTCGGCAACAGCACCTCCACCTTCTTCGAGCGCTTCGTCGAGCAGTACGGTGATGACTGGCGCGCCAAGGCCCTGCGATCGTGACCGATCCCTTTGACAGAGACCCGGCTGCCGTCTCCCGCTGGATCAGTGACCGCCAGCGCCTGCTACGCCACGAGGCGGAAGACACCTTTCGGGCCGAGATCCTGGACTACGGGTCACGGCAGTCAAAGCATTGGCGGCGCGACTATGGCTCCGAGGCCGCCTACGCTGACTCCGTTAGTGCGAACCGCGACAGGTGGGCCGCCGCCGTCGGTGTCCTGCCCCGACAGGACCGGCCCTTCGCTGCCCGTCTCGATCCCTGGTTCGAGGACGAGCAGGTGAGCATCTGCTGGCTGACCGTGGACTTCTTCGGCAGCCTGCAGGCCCGCGCCCTGCTGGCCCTGCCGAAGACGGAGAGGACACCGCCGCTCGTCATCGCCCAGCACGGTATCGGCTCGTCCCCTGAGAAGGTCTTCGGCCTCGACGATGCCGGCGACATCTACAAAGCCTACGGCCGGCGCCTCGTCGAACAGGGCTTCGCCGTGCTGGCGCCGATGAACGTATCCGGCGCCCACCCGCGGGCCCGGTTGACCCGACTGTGCTCACTCATGGGGCGCACTCTGTGGGGCGTGGAGATCGCCCGCACACAGCGGCTGCTCGACTACCTGGAAACACGGGACGATGTCGACATGTCCCGCGTCGGCATGTACGGCATCAGTCTCGGCGGCGCCTACACCATGTTCACCACGCCACTGGAGCCGCGTATCACCTGCGCCGCGGTGTGCGCCTGGTTCAACCACCGGCCCAACAAGATGGCCGTCGACGACCCGCGCTACTCCTGTTTCCTCTCCGTCGACGAGGAGCACGTCTGGATCCCCGGCTGGCTGCGCGAGTTCACCGACTCGGATCTGGCCTCCCTCATCTGCCCCAGACCCCTGTTCATCGAACACGGCAAGGCGGACGGCATCGCTTGGTGGCCGCAGGTTGAGGAGGAATTCGCCGCCACCGCCGAGCACTACCGCCGGCTCGGTCTCGAGGAGCGTATCGGCATCGAGATGCACGAAGGCGGACACGAGATCCGCATGCAGGGAACCCTCGACTTCCTGCGTCGCTGGCTGCAGCCGTAGGACACCGATGCATACCAGCGATCTGCGCGGCGCCGACTTCACTCTCGTACTCGATGGCAAGGAGACGACACACGGCGACGTCTTTGGAGACTTCCCAGTCACCCGCCGGGTAGGCCTCATCTGTCCCGAGCCACTGGACGGCCTCGGTGCTGCCACACTGCTGCTGAGTTGTGTCACTGCCTTCTACGACGGCTACCGGGCGACGGCCACATCCTTCTTCGCCTACCCCGACTTCTTCACCTTCCATCTGCGCTCTCCGGCCAGCTACTGCAGCTTCGACATCTGGCCGGATCACAAAAACGTGGCCGTCGACTCCCAAACCCTGACGGATGACATCACCGACCGCGGTGTCGACACGTTGATCGTGCCCGATGACTGGACCGGTACAGGCGACCTGCAACCCGTGCAACAGGCGGCGCTGAACCGCACGCTGAAGTCCGCCTTCGCCTACAGGCCCTGCGGCATCGCGGATGACTTCGACCTCACCATCAGCTGCCGTCGGGATCCCGTGGCGACCTGGGCCGACAAGGCGATCGAGTCCATGGTAGATACAGATCGTGTCGCCTGGGCCAGGGCAGCCGACGACGACCGCCTGGAACAGTCCTTCCGCCAACTCACTCTCGCTGACGCCGTCTCCCGACTCTAGAGAAAGGCCTCCATGCGAATCGTCACCTGGAACGTGCTCGGACTCACCGGTTATCCTGCCGCCGTCTCAGAGGCCGACATCGGCCGACCGGGGACAGCCCCGAACTCTCAACATTTCACCGGCGTCTTCGGCGGCCTGGACGCGGATGTCATCGCCCTGCAGGAAGGGGTCACCCATCCCATCGCCCGAGATATCGCCCGCCGCATGGGCCGACACCTGGCGACGTTTCCCTCGCCGCAGTCCTGGCCGGGACACGTGCTGTCCCGCTTCCCCATCGTCGAGTCCAGGACCTTCAGCCATGCAGTGGCCGACGACGGTCTGCCGTGTTTCAGCCGCACCGCTGGTGCCGCTCTGCTCCAGGTGTCAGATGACAAGCGATTGTGGGTTGTGTGTATCCACCTGCACCCCGGAGATGTCGAGCTGCGGGCTCGCGAAGGCGAGATGTTGCGAGAGCGCCTGGAGGGATTGCTGCCGGACTGTGTTAATGCCGTTGTCCTGGGCGACTTCAACTGTGATGTCTCTGAACCGATACACCAGCACCTGGCCGACCTCGGCTTCCTCAACGCCATGGCTACGGCCGGAGGCGGCCTGCAGCTCACCATGGACACGGCAGGAATCAAGCCGTGGAAGATCGACCACATCTACCTGAGCCCGGCCCTGGGGACCTGCGCTTCAGCGGCGGCCGTCATCCGTGACGCCGGGTTCCGCACCGATCCGCCACGCCCCGAGGCGAGCTGGGATCATTCCGACCACCTGCCGGTGCGAGTCGACCTGACCTGGCCCTGAGTCTTACGCGAAGCTCGCCTGCAGATCCCCCAGAAGAGCCTGGTAGATGGGGTTGCACAACTCGGCGACGCCGCCGTCGCTGGCAGCCCAGCTTGAAGTCCAGAGCACGAACGTCTCGTCGCTGGCGGTCACGGGAAAGACCCGGACCTCACCGATGTACCCCAGCACCTTGTCCTTGGCGACCGCGTCGGGACCGTCGTCGATGCTGTAGCGGATGACGCGAGCCTCGTCGTCGAGCGCCACCAGGGTCTCGTGAAAGGCGTCATTGATCACCCGCTTGGCGCCGATCTGCGTACCGGGCGCCTCGCCCACCTTGTCGACCTTCTCCACGACATTCGGGAAGGCGGACATATCGTGAAAGTCGCGCAGGCGGGCCCAGACTTTGTCGGCGGATGCGGCAACGACGGCGGAATTGTAGCAACCCATTGACGTGCTCCTTCTGTAGGGCAGGGTGAGTGGAGACTAGATCTTACATTCCACGTGTCATCGAGCAAGACCCGACCTTTCTCCACCCCCTTGCCATTGTAGGCCCTCGTACCTGAGGCTTTCTCCATGCCCATGCCCGCACGACATCTGTGGTCGCACATCCAGAAACAGCTGCGCGGCCGTCCCGAGCCCGAACAGTTGCGCCTCCTGCGCGGCCACCTCGACGACCTGCACGACGAATGGAAGGGTCCGTACAAGGATCTGCGCGACCGTCTACGCCGACAGGTGAGCCGCCTCGAGGGACATGATGCCGTCCGTTCCCGCTCCGGTCAGCACGATCCCTTCCACGTCAAACGGCAGGGCGAGGCCATGGTGGTGTTCGCCGGTGCGCCGAACGCCGGCAAGTCCGCCCTCGTCGGCGCCCTCACGGGTGCCGCGACGACCGTCGCCGACTACCCCTTCGCCACGCAGCACCCGGCGCCCGGTATGCTGGCCGGCGATGGCGGGGCGCTGCAGCTGGTGGACACTCCTCCCGTGGTCCCGGGGCTGGCCGCAGGCGAGGGACCGGGGAAGCCCCTGTTGCACCTGTTCTCCATCGCTGACGCTCTCGCCGTCGTCGTCGATGTGGCCGACGATCCGGTGGCTCGCGTGCAGACGCTGTTTGCCGAGCTCGACACATCGGGTGTGCGGCCCGTCGCCGGGCCCGTGGGCACGGTGATCAGCTCGAAGGGCAAAGGCGGCGTCCGGTTCTCGGGACATACTCTCGATCGCGCCCAGGAACAGACAGCCCGTGGCCTCGTGGAAGCGGCCCACATCGACCATGCCGAGATCGCCGTCCGCACCACCTTCGACGCCGAACAGCTACGCCTGCAGTTGGACGGCGATATCCTGCTCCCCACCATCTTCCTTGCCACCAGGAGCGGGCTCCCCGGCGCCGATGCGGGACGGCAGGTGTTGGGTGAACACTGGCCCGAACTGCCTGTGCTGGCGGCCGACGCCGACCAGCCGGACTCTCTGGGGCTGCGCACTCGTGTCCTGGACTCCCTTGGGCGGATATCGGTACAGCTTCTCGAACGGGCTGCCGTCGACGCCGCCGGCTCCACGGTCCTGACTTCTCTCGCCAGCGATGTGGCCGCCGTCGTCACCAGGACCGGGGACCAGAGTCGCCTCAAGGGAGCCCGCGTCTGGGGCACGTCGGTGGACCGCCCTGGTCAGTCGGTCAGCCTGCAGCACATCGTCGAGGCGGGAGACAGGATCTTCGTCCAGTCGTAGGTTTCGGCTCCGTCCCGCCTCCCGCAACCTCCGGAGCCTCCATGTTCCATCCCCCGCATCTGCTCGAATGCATCCGTGCCGACGACGGCCTGCGGCAGCACGCGGTGACACGTGCCGCCCCGTGGCGCTCCCGCTCCCTCGACGAGCTGTGGGATCTCGTCTTCGGCCATACCCTGCCGCGATCGTGGATGGTCTGGTCTGACGGTCCCTGTCCCGCGTGTGGCGATGACGTCAACATGTACGACTGGGCCATGGCTCCCCTCGACCTGCCCTGGAAACTGACGTGCCCGCGTTGCGGCGATGTCTTTCCGAAGAACGATTTCCATGCCTACTACCTGACCGGCCTGGACTCGACCGGGGTATTCGATCCGGCTCGGGCGGATGGCGATCTTCTGTTCAACAACGAGCATCCCGACCCGGGCGATCCACTTCACCGATTCGGTGTCGACGATGGTCAGGGCTTCCTCAATGAGGCCGGCCAGCGCTGGCGCTTCATCGCCACCTGGCTCGTTTACGGGCAGTGGAAGGGACTCATCTGGACGGGAATCGACCGTCTCGCCGAAGCGTTCGCCGCCACCGGGGACTGTGAGTATTCCCGGCGTGCCGGGGTCCTTCTGGACCGTCTGTCCGATGTGTATCCCACCTTCGACTACTCGCAGCAGGGGTTTGTCTACGAGAAGCCCGGCAACCGGGGGTACCTGTCCAACTGGCATGACGCCTGCGCCGAGGTGCTGACACTGACCGTCGCCTACGATCGCGTGCGCGAGGCTCTGCCCGACGATGATGAACTGGTCAACTTCCTGTCGGCACGTGCGTCACGGCTCGAGCTGCCCACGGCGAAGAACTCCGGTCGTCAGGTCTGCGACAACATCGAGGGACGCATCCTGCAGCACACCCTGGACCACATCGATCGTGTCGAGTCGAACTTTCCAGCGACGGAGATGGCCGTCATCCTCATCGAGGCCGTGTTGCGGGGAACGGACGGCATAACACATATCCACGAGTTGTTCGATGACGCCATCACTCGCGCCACCGCCGTCGACGGTCTGTCCGGTGAGAAGGGACTGAGCGGCTACGCCTGCATCGCGCCTCGCACCCTGGCCCACTACCTGGCCCTCTTCGCCCGCGCCCTGCCTGGGTTCCTCCACGAGATTCTTGCCCGTCATCCGGCTTTGCAGGATCTCTACCGTTTCCATATCGACACCTGGATTGGACAGCGCTTCTACCCGAACGCGGGCGACGCTGGCTCCTGGACTCAGACATCCCCGACCTACGCCGCCGTGCCCTTCATCGGAAACGATGGTCCGACGTTGGCTCCCTCCATGTTCACCTTCTTCTGGCAGCTGTACGAGGCCACCGGGGATGTGGGCTTCGTGCAGATTCTCCATCACGCCAACGGGGACGTCACCGACGACCTGCCTCACGATTTGTGCTGCGCCGATCCTGCCGATTTTCAGCAGCGTGTCGCTGAGGCGATCGCCGAGCATGGCGAACTGCCCCAGCCACCATCCGTCAACAAGCAGAACTGGCATCTGGCCATCCTTCGCGGCGGCGATGACAGGATGGGGCCCGTGGCCTGGCTCGACTATGACTCGGGCGCCATGAACAGCGTCTACGCCTACCGCCTCGATCCGTCGGTCCGTGGACGGGGTGCCCACAGCCACGCCGACGGCATGCACTTGGGTCTGTACTACCGCGGCGTCGATCTCATCCCGGATCTGGGATACCCTCCCGTCAACTTTGGCGGCTGGTCTTCGCCACAGGCCGAGTGGTACAAGATGTCGGCAGCGCACAATACCCTCGTCGTCGACGGCCTCGACCTGGCCAACGCCGGCGGTCAGACCCTCTGGTGGCAGGATGAGGGATCGGTGCGCGGCATCTGCGTTTCGGCCCCGGGGCTCATCGAGGGTGAGGTCTTCGAACGGACCATCGTCATCGTCGACACCGGTGAGGCCGATGCCTACATCGTCGACGTGTTCCGCGTGCAGGGCGGCGCCGATCACACCCGGTTCCTGCTGGGTCCTTTCGGGCCCATGCAAACGACGGGGCTCGATCTGGCGCCGGCACCCGACTACGGCCACGACACGCTCATGCGCGCCTTTCAGGCCGACGCCACGCCTGCCGAGGGTTGGGCGGCCGACTGGACTCTCGAGGACCGTGCCGGTGTGGCGCCACCGGGAGCGGCGGTGCACCTGCGCTACACCGACCTGTCCCGCGGCGTCGAGGCAGGGATCTGTGAGTCGTGGGCCTGTTACGGCAGCTACGGCAACAAGGACGAAGTCTGGCTGCAGCGTCCGTGGCTGCGCCGCCGTGCACAGGACACCCCGCTGGCCTCGACCTTCGCCGGTGTCCTCGAGCCCTACGTTGACCAGCCCGTCGTCGCCTCCGTGTGCCGGGTGGACGACGGCGCCGGCGATCGCGCCGATGAAGCCCTCGACCTCAACATCGAACTGGCCTCCGGCGGTCGTGATCGTGTCCGCGTGGCTGCGGGTGGCGGCGTCTCCGTCGAACGCAATGCTGGCGGTTCCCACTCCTAGTCTGTACCGTTTCAGATGACAGGCCAACCGCCAGCGAGGAACCATGTCCGCAGAGAATGACTCCGGCAGCGCCGACGATCTGTTTGACGAGTTGCCGGGGGATGGGGCCGAGGCAGAGACACCATCGAAGGCGCATCGGTGTCCGAGTTGCGGCAAGGAGTTCCAGACGGATGAGGAGATCCACTTCTGCAACGCCTGTGGTGCCCCTCTGCACGCGGCGGGAAGCATCAACACGGTGAGTGTCCTGCTGGCAGAGGACGCCATCATCTCACGCCGCAAGATATCGGCGGTGCTCAAGCGCCTGGGTTGCCGCGTGGCCGAAGCCACGAACGGCCGCGAGGCGGTGGGACTGGCCGATCAGGTCGATCCCGACCTGATCATCCTCGACGTACACATGCCCGATCTCAACGGTATCGAGGCGCTGGACCTGTTGCGGGCCAATCCGAAATTCCAGAAGACGACCATCGTCATGCTCACTGCCGAGGCCGATGCCAGCGTCGTACGCGACGCCTTGACCCGCGGCGCCAACGACTACATCCGCAAGGATTCGACGCCAACTGAGCTGCTCGAGCGCATCAACAAACACGTACAGAACATCCGCGCCCAGGCCTGATACGCCGATGAGCTGTCTCAGGCCGTCGCGCGCGAGGTAGTACCGTACCCTTGGACCCCGCCTCCGGCGCCGAGAGACTGGCCCAGGGCCTGTACCCACACCAGGTGGAGGGCCTCGCCTTCCTGCTGGGTCGGCGGCGCTCGATCCTGGCCGACGACATGGGACTGGGCAAGACCCGTCAGTCCGTGCTGGCCATGACCCACGCCGAGCCGGACGGTCCCTGGCTCGTCATCTGCCCGGCCTCGGTGAAGCACAACTGGGAGCGGGAGATCCACATCGTCCTGCCGGAGGCGCCGGTGCACATCGTCGGTCCGGCGCCGCCTCCGGATCCGGCGTATTCCGGCTGGGTCGTCATCAACTACGACCTGCTCAAGCGCAACATCCCCCACTTGCTCACCCATCGCTGGCGTGGTCTCGTCTTCGACGAGGCCCACTATCTGAAGAACCACACGTCGCAGCGGTCGAGGCTGTCGCGACGCCTCGTGAGTGAGACCGAGGGGGATCCCGTCGTACATGCCCTTACCGGGACACCGTTGACGAACCGACCGCGTGACCTGTTCCCCCTGCTGCAGCTCGTCGACCACTCCCTCGGTCGATCCTTCTTCGGTTTCGCCAAACGCTACTGCGCCGCCGAGAAGAACGACTACGGGTACTGGGTGACGGCCGGGGCCAGCCATCTCGAGGAGCTGGCCGTGCAGCTCCATGGCATCATGTTGCGTCGACGCAAGGAGGAAGTCCTCCACCTGCCGCCGAAGGTGCGCTCATGGATCGATGTCGACATTCCGGAAAAGGCGCGGGAGGCTCTCAACGACGCCGTGCGCTCCTTCCTTGGAGATGCCAGGACGGAGCCGGCACGGGACCAACGCGGACGCCGGACCGGCATCGGCCAGCTGTCGTCGGCGCGCCGGAAACTGGCCGCCGTGAAGGGCACGCACACGCAGGAGTACGTTCAGGGTGCTGTCGATCAGGGCGAAAAGGTGCTCGTTTTCTCCGCCTTCAACAATCCCCTCACCCGCTTCACCCGTCACTTCGGGGAGGCCGCCGTGACGATCACCGGCGAGACACCGGTGGAGGATCGGCAGGGCCTCGTCGATCGATTCCAGAACGACGACGATGTTCGTGTCTACATCGGTCAGATCCACGCCGGCGGTACCGGTGTCAACCTGACGGCCGCACGGCAGGTCGTGTTCAACGACCTGGACTGGGTTCCGTCCAACCACTGGCAGGCCGAAGATCGGGCCTACCGCATCGGCCAGACGGGTACCGTCTCCGTCACCTACATGGTGGCCGGCGGTACGATCGAAGAGTTCGTGCGCACCGTGCTGCAGCGCAAATCACGCATCGTCGACGACCTGGTGGAGGGCAAGTCTCTCGGACCCGATCTCGACACCGACGTGCTGGGTGAGTTGCGGCGTATGCTGAAGCGCCTCGAAGGACGCTTCGAGGCGTTGCGCAGCGGTGATGTCAGCGAGGAGGAGCTCACAGGGGTGCTGCGCGCCGCCAGCGCCGAGTACCTGGACGAACAGGCGGACGAACTGGGTGCGGCGACTCGACAGGCCCTCGTGCCCGTGTCGGAAGGCGCCATCATGGCGCTGGCGGCTGTTCTGACGGGGCCGCGGCGTGCCGTGTACCGCGTCGCCAGTTCGCGGGACGAGAGCGTCCACTACACCGTGGAGGCGGTGGGAGCCGACATCACCTGCGATTGCCGTGGATTTCACTACCGCGGCGCCTGCGCCCATGCGCGGACGCTGAAGGAAGCCCTCGTCGCTGGCGATGGGCCGCCAGCGGCGTACGAAGCGGTCGAAGCCAGATGAGAATCCCCGACTTCGGAGCTGTCCGCGCCGATTTTCCACGAGCCGCTACGGCAGCGTACTTCGACAACGCCTCCTGTCATCCCCTGAGCCGTCACTCGGCGGCGGCCCTGCACCGCTATGTCGACTGGGCAACGCACGATGTCGGTGAGGCATGGTGGCCGACCTGGGCGAAGCCCCGAGACACATCGAAGCAGCTCTTCGCCCGTCTCATCAACGCCGACGCGGAGGAGATCGCCTTTGCCCGCAGCACGGTCGAGGCCGAGAGCAATCTGCTCAATGGCATGAGTGACCATCTTGCCGGGGGCAATGTCGTAACCGATGACCTGCACTACGCCGCTTCTCTGTACAACTACAGAATACGCCAAGCCGACGGTCTCGATGTGCGGATCGTCAAGCAACGTGACTGGCGGATCGACATCAGGGACATGGAGCGCGCTGTCGACGGCAACACCAGACTGATCTCGGTAGCGCTGGTCTCCAACGTCAACGGCCATGTAGCGGATGTGGCGGCACTGAGCGAGATAGCCCACGCCCGCGGCGCCTATCTGTTTGCCGACATCATCCAGGCAGCAGGCGCCGTACCCATTGACGTACAGGCCATGGGCATCGACTTCGCGGCCTGTTCCACCTTCAAGTGGCTCATGGGCGTCAAGGGTTTCGGCTTCCTCTATGTGCGATCCGACTTGCAGAGAACGTTGGTGAAGCCGACTCAGCACCACGGCGGCGTGCGGCTCAACTACTCGCCCTGGGTCCAGGAGCCGGACCCCAACACGGATGAAGTGGTCTTTGCTCCGACGCCGGGGCCGGCCTGCTACGAAGTCAGCTACCCGTCCTACGAGGGGGCCATCTGCGCCCAGGAGAGCCTGGCGTATATCCTCCGGCTCGGTGTGGACAACATCCGCGACCACGCCCGGTCCCTCACCGACCACCTACAGGAGGAGTTGCCGCGCCGGGGGTATCCCTCGATTACGCCTCGGGGCAACGACAGCCCCATCGTGACCTTCGAGGTGAAAGACCCGGCGTCGACTGCCTCGCGACTGCGGGATGCCGGCGTGCACGTGGCCATGCGCTACGGCAACAAGATGCGCCTGTCGCCCTCGGTGTACAACAGCCCGGAGGATGTGGATCGCCTGCTGGAAGCACTGCCCTGAGGCGGTTTCAGCGCACCCGTTGGCCCTGCTGAAAGACCGCTACCGTCTGGCTGAGAGCGGCCAGGTTGGTCGTGGGGTCGCCGGCGAAGGCGGCAAGATCCGCCACCTTCCCGGCCTCGATCGAGCCAATCTGGTCACCCATGCCAATGGCCTCGGCTGAGACCTTCGTCGCCGCCAGCAGCGCCTCCCCCAGCGTGAAACCCGCTCGCACCAGCAGCGCCATGTCGTAGTCGAGGTGCCCGAATTCCAGATTGCCGACGCCACAGTCTGTACCGGGGATGATCTGCCCCTTCAGACCGCAGTCCAGCATCCCCCGCACCGTGTCGAGCGGCTTCTCAGACCGCGCCTCCATCCGCTTCAGGTCCTGCTCCTCACCCGCCGTGATCGTTCCCGCCTCGACCCGTCGATAGAGCGCTGCCATGCGCGGGTATCCGGTCCTCGCCTGCAACGTGGGGCAGATCCAGGTGCCGCGCTCCGCCATCGTCCGGGCCAACGCCGGATCAAAGCGCATCTGGTTGTCGGGGTCCAGGAATTCTGCATGCTCCAGCATATCGATGCCGGCTTCGACAGCCCGCTCCATGGATTCCCGGGCGCGACAGTGTGCGGCTGTGGGTCGGCCGAGCTGCCGTGCCTCGCTGACGGTGGCCCGGAGCTCCTCGATCGAGTAGCTGGCCCGTCCGGGAATCGTGCCCACAGTGCCGCCCCCGGAGGCCATGACCTTGATGAAATCGGCCCCCTGGTGCACCAGCTGACGCACGGCGCGCTGCATCTCCTGCTCGCCATCGGCCACCGCATTGCACATGTGGAAGTGGCCTTCGGAGCAGGTGATCGACCGGCCGCAAGCCAGCAGACGCGGTCCCTCGATGTAGCCGCATCGCAGCCCCTCCTTGAGGGCAAAGGCCACCATGTTACGGGCACCATTGTCGCGCAGGGTTGTAATCCCTGCGTCCAGATGGCGTCGCAGGTTTGCCACACCCCACAGCACCATGAGCTCGTCGGTCTGGGCAAACAGCTCAGTGTATGAGCGCCCATCAGCGGCCAGGCTGACATGGGTGTGACTGTCGATCAGGCCGGGCGTAATACAGGCATCTCCCAGGTCGATCACCTCGGTGTCGGGCGGTACCTGTCTCTGGATCTGAGCCATGGGACCCACGGCGCCGATGCGATCACCGTCTATGATGACGGCCTGGTCGGCCCGGGTAGAGGTGCTCAGTCCGTCAAACAACCGGTCGGCTCGGATGATCAGATGGGAAGCTGCAGTATCTGGCATGGAATACCTGGCCCCTTGCGTGGTGGAAGGTTCGATGCCAAGGTACACACATGGGCTTGACGAAGAAGGGCCAGACTCACCATTATGAGCCCTATCGTGCCTGAAAGTCTGCCATCTTCCCTCGATTCTGCCGACCTTCGCCGCCTGGATCGCGACCACTGCTGGCATCCCCTCTTCCAGCACAGTCAGCTCGAGGGCGGCACCGAACTGACCGTCTTCGACCGTGGCGAGGGCAGCACACTCTACGACGCCGACGGCAAAGCATACCTGGACGCCGGCGGCGGCCTGTGGAATGTCAACGTCGGCTACGGTCGTCTGGAGATCGCCCAGGCCGCCTTCGAGCAGTTGCAGCGTCTGCCCTACTACCCGCACTCACAGATCAACGAGCCGGCCACCTTGCTGGCGGCAAAGCTGGCCGAGCTGCTGCCCGGCGATCTGAACCGGGTGTTTTACTCCAACTCGGGTTCGGAGGCCAACGAGAGCGCCTTCAAGATCGCCCGGCAGTGTCAGCGACAAAGACATCCCGGCCAGAACCGTTACAAGATCATCGCCCGCTATCAGGGCTACCACGGCTTCACCATGGGCGCCCTGTCGGCCACGGGCCAAGTGGGTCGGCGGACGCCCTACGAGCCGCTGGTGCCCGGCTTCCTGCACGCTGATCCGCCGTACTGCTACCGTTGCCCGCTGAAGCTGACCTACCCGGACTGCGGTCTTGCCTGCGTCGAACAATTCGACGAGATGATCCGCCGCGAAGGCCCCGAAACGGTGGCCGCCGTCGTCGTCGAACCCGTCATCGGCGGGGGTGGTGTCATCGTGCCGCCCGACGACTACCTGCCCCGCCTGCGACAGATCTGTGACACCCACGACGTCCTGCTCATCGTCGACGAGGTCATCACCGGCTGGGGCCGCACCGGCAAGCTGTTTGCCTGCGAACACTGGGATGTGGTGGCCGACATGGTGGTCACGGCCAAAGGCATCACCTCCGGCTACCTGCCGTTGGGGGCCACCATCGTCACCGACCGCGTCTTCAAAGCCTTTGCGGGCACACCCGGAGAAGGCCACGAACTGGCCCAGGTCTGCACCTACGGCGGCCATCCGCCGTGCTGCGCGGCGGCGCTGGCCAACATCGACATCCTGCTGCGGGGGCGCCTCTGGGAGAATGCCACCGACGTCGGTGCCCATCTGCTGGCCGGACTGCAGAAACTGGATTCGCCCCTCGTCGGCGACATTCGTGGCATCGGCCTGATGCTGGCAGTGGAACTGGTCAACAGCGACGGGTCGCTGCTGGACGGGGCCCGCACGGCAAAGGTGAAAGGCGCGCTGAAATCTTCGGGGATTCTGGTGGGTCAGATGAGCCACGCCGTACTCGGCCCGAACAGCGTACTCTGCCTGTCTCCCCCGCTCATTCTGACAGTGGCCGAGGCCGAGCGTATCGTCGACGCCTTCGGGGTGGCGTTGGCCTGAGCGGTCAGCCGTAGCCCAACTCTTCGAGCTGGTCCTCGTCAAAGCCCATGAAATGGGCGATCTCGTGTACCAGGGTGATCTCCAGTTCGTGCTCCAGGTCGGCCGTGTCTTCGAAATCGTGTTCCAGCGCCGCCTGGTAGATGTGGATCACCGCCGGTAGATCGCCGAAGTCTTCCACATGTTGCTCCGGCAGTGGCGTGCCGGTAAACAGGCCGTACACGTAGGTATCGGGGTCGCCGTACATCTCGTCCATCAGCTCTCGAGTGGGCCATTCATCGATGACGATGGCAACGTTGCCCATGGCCTCACGGAAGCTTTCGGGGACGCCCTCGAGGGCACGCTCCACCAGCCCTTCGAAGCGTTTGCGATTCACCTGGCCGATCCCTTCACTTGTGCTTCTCCGGCACCCTCTCAAGGTGAACTTCCATCATGCCACTGCTCCGGCTCGGCCTCCTGTTCCTGCTGTCGGTTGCCACCGGCTGCTCGAGTCCCGGGAAGATCCTGGACGCCGTGGTGCAGACCATCGATGCCGTCAGCACCTCGCAGCGATCGGAAGAACTGCGGCGGCCGAATGATCCGCCGTACGGGCCCACCCTGATCCTGCCGAGTGGGCTGCGCCTGGAGGGCCTGTCCCGCGACGGGGAGCTGACCGACAGCTATCCCGACCCGGCAGGCCTGCCCTTCAACAGCTGCCGGCACGTTCACTATCGAGCCCCCGAGTACTTCATCGACATCCCGGCCCTGTCGCAACCGGTACGCAGCGCCCGCGCCAGCCTCAATTTCTCGCTCGAGGAGTACGTCCGGCTACCCGACCGCAACGGCGACCGCCGCTGCTACGTGGATCCGCAGATCGCCCAGCACGTGCAGGACCTGCGCAGCGCCTGGGGTGGCCCCCTGATTCTCAACTCGACCTACCGCAGTCCCCGCTTCAACGCCGCCATCGGTGGGGCCTTCTACAGCCGCCACATGTATGGCGACGCCCTCGATGTGGCCGTACCTGACCGCCGTCGCGCCCAGGACTTCTACAACCTGGCCCTGGCCATCGGTGTGGACTTTGTCGATGCCTTCGACAACACCGTGTCGGCTGACGGCAGTGGCTGGGTCCATATCGACGATCGAGGCTTCTGACAGCACTCGCTCAGTTCACCGGATCAGCAGATCAGCGGATCACCGTGAGCCTGCGCAGCAGACGGATACGACCGACAGCCAGCTCGTAAAAGTAGACGCCGCTGGCGGCAGGACGGCCGGACTCGTCCCGCCCATCCCAGGCCACACGATAGATGCCGGGAGCCGCCGCCTGCTCCAGCAGGTTGCGCACGCGGCCGCCGGTAATCGTACGGATATCGAGAGTCATGCGCTGGCCGGCCGTGAGCGAAATGTCCAGCAGAGACACACTGAAATCGATGACCGTGCCGCTGTTGAAGGGATTCGGGAAATTCTGCTTCAGCGCGAACTCGACCGGCAGTCGCGGGTCGAAATTCAGTGGCGGATCCCAGTCGACGGGTCCCGACATGCCCGCTGTGATCTCGGCGATCTCCGACGTCCCCCACCAGTTCCGCGCCACATCCAGAAGCTGGTCGGCTTCGTTGGCTACCAGTGCCAGAGGCTCGCTGACGACGTTCAGCTGCACCAGGGAGGGCACACGGAAGCCCTGCACCGAAAGTACGGTGTCCACACCGGAAAAGACGTTGGCGCGCACCCTCGGGTTGGCGCTGCGGGTACGCAGCGCCACCCTGTATCCCGACCACTCGTTCTCCTCGATGGTCATGGCCCCCGTCAGTTCCACACGTGCTCCCTCTCCGGTCCCCGTGAACCGCGACCCGGTCACACTGCCACTGGCCTTCTCCCGAAGCCACAGATCGTAGCCATCGATGGCCGTGCCGTTGCCCGTGATCTCGCTGTCGGTCAGGGTCAGCCGGCCATCAGCGCGCACAAAGCCGTGCCCGCCGTTGTCTCGCAACTGCAGATCCTGGGCGACGACGAGATCGCCGCCGTCGATGGTGACGGCATCGCCGCCGACATTCTCGACGGTGACGCGGTGCAGGCTGGTGCGGCCGAACAGGGACAGCACACGGATCCCGTCGGCCGCTGCCCCTCTCACGGTGACACCGTCCAATGCCAGTCCACGTGCCCCCCCCCGAACCACGATGGCATCCCGCGCGTGCTCGATCGTCGTCGAGCCGAGAGCCAGCAGGCCACTGGCCGTCGCCGTGAGCCCCACCCAGTCTCCCGGGGCGGGAGTGAGCCGGTCCGACTCGATCCTGGATGTGCCCCCCGACGAGGCCAGGACACCATCGATTGTGATTTCCACACGGTCCCTGTCGGTACCGGTCCCACGACCGTCGTCTGTGACGCGGACGACGGTGCCTGGTGCCAGATCGACGCGGGCCCCCTCGGGGATGACGATGTCACCGACGATGTACATGGTGTCGCGCCAGGTCTGCTGCCCCGTCACACGACCGGCGCGACGGGGATCCGCCAGGACGAGATCCGCCGAAAAACCTGCACCGACACGACGGATGCCGTTGATGCTGACGCCGTTGATGGCGGGGTTGCTCAGCGGCGAGTATTCGACGAAGCGCTCACCATCGAAGACATCCGTCCCATCTCCTAGATTGCCGGCATGGGCGGCGCTGTACTCGGCGACACTCGAATAGAAGTCGAGATTGTCCTGACCGAGATCCGGATCCACCCGCGTCCCCAGGGGAAATCCGGCCTCCGTGTACAGACCATCGGCGCAGATGAGGTCCACCACCTTCGCCTGTTCGTTGTCGTTGTTGCTCTGATCGGGGTCCACCCGCCAGATCAGCACGCCATCAACGGGCAGGTGGCGTTCGTAGTGACTGCTCGCGGCGCTGCGATGCTCCACCAGCAGGTAGTCATTGTCGGTCAGGGGCAACTGATACACGGTACCCCCGTCGTTGATATCACCGAGGAAGGCACCCTTGATCGAGGCCGAGAGCACGACGAGCTGCTCGTTGTCGACTCCGAGCCAGCCCAGTCGCTTGCGACTCCACGAGCTGAAGGGCGTCGGACCGCCGCGATCATCCCAGCCACGGGCCCCGTGTCCCATCAGCCCCCAGTAGCCTATGCCGGCTGAATCGTCCTGCAGTTCGACAATCCCGAAGCGTGTGTTGGCCCGGTCGTAGAGGTCGGGAAGACCGAATACGTGACCCATCTCGTGGGCGATGATGCCCACCGCGTCGGCCAGGTTCAGGCCTCGCTGCAGCGTGCCACCGGGCACGCCTGCCGCATCGGGACGAACCAGGACCCGTCCCCCCACAGCGGCGGCATCATCGGTGAGGTAAGACGAATCCAGACCGAGCAGGGCCACCCCATCGGCATCTCCTATGATGAATCCCGAGGGCGTCGACTGGGTTACCAACAATACCAGATCGACCGCGCCGTCGTCGTCGCCGGAGTTCGGCAGACCGTCGGGACCATCGTTGTCGAACCGGCCGAAATCGACGTCGGCGTCGGCAGCGTCGAGGATCTCGCGCGTGAAGCGGCCGAAGTCCCCGCGCCCCCCTGTGTCGCCGGACAGATAGCGGTCCATGGCGCTCTGCGAGGCGTAGACTCTTGGCAGCACTTCACCCGTCATACTGAACTGGCCGCTGGACATCTCGTGGAAGAAATGGGTCACACTGCCGGGCAGAGACGGATCGAAGAGATCGCCGGCGAAATCCGGGGCCGTCGAAGACCCGCCCTCGTCCTGAAAGCGGGCGAAGATGACCAGCGCGTGCAACTGGCCCCTGGGCGGCAGTGCGGACGTGGCTGCTCGGCGCATCGACGGGCCGGCACAGTCGAGGTCTGCCGCAGGCACCGGCCAGGGCACCGTCAACAGGCAGGCGACAGCGATCCAGTTGCGCAGAGGGGGGGTCATATCGCTAGTATACGCACCGATGAAGACTCTATCCTATCTGATCTGGCTGGCGCTGATGGCGACAACCGCCGTGCCGGCCACCGCCCGCGTGCTGTCTTTTGCCGGCGGCGGTCTTGCCGGCCCCCGTCTGTCCACTGGTGACGGCGACGGGGATGGAACTGTCGATGCCGCTCTCTGTGGCACCAACGGCGGTGGCGCCCGTGTCGACTGGTATGCCGCCCCAGGGCTGCCGAACGTCTCCTGGAGCCAGCTGCCAGTGGCGGCCGACCTCGCCCACGCCGATCTCGATGGCGATGGCCGGCACGAGATCATCGTCGTCGGCGCCCGTCGGTGGCATGTTCTGCAGACCGAGGGCGGGATTCTGCGGGGCCGCGCTCACGGGGCCACCACATCGCCTTTGTGGCGGGTCGCTGCCGCCGATGTCGACGGGGATGGTCGCGATGAACTCGCCCTGGTCACACTGCAACGCGGCCTCGTCGATGAGATTCCGCAGGCTGTGGTGGAGCTTGTCGACCTGGAGCTGACACCGACGGGCGCTGAGCTGCGCGTCCTCGACACGTGGGACGTCGCCGGCCACGTGGGCGACCTGTGTTTCGCTGCCAGCACCACGGGGCCGGTCCTGATCGTCGAGACCGGCGCCGAAGAAGTGGGTGGGCGACTGCAACGGCTGGAGACGACCGGTGGTGTGCTCCGTGAGACCGGCACCGTCAGGACCGGCAACGAAGGGCTGCGCATCCTGAGCCTGTCGGCCATCACCGTCGGACGGCGCACGTTGCTGAGCCTGGGCGACGTGACGGGGCGGATCCGTCTGGTCGAATGGCTCGACGGCGGCCTGCGTCGGTTCGGGGAGGCGCCCCTTTCCGGAGCCGGCGCGGCGCTGTCCGGCCCCGCAGGCGACGCGCAGATGTGGATCGCACCCCGTCACCCCGGCGAGCCCCTCGGCTGGTGGTCATCGGTACAGTTCTAATGCCCGAACTCCCCGACGTCCTCGCCTATCTGACCGGGCTGGAGCGGCAGATTGGCGGCCGCACCATCGAGGGCCTGCAGCTGCGCAGTGCCTTCCTCGTGCGCACCTTCGAGCCGAAGCTCGACACCGCGGTGGGTCGTCGTGTCACCGGCTTCCACCGCCTCGGCAAACGGATCGTCTGGAAGCTCGAGGGGGACCTCTACCTCGTCATCCATCTGATGATCGCCGGCCGCTTCCACTGGAAGAAGGCTGGCACCCGACCTTCCAGGAAGGTCGATCTGGCTGCTTTTCACTTCGACAACGGTACGATGCTGCTCACCGAAGCCGGCTCGAAAAAACGCGCCTCCCTCCATGTCGTGAGCGGTGAGGCCGGCCTGGCGGCACACGATCCCGGCGGTCTCGAAGTCCTCGAGGCCGATCTCGACGCCTTCACCGCCGTGTTACTGCGACGGAATCACACCTTGAAGCGAGCTCTCACCGATCCCCGCCTGTTCTCCGGGATCGGCAACGCCTACTCCGACGAAATCCTCCACGCCGCCCGGCTGTCCCCGGTGAAGTGGACGACTCGTCTGACCGAGGAGGAGATCACCAGACTCTATGCGGCCACGCGCTCGACACTGACCGACTGGTGTGCCCGCCTGCAGGCCGAAGCCGAGGCGGCCTTTCCGAAGAAGGTGACCGCCTTCCGTCCGGAGATGGCCGTACACGGCCGCTATGGCAAGCCCTGCCCGGTGTGTGAGACCGCGGTGCAGGAAATCGCCTATGCCTCGAACGAGACCAACTACTGCCCGCGTTGCCAGACCGACGGCAAGGTGCTCGCCGATCGTCAGCTGTCCCGGATGCTGAAGAACGACTGGCCGAAGACGATCGAGGAGCTCGAGGCGCGCCTCGAGCCTCCGGATCAGGACAACTGACGTGACCGATGACGCCGACGTTGCCGGCATCGGCCTGATCACGACCGATTATCTGTACCGCGTGCCGCGTCTGCCCGCCTTCGGAACTCAGTTGCGGGCCTCCGGGTATGCTCGGGCCTGCGGGGGGCCAGCGGCGACAGCCATGGCCTGTCTCGCCAGATTGGGCGCCAGACCTCGCTTCGTCGGCAAAACGGGGAATGACCATGAGGGCGACTTCGTTGACGGTGAACTCCGGCGTTTCGGCGTCGAAGTCTCCCGTCTTCGCCGGGGTGCCGGTCCTTCCCGCGTAGTTACCGTGCTCGTGGAAGAACGGTCGGGTGAACGGGGTTTCCTGTCCTGGCCCGAGGCCTTTCGCCCCTTCGTCGCCGAAGATCTGCGGCGCGAGGACGTGGCCGGCGTGCGTGTCGTGTTGATCGATGATGCCGACGATGTGGGTCTGCTGGCGGCGCGCTGGGCAAAGGAGGCCGGCGCCATCGTCGTTTTCGATGGGACATGGCAGAGCGACCAGCTCGATGTCTTCCTCCCGCTCGTCGACCACGCCGTCGTCGGCGAGTTCTTCGCCAGACGCTGGCTGCCCGAGGCGGACGACGACGAGATCCTGCATCGACTCACCGACATGGGCGCGGGTACGGCGGTCCTGACCCTGGGAGATCGCGGGTGTATCGCGGTGCATGGACAGACAAGAATTACACAGCCCGCCTTTCAGGTGGACGTCGTCGATACGACCGGCGCCGGCGACGCCTTCCACGGTGGCTACGTCGCCGCCCTGCTCGAAGGCGCCGGCCTGGCTGCGGTCCTGCGCTTCGCCGCCGCCACGGCAGCCCTCAACTGTCGCGCCCTGGGCGGGCAGCAGTCGTTGCCGACGCGCGACGAGGTGGAAGCCATGTTGCATCGATGACGCCAGGGGTTGCGGCAGCATGCCGTGGCCCCCTTTCTTGCGTGTATGACTCCCCTGGTTCTCCTGCTCGCCGCCGTCGTCGCCCTGCCGGTGGGCCTGTCCGCCGACGACGTCGATGTGCAGGCTCGGCAGATGTTCCGCTCCCTCATGAGTCCCTACTGTCCCGGGTCCCTGCTGGCGGACTGCCCCAGCAGCCAGGCGGCCGCCCTGCGGGACTCTGTGCGCGCCCGCCTGGGCCGTGGCCAGAGTGCGGCACGGATCCGCGATGATCTCGTCGACATCTACGGCGATGAGATCCTCGCCGCGCCTCCCTTCGAGGGCCTGGGATCTCTGACCTGGCTGGGAGCGGGAGTGATCTTTCTTGGTGGGCTGGGTCTCGCTGCCGGCTGGATGCGGCGACGCCTGCCGCGGTCGCCGGAGCGCCTTCAGTCTCCCGCCGCAGACGATTTGCAGCGTCTCCGCCGCGAGCTGGATGCGCAGGAGTGATCGGAAGGGTCAGAAACGACATGCGACGTCACACATCGATCCAGCTGCTCCTCGTCGTCCTCATGGCTCTCCCCCTCTGGGCCCAGCCGACCGAACTACAGCTCGTGGCAGCCCTCCCCGTGCAGGGCCTCGACAACGCCCAGCCATCGGGCCTGTGCTGGGTCGACGGCAGTCTCTACGCCGTGAGCGATCGTCACGATCACGCCATCTGCCGGATCGAGTTGCGCGACGACCACGCCCGCCTCGAGCCCTACATCACCTTCAACGCGCCGTGGTCGGGGGCCTGGGTGCGCGGCCTGGATTTCGAAGGTCTCACCTATCGCAACGGGTCGTTCTTTCTTGTCAGCGAGGCGACCTATCGGGTTCTGAGAGTTCACGAGACAGGGGGCAACCTGGCGTGGATCACACCGAGCGTCGAAGAGGCGGGCGCGAAGGTGGGCCTCTTCAATGAAAAGAAGGCCCGACTCGAGGGCCTGGCCCTGCTCGGGGGCGGACGGGTCCTGCTGGCTGCCGAGAGGGCGCCCCGAGGTCTGATCGATGTCGTCCTCGACGCCGAGGGTGAGGCGGTGATCTCAGCCCAGGTCTGCGCCACCTCGATCCTGGACTTCGCTCCACCCCGCGAACCCGACTTTGCCGATCTCTACTTCGACGGCGAGGATCTGTACGCGCTGACGCGCAACGCCGACGCCATCGTCCGCATCACCCTCGACGAGGACGGTCTCGAAGAACTCGACGTCTGGACCTTCGGCCACGTCACCAACGCTCCTGAGTTCCACTACGAGGACATGACTTTCGGCAAGGCCGAAGGCCTGACGATGGATGACGAGCATGTCTATGTCATCCTCGACAACAACGGCCAGTCGCGAGCCCACGACCCCACCGACACACGTCCCCTGCTGTTCGTCTTCAACCGCCCATAGGAGCCTGTCGGCCCATGGCCTAGGGGCCGAAGCCCGTCGGGCCGCTGAACCCCGCCGCTTCCGTACCGAGGCGCACAAAGGCCTCGGCGAACCGACATCCTTTCATCCAGGCCGTCGACTGTGCTTCCATGGCCCGATAGGCGGCCAGCGTTGCGTAGCGTTCGGCCAGATCCGGCTGCGCCGCCAGATGCCGCAAGGCGTCCGTTTTTCGTTCCTGAACCTCGCTGATATCAACGAACAGATTGGGCAGGAAGCCGGCTACCGGGGCGGTCCCCAGGGTGGTCTCGTAGAGGGCGACCTGGGGCGAGGGACAGGGAGGGTGGTCGACATCCAGACCCGGCCGGAAACAGTAGCGGCTGGCCCAGATGACGGCACGGGTGCACTCCATGTGATCGGGGTGCAGCACATCGTCCTTCCAGTGGGTCAACACCAGGTCAGGCTGAAACTCGCGGAACAGTTCCAGCAGGTGCTGTTGCCTGTCGACACCCACCACGAGCGGACTGTCACCCCAGTCGAGGCAGTCGATCGTTGCTCCCAACACCGACGCCGAGGCTGTCATCTCCTGACCGCGGATCTCCTTGATGCGCTGGATCGACGGCGGCGGTTCCTGGGCCCACAATGCCGGAGACTCGCACTTTTCGCCGTAGCTCATGCCGTGGATATGCACGGTACCGCCGGCATCGACCAGCCGGGCGACCGTACCCCCGGCGCGCGAGCAGAAGTCTGCGGCGTGGGCGCTGAAGACCAGCACGCGGCGGCCCTCGCGGATCAGATCGCTCATTTCCCCTCCTTGTCGTCGTTTGTCTCTCGCCTCAATCAAGACCATCGCGGCCATCGCCGCACGCGGCTATCTTACCTCCCATGGATTTCGACCTGCTCATCGCCGGGGGACACCTGATCGACCCGGCCAACGGACTGGACGGTGTGCGGGATGTCGCCGTCAGCGACGGACGGATCGCCGCAGTGGACGTTGACATCCCAGCTACGAGCGCTGGCCGGAGGATCGACGCCGACGGACTGTACATAACGCCCGGTCTTGTCGACATCCACGTACACCTCTACGCCACGGCGGGCAACGAGGGCGCCTGGGGCGGTGACAACAGCATTCTGCCCGACGGCTTCAGCTTCCGTTCAGGCACGACGACGATGGTCGACACCGGCTCCGCCGGCTGGCGCAATCTTGCCGACTTCCGCACCCGGGTGCTCGACCGTTTCACGACCCGCAAGTATGCCTTCGTCAACATCGTCGGCCTCGGCATGACGACGATGACGACGGAGCAGAACATCTACGACATGGACGCCCGGGCCTGCGCCGATGTAGCCCGCGAACACGAGGACGTCGTCGTCGGGCTGAAGACAGCCCACTACTGGGCGCCGGACTGGACCTCCGTCGACAGGCTGATCGAGGCCGGCAACATGGCCGATATGCCCGCTATGGTCGACTTCGGTTTCTTCAAGCGCGAGCGTCCCTACTACGAGCTTGTGGGTGAAAAGATGCGGCCCGGCGACATCTCCACTCACGTGTACCGCGGGCCGGTCCCCTCCGTCGGACCCGATGGCAAGGTGATGCCCTACCTGCTGGCCGCCCGTGAGCGCGGCATCCTCTTCGACACGGGTCACGGCGCCGGCAGCTTCTGCTTCCGCAACGCCGTCCCTTGTGTTGAGCAGGGTTTCTGGCCCGACTCGATCTCCACCGACCTGCACCGTCTCAGCATGAACCTCGGCATGCTCGATATGCCCACGACCATGTCGAAGTTCCTCGTGATGGGCATGCCGCTGTACGACGTGATCAGACTGTCGACGGTGGAGCCGGCTCGTGTCATCGGCCGCACCGACCATGGCACGCTGTCCGTGGGCGCCTCGGCGGACATCGCCGTACTCGGCCTCGAGCAGGGCGATTTCGGCTACATGGATTCCTTCGGCGGCGTGTTGCGCGGCGACCGTCGCCTCGAGTGTGAATTGACCCTGTTCGGCGGCGACGTCGTCTGGGATCGCAACGGCCGCTCCGGCGTCGACTGGCGGCAGCTGCCGGCCGACTACGGTGTGCGCCCGGACGAGGTACTCATCTTCCCGGAGGACGCGTGAGTCCGCTCTATGGAGCCATTGAGGCGGGAGGAACCAAGTTCGTCTGCGCTGTCGGCACCGGCCCCGACGACCTTCGCGCACAGGTCCGCATCGACACGGACACGCCCGAGGTCACACTGGGACAGGTCTGTGCCTTCTTCGACGACACCGTCACCGCACACGGGCCGCTGGCAGCGGTCGGCATCGGCTGTTTCGGCCCCATCGACCTGGACCGATCCTCGTCGACATACGGATCGATCACCAACACTCCCAAGCCGGGCTGGGCGAACATCGATATCGTCGGCCACATGGAGCAGGCTCTCGGGCTGCCCGTCGGCTTCGACACGGACGTCAACAGCTCCGCCCTGGGTGAGGCCCGCTGGGGTGCCGGCGTCGGCCTGCACAGCCTGCTCTATCTCACGGTCGGAACCGGGATCGGAGGCGGCGCTGTCACCGACGGCCGCCTGCTCCATGGCCGCCTACACCCCGAGATGGGTCACATCCCCGTGCCCCGGGATCGAGACCGCGACCCCTATGAGGGCTGCTGTCCCTACCACGGCGACTGCCTGGAAGGTCTCGCCTGCGGCACAGCGCTGCGGGACCGTTGGGGTGTCCCCGCAGAGGAACTGCCCCCCGACCATGACGCCTGGGCCCTGGAAGCCGAATACCTCGGCAGCGCCCTGGCCACGTTCATCCTGACCCTGTCGCCGCAGCGCGTTCTGCTCGGCGGCGGCGTCATGGACCAGCAGCACCTGTTTCCGCGGGTGCGGCGAGAAACCGCCCGAATCCTGGAAGGCTACCTGAAGATCCCTGAGTTGCATGAGGATCTGGACACCTTCATCGTGCCTCCCGGTCTGGGCTCGCGCGCCGGCATCTGCGGCGCCCTGGCGCTGGCCGAGAGTGCCGCTGCATGAGTTCCACCTCAGGCGGAGTCTGGCCGGATCGCTTCGGCGCCCATCAGTCCATCGCCGGGGGACTGCATCTGGCCTTCGAGCGCGGCGAAGAGGCCACCTGCGCCACGCTGCAGATCTTCAACAAGTCGAACAACCAGTGGGCGGCTCGTGATTTCACCGCTCAGGATCTGGAACTGTGGTTTGCGGCATGGCAGGATTCCGGCCTCGATGTGGCCTGTGCCCACAATTCCTACCTGATCAACCTCGCCTCGCCCGACCCTGACCTGCAGGAGAAATCCTACCAGTCTTTCAAGGAGGAGGTCGAGCGCTGTCAGGTCCTGCTGGTGCCCCGTCTCGTCTTCCATCCCGGTTCGCACGTGGGCTCCGGCGCCGAGGCGGGCATGGCTCGCATCAGCACCTCGATCAACCGGCTGTTCGATGAACTCGGCGCTGATACGGCGGTGACCCTGTGTCTGGAGACAACGGCGGGTACTGGAAGCAACCTCGGCTCCACCTTCGAAGAGCTGGCACAGATTATCGATGGCGTCGAGCACCGGGCGCGCATGGGCATCTGTCTGGATACCTGCCATATCTTCGCCGCCGGCTACGCCATCACAGAACGCGGCGACTACACTACAACGATGCAGCGGTTCGACGCCACCGTCGGCATCGACCGCCTGCAGATCATCCATATGAACGACAGCAAGATGCCCCTCGGTTCTCGCCGTGACCGGCATGAAGACATCGGTGGGGGTCTTGTCGGCCTGCAGGCCTTCGGCCATTTCGTCAACGATGCCAGATTGCGCCATATCCCCATGGTGCTGGAAACCCCCAAGGGCGACGATCTGACCGGCGACATCAGCAACCTGCGAGTACTGCGTGGACTGCAGGAGCCCCCCTCGTGAAGAACATCCTCTTCATCATGACCGACGACCACACGGTGGGCGAGATGGGGTGTTACGGCGCCGGGTTGCCACCCACCCCGAACCTCGACCGGATCGCGGCGCAGGGGACCCGGTTCGACCGTGCCTTCTGCACCAATTCCCTGTGCGCACCCTCACGGGCCACGGTGCTCACCGGCTGTTTTTCGAATGTCCACGGTATACGGGGCAATTCGGAGGGTGCAGATGTCGTGGAGGAACTCAATCTCGATGTGCCCACCTTCCCCGAGATTCTGCGCGCCGCCGGGTATCGCACCGGACTGGTCGGCAAGTACCATATCCGCCAGGCCCCCCGCGGCTTCGATCACTGGGTCATCCATCCCGGCCAGGGAGAGTACGTCGACCCGGTCTTCATCGACAACGGCGTGGAACGGCAGATCTCCGGGTATGCTACCGACATCACCGGGGATCTCGCTCTTGAATTCCTCGATTCAGTCCCCGAGGACCGGCCCTTCTGTCTCGTCTACCAGTTCAAGGCGCCCCACCGCCCCTTCACGCCGGCGCCGCGTCACGCCGATCTGTTCTCCCACGTCACCCCCGACAGGCCGACGACCTATGATGACGACTACGCCACGCGACAGTTGGCCGGGGTGGCCGAGGACATGCGCTTCGATGTGAGCCTGGCTCCCGACTATGAGGGAGAGATCCCCGACGGTCTGTCCGCCACCCAGCGGCGCGACTGGATCTACGACCGCTTTGTCCGGGACCGCTGGCGCACGATGGTCGGCGTCGATGAGAACGTGGGACGCGCGCTGGACTGGCTGGACTCGGAGGGCCGGGCGGAGGACACGCTGGTCATCTACACGTCCGACCACGGCTACTTCGTCGGTGACCACGGCTGGTATGACAAGCGCTTCATGTACGAACCGGCGCTGCAGATTCCCCTCGTAGCCTGCTGTCCGTCAGCTGTCCCCCGTGATATCGACAGCCAGGCCCTGGTGATGAACGTCGACGTCTGTCCGACGATTCTCGACTTCGCCGGTGTCGATCTCCCGGCCAGCGTACAGGGTCGCAGTCTGCGCCCACTCATGTCGGGCGAAGATCCAGTCGACTGGCGGCAGTCCGTCTACTACGCCTACTACGAGGACTCCTGGCGCCTTCGCGATCGACCGCAGACGGAGATGGCGGAGCCGGGGTTTCAGTATTTCACGCCGCACCGCGTCGGTCCGCATCGCGGTGTGCGCACCAGCCGCTACAAGCTGATCGAGTACTTCGCCGAAGGCCCCGACGTGTGGGAGCTATTCGACCTGGAACGGGACCCCGACGAGCTCGTCAATCTCTATGGTGATCCAGGGCGCCAGCCTCTCGTGACGGAGCTGAAGGCCGAACTGCGCCACCTGCAGGACCAGTACGACGATCGCGGTTGATCATTGCGACTGTTGGGCATACGCCCTACTCTCGCCTTCCCGTCGACACGCCCCACCTTCCCTGGAAAAAACCACTGTGCCCAGCCCGCCACGCCCTTTGGATGAACTCGAACAGACGATCGCCGCACGCGCAGCCGATGACGATGGCAACTCCTACACGAGCCGCCTGCTCGCCGGTGGTGTGACAACGATCGGCGCCAAGATCACCGAAGAGGCCGCGGAGGTCGTCGAGGCCGCCGCCGAACCGGGAGACACCGGACGGCAGCACTTGATCCGGGAGTCGGGCGATCTGCTCTACCACCTGCTCGTGCTGCTGCGCCACAACAACTGCTCTCTGGGTCAGGTCGAAGCGGAGCTGGCACGCCGGGCGGGCGTCTCCGGACTCACTGAAAAGGCCAGCCGCAGATGAGCTCTGCCGACAATCTCCGCCTGGGGATTCCCAGCAAAGGTCGTCTGGGCGATGCTGTCGCCGGCCTGTTGCGGGACGCGGGACTGACCTTCAGCCGGCCGGACCGGTCACTGTTCGCCCGCGTTCGCGACATGCCCCTCGATGTGGCCTTCCTGCGGGCATCCGATATACCGGTCCTGGTGGCCGAAGGTGCTGTCGACCTGGGCGTGACGGGCAGCGACGCCGTCGAGGAGTCGGGTGTGGATCTGGTACAGCGTATGGCTCTCGGCCTGGGCCACTGCCGGCGGGCCTGCTGCGTCCCGGAGGCCAGCCCGATCAAGACCCCGGGCGACCTCGATGGCGCCCGCATCGCCACCAGCTACCCGAGAGCCACGGCACGCTACCTGGCGCAGCTCGGCGTCTCCGGACACGTGGTTGAACTCAGTGGCTCGATCGAGGTGATGATCTCGGTGGGTGTCGCCGATGCCATCGTCGACATCGTCGAGACGGGCAGCACGCTGGCGGCCAACAGGCTGCGTATCCTCGACGAGATCAGCCAGCACGAAACCGTGCTCGTACAGCAGGCGTCGCCGCGTGATCCGCAGCTGTGTGACCGGGTCGTGCGCCGCCTCGAAGGGATCGTCATCGCCCGCAGCTACTCCATGCTGGAATACAATGTGAGAAAAGAAAAACTCGCCGCCGCCGAGGCTCTGACCCCCGGTTTCGAGTCTCCCACGATCAGCAAGCTGGAGGAGGCGGGCTGGTTCAGCGTGCGGGCCATGGTCAAGCGCAGCGATGTGGTCGATACCATGGAGCGTCTCGAATCACTCGGCGCCACCGCCATCCTCGAGACCGCCATTTCCAACTGCCGGCTGTAGGCCAATAAGAAAACGCCCCGCCCTCCGCGTCAGCGCGGAGAACGGGGCGTTGGTCGCTGCAAGAGGCTCGCTGTCAGCTCAGGGCCTGAGCCAACGGCGCCAGATGCTGGTAACGCTCGGGGTGACGCAGCTTGCTCAGAGCTCGCTCCTTGAGCTGGCGGACCCGTTCACGGGTCAGGCTTATGAGATCACCGATCTGCTCCAGAGTCAGCGGCTCCTCCCCATCCAGACCGTAGTAACACCGGACGATGTAGCACTCGCGTTTGTCCAGCGTCGACAGTACTGTGTCGATCTGTGCCCGGGAGTCCTGCTCCATCACATCGTCGTCAGGATTCCCATTCGTCTCGTCGGCGATGGTGTTCAGCAGGCTGCGATCATCACCCTCCTCGAAGGTGCGATCCAGGGATGCTTCGGGCCTCCCTTTCAGCATGGTCTCAAGGACCTCGGGCTCGGCAACACCGAGCTCCTCGGCAATTTCCGCGGTTGTGACATCACGGTGGTCGCCACCGAGGGCCTTGGTCGCCTTGGTGATGTCGCGCAGCAGGCTCTGACGGGTGACGGGCACACGCACGGTGCGCGTCTGGTCGGTGAGGGTCTGCATGATCGACTGCCGGATCCACCACACGGCATAGGAGATGAACTTGAAGCCACGGGTGCCATCGAAGCGATCGGCGGCTTTCATCAATCCCATATTGCCGGCACTGACCAGTTCGGCCATGCTCAGGCCGCGATTCTGAAACTGTCGGGCAACATCGACTACAAATCGAAGGTTGGCCTGGACGAGTTCGTCCCGGGCTTCCATATCACCCTTCGTAATACGCTCTGCAAGCAGCACTTCGCGCTCGCGGGAGAGCGGCTGTGAATCTTCAATATCGTGGAAGTATCGCCGGAGCAACTCGGCGTCTTCGTCGATGTAAATGACCATAAGCTCCTGACTTTACGGGTACTTGAGGCTGGCTTGTCCCCCTCCGACAGCCGCACTGGGCAGTCTTGTAGAGTCGAAGGGATCTGGTAGAACATCCACAAATACCCAGATTTCGCAACACTTGCAAATGTCTAACTTGTCACGAAGTGGGAGCTGTCATGCAGTTGCGATGGTCACGATCAGGACGCCATGGCCCCCCGAAGACGTCTGGAGAGTATGCGCATCATGCTGAAGGCGATCGATGAGTAACGGCGCAGAATGCGCTCCAGATCACCCCGCTCGAGGGACAGGAGGCGACACTGTGTCATGGAGATCACGGACGCCGATCGAGGCTCGTCGTCGAGCAGAGACATCTCACCCACCACCTGCTTGTCCCCGAGTTCAGCCACCCGTTGCCCCTCCTGCTCCCCTCCGTCATCGAACCGCCTGACTTCCAGCTGACCGGCGACGACGATATACATCTTGTCGCCGAGGGTCCCCTGTTCGATCACCGTCGTGCCCTCTCCCACCGACTCCTCCTGCACCGAGAGGGCGATGTGGTAGAGCTCCTCCAGTGGCAGGGCGGCGAAGAAGGGCGACTCCTTCAGAAAGGTGATCTTCTCCATGTTGGTCAGCGGCTGCTGGTCGGTTGATTGCATCTGTGTGGGTTCCATCTCGTAGGCGATCTCCTTGACGAATTCCGGTGCGTCCTGACGAACTCTCTGCAACGGCTGTTTCCGGTCGAGGCTGCGCGCCGTCCAGGCGGCGGCCAGTTGCATCCAGGGATCGGGTGACTGCAGCACCGCGTCGAGAGCACGATCCAGGTTCAGCGAATCACGCTGCCAGCCGCTGATCCCCTCGGCGTCGGCGAGGCGTTCTTCCTCATCGTCGGTGAGCAATGGCAACAGCGGCTGGAGCAGGGCCCGGTCGCCGATGCTCTCGAGCAGTTCGACCGCATTGTCACGAGCCCCCGGTTGCTCATCGTTCATCTGCTCCACCAGATCCGAAACGACGTCGACATCCCCGAGCTGCCCCAGCAGGCTGATGGCGCCATCGCGGACGGTACGGCATTCCAGGTCGAGTTGGTCTCGCAGCAGGCCGGCGGCACTGTCGTCTCGGCCCTGCAGCAGGGCCTCGATGGTGACGTAGCGGTTGGCCTCTACCAGACGCTGCCGGCAGGCGTCGAGCAACATGGGCCCCACGTTCTCGTCCTCCGAGCGGGCCAGGGAGCGGACCAGCCCATCCCATTGCTTGGTCGGCGCCGACGCCAGGCCCGCCATCAGGAAGGGACCATGGCTGGGAGCGGCCGCTTCGAGGCCGAGGATGGCTGCCTCCACCACATCCGGATCGGGATCGGCCAGCGCCGCCACCAGCGCCACGCAAGCCTGGCGACTTCCCTGCCGCCCCACGGCCTGCACCGCGGCCTCCCTGACGGCGGGATGGGAATGATCCAGGTGGTGGAAGACTCGATCGTGGTCCGCCACCTGACCGAGTCGATGGACCACGTCGATCCCGGCGCAGATCTCGTCCACCACGTCGCTGTCCAGAAGCACTGCGAGAATCGCCTCCCTGGCGGTGAGGGAGGCTTCGTCCTGAAGACTGTCGAGGATATAGAGAAACTCCGCCTGCAGGTTGGCATTGCCGGCGTCGGTCGACAGATGCTCGCTCACACCCGCAATTACCTGCTCCCGTACCTCCGGCGGCATCGCCTGCGCACCGGTGGTTTCCACCGTCCGGGCGATGGCCCGCGCCGCATGCAGACGAACCTGGCCGTCCTCGTCATCAAATGTCGACAGGGCGCTCAACACGACGCCCCCATCGCCGCTCCCCGTCATGGCCTGCAGAGCGGCGGCGCGGATCCGGGGGTTCTCATGCGTCACCAGTGGCAGCCCCACCTCGACCGCCACCTGCGGATTGTGCCGCAGAATCTCGATCCCCATGTCCCGCACACCGTCACTGCTGTGCAGCAGCAGGCCGCGAGGTACCTCCGCCGACCCGGCCACCACCTCACGCATGGCCTCCTCGTCGGCCACATCGACGTTCTGCTCGCGCACGGCCTGCACGAGGACTTCCCGGTACCGCTGCCGCAGGCGCCAGCCGATAACGACCATCACCAGGCCGATGACGAGGAGCAGGGTAAAAAGCTGCGACAGCGTCAGCACGCCCTGCGCATGTAACACGGTGATGCCGGCCCCCAGCAGGCCGCCGACGAGCATGAAGCCGCCCTCCATGATCATGCGGGTACCGTCGCTGTTGCGCTCGGGCACCAGTTTCATCAGCACCTGATACGTGGGAGCGATCACGGAATCGAGCAGGACGTAATTGAGCAGATTGACGACGAGGATGATGGTTACCGGTGGCAGGGACAGGCTGCCCTCGAAGACAGCCGCCAGCAGCAGAGCCACGGCGGCGTGCACTGTACAGACCCAGAGGTAGACGTTGCCCACACCCATCCACCGCAGCAGATGGCGCAGCAGCAGCGTCGTCGTCACCAGCGTGGCCACACCGGCAAGGCCGAAGAACAGTCCGAAGAACGAGGTGATGTCACCCTCGTCCGGGTAGTGCTCGCGGGCGACGACGTTGAAGCCGTAGTGGATGGCGGTGTAGAGAGCGAACAGTACGAGGGACAGCATGAAGAGCAGTCGCAGGTAGGACAATCCGGCGAAGTATCTCAGGTTCTCCGTCAGGGATGCGGCGACGGTTGCGTCCCCGTCTCCGGCCCGGGTGACGAAGTAACGTCGCATCAGCGGGCGCAGCAGAGCGATCGTGACCAGCGTGTTCGCCGCCGCCACGGCGTAGACCTGCCACGAGTCGAGCAGGCCGCTGAGAAGGCGGACGAGGAAGCCGCCACCGATGTCGCCCAGCGTCGTGCTCGCCGCCAGCAGCGGGAACAGCACCTTCGCCCGAGATGTGTAGCAGATGCCGCCGGCCACGATCCAGACCTGAAACCCGGCGATGTTGCGGATCAGCTCGGAAGAGACGAAAAGGAAGGAGTAGAATCCATCGAAGAGCGTGTCGCCGGACGATGACTGCACCCACCACAGTGTGATCGTGTTGATGCCGAGAAACACTGCCAGGGCCGAAAACAGACTGAACACGAGGCGCTGACGCGACATCTGCGTCGTCAACCACGACAACATGACCATGGTCGCCGAAAACAGGATGGCGATCCAGCCGTACATCTCGGGAAGACGCTCCGGGCCGACACGGATATTGAACACACCCGATGACACGGATTTGACGATGCCATCGTCGACGGCGACGAGGAAGAACACCAGTCCCGCCAGACAGAGTCGGGATACCTCGTTGCGCCTGAGCTTCAGCAGTCTGAGCAGACCTGTCATCGATGGGTCGACGTCATCTATCGAGCCTGTGATCCTCCGCGGCCAACCACTCGTGATAGGGACGTGGCATGTCCTGTGGCGCCTCGAGACCGGCTTCCTCGCGCCATACCGTCAACGGATGTCGCCGATCAGACTGCGGCAGATCTACACCGCGACGACGCGCTCCGGCTTCCAGGATCGCCATGAGCACTTCCATCACGTGGCGCCCCTCGCCCCCGCTGCACAGGTGGTCACGCCCCTCGTCGAGAGCCCTGACGTATTCGTCGGCGTAGTTGTAGTCCGCCTCCGTCGCCGCGCCGGATGTGTCGTAATGCTCGGGAATGATGTCCTCGAGGTGCCGCCAGCAAGCCTCCTCGTCAGCCGGTACTTCGTGCGGCACAGGCAGGTGCCAGGCTCCCGATCCACGCCAGAACAGTCGCCCTTGTGTGCCGTAGATCTCCAGGCAGTAGGCGGTGGAATCCACCTTCGGCAGACGATGCTGCAGCAGCACGCCGGTCACATTGCCGGCAAAGGTCAGATTCGCCGTGATGTGCTCGCCGGCGACCCAGCCCATGCCGCCGGCGGCGGGAATCACGTCAGCCGGCGTAATCTGGCGGCCGGCGGTAAGCGCCGTGGCGCTCACGTGCTGTACGTGCCCGGCCAGACCGATCATGTTGTTGACCATGTGCGTGCCGATGTTCATCAGACCGTATCCGGCGTAGTAGCCTTTGCCGCTGCCCAGCAGGAAACGGGGCTCACCGATCAGGCCCCCATCGAGTGCCGCCTTGATCGCCCGCATGGATCCACCGGTACGCCCCTGATGGTGGACGGCGATGCGCGCCGTCTTGCTCTCCGCCAGCTCGATCAGGCGATCGGCTTCATCCAGATCCTGGCAGAGGGGCTTCTCCACATCGATATGCACGCCGTGTTCGAGAACGCCCATGGCCAGCGGATAGTGAAACTCGGTTCCTGTGGGAATGGCGACGATATCGGGCGCTTCCTGGACGATCATCTTCGCATAGTCATCGTACCGGGCCAGCACACCGAGCTCGTCGCCGAGTTGATCGAGCCGTTCCGGCAACAGGTCGCAGAGCCCGACCACCTGGCAGCGCGGGTGCTGGTGATAGGCTCGCGCGGCGGCTGTCCCCCGCCCCCTGCAGCCCAGAATGGCGACGCGGTATATGCGATCTCCGGCGGCTTCAGTCACTCTCGTTCTCCCGCGTGCCGAGGTCGATCATCTTCGGCCCGTCGGCTATGTAGTCATCCGACTCGACCTGATCCATCGTGCGCAGCCGTTCGGTGACTTCGGAGATGCGTTTCACCTGGGCCTCGATCATCTGCAGCTTGGCCACCGTCTTCTCGTCCAGGTCACGGTTCAGCAGACGGGCCGCCTGGGCGTTGGCCGTGATGATGGTCAACGGATTGTTGATTTCGTGGTTCACGGTGATCACCATCTGGCCCACGGTGGCCAGACGCTCCATGCGGATCACCTCGCCCTCCAATCCCGCTTTCTCCGTCACGTCCTCGACGACGAGGATGGCACCCAGGGACTGCCCCCGGCGATCGTGCAGCGGGTGGGCGGCTGCCTCGAGGACGAGATCCTCCCCGTTGGCGGCCTTGTCGAAGCGCTCCCGTTCGCCGTCGACCCGCTGCCCGGAGTCCCGGGCGCCGGCACACAGGTCCTGCCACCGCTGTCCGGCCCCCCCCGGAACCAGATCTGCCGAACTGGAACCGATGGCATCGACCAGTTCCACACGCTCTCCGATCCGCGACAGCAACCGCAGAATGGCGGCATTGACGAAGGTGATCCGAAGTCCCCCGTCGAGCACGACGACACCCAGGGGAATATCGGCCAGAATCTGCTCGAGATAGTTGCGTGCCTCCTGCTGTATCTGCTCGATGTGGCGGCCGTCGGTGACGTCGAGAAAGGACACCAGAAACGTCTGCCCCTCGTCGTCATCGGCGGCGACGGAGACCTCGAAGAGCCGCTCGTCACGGCGCCATTCAAAGGTGTCCGCCGTGCCTGGTTTGACCAGCCGTGCGGTGGCCAGTGCGAGCTCGTCGCCGAGGTCGGTGGCAGCGGCCAGCGACTGGCTGAGCTTTGCTTCGCCGTCGGCCTCAGCCGTCAAGCCGAACAGGGCCAGACAACGACGGCTGCACTCGCGAACCTGCAGGGCGTCGTCGACCAGTGCGGCGGCAAGAGGCAGCGATCGGAGACTTGTCACGAGCGGTCCAGGTCACCGAGGTCGGCATGCATCCTGCCCATCACGCCCTCAACGGTGTCCAGATCGAGGCCGAGCGTATCGAGGGTGCCGTCAGCCAGCTGCGGCATGCGTCGATCGCCACCGCTGCCGAAACCTTCGGCCCGCACCAGAACATCGGCCAGGTGCACGGCGGCAGTACGCTGCGCATGATCACGATGGGGGCGGAAGTCATGGTGGTCAGCAATCGGCTCGGTGAGTTGGGGCGGCAGGGCCCACTTGGCCAGCAGCCAGGCGCCGATCTCGCCGTGATGACAGCCCAGCACGTCCTGCTCCGAACGCACGAACAACATGTCACCCCGCTCCACGCGCTGGCGGATCCGGGCGAAGTCATCAGCCAGAGTCTGACAGAGAATCACCTTTCCCAGATCGTGCAGCAGACCGATGACACTCACCTCTTCCGGGGCGTCCAGATCGGCCTCCTCGGCGATGAACGTGCAGGCCCGGGCACAGGCGAGCGAGTGATCCCAGAGCCCCGGAAGGGCATTGTCCATCATCTCGAGGACGCCGGAACTGAGCACGAGACTCTTCACGGTGTCGAAACCGAGCATGGCCACGGCATGGGGAATCGTGGAAATGGGCTGCGAGAAACCGTAGAAGCCGGAATTGACGAGCTTGAGGACCTTGGCTGAGACCACCTGGTCCTTGGCGATCTCTTCGCCCAGTTGGCGGGCGGTGGTGTGCTCGTCGTCGAGCATCTCCATGATCCTGGCCACCACGCCCGGCAAGGTCGGCAGATTGCCCGACTGCTCGATGCGTGCGCGTACACGAGCCTTGCGCTCTTCGGGGTCCACCTTGCCCTTGCCCATGACGGTGCCGCCTCAGCTCCCGAGCGTCGACAGGTGTCGGCGCGCCACGGCCTTGATACGCATCATCGTGGCATCCTCTTCCCAGGCTGAGAACCGATGATCCAGAGCCTCGAGAAGATCGGCGCTCCCCTCTGCGGGGGACGCCTCTGCCGTGACAGGCGCCTCATCTTCTCCCTCGATGCGGAGCTCCTCGACGCCCCAGCCCGGCAGGCGACTGATGACGGCGGCAGACAGACGGGCGCCCTTTGGCAGCAGGGTACGTCCCTGGTCGTTGATGACGGGTTCGGCGACGATATCACCGGTCTCGGCATCGGCTGCGGCTATCGTACGCATCGATTCAATCCAGGTCGTTGAGTTGTGACTGCCGCCAGTACCTCTGCAGTTTTTCCTGCACCCACTCCACCGGAGTCAGGCACATGGCATTGTACCCGCCCCACGACCAGCGCAACGGCCAGGAGCGGGTACGAATCAGGGGGCGGATCATCTTCTTCCGTTCCGGCGTGACGAGTTCGAGACGGCGGCTCAGGCGCACCAGGGCTCGCTCGTAGGTACCGGTGATGACGTTGTGGGCGTGGCCGAGCAGCTTTTCAGGTTGCGTCACTTGAACCCGGGGACAGACCATGCCGCTCTCCCGCCTGATGAACTGTTCCACCCATTGCTCAGGCAACTCGTCACGGTGCTTCTGTGCTGCTGCGGCGATCGTGTCGTGGTTCATCACGGCATAGGTCCGGCAGATCAGCGGGCGGACGGCGTAGATCGTGCAGCCATTGTCGTCACCCATAAAGGGACACTGGCGTGGGCGCTCGTCGGTAATCGCCAGGAATCTCGCCGCGCGCTCGGTATCGAAGGTACGTCGGACATGGTCGGCGATGCGGGCGTATTCAGCTCTGTAGAGAGGGAACATCGTCGCCCAGCCCTCGTCCATTTCTTCCGGTGTCAGGCAACAGCATTCACCGGAATTGGCGCAGCATGTGGACGGGATATCGGCATAGACGGTATCAAGTTCCGCCGCCAGCGTGTCGAGATCATCGCGCGACAGGTTCGAAGTCGATGTCATGGGTTGGGAAGATGCCCCATCGTCCGGTCCGCGGCAACCGGGCTTGACGATGCACCGCCTCGCTGGTTATCTAGCCCCTGACCGACGAAGAGAACCGGTGGCGGAGAGGAAACGTGGCAGAGCGCAGGAAATTCCTCGGCATTCACTACGAGTGCTGCAACGTCTACTCCCGCGCCTATGTCAACAGGGACGGCACCAAGTATGAAGGTAGCTGCCCGCGTTGCCACAAACGGGTGGAGGTAAAGATCGGCACGGGAGGAACTGACAGCCGCTTCTTCACGGCGCGGTGACCGTGTAGGGTTGCGCGAGAATCCGCAACAGATCCACGATCCCCTGGCGTATGAGTCGATCACTCTCCGGGGCGATCATCAAGGTGCTCGGATACACCTTGTAGGCAATGTCCACTTCGTACCCTCCACGCTCGTACTCGTCAGCCGTCGGAACGTAGCCGATGCAACCATTGGCGAAGCCGCAAAGGATGACGGGTTCGGTGTGTGCCGCTTCCACATCCAGCTGGTAGCGGACGAAGATCTCCCCCTCCAGCCCCAGCCAGGTCAACTCTCCTATCCTCAGCCCCTGAATTTCGAATGGCCGGGTCGCCGCCGTCCTTGCCCCACACGCCGCCTGCAGGCAGGCCAGCGACCACTGCAGGTACGCCCGAGGCACACGCCGCGCCCATTCGTCACGAGGCGACCGGAGTACGGCCTGCAGCCATTGCAGACCCCGAAGACATGCCACCGACGACGCGCGGACAACGGACGGAGCATCGAGCAGCGGCAGGGCGAGGCGGACCGAGCCCCACGCCATACCAGTCGATGCCAGAGGTTGTGCCGTCGCCGCGGCCGATACGACGGCATTGCCGAGGGCGTTACCGAGCCGTTCGACGTCGTCGAAGGTGGACGTCGCGTGGCGCGGGTTGATGTCCCCCGCCGCACCGTTGACATACATCGCGAAGGCGCTGGTCGCTGCCTCCACCGCGGCACAGGCAGGTCCGGGAAAATCGGCGGAGATGTCGTGGTTGGCGTTACCGAGCACCACGGGATGGCAGGCATGCTGGAACAGGATGGCCCGGCCCCGTGCTGTGTCGAGGGTCACCACATGTGCGTGGGGCGCGACGGGGCCCTCGGGGTTTTCACCGATCACGATGTCACCCGATCGCACCTGGCGGCGGTTGATGCCGATCTGAACTGTGGCGCGGGCATAGCCGAGTTGGGCCTCGGACAAGCTCGCAGCCGCTTCCGCCGCGCACTCGTCCACGGCTGCACAGACCTGGTCGAGGTAGCCTTCGTCCACGTCCCCCATGCCGCGGAAAGGGATCGTCAGCGGTCCGGCGTGGGTGTGGGTGCAGCAGACCATGATCGCCTGCGGGACGGTGTCCGGGAATGCCGCATGTACGCCCCCTCGGATCTGCTGCACCCGTTGGGGTGTCAGCGCGATGAGGTCGAGACTGATCAGAACGGCGGCTCCCCGATCATCGCTCCAGGCGACGAGCCTGGCGTAGAGGGGATCGTGGATCGAGGTCGCCCCGGAGCGCCGGCCCCAGTATCCACCCATGTGAATGCCCGGTCGCGGGGTGATATCACGCCGCGACCAACCGGCCTGCAGTCCTGCCATGGTCAGTTCTCTGACCCTGGAGATGTGTTCCAGCCTGCGGGCAAGAGCACGAGTTCCACACTGTCGGCGACAGCGTCGTACAACGCCCGCAGATCCGTCGGGGTCAGCCGTACCGCCGAGGTCGATGACGACCAGACGCTGTCGGCGTGAAGGAGCAGGCCGCCGTCAAAGGACAGAGCACACTCGTCGTCCGCCTCCCGCACCAGGTACTGCTCCCAGTCGAAAGGGCCTGCGGTGATCGATTGGAAGGGCACCGCCCCATACCTGCGCAGTCGCGCCTGGAGTCGCTGATGTACCTCGCTGTGGCTGTCGATCCGGGCCGCGACCACGGGAAAGTGCCGCAGCAGGGCGGCGCCATGGTGTAATCGCATCTGCCCGGCGCCGATGTCGAGCAGGAGAAAGGGACGATCGCTGTCGATGTGCTCGATCCAGGCTTCGATGGCGTCGTTCGTCCTCGCCAGCTGCGCCTCTACCCTCGCCGCAGACCAACCGCAGAGGCTCAGGATCAGCAGCGATGTTCCGTAGACTCCCATAGCTTCAGAAGACGTAGACGGGCCAACCGGTCTCGACGTTCTCGTACAGATAGCTCAGATCCTGCGCCTCGACGCGGACGCACCCGTGGGTGATGCTCTTGCCCAGATTGAGCTCATAGAGGGTGCCGTGGATCATGATGTCCTTGAGGAAATAGATGGCATAGCTACCGAGAATTCCTCTCTGAAACCGTCGGGGGTCCTCGGCAAACACGGGAATCTCCTCCCCCGCTTCGACAAAGTCCCACTCCGGCCGTGTCCAGATGGGATCCTTCACTTTGCGCAGTACCTGGAATCGTCCTTTCGGCGTGCTGAACATCCAGTTGTGCTTGTATCTCTTGGGTCCCTCGAATCGCCGCGCCGCGCCGGTGGCAGCCACGGCCTGCCGCATGATCTGATGCTCGCTGTCGCGCAGTAGAACGCGGTTGTCCCGTGTATCGATGACGATGTAGGGCGTGACCAGCCGTTGCCGGGCAGCCGTCAGCTGTGTCAGCAGCGATCGGTGACGAGCGCCCTCGTCCGCCGCCAGCGGGACGGGGAGGAGGAGCAGACCGAGAAGGAGAAGCGTCCGGTTCATCGGCTTTCATAAAAGGAACGGCCGGAGAAGGGCAACTCCCTTCCCCGGCCGTCTTTTGGTTGCGTATCGCGGCTGCTGTCCGGCCCCCGTGACGGAGGCCGGCGCCGGATCACATCGAATCGCGCATGTACCAGGGCGTGTTGGCTTCCACCAGTTCGTGATACCTGGCGGTGGCGGTCTCGACACCTGTGGCCACGGCAAGAGCCTTGCCCTTGGCGCCGTTGGCCGAAGAGGTCGCCCCGTCGAAGTCCTCACGCGAGACCGAAGAACGGGCAGCGCTGAGATCGGCGTCGGCCGAGTCGAGACTGGACCGCAACTGCTCGATATCCCCCTCGGTGCCCTTGCCCGCAGGAGCGGCGTCGAGGCTTTCACGAGCTGCCTGAACGGCCGTCGAAGCGTCGGCGATGGCCGATTCGGCGCTGCTCTTGGCGCTGGCCTTGGCCTGCTGCGCCGCTGATGTCGCCCGATCGGCCTTGGACTTGGCGTCGGCGAGCTTCGGTGCGACGACCTCCCAGTCCTTGAACATCTTCTCCGCCTCGGCGTCGAAGGCTGCCTTGGCGCCGTCGAAGGCGCTCTGCGCCGACGATAGTTCACTGCTCGCGTACTTCTCGGCGCCGGCGGCGCGGGCACCGGCGAGAGCAGCTTTGGCCGCGTCGAGGTCACCTTGAGGCGGATCGCCCCCGCAACCAGAGAGAGCGGCGACGGCGAACATGCCCAGGATGACCGGCGCGAGAAACTTTGCCCGCTTCATGTATGACCTCCAGCCCTTGTGCTAAAGAGTACTGTCTTGAAGTGTTGTAAATCGGCTCACAATACTGCACGTAAATGACGGTGGGGAAACTACATACTGCCTCAAAGGCTTGTCAAGCGAAAAGCCGCGAACGCTGCCGGACAGGGTCACTCCTCGGGGGGGAGTCGACTGCCGGAGCGTTGCCTGTCCGTTTCCTCCTTCACCTGCTCGTGCAATTGATCGTATTCCTGTCCGAGGGACTCCACCTCGGACCGGGCAGGGTCGAGTTCGGCGCGTGTGGCCTCCAGTTCAGCTTCGGCCGCAGCAAGACGCTGCTGCAGATCCTGCTTGGCTTCGTCCGCCCTGTCGAGCCGCGGTTCGATGGCCCTTCGGTAGCGCAGGTAGTCGACGACGACCTGAGCAGCAAAGAACACACAGCCCACGGCCAGCAGCGCGATGACCCATTCCATCCTCTACTGGACCTTCCAGGGTTCGTCCACCAGTTCCTCCGCCACATCCTCTGCCTCGTCATCAGCCGGGTCGGCGGGATCGTCGTGAATCCAACCGCAGTCAGTACACAGGGGCGACTCAGGATCTCTCCTGGCGCCGCACCCCGGACACTTCTGCCTTTGCGGGATCAGGTAGAACGCGGCCACGACGACGAGAAGCAGGACGGCGAAGAGGGTGGAGATCAGCATTTTACATCTCAGGCACCGCTGCTGAGCGCGACGATCTTCGCATCGGCCTCACGCAGTCGCAGCGACAGGTTGCGTGAGATATTGAGAATCATCGTCATCTGCACGCGAGGGCTCTGGGTGAAAAAGCCGCTCAGTTGCTTCTTGGGAAAGGCGAAGATCCGCGTGTCAGTGAGGGCTCGGATATCGGCGGATCTGGGCAGGATATCAATGAGTGACATCTCGCCGAAGAAATCGCCCGGTTCGTCGAGAGTGGCCAGCGGGATACGTCTGCCTCCCGCCTCGCGTTCTACCTGGACACTGCCCTGTTCGAGGACGAACAGGCAATCGCTGGCTGTCCCTTCGCGCACGATGACCTCACCACCGGCGTGCTCCCGGCGCTCGCCCAGGGCCAACAGGGCCTGCAGTTCTTCGTCTGCGAGACCTACCAGCAACGGCGACAGGCTGAGGGTGGAATTCTCCGTCATCGGTCCGAATATAGCCGGCTCCGAGCTCGATCGTCAAGCGAGAAACCACGCGCAACCGCTTTAGAATCTTGCACTTGGAGCGATTCACCCGGGGCGTCGACCACGGCTCACCTTGCGGATTTGCCGACGTCGACGCCAGCGGCTCGGCTTGAGACGCTGACGTCGTCCCATGGGCACCAGGATCGCCCCCTCCCGCTCCAGTTCCTCGAGCACGCGATTCAGCCTCTCCGGATGGTTCGTGGCCACGCCCTGGACACCCATCTGGATCACGTCCCGCAGAATCGCTTCCTCGTCCACCGTCCACGTCCACACGGAGACGCCACGCTTGCGCATCTCCTCGAAGAAGGGGGGCGTCAGCGCCGCCTGCCAGACATTGAGGATATTGGCCCCCACGGCGAGCACTTCCCGGGCGACGCGGCGGGCGCGCATACGCGAGGGTGAGGTGGGCAGATTGCCGACGAGAAGCGCCGTGGGAACCGTCGGATCGACGGCGTTGATACGGCGCACCGTCTCCGGGGAGAAGGACTGGACGACGATCTGGTCGACTACATCCACTTCATGGGCCACGCTCAGCACCCGTTCAGCCAGCCAGTCGGACTTGATCTCGACCACGGCGAGTGCCCGGTGCCGAATAAGGTCGAATACCTCCTGCAGGGTGGGAACCCGTTCACCGGAAAACCCTGGGCCGAACCACTGACCGGCGTCGGCCTGGCGCAGCTGGGCGAAGGTCCATTCGTCCACCGGACCTTCGCGGTCCGTCGTGCGGTCGATGGTGGGATCGTGCATGACGACGACGACGCCGTCGCGGGTGGCTCGCACATCGAGCTCGACGGCATCGACGCCGAGCTGGATGGCCTGCTCGAAAGCGGCCAGCGTGTTCTCCGGTGCCAGGCCCGAACCGGACGCGCCCCGATGAGCGATGCGAACAGGATGAATCACTTTGTCTGCTTCAGCTTCTCAGGCGCCGAACTTGGCCAGACGTCCGGCGTGGGCCAGGGCCAGCGCCATCAGCGACGACGACGGGATCTGTCCGAGTGTACCCGCCGTGCAGCTGCGTTCGGTCAACTGTGCACCCGGGAGTGGAATGCTGCGATCGCTGGCGATCACCGTGGGTACCGGGTGCCAGCTGTGACTGCCCATCACGGCAGGCGTGGAGTGATCACCGGTGACGATGAGGACATCCGGCTCCAACTCGAGGATACGTGGGATACGGGCGTCGACCTCTTCGAGCAGGTGCACCTTCTTGTCGAAGTCTCCGTCTTCTCCGGCACTGTCGGTCTTCTTCACGTGTACGTAGTAGAAGTCCTCCGAGGCATCGGCCCGCCAGCGCTGCTGCAGAAGGTCGAGTTCGACATCCACGTCCCAGTCCGTTTCAGGCGTGTCCATGCCGACGACGCTGGCGATGCCGCGGTACATCGGATACCCGGCGATGCCCACCGGATTCAGTCCGTACACCTGCTGCATGGAGGGCAGTTCGGGATAGCGGCCAAAGCCGCGGATCAGCACCATGTTCGCCGGCGACTGCGATTGGAGAATCTCTCCCACCTGACCGAGAAAGAGGTTGGCCACCTCGACCATGCGCTGATCGCCGGCGCCCGCTGCCTGCAGGGGTACCGGTGGCAGGCCGGTCACCTGCGGGTCCGAGTCGGTGACACCGTCAGACAGACCTTCACCACGGAAGATGACGGCGGCACGGTATTCCATCTCCGCCGCCACGGTCACCTCGACGCCGGGAATCGAGACCTGCTTCAGCATACCACAGAGCTCTGCTCCCACCTCGGTCGGGATACGCCCGGCACGGCGGTCGGTGACATTCCCGTCATCGCCAACCGTGCAGAAATTGAGTCGGGCGGCAACATCTCCCGGTTTGAAATCGAGTCCCAGACCGAGTCCGGACAGGGCGCCACGACCGATATTCGTCGTCCAAGGATCATAACCGAACAGGGCGATGTGAGCCGGACCGCTCCCGGGAGTGAAACCGGGACCGAGGGGCGAGATCAGCCCGCTGCTGCCACGGGCACACAGTGCATCGAGATGCGGCAGGTTGGCGGTCTCCAGTTCGCTGCGCCCGGTTGCGGCCCGCGGCAGGCCGCCCAGACCATCGATGACGAGCATGACGATCCTGGCGTCACTGTCGGCGACGAACAGGTTGCGCGTGTAGTCGGAACTGATCATCAACTGGGCCCCTCCGCTGCGGCCAGTTCGGGATGGGAAATGTCGACGCCGTCGCCGGCCCCGGCGGGGCGCAGGTCGCGCAACACCATCTGCACGGTACCGGCGCCGTTGAAAGTATCCTCGGTCAACTCAAAAGCGGCGTCGACTCGATCGCCTGTCTCGAGCTCTCGCGCCGCAGCTCCCTGACGCCACCAGACAGCCGACCGCATCCCCCCGCCGACGTGGAAAGCCAGTTTCAGATGCTCGCCTTCCTTGCCGACGCGGGACAGGTTGGCCACCTCGAGATCACGGGCGGCGAACAGCGGCATGGGATGTCCCTGGCCGAAGGGCTCGATACGCCGCATCAGCTCGACCGTCGACATGTGAATATCCGCAGGCTTGAGCTCCAGGTCGATGTCGAGCTGCGCCTCCAGGTCAGCGGCCACCAGCCGGGCGTTGGCGTGATCGACCAGTGCCGCACGGAACTCCTCGAACTGCCCGGCCTCGAGGGAGAAGCCAGCAGCCGCCGCATGGCCGCCGTAGGTCGTAAGAAGGCGTGAGCAGGAACTGATGCCGTCGTTGATGTCATAGCCGGCAATACTGCGCGCCGACCCCACGTAGACGCCATTTCGCTGCACGTCGGTGACGACGACGGCAGGCCGATGATGGGTTTCGGAAAGGTTGCTGGCGATCAGTCCGATGACACCGAGATTCCACTCCTCGCCGAGCACGCAGATCAATCTCTCGCGCTCCAGCACTTCTTCCGTGACCAGAGCCTGCGCCTCCCGTACGCCGTGCTTCTGCAGCTGCTGGCGACGGCCGTTGAGCTCGTTGAGGTGATTGGCGATGCGCCGGCCTTCTTCCTGATCCCGAGCGCGCAGCAGCTCGAGGGCGATGTCCGGCGTCTCCAGTCGTCCGGCCACGTTGAGCCGCGGCCCCAGGAAAAACGCCAGCGCCGTCGTGTCCACAGGTCCTTTCGTGCAACGCGCCACGATTCGCAGTTCCTGCAATCCCGGACGGGACGAGCGCTCCACCGCCTTCAGCCCGTAGCGCACCAGCACGCGGTTCTCGTCGAGCAGTGGCACGACGTCGGCAACGGTGCCGAGGGCGACCAGATCCAGCAGGTCGTTCAGATAACGACGCCTCGCGTTGGCCTCGATGAAAGCCTCACTCAGGCGTTGCACGACCTTGAACGTGACGCCCACCCCGGCCAGTCCCTTGAAGGGATAGCCGCAGTCAAGTCTGTTGGGATTGATGATGCTGTGCGCCGGCGGCAGTTCTTCATTCTGACGATGGTGGTCGATGACGACGACATCGATGCCGCGCTCCCTGGCCAGATGCAGGGCGTCAAAGGCGGAAATGCCATTGTCGACGGTGATGATGAGGCTGGCGCCGAGAGCGATGGCCTTATCGACACCGGGTGGCTTGAGGCCGTAGCCATCGACATGCCGATCCGGAAGCAGATAGTGACACTGTGCGCCCACCCGCTCCAGGAAGTCGAGGAGCAAGGCGGTACTGCTCACGCCATCGACATCGTAGTCGCCATAAACGACGATCGTTTCATCCCGACGGATCGCGCGCTCGATGCGTTCGGCACCGCGCTCCAGATCGGTGAGCAGTTCGGGCGGATGCAGATTCTCCGGGCCGACATCAAGCTCCTCCAGGGTCAGTCCCCGGGTGTGCAGCAGAACGTCGAGCAAGGAGCTGTATTCGCCCTCGTGGGCCAATTGCCACACGGGGTAAAGACGCATCTGGTGACCTGTCGGGGGAGTGAGTTGTCGAGTTGCCGGGACCGCGGGGAGAGGATCGGTGAATATAGACGGGCCGTCTTGCCGGCGACAGCGGCCAGCCTATCTTTGGGCCGCCCGTGGCAAGCCTTTCCAGCATATGACGAGTTCACCAGACCCGGTCCGCCGGACCGCGGTGCAACTGCTCACCCAGGTCGAGACGGGCAGCCGCCTCGAGTCGCTGCTCGAGGTGGCCGCTCTGGCCGACGCCCGCGACCGTCGCTTCCTGCGGCAGTTGACGGCGGGGGTCGTCAAGTGGCGCGACCGACTCGACTGGATTCTCGACAGCTTCTCGAAGCGGCGTGTCGCTACGCTGTCGGCCGAGATTCGACAGGTGCTTCGCTTGGGCGCCTACCAGTTGCTCTGGCTCGACCGTGTCCCTGAGCGGGCCGCGGTACACTCTGCTGTCGAACTGGCGAAGGAATTCGAACACACCGGCACGGGGGGGTTTGTTAATGCCATCCTGCGCCGGGTCATCGCCGAGGGACGCAACGTCTCCTATCCCGACCGCAACGCCGACCCGGAAGCATACCTCGCCGTGTTCTACTCCCATCCTCGCTGGCTCGTGTCGCGTTGGTTGCGCCGCTGGGACACGCCGCAGGTGGAGGCGCTGCTGCGCGCCAACAACGAAGCCGCGCCACTCTACGTGCGTGCCGCCAGCGGCGATGAATCCACGCCGTTGCCCGCGGGGTTTGCCGCAGAGGCGGTGGACGGCCACCCGGGTGCCCTGCGTGTGTCCAGGCCGGAAGGCTTGTTCGAGGACCACGTCTTCGCCTCGTGCTGGTTTGCCCAGGATGTCAGCGCCGGACTGGCCGTGCGCCTCCTCGCCCCGGTCGCGGGAGATCGGGTGCTCGATGTCTGCGCCGCCCCCGGGGGCAAGAGTGCGCAACTGGCCACCGCCGTGGGCGCCGGGTCGGTAACGGCCACCGACATCTCCCGGCAGAGACTGCTGCGACTGCGTGACAACATGCGACGGCTGGGACTCCAGCAGGTCCGGTTGATTGCCGAAGACGGCGAACATCCCGCCGGGCTCGGAACCTTCGACCGGGTGTTGGCTGACGTACCCTGCAGTGGCACCGGTGTCTTCAGCCGGCATGCGGAAGCACGCTGGCGCAAGAAGCCGGAGGACCTGTCACGGCATGCCGAGCGTCAGTTCAGCATCCTCGAGGCTGCCTTCGAACGTCTGCGACCGGGAGGAACCCTCGTCTACAGCACCTGTTCGCTGGAGGAGGAGGAAAACGACGCCGTAGTCGACCGTTTCCTTGCCCGTCGTGCCGACGCCCGACTCGAGGCGGCCTCCCTGCAGTTTCCCGACCGGCCCTGGGCGACGCGAGCGATACAGACGCTGCCGGGACGAGACCCCGGCGACGGCGCCTACGCAGCACGCCTTCATCGACTCCCTCACGGCACTGCGAGGTCGGCCTGAAACGCTGGGTGCAAGTGGGTGCCGTGAGCGCCGGTGTGGTGGCCGGATCGGCCGTTCTCTTTCTCGTACTCATCGATTCCGTGATCCTACCCGCCATCGTGGAGGTCCCCATGGTGACCGTTCGCGACGTGCGGGGCCAGTCGACAGCCGCGGCGCGTCAGCGGATCTCGGCCATTGGACTGCGACTGGCGGTACGGGACAGCGTCTACTCCGAGACGGCAGAAGCCGGTCAGATCGTCGATCAGGCCCCCGAACCCGGCCAGCGCATCAAGCGGGCCCGGCGGGTCTTCGTCGACGTCAGCCGGGGCCGCCGACTGTATCTGGTGCCTGATGTAGCCGGTGGCAGCCTGCGGGAGGCGGGCCTGCAGATCCAGGGTCACCAGCTCGCAATGGGCAATGTGAGGCCCGTGTCGCACACCAGCGTTCCCGAAGGTGTCGTCATCCGCCAGGATCCCGTAGCCGACACACGTGTACCGCGCCGAACGCGCATCGACCTGCAGATCAGCAGCGGCTCGCCCTTCGCACCCAAGGCGGTTCCCCACCTGCTCGGGCTGTCGATCAGCGTCGTCGAAGACAGCCTGTTGAAGTACGAGATGACCCTCGGTAAGGTGACCGATCGTGTCGCTGAATTGCTGCCGCCCGGACAGGTCCTGTCCCAGTCCCCGGAGGCAGGCGTCGGAGTGCAGCGACATACGGCAGTCGATCTCGTCGTCAGCGTACGGCGCGAGACCACCCCGGACGGAGAATGACCTGATGCAGGACGTGCTTGTCGCCCCATCCCTGCTGGCTGCGGACTTTGGTCGTATGCAGGAAGAGATCGAGCGGATCGAGGCCGCGGGAGCCGACCTGCTCCACCTCGATATCATGGACGGCCACTTCGTCCCCAATCTGAGCTACGGCATCCCGGTGGTCGAAGCCGTGCGCCGGGCGACCAGTATGCTGCTCGACACCCACCTGATGCTGGCGGACCCGGCGCCGTATCTCGAGCCCTTCAGCAAGGCTGGCGCTGATTCCCTCACCGTACATCTCGAGGTGGCCGACGATCCGGCGCCATTGCTGGATCAGATCGGTCGGCTCGGCTGCCGCCGGGGGCTCGCCGTCAACCCGAAGACTCCGGTGGACGGCCTGCTGCCCTGGCTCGAACACATGGACCTGGCCCTCGTCATGTCCGTCGAGCCCGGCTTTGGCGGTCAGTCCTTCATGACGGACGTGCTCGACAAGGTGCGCATTCTGAGACACGAGATCGACGCGAGAAACCTCGACGTGGCCGTGGAAATCGACGGCGGCGTCGGCCCCGCCAACGCCGGAGCCTGCCGGGACGCCGGAGCGGACTGGCTCGTCGCCGGCTCCGCCGTGTTCAAAGCCGAGGACCCCACCCAGGCCATCCGTCAGATCCGCGGCGACTGAAGCCGATCTGAACCACCACAGGGATCGCTCGCGATCCCGTGGCGAGCGGCATGAATCACCCCCAGTTCGTGAATCACCGATCTGCCGCGCCCGTTGCCGGTTCGGCTATCTATCACTATATTGAGCAGCTTCCACAACAACGGTTTGCGGCCTTCTGGCGACATGCTGCCAGAAGGTCAGCGACGAGCACTTTCAGGCGATTTCCTTGTTCGATCGACTCACAGAGCGTCTCGACGACGTATTCCGCCAGTTGCGCGGACAGGGCCGCATCACGGAGCGGACCCTGGACGAGTCGCTGCGTGAGATTCGGCGTGCCCTGCTCGAGGCCGATGTCAACTTCAAAGTAGCCAAGGAATTCCTCGCTCGTGTCCGGGAGCGTGCCCTGGGCCAGGCGGTGATGAAGAGCCTGACACCCGGCCAGCAGGTCATCAAGATCGTCCATGACGAACTCGTCGCCCTGCTCGGCACCTCGACTGCCACCATTGAACTCGCGCCGGAGCCGCCGACAGTCGTCCTGCTCGCCGGACTGCAGGGCTCGGGCAAAACGACCATCGCCGGCAAGCTGTCCCTCCATTTCCAGAAGCGCGATCGCCTCCCCTACCTGGTGGCCGCCGACACGACACGCCCCGCTGCCGTCGATCAGTTGCGCACCCACGGCGCCACACTCGGCGTCGAGGTCTATGGTCCCGAGGAGGCCGAGACGGCTGATCCGGTCGAGATCTGCCGTCTCGGCGTACAGCAGGCGCGCAGCCGCAACCGCAGCATCGTCTTCCTCGATACAGCAGGCCGTACCAGCATCGATGAGGAAATGATGGCGCAGGTGACTCGCATTCGCGAGGTCTGCCAGCCCCAGGAGATTCTCTTCGTCGCCGACTCGATGCTCGGTCAGGAATCGGTAGAGACCGCAACCCGCTTCCACGAGGCCCTCGCCTTTGACGGCATCATCCTGACGAAGATGGAGGGGGACGCCCGCGGCGGTGCTGCCCTGTCCATCCGCCAGGTTACCGGGGCCCCGGTCAAGTTCATCGGTACGGGCGAAACTCTCGATGCTCTTGAGCCTTTCCATCCCGAGCGGGTCGCTTCGCGCATCCTCGGCATGGGTGATGTCGTGTCCCTCGTGGAGAAGGCCGAGCACGCCTTCGACAATGAGCAGACCCAGCGCATGGAGGCGAAGCTGCGCAAGGACGCCTTCACCTTTGAAGACTTCAAGGAGCAGCTGCAGGCCGTCAAACGCATGGGACCTCTCGACCAGTTGATGGGCATGATCCCGGGCGCCAACAAGGCTCTCAAGGGTATGCAGGTGGACGACGGAGCCTTCAAGCAGACCGAGGCGATTATCAACTCCATGACCGTCGCCGAGCGCCGGCGTCCACAGATCCTCAACGGCAGCCGTCGACGACGGATCGCCCGCGGCAGCGGCACGTCCATTCAGGACGTGAACCGGCTGGTCAAACAGTTCGGCGCCATGCAGAAAATGATGCGGCAGATGAGTCGCCCCGGACGGCGGGGTCGTGGACGCGGCATGCCACAGATGCCGGCCGGTTTTCCTGGGGCCTGACAGACCACATGCCAGAGCAGCTACAGCAACGATTCGACACACTTCCTATCGAGGAGCAAACGTTCATTGGTTAAGCTTCGACTGAAGAGGATGGGACGCAAGCGGCGTCCCTTCTACCGCATTGTGGCCATGACCGACAACCAGTCGCGCTCAGGCCAGGCCCTGGAGGAACTGGGAACCTACGATCCGGTGCACTCCCGTTTCGACGTGAACGAGGATGCGGCCATCACCTGGTTGAACAACGGTGCGCAGATGACGCCGACGGTGCACGACCTGTTCAACAACAAGGGACTGCTGGCCCGCTGGCGCGGCTTTGAGGGCGTTGAGAACGAGAACGCGCTGAAGGCTGACAAGCCCAAACGCCGCAAGAAACTGGCTGGCGCTGCTACTGCCGCCACAGCCGACGATGCCCCAGCAGATGCCGCAGAGGCACCCGAGGCCGTAGCCGAAGCCCCCGAGGCTGAGGTCGCAGAACAAGCCGCGGAGCCGGCTCCGGAGGAGGCCACACCAGCCGAAGACGCCGCCGAGCAGGCGCCGTCGGGTACTGAGGAGAGTTAGTTCGCCCGAGCAGCAACCACCGGAACGGGTCGCTGTAGGGTACGTGGCTCGCGCCAAAGGTGTCCGCGGCGAAGTCGGCATACAATCGCTGTCGTGGGATCCGAAGCGTTTTCAAGGCTTGCGCCGGCTACGGCTGGAGCGAGACGGCGAAGCCGACCGGGAGTTGTCGATCCAGCACTGCCGCGCTGATGCCCGGGGACCGCTGATCAAGTTCGTCGGCATCGACACGCCGGAGGCAGCGCGGGAGATTCTCGTGGGAGGATACCTGACGGTCGCCGGGGATGAGGTCGCTCCCCTGCCGGATGGCACCTTCTATGTTTTTGAGGTAGTGGGCTGCGAGGTGTGGGATGAAGATGCGGGGATCTGTCGAGGGGTCGTGACCGAGGTACTGGCCATGCCCTCCACAGATGTCTATGCCGTGCGACCCGAGGGCGGCGGCGAGGTCCTGATCCCGGCGGTAGAGAACTTCGTCGTCAACATCGATACCGATGGGCGACGGATCGCAGTCCGGGGGGTGGAAGAGCTGTTCGCCGAAGGTCGGGGAACATGAGGATCGACCTCGTCACCCTGTTCCCCGGGTTCTTCTCCGAGGTCCTCGACACCAGCATTCTCGGCCGGGCTATAGCCGACGGCCACCTTGAAGTCGCCGTGCACGACTTGAGGAAGTATGCCTCGGATCGCCACGGCACCGTAGATGATGCGCCCTTCGGCGGCGGCGGCGGCATGTTGTTGAAGCCCGAACCCGTGGCGGCGTGTTGGGACGAGTTGGGACTGTCCCGCGGGCACAGCATCTACCTGAGCGCCGATGGTGAGCGCTTCGACCAGGCGCTGGCAACACGCCTGTCACTGCGCCCGCACCTGGTCCTGCTGTGCGGGCATTACAAGGGTGTTGATGAGCGCGCCCGGAGTCGCTGCATCGATCAGGAAGTATCCATCGGCGACTACGTCCTTACGGGTGGCGAGCCGGCGGCTCTGGTACTGATCGACGCTGTGGTCCGGCTCATACCCGGTGTACTGGGCGACTTCAGTTCTGCCATGGCTGATTCGTTCCATGACGACGGCCTGCTCGATTGCCCCTGGTACACTCGGCCGGCCCTGTTTGAGGGCGAGGGTGTACCCGAAGAGCTTCTCAGCGGCGACCATGGCCGCGTAGAATCGTGGCGGCGGCGCCAGGCGTTGTTGCGCACCTGCAAACGCCGGCCTGACCTGCTGCAGAGCGCCGATCTGGATGAAGAGGAGCGGCGTTTCGTCAACGACTGGACGCGCACCGACGAGCCTGACATAGACTGAACCATATCCACTCTCGAACGTATTGAAAAGAGACAGGTATTTACCATGGACGCCAGCATTCTCAGAGAGATCACCGCAGACCAGATCAGGAGCGATATCCCCAAGTTCGGCCCCGGAGATACCATACGCATCCACCTTCGCGTCATCGAAGGTGACAAGGAACGTATCCAGATTTTCGAAGGCGACGTCATCCAGCGTAAGGGATCGGGCATTCACGCAACGTTCACCGTCCGCAAGGTGACTCAGGGAATCGCCGTGGAACGTATCTTCCCGCTGCACTCGCCGCGGATCTCGCAGATCGAGCCCACCCGCCGTGGACGTGTCCGTCGAGCCCGCCTGTTCTACCTGCGCGCCCGCAAGGGCCGTTCGGCCCGGATCCGCGAAAAGCGATAACGAAGACTAGCGAAAGGCATCACGTGGTTGGCTCCGAACTGCCCTTCACGCGCAAGAACTGGCTTCTCTTCGGCGTTGGCCTTCTGGTCATAGCCGCAGGGTATGGACTGTTGCGCGTGCCCCCGGTGGACGGTTTCCTGTCTCTGACAGTGGCGCCGATCCTGCTCGTCGTCGGTTATTGTGTGCTGATACCCGCCGCGATCCTGGTGCGCGAGGGTGATGACGACGACACCGCAGCAGGTCAGTACCAGGGCTGACACCCGCCGCCATGAGAATCCTCATCGCCGAAGACGAGCCGACTTCCCGACTGCTGCTGGAGAAGACGCTCAGCGGTTGGGGACACGAGGTCGTGGTCTGCACCGATGGCGGTCAGGCATGGGAGGCGCTGCAGCAGGCTGCTCCCCCGTCTCTGGCGATCCTCGACTGGATGATGCCCGAGCGCTCGACGGCATCGACGTCTGCCGCCAGGCGCGCCAGACCGAAGGTCTCGAGGGCCTCTATATCATCATGCTCACGACCCGCGATGCCGAAGAAGACATCGTCTCGGGTCTCGATGCCGGGGCCAACGACTACATCACCAAGCCGTTTCGCCGGCGGGAACTGGCAGCCCGGATCGGCGTCGGTGAGCGCGTCGTCGAACTACAGAGCCAACTCGCCCAGCGCGTCACCGAACTGGAGGACGCCCTTGGCAAGGTGAAGACGCTGCAGGGCCTGCTGCCGATCTGTTCCTACTGCAAGAAGATCCGCAACGACGGCAACTACTGGCAGCAGGTCGAAGGCTATATCGAGCACTACGCTGACGTCAGCTTCAGTCACGGTATCTGCCCCGACTGCTACACGAGCATCGTCGAGCCCCAGCTGGCCGAACTGGAAGCGAACCTTCCGGAGGACGATGCCCCCGGGAACCCCGAAGGCAGTGCCGGGTAACGGCGCCTGTTCGCGCCACATTCTTCCTCACCCATGACATCCTAGTCTGGTCGTTGGTCTACCCAGGCGACGGCGAGTTCCCCGTCGTTCCGCGGCCATCAGCCACCCGCAGATATGGCGCCATCCGGCGCTGGAAGCGAGGCGCGAGCGGGTCATGGGTGCGTCTCATTTCCGTGTCCAGCCGTCTGGCAAGATCCTTCAGAACCGGGGCGCAGCTGGGTTGCCCGATCCTGTTCTTCGTCTCTCCCGGATCGTCCTCCAGGTCATAGAGTTCATCCCCATCTGAAAGATTGACGGCCAGCTTGTGTGTTCTGGTCCGCAAGATCTTCAGCGCCATGTCTCCCGCCTGGGTGGCCAGATACTCGCAGAAGACCTGCTCCGGCCAATCCGCCGGGGATTGACCCTCGAGCAGCGGCAACAGGCTCCGGGCGTCGATATCATCCGGTGGCTGGCAGCAGGCCGCCTCGAGGATCGTAGGCATGAGGTCGAACAGGTTCACCATCGAGTCGCACGACGAGCCTGGATCGATCACCCCGGGCCAGCGGGCGATGAGGGGTACGCGATAGAGCTCGTCGTAGGCGACGGCGCCCTTCTGCATCAGACCATGGGCGCCGGCCAGTTCTCCGTGGTCGCTGGCGAAAATAACGAGCGTCCCGTCGGCGAGTTGGAGGCGGTCGAGGGCGTCCAGTACACGCTGGATCTCGTGCTCGAGGAGGGTAACCTGACCGTATTGAGCAGCCACGATCTCGGCATAGGGAGCCCACTCATCGGTGTCTGGACTCCAGCGCTGACGCAGCCAGCGATCGCCGTAGTGGGGCGTGGTGGACCGGGCCTTGAAGTTCGGGCAGGCAGGGATGTCCAGCGGGTCGTACATGGAATGGTAGGGCTCGGGCAGGTAGTGTGGATAGTGCGGGCCGAAGTAGTTCAACTGCAGAAAGAACGACCCCTCGCTCGCCACCTGCCGCTCGAGAAAGTCGATCGCCGCATCGGTGCGGCCCAGCTCCGGATACTCCTCCAGGGGGCACGCCACCCGCGCGGCCATGGGTCTGGATCGATCATATCCGAGACGGATCGCCGACTCGTTCTCCAACTCGACTCCTGCTGGCCGCCACTCGTGCCACCCCTCCCCCGGCTGGTACTCGTCGAATCCCCAGTCGAGTGGTGAGGAACTCGCCCCGCAGTGCCACTTGCCCACGTAGCCGGTATCGTAACCTGCCCGCTGCAGGAGAGTGGCGAAGCTGGTCAGGTGCCCCGGCAGTTCCTTGATCGATGGGATCCTCGTGTTCGTCAGATCCGTCATCGTGTGATTGTGTGAGTACAGTCCTGTCAGCAGCGACGCCCGGGCAGGGGAGCAGAGAGATGTGGGCGTGAAGGCGTGGATGAAGGTCATCCCCTCGCGGGCAAGCCGGTCCGTCGCCGGTGTCTGGCAGATGCGGTTTCCGTAGGCTGCGAGCGTGTCGAAGCGTTGTTGATCCGTGAGGATGACGAGGATGTTGGGAGAACCGGCCATAGAGCCCAAGTAACGTCGCAGGTCACCGGGGGTCCATGGTGGAGCGTGGCTTGAGCGATGGGCACCGTGGCGTTGACACGTCTCCCTGGATCTGACTGATTGGGCGGTCTGCCATGGTAGTGATGATCCTCATATTTGGCGCCATCGGGTGCAGCGCGCTGTCCGCGCAGCAGGACGCCCCTGACCCGGACCGGGGTCACCCCGAGCAGCTGCGGGACCTGGCGGTTCTGCTCGATCCGGGGGGGACGTTAAGATTTGATGAAGCCCTGCTGGCCGAGTACCAGCCTGTGAGCGACGTGGTGCCCAACCTGCCCCCTGGCAGTGACTCTCACTGGTTCCGGTTCCGCCTGCCCGCCTCGAGTCAGCGACTGCTGCTCGAAGTCGACAATCCTGCCCTCGATCAGGTTGACCTCTTCGTCAGTGCCCAGCAGCAGTGGCGGCACATGAAGGCCGGTATGACGCTGCCCCATACCTCCCGACCCCTGCCGACGCGGACCCTCGTTTTTCCGCTGTCTCCGGCCGATGAGCCCAATATGGCCTTCCTGCGGGTGGCAGCCTCCTACGGCGGGCGTGTTCCCCTGCGACTGTGGTCGCTCGCCGGTTTCGCCGGACACGTCCGAGTCAGCCAGCTGGTCTTCGGTCTGTTCTATGGCGTGATGGGGGTGATGACCCTCTACAATCTCTTCCTCTTTGTCAGTCTCAACGATCGCAGCTACCTCTACTATGTGCTTTTCGTCGGGCAGGCGTGCCTGGGATGGTTCATCCTCAACGGATTCGCCGGTCAGTACCTGTGGCCCGGTGCTCCATCCATCACCCTCCCCGTCCTGCTCCTGCTGGCGGGTGCCGGACACCTGGTGGGCATCCGGTTCACACAGTTGTTCCTGGATACGCCCCGAAGCGTACCGCGCCTTCACCGGGCACTGAGCGTCCTGATGGGGTTGACCGCCCTTTTCCTGATGCTGGGGCTAGTCGTCGGTAGGTCCATCTCCTGGTCGCTGATCACACTGATCTCGCTGCCGATCGTCATCGTCACTCTATGGTCCCAGGGTGCCAGGATGAGACAGGGATACCGACCCGCCCGATACCTGTTCACTGCTTCGGTTGCCCTCATTCTGGGACTCACGACCTTCACGCTCATGACGATGGGGGTGCTGCCGGCGGCCGTCTGGACCGTCTATGGCGGTCAGATCGGCTGGGTCGTGACGAGTGTCCTGTTCTCTCTTGGTCTGGCGGACCGGATCAAGCTGCTGCGCGAGGAGAAGGAGTATCAGCAGGAACAGGCGCTGGCCGCAGGTGTGCGCGCGGAGCGGCTCGCTGCGGCAGACGCCCGCAAGGCCGACGAGTTGAATGCGGCCAGAGAGCTCCAGCATCGCCTGCTTCCCGAGATGCTGCCGGATCTGCCGTTCGTGGAGGTCGCTGCGTGGCAGAGGACAGCCACCGAGGTCGGTGGTGACTACTACGACTTCCTCGAGAATCCCGACAGCCTGCTCGGGGTCATCGGCGACGCCACCGGACACGGGGCCAGCGCCGGTCTGGTCGTGGCGTGTACGAAGGCGGCTTTCCTCGCCACTGCCGGTGACAGCCCCCAGCAGCGGATCGAACACATCAACGGCGTTCTCGGTGAACTGCGTCTGGGCAGCCGCAACAACATGGCGCTTGTGATCTTCAGCCTGGACCCACCGGCAGGCGATGGCATGACCACATTGCGGGCCAGCGGCGGCGGGATTCCTCCCATCTACGTCATACGCGCCGATGGGTCGGTGGATGAACTGATCCCGGCCGGGCTGCCCCTGGGGGCCGTCCACAGCGCGTCCTATCGAACCACGCAGCTAGACCTCTACCCCGGAGACTGCGTGGTCCTGGTGACGGACGGATTGCCGGAGCGCATGGACCGGACGGGGCAGCAACTGGGATACGAGCCCATCGTCGCCCACCTGCGACAACAGGAGTCCGGTATGAGTGCCCGGGCACTGGTCGATTCGCTGATCCGCCTGAGCGACAGGTGGGGCGGTGCTCAAGCGATCGCCGATGATGAGACATTCATCGTGCTGCGGGTGATTCACCCGGCCTGACGACCCCTACAGGCCGCGGCCGCTCATGATTACTTCCCAGCCGTGGAAACGATCACCGATCTCATGGTCGGCGCGCACTTCGTTGACAAACAGAACGTCGTGCTTGTCGAAGTCCGGCTCCTCTCCGAGTCGCTGCACCACGAGCTCTTCGTGGCTCTGCTTGACATCTTCCGGTTTCGGTACGGGATCGAAACGTGGCACGTAGCCGGTGGCGGGCAGGCCGCCGATGCCACCGATAATCTGCCAGCCGTTCTTTTCGTAGGGAGCGTCCTGGCGCAGGGTATACACCGACATATGGGTATACTGCTTGCGGCGGTTCGATTGCACCTGCTCCTGGCGTTGCCTGCCGGCGCCTCGTTTGGCGATTTCATCCGTAGCGGCGTGGTAGTGCCCCTCCATGATGACGCAGGCGAGAGCCAGCTTCTGGCAGGGCGGGGGGCTCTCCTGTTCGTCGACGGTCAGCCACTGCAGCGTGTGACAGGCCTTGGCCAGGTGATTCCACTGCTGCTGAAGCTCATCCATGAAGCTCTTTCATCGTGTAGACCGGGTCTTCATGGTCCTTTGCACGATGGGAGACGGGATACCAGTTGTAGTGGGCGTGGATCCCCCACACATCCTTGTGGAAGTACTTCAGCAGCCATTCGTCCCACAACTCCGGCTCCCCGGGGTGAAGAGTGTGAAGGAGCATCTCCTCATGGAAGATCGGCGAGATCTCGTCGATCTCCTGCTGTGTGGGATGAGCCATGGTGAACCTCAAAGGATTGTGGTGGGAGGGTGCTGCTCTGCAACGCAACGTAAGCAAACTTGAATGGGTGGGCCACGACCCGCGCCGACAGACGCACGCCCCACCGAGGACTGGCGGCGCACCTCATCAGTGGGTATTGTGACACGGAGTCACATCCACCTGGGAGAACGCCAGTGAGCAAGTTGCGCCGACGGCCCGACGGCAAACCGGAATTCCGATCCCTTGACCAGCTGCTGGCCGAGGCGGCCCAGGACGACGTGGTCCAACGCCTCCCAGGCAAGGGACGCCCCATCGATCTGGGCGACTATCTCCATGCCGATCCGGAGTCCCGCGTGGCCAACAAGCTGCTGGCCGATCACAATGTCATCCCCCAGCCCCTGCAGGATCGACGCGAAGCAGAGAAGCTGGCAGAACTGGCGGAAATCGATGCCGCCGCCGCCCTGGCCGACTTGGGCGCCCGACGCTGCCGGGTTGCAGAATTACAGGAGCAGTTACGAGACTACTGGCCGCAACAGGTTCCAGTATCGGAGATCTTCACCCCTGGCCAAGTGCCCACCTGGTTGGCCAGTACCGCAGGAGCCAATGCAGACGACGGTGACTGGCAGGCCGTGGCAGTTGAACTCGCCGCTTTGGTTGCGACGCACAATCGGCGGCGTGCCGTGGCTCGCCGGAAGGTCGAAGAAGCGCTGACGAAAGCGGCCGACATCGCCCGGCGACTCAATGAGCAGGTCTCACTGTCGCGTACACTCCCCCCCGGGATTCAGATGACCCCGGTGGGCGTCGAAACACGGATGCAACGCTTCGACGACGAGTGTCCGCCCCTCGAGACCGTCCCTGTGGATCTCGGCGACCGCCTGAGACAGGCGGTACGCGCCGCCCGCCCCTCCTGGTGGCGCCGCCTGCTGCGGTAACGCCGCCGTGACCGACACCCCTCTCCCCTGGCGGCGTTACGAGGAGTTGCGCCCCGACGATCTGCATGCTCTCGTCAGCGCCCACCCGATCGCCTACTGGCCGCTGGGACTGCTCGAACACCACGGCTGGGCCCTGCCGGTGGGATACGACGGCCTCAAGGCCGATCACATCTGCCAGCGACTGGCCAGCCGCACCGGTGGGGCCATCCTGCCGACCATGTGGTGGGGTGGCGGTGGCGGCCACGGGGATTTCCGCTGGACCCACTACCAGCCAGATCAGGCGACGACGGCCATTCTCGACGCGACCGTACGACAGCTGTTCACCTCGGGATTCCGCGTCGTCGTACTCCTCGCCGGCCACTACCCCTGGCAGTCCTTGCTGAACGAGCGTGTGCCCGTGCTGGCTGCGGAGCATCCAGACGGACTCCTCCTCGCCGGCACCGAGTTGACCATCGGCGGGGATCTCGGTCTGCAGGGCGACCACGCGGCCCTGGAGGAGACCTCGTACGGTCTGGCCCTGTTTCCCCGGCACATCGACCTGTCGGCCCTGACGTCGGGGCGCGATGCGGCATCGACCTGGGCCGGCGGTGATGCCCCCCCGGAAGAGGGTCGCCATCCAGGGGTCGAGTACGATCCCGCACAACCTCTGTATGGCCAGCTGGGCGCCGATGCCCGAGATGCCACCGCCGAACGCGGCGAAGCGGGGATCTCGCGCCTCGTCGCCGCACTGTCGGACCGGATCCTGCACTTCGTCGACCCCGGCTGAGCGCAGCGCTGTGGACGCCGACAGCCTGTTCTCCGGCCCTTTCCCTGAACTGCGGACCGATCGCCTGCTGCTGCGCGAGTTGAAGACAACAGACGCCGACGCCCTGTTTCGCCAGTTCAGCGACGACGGCGTCACCGCGTACTATGACCTGGACACCTTTACGGATCCGGACCAGGGCGAACAACTCGTCGCTGTCTGGCGGCAGCGGCAGGAACGTGGCTTCGGTCTGCGCTGGGCGATCTGCAGACCGGATGCGCCCGCCGACCTGCTGGGAACGTGCGGCGTCAATCTGTGGATCCGGCAGAGCGCCCGTGCCGTGCTGGGCTTCGACCTGAGCCGCCAGTACTGGCGGCAGGGAATCATGAGCGAGGCGTTGGGACGGGTCCTCGACTTCGGCTTCGAGCAGCTCGAGATCAATCGCGTCGAGGCCGTCGTGTTCCGTGACAACGCCGCGTCCTGTGGCCTGCTGGAAGGTCTCGGCTTCACCCGCGAGGGCCTGCTGCGCGAGTACGAGTATCTGCATGGCCGATTCCAGGACATGTACATGTTCTCTCTCCTGCGCGCTGACCGCGGCGCCTGAGACTGCGCCTGCACCCCATCTCCCTGCGGTTCACATCCTGAGAAAATCCTTGCCCTTGTTCCATTCGGTACGGTGACTCGTAGAGATGACCCAGACCACCGTCAGCGGCCTGCGCAAGACCTACCGCATCGCCGAGCGTCGCCCGGGGCTGGGTGGCGCCATCGCCGGTCTCGTGCACCGTCGGTACCGTGACATCGTCGCCCTCGACGGCATCTCCTTCACCGTAGACCCGGGCGAGCTGGTGGGTTATATCGGTCCCAACGGGGCTGGCAAGTCGACAACGGTCAAGATCCTCAGCGGTATCCTCGTTCCGGACGAGGGTGTGTGTGAGATCGACGGGCTCGTGCCGTGGCGGGACCGTGTCGAACACGTGCGCCGCATCGGTGTCGTCTTCGGCCAGCGGACCCAGTTGTGGTGGGATCTGCCCGCCGTCGAATCCTTCGACCTGCTGCGGCATATCTACCGCGTCCCTGTCGACGATCACCGGCGGGCTCGCGACGAGCTGATCGACCTGCTGCAGCTCGAGCCCTTCCTCGACACGCCGGTTCGTCAGCTCAGCCTCGGCCAGCGGATGCGTTGTGACCTGGCGGCGGCCCTGCTGCACGCCCCATCGATCCTCTTTCTCGATGAGCCCACCATCGGCCTCGACGCCGTGTCGAAACTGGCCGTGCGCGATTTCATCCATCGCCTCAATCGCGAGCGCGGCATCACGGTCATCCTCACGACGCACGACATGGACGACATCGAGGCCCTGTGCACCCGCGCCATCGTCATCGGCGACGGCATCCTTCTCAGTCAGGGCACCGTCGGTGACCTGCGTCGCCTCGTGTCCTCGGAACGGCGCCTCATCGTCGATGTCGAAGGGGACACGGCCCACGAGGTGACGGATCCCGAAGCCGATGTCGTGGCTGTCGATGGCCACAGGGTGCAGCTGCGTTTTGACCCGGACCACACACCCGCCGCCGAGCTGATCGGCCGGATCACGACACGCTGGCCGGTACGCGATCTGTTTGTCGAAAACCCGCCCATCGAAGAACTCGTGGCCGCCCTCTACCGCGAACGCGAGAGCTGACGCGATCGTGGGTCCCTATCTGGCCATCGTCAGTGCCTCGGCGCGCATCCTGCTGCAGTACCGCGCCGCGGCCTTTGCCGGCATCGTCACCCAGCTGTTTTTCGGCTTTGTCATGGTGCAGGCCTACACCGCCTTCTACGCCGCTGCCACACAACCACCGCCGATGGCCCTGGCCGAGGTCGTCGGCTACATCTGGCTGGGGCAGGCCATGCTCGGCCTGTTCCCGTGGAACGTCGACCCCGAGATCCGCGCTCAGATCCGCACCGGTGGCGTCGTCTACGAACTGCTGCGCCCGGTCGATCTGTATTCGCTCTGGTTTGCCCGCGCCGTGGCCCGACGTACGGCTCCCACGCTGCTGCGAGCCGTGCCGATGTTCATCATCGCCGCGGCCCTTCTCGGCCTGCCCCCGCCGCCGAGCCCCGAAGCCTTCCTCGCCTGGATCGCATCGACTTTCTGCGCTCTGGTTCTGTCGGCGGCGATCACGACGCTCCTGTCGATCACCCTCATGTGGACGTTGAGTGGAGACGGCGCCATGATGCTCGTCGTCTCCGTCGTCGTCTTCTTCTCGGGACAGGCCGTGCCGCTGCCCATGTTCCCGGAGTGGCTGCAGCCTCTGATCACCTCCCTGCCCTTCCGCGGCCTCATCGACATCCCCTTCCGGCTGTACCTGGGTCACATTCCCGCCGCCGAGGCCCCGTCGCTGCTTGCCTTCCAACTGGCATGGGCGGCTGCCCTCATCCTCTTCGGCCGCGCCCTGATGGCTCATGGCCGGCGTGTCCTGGTCGCCCAGGGGGGCTGATCGTGTTCACCACCATGCGCCAGACAATCAGCCTCTACGCCCGCCTCGTGTCGGTATCGATGCGAGGCCAGATGCAGTACCGCGCTTCCTTCCTGATGCTGCTGGCCGGCACCTTTGCCGTCAGCTTCCTCGAGTTCGTCGCGGTGTGGGTGATGTTCGATCGTTTCGGCCATCTCCGCAGCTGGTCCCTGGCGGAGGTCGCCGTATTCTACGGACTGGTCAACACCGGCTTCGCCCTGGCCGAGGCGACGTCCCGCGGCTTCGAGCACGTTCATCAGGCCATTCGCTCCGGCACGTTCGACAGGGTCCTGCTGCGCCCCCGGTCGACGGTCCTGCAACTGGCCGGTCAGGAACTGCAACTGCGACGTGTCGGCCGCTTCGCTCAGGGAGCCCTCGTTCTGGGGTGGGCCTGGATGGAACTCGGACTCGGTCTCGACCTACCCCGTCTCGCCCTGACCGTTCTCTCCGTTCTCGGTGCTGGCAGCTTGTTCTATGCCTTGTCGGTACTGGGAGGAATGATGTCCTTCTGGACAGTCGAGACTCTGGAGATCCTCAACTGTGTCACCCACGGCGGCAACTTCGCCGGCCAGTACCCGATCACCATATACCGTGACAACTTCCGGCGCTTCTTCACCTGGATCGTGCCTCTCGCATGTGTCACCTACTACCCCGCACTGGCGATCGTCGGTCGCACCGATCCGATGGCCGACCCGGTCTGCTGGCTGGCACCCCTGGCGGGTTTCGCCTTTCTCGCCGTCAGTCTGCGCCTCTGGAGTTTCGGCGTCACCCGCTATCGTTCGACTGGCAGTTGAAGCGCGCAACCAGCCTGTTGCTCGCTGTCTTCCTCTATAGCTGCGGCAGCGACGGCGGCGCCGGCCCCGACGCCGGCTTCGATCGTGCCGACCTGCCCCTGCTGTTCGCTTCCGTCACCGAGGCTGAACGCGCCGCTGTGCTGGCCGACTGGGCCTCGCGCGACGTGACAGCCCGTGAGGTCCGGATCCTGCAGCGGGACACGGTCACCGTCGGTATCGATACCGTCGAGGTGAGGATCCTGTCCCATCTCGTGCAGGGCGACAGGCACTATGGCGCGCTTGTCATTCCGGTCAATTCAGTGGTTCCCCGTCCGGTGCTCGCCTACACCCACTTCAGCGACATCGGTGTGAACGTCGAGTCCTCCCTGTTCGGTCTCGGCGCCATCGCCGGGATCCGGGCCTCTCAGTTCGTTCTCGTGTTGCCCTCGTATCGCGGCAAGACCCTGTCCTATGGCTCGGGCAGCTGGACCTCGGAGGGTGACATCAGCATCTGGGATGGTGAGGTCGACGATGCCCTGGCGCTGATCCACGTGGCCTGGGAGCAACCCGAGGTCAACTCGACGGGGGCGGCGACGTATGGCTTCAGCGCCGGCGGCGCCATCGCCCTGTTGACTGCCATTCGCGAAGCCGGCGTGGTACGGGTTGTCGACTTCTTTGGTCCCACCGATTTCTTCGGACCGTACGCGCAGCAGCTGCTGGTGAGCATCCTCGACGATACGCCGCCGGATCTGGCCAGCATTCCGCAGTTGCAGAGTTCGGTGGTTGATCCCCTGGAGCGTGGTGAACTGTCGCTGGCGGACATGCGTCTGGAACTGCTGCGCCGGTCGCCGCTGCACTTCGCCGATCGCCTGCCGGCGGTGCTCGCCCACCATGGCACGGCTGACGATGTCGTCGCCGTCGATGAGACCCGGGCGCTGGAAGAGGCAATTCTGGCTGCGGGAGGAATGATCGAGGCCCACTACTACGCCGGGGGAGGCCACAGCCCCTTCGGACTCGACGGGTCCCTGGGCTGGACAGCCAGCTTTCTTGGCGTGCTGTCCCCTGCTGGACGCACGGCGGTGATCCCCGCCGGACGGCGTTCACCCCCCGGAGGAGATGGACAGCAGATCGAGTTGGGGCGTCTCTTGAGCCACCGCTGACAGGGAGTTGGCGAAGGGATGGCTGCCGCCGATGCAGTAAGTGCACAGGTCATCACAGTTGAGCCCCAGACGCTGAAACGCCTGCAGCATCCCGGCTACCGACACGTAGACGACGGGCATATCCATCTTGCGGCTGATCTCGTCCGTGGTGCGGCCACGAGCGATAAAGCCTTCGCCGTCGGGAGGATCTGGCGGCATGTCGACACCGAACATACATCCCCGCGGGATGCCGTCGTCGGGCACGATGCCGATGGGGGGCGTGTAGGACACGAGGTAGGCCTTCTTCACTCCCAGGTGTTCGTAGAGCAACTCCCGGGCACGGATCGAGTTGTTGCCGCGCACGATGCTGTCATCGATGAGCACCACCGTCTTGCCCGCCAGTTGCGGTTTCAGGCCCGGCAGGACGTGCAGGTTGTTGTCGATCGACTGCTTGCGGTCCTGCGCATTCGATCCCTGGAAGGAGCGCTCTCCGCGCATCTTGTAGAAGATGTTGACGAAGGGTTTGTCCACCTTGCGCGCGTACGAGCGGGCGGCCACCTCCGGACAACGTGGCAGAAACGTGACCACATCAGCATCGTCGGGACTGAACTCCTCGGCCAGGATCTCGCCGAGGACCTCGCGTACACGACGCGCCGACAGGTGGTTGAGGATGGAGTCCACGTCGGCGACGTAATTCCATTCGAAGAAGCAGTGGGACGGCTCGGGCGCCACCAGAGGCTCCTTCGAAAACTCACCTTCAGGTGACAGATAGTAAGTCGACCCGGGATCGAGATCCTCGATGAACTCGCCGCCGTTCTTGCGGAAGGCGATGTCCTCAGACGCCACGCCGTACTTGCCATCCTTCCAGCCGAGTACGCCGGGCTTGATTCCTGTCCGGTCGCGCATCACGATGACATCTCGCTTGCGCCAGTCGGCAATGGCCATGGTGTAGGCGCCGGGCACCCGTCGCATCAACTCCTGCTCGCCGTCCCGGCGGTAGAGATAGAGCAGGGCCTCGGTATCACAGGAGGACGTTGTGCGCGACAGGTCGAGATCGGAGAAATGACTCAGGTCGACCTGGCCGTTGTGCACCGCTGCCATCTCACAGTCACGGATCAGGATGTGGTTGCCTCGCTCCTCCACCTGTCCGCCCAACACGTGGGGATGGGCGTCGTCAAGGATCTCCTCCTTGCTGCCCCGTGTGGCGTAGCGTACATGCGCCATGTAGGTATGGTAGCTCGGACTCGGAAAGATCTTGTGCAGATCGGTGACGTCGAAGCGGTCCACGCCACCGGCCCACTTGATGACATCGATCCGCCCTTCGCCTACCGCCGCGATTCCTGCAGCTTCCCGCCCACGGTGCTGCAGCGAGCGAATAAAGGAATAGGCGTCATGCAGGGTGTGGGCGACGCAGAATCCGCAGTTGTGACGGACGGCGTCTTCCATAGCAGTTCCTCACCGGTGGCAGAAGCGGCTGGAGCCGCAGCTTGAGCTGCAGCTGTAGATGGTCTGTACATCTGTTGGCAATGGAAGATCGCGAGGGTTGGCCGGTGTTCGGGCCGAGCCCGGGTACTGCGGGGAGAGATGAGAATATAGCGCCTGTCCGCGCCCCCCGCGAGGGGGTGGAGACATGTGCGGCTTGGACTCGCCCCGGGCCTCAACGGGCCGTGTAATCCGCGGCCAGCGGGCAGGCGTCAGGGCCGCGGTTGAGCAATGCGGTTCGCGCCAGCCCGTGCAGCAGGAATCCCGGCCCCATCTGTGATTCGTACCAATCGATGCCCGCCGCTCCCACGGGCAGATCCGCCCGGCTCCCGTCCACATCCGGGTAGTAGATCTTCAGCAGTGACTCGGCCAGGGTCATTGCCGAACAGAGCCAGGTCGCTTCTCCGGTCACGTCATACAGGTCCGCCAGCAGACCCAGACCCAGACCGGCATCCATCGCCGGGGCCTGAACCCCAGCGGGAATCGGCTCCTCCGCGTACCGCTCGCCGGCGGCGCGCGCCCAGGACAACAACCGCTCGTCCCCTGTCTGCCGATACCCCAGCAGACAGGTAAGAGCCACGTACGAGGCGGGCCAGATGCCGTACACACTGCCCCACACCGGCATCTTCTCGAACACCGTATTGCCGTCGCGTTTGGAGTGGATGACGAAGATACCTTGATCGAGATCGTGGGGCGCTCTGAGAAACCCGTCGATGTAGGCGGTGGCGCGTTCGGCCATGGTGGCGGCCAGCTGCGGCTCGTCGTCCGTCAGCAGCGGCGCCGCTTCGAGCAGGCTGACGGCCAGCGACAGGGTCTGTCCCGGTGCGTTGGTACCGTAGAATCGTTCGTCCTCTTCGGGCGAACGACTCTCGAGCAGCAGCAGGTCGCGCTCGTCCCGCTTCGGCCACCAGTAGTCGACCATCCTGCGGATCTGCTCCAGGAAGTCCTGCCTCCCCGTCGCCCGAAACGCACAGGCCCAGTCGACGATGAAGAAACCGCCATGACGGGGAAAGTCACACGATCGCGCCCCGCGGGGATGGTACTCCCGCTGCTCGATCAGGCCGTGGCGGATGTATTCCAGCGGCTCTCCAGGCTTGCGGGTCGAATCCAACTCGTTGGCCGAAGCCAACTCGTTGGTCGACCAATGGTTGTCGAGCCCTTCGGCGAAGGTCTCCAGGCAGCGCGGGTTGAACCCGGAGAGCTTATCCCACAGCCACTGCGGCGCGGCGCGCAGATGGTCGTGCACGGCCTGACCCCGACGCTCCGGGTCACGATGCCATTGACCGTCGCCGACACAGTCCCGCTCCAAGTCCCAGTAGGAGTGCTCGCCCCAGGGAAACAGGCCCGAGACCGTCGCCGTACAGTGGGTGGCGAAGCGTTCCAGGTACCTGTCGGCGGCGACTTCGTAGTCGGGTCGGTTCAGCGCCTCGGCGAGGCCGTACATCGTCAGCAGCGTCGCCTCGTCATGGATCAGGTTGCTGCCCCGATAGGAGCGATCGCCGCCACGCTGCCCGGGGATCGGCTCCGGGGCATCCGCGACCATCTGCCGGGTCGCGCGGTCGATCATCGACGGAAACAGCCCCCCGAACTGCTCACCCAGACGGAGAAGCACGTCGAGGGATCCCGTCACACGCTGCAGAATCGTGTCCTCAGTTGTCATTTGATTGCCCCGCAGAAAAAGGCGGCCGTACCCGGTGGGCACGGCCGCCTGACTCACACTCCGTTAGGACCGACGGGCCGACTAGATCGCCGACTCCCCCATCTCACCCGTGCGGATGCGAACGACCTGGTCCACCGGGACGACGAAGATCTTGCCATCGCCGATATTGCCCGTGTTGGCCGCCTCTTTCACCGCGTCGATGGCACGCTCGGCGATGGCCTCACCGACGACGATTTCGATCTCCAGCTTCGGCGTGAAGTCGATATTGTACTCGGCACCGCGATAGATCTCCTTATGGCCCTTCTGACGTCCATATCCTTTGACCTCACTCACCGTCATTCCCATCACGCCGAGCGCGCTGAGCGCTTCTTTCACCTTTTCCAGCGCGTTCGGCCTGACGACACATTTCAGCAGTTTCATCGGAACCCCTTTACCTGTTCTGTCAGACCCCCTAAGGTCAGACCTCTGTGATCAGACCTCTGAGTAGTAGCCCTGCTCGTTGTGCAATGAGATGTCGAGACCACGGTCCTCTTCATCCTCGGCGACACGCAGGCCGACGAGACCGTCGACGACCTTGAGGATGATGAAGGTCAGCACGCCGCAATAGACGACTGTGAACAGCACACCGACGATCTGCGCCCACAGTTGGCTGCCGATCGTCATGCCTTCGGCCAGGCCCATGCCTCCCAACGAATCGGAGACGAAAACACCCGTCAGCAAGGCGCCGACGATCCCGCCGATACCGTGCACGCCGAAGGCGTCGAGGGAATCATCGTAACCCAGCTTGTGTTTGAGGCTGGTAGCTCCCCAGAAACAGAGGGACCCGGAGGCCAGCCCGACGACGATGGCGCCCAGCGGACCGACACTCCCGGAGGCGGGGGTGATGGCCACGAGGCCAGCCACGGCACCGGTGACGATACCAAGGACACTCGGTTTGCCGTGTTTCACCCACTCCACCAGCATCCACGCCAGGGCGGCAGAGGCGGTGGCCACCTGGGTCACCAGCATGGCCATGCCGGCAGCGCCGTCGGCGGCCAGTGCGGAACCTGCGTTGAAGCCGAACCAGCCCACCCACAGCATGCAAGCCCCGATGACGGTCAGCACGAGACTGTGCGGCGGGATGATGGTGTCGGGGTAGCCGCGGCGTTTGCCGAGGAGAATGGCCACGAGCAATGCCGCGATCCCGGCGTTGATATGCACCACCGTGCCGCCGGCGAAGTCGAGGATCCCCTTGTCCCAGAAGAAAGCGCCGTCACCGCTCCACGCCATGTGGCAGATCGGTGCATAGACGACGGTGGACCAGATGGCCATGAACAGCATCATGGCGGAAAACTTCATGCGCTCGGCGAACGCCCCGGCGATCAGCGCCGGGGTGATGATGGCGAAGGTCATCTGGAAGGTGACGAAGACGGTCTCGGGCACCGTGCCGGCCAGCGAGTCGACCCCGACACCGCGCAACAGGGCCTTGTCGAGACCACCCACGAAGGAGTGCAGATTGACGACACCCGCTTCCATGCCCGTCGTGTCGAAGGCGAGGCTGTACCCCCACAGGACCCAGATGATCGTCATCATCGCGGTCAGGGCGAAGCACTGCATGAGCACGGACAGCACGTTCTTGGAGCGGACAAGGCCGCCGTAGAACAGTGCCAGACCAGGAATTGTCATGAACAGCACGAGGGCCGTGGATGTGAGCATCCACGCCGTGTCTCCCGAATCAAGTCCGTCCGCCAGAGCCGCATCCGGCGTCAGCCAGCAGGCGAGTCCGAAGATGACAAGACCGAGCCGCGAGCGGCTTGCCAGCGGTGAACGGATCACGGATCCGCCCCCCGTAGCCAGCGAGTGAGGCGATGATCGCATGTCCTGCTTCCTTCCCTATGGAGGTGTGCAGCCGTCGCGCCGAGGGCGGTTCTCCGGTCCGTCGCGCCGGCCTGCTGGTGCATATGTAAACCTAATCCGTCCCGCCCTACAAGGGCCAGCGCCAGGCCGGTCCTCTACCGCCTCACCGGTCGGTGAAGCGATAGGCCTTCTTGCCGTTGGCGTACCAGTACTTGGCCGCTGCCTCGGGACCCAGGGCCTCGACGTAATTGCGCACGATGGCGACCACCGCGGCGAAATCGGCGGCCCGGTCGCTGACGGGCCAGTTCGTCCCGAAGATGACCCGGTCCTCCCCGAAGATGCGCCACAGGGCGTCGAGTGTGGGGCGGTAGAAGTCAGCGTCAGAAGGTGCGGGCTGGGTGACCGACTGCTCGGCTACCGCCGACACCTTGCAGTAGACGTTGCGACACTCGGCGGTGCGGGTCATGGCCTCCTGCCAGGCGGCCTCCGGCTCGTCACCGTCGATCGGTACGTGGCCGATATGATCGATGACGATACGCAGTTCGGGGAACAGTCGCGCCACAGCGCCGACGGCATCGATCTGCTCGCCGCGCACCAGGACATCGAGGGCGAGGAGATTCTTCGCCAGCTCCTCGATGTCCTGCAACGCCGTTCCCGAGTGCAGATCGTCGAAGACTCCGCCACCGAGCCGAATCCCGAGAAACTGGGGATGGTCGGCGAAGCGGGCCAGCTGCTCGGCAAACTCCGCTCCCGGATCGATGTGTCCGACGAAGCCCACGATCCACGGGTCCTCGGCCGCCAGATCAAGAATCCACTGGTTGTCATCGAGCCACGAACTGGCCTCGACGACGACGGTACCGGTGATACCCTCCCGTTCTGCCAGCTCACGGTGATGAGCAGGCAGAACGGTACGGTACAGCAGCTCGTTGTCCGCCGGCGGCCAGGGAATGCCCTGCGGGCGGGTGGGGTCATAAAAGTGTGTGTGCGTGTCAATGATCAACGGACAGACTCCCTGGTTGCCTGCATTGCAGTTGGGGTCGGGTCGGGGCCGGGGTGAATCCCCGAACCGTGTTGAGCCGCGCGAGTGCAGCGAGTCGTCGGTCTCCAACACGGCCCGCGAGATGAGCATCCTGGCGCAGCCAGGCATGCTCCATCGAGCGCATTGTCGGCCTCCAACACGGCCCGCGAGATGAGCATCCCGGCGCAGCCGGGCATGCTCCATCGAGCGCCTGTCAATGTGCCTCCAGCCAGGTCGGCCCCGTTCCCATCTCCACCACGATCGGCACCTTCATCGGGATCGCCTGCTGCATCGCCTCTTCCACCACTTGCCGCACCTCCGCCTCTTCCTCCTGGTACAGATCGAAGACGAGTTCGTCGTGGACCTGAAGCAGCATCCTCGTCTTCCAGCCGCGCTCGAGCTGCTGCTGGTGGATGGTCACCATGGCGAGTTTGATCATGTCCGCCGCCGTCCCCTGGATCGGCGAATTGATGGCGTTGCGCTCGGCGGCGGAACGGATCGCCCGATTGCGGGAGTTGATGTCCTTCAGGTAGCGCCGGCGCCCGTTGAGGGTCCGCACGTAGCCATTCTCGCGACAGAACTCGACCGTCTCGTCCATGTAGCGGCGAACGCCGGGATACTCTTCGAAGTACTGCTCGATGAACTGCTGCCCCACCTTGCGCGGCAGGCCCAGACGTTCGGACAGGCCAAAGGCAGAAATGCCGTAGATGATGCCGAAGTTCACCGTCTTCGACTGGCGCCGCATGTCATCATCCACCATGGACGGGGGCACGTTGTAGATGCGGGACGCGGTGACGGTGTGGATGTCCTCCTCCTCGGAGAAGGCCTCATTCATACGTTCGTCGCCTGAGATCTCAGCGATGATACGCAGCTCGATCTGCGAGTAGTCAGCCGACAGCAGCGTGTACTCGGGTCCGCCGGGCACGAAGGCCTTGCGGATCTCACGGCCCTGCTCGGTACGGATCGGAATGTTCTGCAGATTCGGTCCACTCGACTGCATACGACCCGTCGCCGCCACCGCCTGTTCGTAGTGTGTGTGGATGCGCCCGCTGCCGCTGAAGATGGCCCCGGGCAGCATGTCCAGGTAGGTGGACTTCAGCTTTGTGCAGAGCCGATAGTCGAGAATCTGCCTGGCGATCTCGTGTTCGTGTGACAGCCGGGTGAGAACCATCTCGTCCGTCTTGTACTGCTTCGACTTGGCCGTGCGCCGTGCATTCGGGTCGAGATCGAGCTTCTCGAACAGGATCTGCCCGAGCTGCTGCGGCGAATTGAGGTTGAAAGGCTCCCCCGCCAGCTCCTCGATGCGCGCCGCCGAGCTCTCGATCTTCTGCGCCAGGTCGTCGGAGATCACCTTGAGGATCTCGGGATCGACGCGGATGCCGGCGTGCTCCATGGCGGCCAGCACGGGGATCAACGGCGCTTCGACCCGCTGGTAGAGTTGTGCCTGCTCTGACTCCGCGAGCAGGGGTTCCAGTCGTTCCCACAGCTGCAGGGCGATGTCAGCATCTTCGGCGGCGTACTCGGTCAGATCCTCGATGGGCACGTCGCGCATGGAACGCTGATCTGAACCGCGCTCGCCAATCAGGTCGCTGATCGGGATCGGACGGTACCCGAGCAGGGCCTGGGCCAGGTAGTCCATGCTGCGACGCAGGTCCGGTGTGGCCAGGAAGGCGGCGACCATGGTGTCGCACAAGGTTCCGCCCAGACCCACACCGTGCCAGCGCAGAACGGTCACATCAAACTTCAGATTGTGTCCCACCTTGACACCCGGTCCCTCCAACAGGGGCCGCAGCTCTTCCAGGACCGCGCGGTTCTCACTCTCGTCTTCAGGGAACAGGACAAAAGCTCCGGTGTGCGCCTTCGTGCTCACCGCCAGTCCGAGAATCTGGCAGGTCTTCGGGTTGAGACTCGTAGTCTCCAGGTCCAGGGCGAAGCGATCGCTGTCCTGCAACTCAGCGATCAGCTCGGTACGAGCTTCAACTCCATCCACCAGGCGGTAGTCGTGCTCCACCTCGGCGATGCTCTTGACCTGGTGCGGATCCTCAACGCCGGCTTTCATGCGCTGCACACCGGCCTCGAAGTCGTCGCCAAAGAGCCGCTTGCCCAGGGCGTTGAACTCGAGTTCGGAGAACAGTTTCGTCAGTTCGACCTGATCTGCTTCGCTGCGCTTGAGGTCCTCCACCTCGACATCGAGGGGCACCTCGGTTTCGATCGTCACCAGACGTTTCGACAACCGGGCCTGATCGGCAAACTCGACCAGCGTCTCCTTGCGCTTGCCCTTCAGCTCATCGAGCCGGTCGAGCAGATCTTCCACCGTGTCGAAGTCGGCCAGCAGCTTCTGCGCCGTCTTTTCGCCGATCCCGGGTACACCGGGCACGTTGTCGCTCGTGTCCCCCATCAGTCCGAGCAGGTCGATAATCTGATCCACCCGCTGGATCTTCCACTTGGCCAGCACGTCGTCCTCACCCAGCAGATCCGCGGGTTTGCCGGCACGCCCGGGCCGGTAGAGCCAGGTGTTCTGCGATACGAGCTGGGCGAAATCCTTGTCCGGTGTGACCATGTAGGTCGTCATGCCGATGCTGTCAGCGCGCCTGGCCAGGGTGCCGATCACATCGTCTGCCTCCCAGCCTTCGACGCGCAGCACCGGGATCTGGAACGCCTCGAGCAGCTTGAACACATAGGGCAACGCCGAGCTCAGATCCTCCGGCATGCGGTCCCGCGTCGCCTTGTACTCGGCGAACTCCACGTGGCGGTGCGTTGGCCCGGGCGCGTCGAAGACGGCGGCGATATGCGTCGGCTCGAACTTTTCGAGGAATTCCAGCAGGGTGTTGATGAACACCAGCGGCGCCGAGGTGTTCATGCCCGACGAGGTCATCACCGGGTTGTTGATCAGCGCGAAGTGGCCACGGTAGGCCAGGGCCATGCCGTCGAGCAGACACAACACCTTGCGGTCATCGAGATCGAGTTCAGCGGCTCGGCCCAGGGCGCGATCCGCCTGGCTCTGAGTCTTGGTCTCAGGTGAGGCAGTGGACATGGCAGGTCAAACTAACCGCGTGCAGAATCGGCATCAAGGTGGTTTGCCCGGAGAGGCCAGCCTCCGTTACATACGCGGTATGTCACGACGCGTCCTGCTGGCCGGCTTCATCCAGGAGACCTCCTCCTTCAATCCCGTTCTGACGGTGCACGACGACTTCCAGGCCGTGGACGGCCCCGAAGTGCGGCACGTCCTCGGAGCCACGTCGACGGAAGTGGGTGGAGCCCTTGGCGTATTCGACGCCGTCGGACTTGACGTGGCCACCGCCCTGACTGCCTGGTCCGGCTCCGGGGGACCGGTGGCAGAAGCCGATCTGCAGCGTTTTCTCGAGCAATTCTCCCGTTCCGTGGCTGAGGCCATCCGGGCGGGTTGTGACGGCGTCTACCTGGCCCTGCACGGTGCCATGGTGGGAGAGCTCGAGATGGACCCCGAGGGCGCCCTCCTCGAGCGGGTTCGACAGCTGGTGGGCGATGTACCTGTCGTGCTGTCCATGGACCTCCACGGCATCCTGACGGATCGTATGGTCGACGGCAGCGATGCCATCCTCCCCTTCCACACCTATCCCCACACCGACCAGCACGAGACCGGACAGCGAGCGGCCCACGTGCTGCTGCAACTGCTCGACGGCACCCGGGCCCTGACCACGCGAATTCGCTTGCCCATGCTCGTACGAGGCGATGAGCTGCTCACAGCCACGGGCCTGTTTGGCGAAGTGATCCGCCGCTGTCAGCGTTTCGAGGCCGACCCACGGGGTCTTGCTGCCGGTGTCCTGATCGGCAATCCCTTCACCGACGTCCCCGACTTGCGCTCCAATGTGATTCTGGCCACCGACGAGTCCGCCGGCGATGGGGTACAAGCCTGGGCCCGGGAAGAGGCGCTGGCCATGGCCCGCTTCCTGTGGTCTCATCGCGCCCGTCTGCAGGCTCCCCTCACGCCGCTCGACGACGCGATTCGTCAGGCCCGCAAGACCGACGGCCTGTGCGTCTTCTCCGACGCCGCCGATGCCACGTCCTCGGGTGCGTCAGGTGACAGCAACCACATCCTTCGTGGCCTGATCGAGCACGGCTTTGACCGGCGGGCCCTGCTGACGATCGTCGATGCGCCCGCCGTGGCAGCCGCCATCGAGGCCGGCGTCGGCACCCACACCTGTCTGCATCTGGGGGGCAGCCTCGATCCGGCTCGTCACACACCGCTGCGGGTTGAGGCCTACGTACGGAGCCTGGGGGACGGCGAGTTCCTCTACGAGGATCGCACCCGGGCTCACGCCGGCCGCACCGCCGTCCTCGTGATCGCGGACACCATCCAAGTGTTGGTCACCGAAAGGCACATCCATGTCATGGGCCGGCGGCTGTTCCTCGCTCATGGCCTGGACCCCGAAGAGTTCGACCTGGTGTCGATGAAGTCACCCAACGGCTTCCGCACCCACTACGAGTCGATCGCTGCGCGTATCATCCCAGTCGACGTACCTGGCTCCACGAGCGCCAACCTGCACAGCCTGCCCTATAGCCGCTGCCCGCGCCCCATATTTCCTCTGGACCCTGAGGAAGAGGTGTTGGCGGCATCCGAATTCCCCCTCGCTTGAGTGAAGAGGTCCCCATGGGGAAGAACAAGAACAACAAGAAGAACGACAGTCCCACCAGCCCGGTCGGCAAGTCGGGTCGACTGAAGAAGGAGTTTTACGAGACGGAGCTGGACAGGCTGCAGGAAGAGCTGGTCAAGCTGCAGGAGTGGATCAAGCACGAGGGCCTCAAAGTCGTCGTCATCTTCGAAGGCCGGGATGCCGCCGGCAAGGGCGGTGTCATAAAGCGCATCACCGAACGACTGAGCCCACGAATCGCCCGCGTCGTCGCCCTGGGTGTGCCGACGGAACGGGAAAAGACCCAGTGGTATTTCCAGCGCTACGTCCCCCACCTGCCGGCGGCGTGAGAGATGGTGCTGTTCGACCGCAGCTGGTACAACCGTCCGGGGGTCGAGCGAGTCATGGGCTTCTGCAACGAGGCGGAGGTGGAGGAGTTCTTCCGCTCCTGTCCCGAGTTCGAGCGCATGCTGGTGCGCTCCGGGATCATTCTCATCAAATACTACTTCTCGGTGTCCGACGAGATGCAGGAGTCCCGCTTCCAGGAGCGCATGGACGACCCGCGCAAACGCTGGAAGCTGAGTGAGATGGATCTGGAAGCGCGGGTTCGCTGGGTGGATCATTCGAAGGCGAAGGACGACATGTTCCGCCACTCCGATATCAAGCAGGCTCCCTGATTTGTCGTTAATGCCGACGACAAGCGGCGGGCGCGACTCAACTGCATCGCCCACCTGCTGCAGTTGATCCCCCACGAGGATCTGCAGCCGCCCAAGCTCGAGCTGCCGCCACGCCAGCAGGACGATGGCTACGTGCGGCCGCCCATGGATGACCAGACCTTCGTGCCCGAGACGTACTGACTCTTGGGGGAGGTCCTGACAGCCGATCTCTGCGTTGTCGGCGCTGGCAGCGGCGGCTTCGGTGCCGCCTGCGCTGCAGCCCGGCTGGGGGCTCGCGTCGTCCTGCTCGAGGCGGCCGATGGTGTGGGGGGCACCAGCACCTGGGCGGGGGTCAACAACTGGGAGCCTGTCGCCGGTGGCACGGGCCTGTGCACCGAGCTCTACGAGCACTTGCGGTTGACGCCTGACGCTGTGTGCCTGCAGAAGCGCAAGTGCAGCTACCACCCGGAGCGCCCCTGGGGCTGGTACGATCGCGATCTGGAGCGCAGCGACTACCGCTTGAGCCTGAGCCGACGCACGGGCGTTCCCGTCACTTTCGAGCCTCAGGCCCTCGACGATGTCATGCAGGAGTTTCTCGCGGCCACCGGATGCTGTGACCTGCGGCTGCGCACAAGCTTCACCGAGGTTGATGTCGATCGACCATCCCGGCGGATCCGGGCAGTCCTGGCCCGTGACACCGGTGGTGACGAGCTGCGCGTCGAGGCGGCGGTCTTCGTCGACGCCACCGCCGACACCCATGTGGCCCGCGGTGTCGGGTGCCGGCACACCATCGGTCCGGAAGGGCCGGACGTCTACAGCGAGACCTCTGCCAGCTGTACAGATGGACTCGTGCTCAATAACGCCAGCCCCTGCTACAGAATCGCCGCCGTTGGCGAGGGCGAATCTACCCGGGTCGAGCCCCTTCCGGATGACTGTGACGTCGACGCTGACGACATCCGGGCTGTCACCAGTATCCGCACCTACCCCAACGGTGATCTGAACATGAATCCCCTGCACCTGATGACGGGTGCCGAGGCCTACGATCTGGGTTCGCGGGCGCGTGACGTCGCCTTTGCCCGGGCGCGACTGCACTGGCACGTCATGCAGACGCGCTACGCCGAACCTTTCGGCCGCTGGCGGCGAACCTGGATGAGCCCGGCCCTTGGGGTGCGCGAGACGTATCGTCTCGTGGGGCGTTACGTGCTGCGCGAACAGGACATCGACGCCGGCCTGGCCGCCCAGGAGCACGATGACATCGTCGCCATCGCCGACCACTCCGTCGACTTCCACGGAGCCCGCCCGTCGCGTGAGCTCACCGGCCCGTATGGGATCCCCTACCGCTGCCTGCTGCCGCTGGAGATCGACAATCTCCTCGTCGCCTGCCGGGGAGCCAGCTTCTCATCGATCGGGGCCTCGAGCTGCCGGCTCAGTCGCACCATGATGATGCTCGGCCAGGCAGCCGGTACAGCGGCGGCTCTCTTCGGTGGTGATGTGGCGCAGGGCGATCCGGCGAGCTTGCGGCAGCAGCTGGTCGAGGATGGCGCCGCGCCGACGCTGGAGCACGGCTGGCTGGACGCCATGACGGACGTGGAGCCGACGCCGGCGGACGAGCGCATGCCGCGCAAGGGGGTTGCAGATCGGCCGCCTACAGTCCGACTGCCCTCAGGTCCAGATGCCCGTCCCTGACGGGCGGACACCAGAAATAGGCTCCCAGAACAGGACGGGTGAACTTGAACAGGGCGTCCGTGATGCCATCCTCCGCGCCCGTCATCCGCTTCAGCTGTGCTTCGAACGCATCGAACGACCGACCAAACGCGACAAACACCAGCCCTTCTCTCTCCGCATCCGACCAGGGCATCGATCGCCGGAGCACCCACGCCTCCGGGGCGAAACTCTCCTGAGCCGTCCGCTTCACGTGTGCGGACTCGGGCGCATCTTCGAGTTCCTCATTGTCGATCTTCCGGCGGCCAATCGTGTTGTCCTGCTCGTGTTGTGGCATCGTCTCGAACAGGCCTAAATCGTGGATCCACTGCTGCACGGCGACAAAACTTGATCCGTCCATCCCAGCACCGGCCCCCTGCAGGATTGCCGCGTCCACAGCCGCCTGATCCTCGGGATTCTCCGTCCCGTCCTCATACCCGGTCAGATCGCGGCTGTCGCTGTACATGAACCCATCGATCGTTTGGTCCAGTCGGAAGGATCCGCCAATCGCCCCGTCGATCGAACGGGCTCGATGCACTAGCTTCCCCCGGTCGTCCCCTCGCAGCCAGCAGAACAGTGACAGGGGTGTCGAAGGTACGTCGATTCCCTCTCCCACGTGGTGCGGAAACGTCCGCAGCCCGGCGACGTCGGCAGACAGCGCGCGAGCCAGCGACTCGCCGATGCCGATGACGTCCTGCTCGCCACCCAGCGTCTGCGACAGTGCTGCCAGATCCCGCCGCGGATCCTGACCCTGTCGAAGAGAGAAGAACAGGTACCTGGCCACCGGCGGAACGCCTGCCAGTATTCCCGGTTGTGATTGCCCCACGCCACCACCTTTCGCTCTGATCCGTCCGCCTCGATGCCCCTTTGCCCTGGCAAGATCGTCCGAATGCAGGCTCGAATCCAGTGTGTTCGCGCCCTTGGTCGCGGCCGTTCATCTGTCACTCACGCCGATCCGGATCTCCGCGGTCTGACCACCGTCCAGCAGCAGACTCAGCACGATGCGTCCCTCCGATGTTTCGGCGTGCCCGTCCTTCCGGTAGGGATTGTGGGGTAACACCGGCCAGCGCAGCCTCGCGCCCGCCGGCGCTTCAAGCCACCAGCCGATGTGGCTGAGGCGGGTCGGCGAGCCGAGTGCCTCGTCGATGGGGGCCTCGTCGAGAGAACGGCTCGACTCTCCGATCCGCAGGGCCTCTCCCATCCTGGGCAGGAGCGTGACGTGAGCCATCACCGGCCCTGGTGAGTTGCCGCTGCCGTTGACGCTGTAGCGCACGACGACGGTGTCTGCCAACTCGACCTCAACGGTGGCCTCGAGCTCGCCGTACGTCAGGCAGACCCGGGGAGTGTTGTCGTCGTCCCCCAGTCTCGCCGATCGGGGGCAGTGAATGAGACCGGAGTGTGGCGCAAAGTCGGGCTCCTCTTCTCCGGGTGTGTGAGCCAGCAGCTCGGTGTCCCCCACAGTGAAGGTGCTCCAGAGAGGCTGCAGCTTCGTGTTCCCACCGCCGAGAATGAGGCCGACCTCGTCATGGTAGAGACTGACGAAGCTCTGGCGATCCTGGCCCCAGCGATTGGGTGGAACGGGCACGGTGTAGGCTGACAGGCAGGCGAACCAGGGCGCCCGCCGGCGGGTCATGGCCTGATCGCCCATGCGCTCGGTGTGCTCCACGCGACGGCCCGGCGGCGTGTCTGCCGGCCCGGGCTCAGCGTAGAGGAGCATCGCTGCGGCGTAGTCGGCTTCGAATCGCTGCCCGGCTTCCAGATGAAGCCGGTGCTGCTGGGCGGTCCATCCCCGGCCCTTGGCGGATCGCGTCAGGCCGGGATTTCCCAGGCGGATGCCCTCGTGGTAGGGATTGCGGCCGTCGATCGTCTCGACACAGCTGCCGTCGGGATAGGTGAACGTGGCGTGGTAGGCGGCGGCCCCCTCGAGGGCGGGCAGGACCTGCGGATCGCGCGACATGGCGTAGTAGGCGCCGAGGGCGTCGGCATAGACGAAATTGTAGGCCACCACGGGACCGTCGTGCTCCGCCCACCAGCCGTGATCGGTCTGGACATCGGCGACCTGTCGCATGAAGTCGGCCGCCTGCTCGCACCACCCCGCCCGCTCGAAGACCTGGCCGGCGCAGTACAGGCCCATGGCGTGATGGGCGGGGATGTTGTGGATGCGGGCCATGTCCTCGGCGGCGATCCCCGTGTAACCTAGCTGCAGACCGGCTTCCCACTGGCGGCGTGCTGCCGGGTCCATGGCCTGGCGCACGATGGCGAAGGCTCGCATCCAGCGGCTGTAAGCCCAGGGCATACGGATCGGCCCCCACTCGGAGTGGTCCTTCTTACGGAACACCCACATCCCCGCCTCATCCTGGGCCTGCTCGAGGGCCAGCCCGCCGCGTACGATGGCGTCCAGCACGACGTCACTGTGGTGGTGACTCGACTCAGGCCTGGACCAGGCCACAGCAAGGGGAAGCAGGACGTTCTGATCTGTCGAGATCCACGGCTCGGTGCCGAACTGACCATTCGGTTTCTGTGTCACCAGGATCCGTGGTACTGCCTCGTCCAGATGTACCTGCAGCTCGGGCTCCGGCTGCCAGGGTGTCTCCATCTCCAGGCCCCTTTCACCTTGTCCCAGTGAGCGCACTGTTGCCCCTGTGCATCGCCCAGGAGGAGGATGGCGCTCGTCCGGGGTCGTGTCTCAGGTAGCGAGAATGATCTGCCTATCATCGACGGTCTCGACCAAACCGCCCAGTGGCGCATGCAGGGCGGCGCCCAGGTCGCCGGGGTCCACATCAGCAATGCAGTCGCCTGGCTCGACGGTCTGGCCCGCCGTCACCCGGGCCCTGGCCGGCGCCCCGGCGTGCTGCTTGAGGGGAAGAACCAGACGCGGCGGCGGGGGCCCCGCATCGCGCCGAGGGGCGGGATCGTCGAAGGGCTTGAGACCCAGGCGCTGCACCAGCCGCTTCAGCGGCGTCCTCCGAGAGCCGTACATCGGATGCGGCTGAATCGGCGCAGGCTCTTCGCGCGGGCCGTAGCGGCCGTGTCCCCGGGGCAGCAGCAGTGATTTGGCCTGCTGGCAGGCCTCGCGCGGGAACAGGTCCTCCGGGCACGCCAGCAGCGTGCACAGGCCGCACTCGGAGCAGAGGGTGCCCCAGTGATTCCACACGTCCTTGCCCTCCAGAGAAAACAGGAGGCCGCGCATGACCTTGTGGGGCTCCAGCTCGTGGCCAAGCAGGTAACGGGGACACAGCTCGGTGCAATGCGTGCATTGGTCGCAGGCAGACTTGCCGATACGCTGCTTGGACTCCGGTGGCGTCTCGGCGCGCTGCACGAGGTGATGGTCACCGGGTAACACGATGACTCCCGACGTCGTCTTCGTCGTCGGCAGCGAAGCGTCGCGATGCAGCTGCCCCATCATCACCCCACCCACGTAGTAGGCGATATCATCGCTCGTGGCGCCGCCCGCCTGCTCGACGAGCCACGCCAGGCTGACACCCAGTGGCACCCAGCCCGTGAAAGGCTGTGCCACGGCGCCGGTGACGGTGACCATCTTCCTTGTCACGGGGGTGCCTCCGACGGCGACTGCGAGGTTGTAGAGGCTCTCCACATTGCTGACGACACAGCCCACGTCCAAGGGGAGGCCGGCCGTGGGAATCAGGCGACCCGTGGTCTCGTAGACCAGGACATACTCGTCGCCTGTGGGATAGAAGTCCCCGAGTTCGTGCAGCTCGATGCCTGTTCCCGCAAGCAACGGGAGGATCGCCGCGATCGCCTCGGTGTGCTTCGACTTCAGGCCAAAGATGCCCTGGCGGGCGCCGACAGCAGCCATGGCCAACTGCAGTCCCTCGATGATCTGGGCCGCATGCGACACCATCAGCTCCGCGTCCTTGCGCAGAAGGGGCTCGCACTCGGCACCGTTGGCGATCACCGTATCGACCCGAGGGCCGCTGTCGCGCGCCCTCAACTTGGCATGCAGGGGAAAGCCGCCACCACCGGCGCCGACGACGCCGGCGGCCCGGGCACGTTCGATGATGCGAGTGGCCTCCGTCTCCGGTGCCGCGGTCACACCGTCTCTCCGTAGAGCTCCGGCGACGGGGCCGGGATGACGACCTTGTTCACCAGCAGACCCTTGCGCTCGACGACGGCGGCGCCCGCGTCCACGGCGACTTGCACGGCCGACACCGTCCCGCAGATGCGGGCGAAGGCCTTGCCCCCGAGGGCCATGGCGAGACGGATCTCCAGCAGTTGCACGTCCGCCGTCTTCACGGCGGTGTCGGCAGCCTCGATCAACGCCGCGACGGAGAAGGACTCGATCAGCCCCAGCGCCTCGTGCTGGCGCAGGATGACGGAGCCTCCGAGAGCGGGAAAGAGCGCGGGATCGACGCTGGGGATCGTGCAGGAATCGATGAGGAACGTCGCCGCCGTATCCGTCGCCGCCTCGACGCCTGCCCGGACGTTCGCCACGTCACCGGCGACGAGAATCATGTACTTGCCGGAACAGATCGTGCGGCTCAGCAGCAGCTGCAGCTCAGCTGTCTTCAGCATCTGATCGGCTACCAGGTAGCCGGCGGCGATGCTCGACAGCTCCACCAGACCGATGGCCGTGTGTTTTGCTTCGCTCAAGGTACCCACCTCCCGTGTGGCGTACCAGAAATTGTGGCCGCCTGCCCCTCGAGGCAACTGGTGCCGCCTCGTGCAGGTAGGTCGTCACCGTCGCTGTCAACGCAGGCGGTGCGTCCCTGGGAGGTGAAGAGAACCCTCAGCACGGGGACGCCAGCTGGCGGACGGCCAACTCGACGCTGCGGATCGTGATGGCAAGGCGCAGCCGGTCCCGGGCGGTGTGACGTTCGTGTGAGCCGTTGTAGATGGAGACTTCATTCCAACCGTCCCGGATGTCGTCGACGCTGAAGGTGAAGTTCAGCGCCGTGTGCTCGGGGGTGTGGTGGGTGTACTCCCGCTGGGCGAACAGGATCTCATCCGTCGCCTGTGCCTCACAGGTAGGCCACGAATCGTTGAAGCTCACGCCGATCGGAGGCAATGGGTCCTGTCGATCAACGACGATCTGCACGACGAGCTCCAGCGTGGACCCATCCGGCTCGGCACACATGGGGACACGAAAGGACCGGCGCCAGTCGGGCTGCAGGATCTGCGGCAGCTGGTCGGGTGTGTCGAAGGGGGGATTCCACACCGGCGAGAGCATCGTCGTGAGCGCGTACTGCTTGTCGAGTCCACGCAATGAGTCCAGATCGTGCAGGTGCTGGATGGCCGTATAGTCTGCCTGCATGTTGTCCCACGTGCAGATCCGCTCGGCGCTGTCCTCATCGGCGGCGTAGTAGTTGTAGAGCTCGATGCCGTCGGCTCCCAGGGCCCAGCGTCCGGCGACGGCACCCAGAAGGGCCTGCGTCACGACATACGGGCACCGCATCTGGGTGCCGTTTCGAGGCGCGGCATCGAGCTGAGGCTGGGGTGATGTCTCGACTTCGTCAGGACGGCAGACGGGCAGTCCGTTGAGACCGGCTTCGACGTTGCCATACAGTGCGACCGACGATCCCAGTTGCCGGCGCAGCTCGTCCAGCGGCAGGTCCCAGGCGGTCTGCATGTAGTTGCTGAAGCTGAGGAAATCGACGTGTCCCGCCTCGACCAGTGCTGGCACGTCCAGGCCGATGGCGCGCAGCGCACCAAGCGCCGCGGGGATGCGCAGTCCCAGGGGGTAGGGTCGTCCCGTCGCCTCGGCCTTCTTCCGCGTCAGGGCACGAATCTCGCCGATCCATGCGGACATGACCTCGATCGTGGCCTGCGAGGCCCCCGGTTCACAGATGGCTGGCGTGCGCAGGAAGTCGAGCTCCAGCCCCTGAGCATCGTAGTCCATGACCAGCTCGCGAATCATGGCCATGTAATAGTCGCGGACCTCCTGGCGCTCGTAGTTGAGTCCGACCCACAACACATCGGCGTGTTTCCCCGGCCGCAGCGGTGTGCCCTGCAGACGGTTCGCCGGATCCCTGAAGAGCGGACAGTTGATGGGATTGTCGACCCACTTTTCGAGATATCCATGCGGATCGTTCGTACGGACGGAGATCCATGGCGCGATTCCCCGCTGTCGCGAGGCGGAGATGGCCTCGGCCAGCCAGTCCACGCCGGCTTCGACCAGATCGAGGTAGCGATCCATCATGGCCAGGTTGAGTTCGGGTGGATGAGCCCGCATCCACCTCCCCCAGCGCTCGTCGCCCCGGGAATAGCCATCCAGTGCCGTGGGCACGGCGCGGCTCGGGTACCAGGCGATCTGTGTGTTGGGGCTGATGGCAAACGTGTCGATGCCGCTGTCTGCCAGCAGCCGGGTGAAATTGTGTATCGCTGCCGCCGAATAGGGGCCACCCTGAGGCTGCCAGAGATTGGGCGCCCAGAACATGGCGCCCCAGTCACCGTTGTAGATCATGCGATGGTCGGACAGCTTCAAGATGAGACTCCCTGGCGATGGGTTGGTGTCGTATCGTAGGTCGGTCAGCACGTCCTGTCTAAACAACGCCCTCAGGATCGATCCATGCGTGTCGCTCTCATCAACACCAATCGCATACAGCCACCGATCGCACCGATCGGCCTGGACTACGTGTGCGAGGCTCTGGCTGCCGCCGACCACGAGCCATTGCTGCTGGATCTGTGCTGGGAGGACGACTGGCGATGTGCCATCGGCGAGTTCTTCGGGCGTCACGACGTGGGTGTAGTGGGACTCAGTCTGCGCAACACGGACGACTGCATGTATCCGAGCCGTGCCAGCTTCGTGCAGCCTTTCTGTGACATGGTAGCAGCCGTACGACAGACGACATCCGCCGTCACCGTTCTCGGCGGTGCCGGATTCTCGGTGATGCCGGAGACCCTTCTGGCCCTGAGCGGGGCGGATGCCGGAATCTGGGGAGACGGCGAGGCCTCGCTGCCGCTGCTGGCTGACGGCATCGAGGGTGGTCAGGACTGGCACCAAGTTCCAGGCCTCGTCTGTCGCGGTGACGACGGCACCTTCCTTCGTACTTCCGCCGATCCGTTCCCATTGGACCGTCTGCCCCCCATGGGCCGACGGTTCGTCGACAATCGCCGCTACTTCGACCTGGGCGGACAGGCAGGTTTCGAGACGAAGAGAGGGTGTCCCATGCCCTGTTCCTACTGCGCCGATCCGGTCGCCAAGGGACGGGTCCTCCGGCTGCGCCCGCCAGGCGCTGTCGTCGACGAGCTCGAGAATCTGGTCGATCAGGGCATCGACCATCTCCATACCTGTGACAGCGAGTTCAATATCCCGCGCCACCACGCCATCGAGGTCTGCGAGGCGATCATCGCTCGTGGCCTGCCGGGTCGTCTGCGCTGGTACGCCTACTGTGCCCCGCGCCCGTTCTCGCCTGAGCTGGCCATCCTCATGGCGCGAGCCGGCTGCGTGGGCGTGAACTTCGGCACCGACCACGCTGATCCAGCCATGCTCAAACGTCTCGGCCGGAACTACACGATTCAGGATGTTCGCGCCGTGACCCGCTGGTGCCGTGAGCAGGGCATGGCGGTCATGCTCGATCTGCTGATCGGATCGCCCGGCGAGACCGAAGCCAGCCTCACCACGGCGATCCGCGAGATGGCCGCCACTGGCGCCGACCGCATCGGCGTCTCCTATGGCGCGCGAGTGTACCCTGGCACACCCATGGCCGCCAGTATCGATCTTCATAAAGGGACGATCGGCACCGACGACCCTCGGGACCCGCGCTTCTACATCGATCCCGCCGTCGCCGAGCACGGGCCGGCGCTGATCACCCGGCTCATCGGCGGCGATCAACGCTTCTTCTTCGAGAATCCGGACGACCGCTCAGAGAGTTCGCACAACTACAACGAGCACGGTCCTCTCCAGCGGGCGTTGGCGGCCGGATACCGTGGTGCCTACTGGGATGTGCTGAGGCGCTGGGTGGACGCGGGCCCGGACGACGGATCGCTCATCGACTCGTAGCGATCAGCGCAGGCGCTTGAGGGCTTCGGCGGACAACGTGCTGACGTAGTGGTCGTCATCGCCGGCGGCGGAGGTGAGCGCGTCGACGGGTGCGCTGCCGATCTTGCCCAGCGCCAGGGCGGCGTTGTGGCGTACGGCGACGTCGTCGTCGGTCAGGCGCCCGGCCAAGGTGTTGGCGGCGCCTGCAGAAGCGGGACCGATGTTGCCAAGGGCCTCGGTGGCGTTGCGGCGCACCCATTCTGATTCGTCGCCCAACGCTGTTTGCAGGGCCGATACGCCGTCGGCAGCGGCCGTGCCGATGTCACCCAGGATGTCGGCAGCACTGGCGCGCAGCGCCCAGTCCTCATCGTGCAGCAGGTCAGCAAGGGCCGGCAGGGCCTCGGTGCCCGCGGCTGTCAGACCATACGCGGCATCGAACTGCGCCGGGTTGGTATGCGAGCGCTCAACATTGGCGGCGAGCCGATCCTTGGCCTCCTTACGCAGGGCGCTGATGAGGGCGTGCACGCTACCCGCAGCACCCAGGCGATAGGCGGCGCTGTACCGCTGCATCTCGTCGCCTTCGGCCAGAAGGCATTCGAGGTCGTCTGCTGAGTTGTCGTTGCCTGTGGACTCCGCTCCTCGATACCAGTCCCAGATGTCGGCGCACAGGGGATCGTCGGCAGCGCCGGAGGCGGTCCAGGGCCGACCGTCGTGCTGCCAGTCGGTCGGCGATGGCTCCGCCATGCGGGTAAACAGGAACTTGACCATGAAGCGGTCTGCTGTAGCCGCGTTGGGTGTGGCGCGGTGCCACAGGTCATAGTGCACGATCGTCACCGTGCCGGCCTGACCCAACACAGGCAACTCGTCGGGGTTGCCATGCTGGTCCTTCCCCGTCAGGTACTGTGTCGCCGGCACGATCGATGACGGTCCGTTGGACGCGTCGACATCGTGGGGGTAGTAGAAGGCCATCAGCCAGCGGGCCCGGTGGTGGCGCACGTTCTGGTCGGCCTCGTAGCTGTCCTGATGCATGCGCTGGCCCTTGCTGCCGGCCACGTTCTGGTGGCAATGCCGGTGCGGATGCAGCAGATAGTCGGGACCGAGCAGGCTGTGCAGCGCGCCGTGCACGTCCGGACTGCTCAGCACGTCGTGCAGCGCCGGCACGCGAGGCAGGATATCGTTGCCGGGGTTACCATGGGAGGCGTACAGCTCGGTGATCTGCCCGTGCACGTCCTGGTGGAACTCGGCGGGCAGCCCGGCATCGAGAGTGACGTAGCCATCACGCAGGAATGCCTGCATGCGCTCGTCGGTCAGCAGTGTTGGTGTCATCATGCGGAGAAAGCTAACGCTCCTTGAGTCGACATCAACCCACGGGCACGCCGCTCATTCTGGAACACCCGAGGATGCAGCTCTTCGGAGTTAGCTCCGCGTCACCACCACCGGTGACGACCAGGCCATGGCGCCGTCGGTCTGAATCACCCGCACCCACAAGGCCTGTTCGCCGGTGTGCACGGGGACTCTCAGAGTCATGTCGGCGTCGGCTGTGGCCCCCGTATCCGGCGCGGGGCTGACCTCGACGCGTTGCTTGAGCCCTCCGGCCTCGATCTGAACACCTCCGGACCGGATGTCGGCGCAACGCAGATCGAACCGGCAGGGCGCCGTTCGCAGCGACAGCACGGTGTCGTCCGGTCCGCCATGGTGAAACACCACGCCCCCGCGATTGCCCGCCGTCGCCGACGTCCAGCGCAATACCGCGCCGTCCTCCTCGATGTGCACCGCATCCTCGACGCTGTGGAAATTCACCGAAGACACCGAGCTGAATCGTCCGGCCCCCGCCCGCAGCTCACCATCCCAGATGACGCGCTGGTCGGCCGCCGTTCCCATCTGCCTGGCGCCCATCCACAGCAGACGGAGAGCGCCATCTGGCGAGGGACCGGCCAGCTGTTGGCTGGCAACCACTTCGGTTCGACGCAGGACATCGACGCGCTCCAGCGATGCCGTGCCGGCGATCCGGACCAGGACGCTGACTTGCTCCTCGTCGGTCTCGACCTCGCCTCCCATGCCCTCGCCCTCGATTTCCACCCACAGCGAGATACGCTCGCCCGTGGTGCCGTAGCAGCGTCGCGCCGCGAAGGCTTCCCACAGAGATGCCTGATCGAGGGCCGTCGCATACACCCCGGTGAGACCGGAGCGCACATTCCGGTTCTGTCGCCAACCCGGGTGATCGGCGCCGGGGCGGCCGTAGACGCCGTCCGCGCCGGCGGTGATGCCGACGCGATAGCCACGCTCTATCGCTTCCTCCACGAACCATTCGGACGTGGCATGAGTCGAGTGGATCTCGAACTGCGGCTCGATGCCCGGATCGTGCCACTCGAGGTTCGTCGGCCGCCCGCCTACGTGCAGATTGCACAGCACGCCCCTATCCGTGAAGGCGGCGTGAAACTGAGGCGCCGTCATCAGGTCGGGCTCGGGATCGTCCACGACCTCGGCGAAGTGGCGTCCCGAGCGACGAATCGTTGGGTCGTCTTCCCTGTAGAACACGTTACGATCGCCTCCATCCACCGTCGGCGGCGACCACTCGCAACCGAGGATGGCGACAAGCTCACCTGGGCGATGAGCGGCGGCCGTGTCCCGCCGGATCGAGGCCCAGCGCGCCGGGGTGATGTAGTGGTCGTTGGCTTGCTGACTGGCGAACTGCAGACCGGCGGCTCTGGCGTGGTCGAAGTGTTGCGACAAGGACCCGGCGCCGCAGCCCACGTCCGTCTGTCCGGAGTGCAGGTCGCCGAAAAACAATCTGTGAAGGGGTGCCTCAGCGTAGACGGTGATGGCATTGCCAACGATTGTGCCGAGGCCGGGCACGTCGAATCTCGGCCGGTGTACGCCGGGTGTGTCGAACCGCAGCGTCAGAATGGATACCTCGGGTGAGCTCTCCTGGCGCAGGTTCAACTGTTTGACGTGCGCTTCTTCCTGAAGATGCGGGTTGCCATCAGGGAAACCCGTCGTGTTGCCCCAGACATCTTCGCAGCGAAGACGGACAGCCACCGGTTCGCCCACGACCGCATCGCCACCGGCAACGGCCACGGACCGGACTGCGGGACCCGGCACGACGTCAGGCGCCTTGGTCCTGCCGACGAGATTCCAGCGTGGATCCTGCGGACGCCAGACCGCCACGAGGAAGTCGACGGCATCGCAGGCAAAGGTGGGAGCCAACCAACCGGCTTCGCCCCCGGGACACACCTGCAGGACCTGCCCCTCTGCCAGCGGGGCAGCCAGATCAACATCGAGTTGGTGCTGCCACGGATCGAAGGCGCCGCGTGGAACGTGGATGACGGAGAAGCCCGCGTCTGTCCCGTCGATGTGCGTGCGGGCGAGCACTTCGTCGGCACTCGCTGGGCGCCAGTCGAAGGGCCAGCCCCAGGCGATGCGCAAACGACTCCCGGCACCGAGACCTGCGGCGGGTGACTTGTAGGCAAAGCTGAGGCGGGTCGCGCTCCCGGCCACCACCTGTGGCTCGTGGGTACAGGTTACGGTACCCAGGCAGGTGTGCCGCGCCGCAGTGCTGAACTCGGGACGATGCCAGAGCCGGGCACTGCCCGGTCGCCCTGTCCAGAGCAACTGCTCTGTCACGTCGTCATCGTGGCGCAATCGTCACCCTCCGGCTGTTGCACTCGTTCTCCGTCACGGCATATCGTTTGGTCGTTGTGGGTCCATATCGTCGGTCACACGGGAGAGTTCATGACACGAGGCGCATGGCGTACGAACACCGGGTTCCTGCTGGCCGCGATTGGCTCGGCCGTTGGACTGGGCAACATATGGCGATTCAGTTACCTGGCCTACAAGAACGGTGGCGGGTCATTTCTGATCCCCTATGCTGTGGCGTTGTTCAGCGTTGGTATTCCCATCATGATCCTCGAGTTTGCCATCGGGCACAAGATGCGGGCCGCCGCCCCGAAGGCCATGGCCCGCGTGAACAAGGAGTGGGAGTGGCTGGGTTGGTGGCCGGTGATCTTCGTCGCCTTTGGTATCGCCCTGTACTACGTCGTCGTCATCGGCTGGTTCGGTTCGTACATGCTGTTTTCCGCTGGCGCCATGTTCGGCCGTCAGCTGCCCTGGGCGGGTCGCTCGGAGGAGTTCTTCTACCAGGACTTTCTGCACCTCAGTGACGGCCCCTTCGACATAGACGGCGTGCAGCCCGGCATTCTGCTGGCCACGGCCTTCTTCTGGGCGGTCCTGGGGTACATCTGTCTGCGGCAGGTCGAGGAGGGTGTGGAGCGCGCCTGCCGCATCTTCATGCCCCTGCTGGTCGTCCTGACGACGACGCTGGTCTTGTGGGGCCTGACACTGGATGGGGCCTGGGACGGGGTGAGGCAATACCTCACGCCAGACTGGAGCAAGCTGGGAGAAGCCCAGGTCTGGCGCGACGCCTTCGGCCAGATCTTCTTCTCCCTGTCCATCGCCTTCGGCATCATGATTGCCTACGCGAGTTATCTGCCTGAGAAAACCGACCTGGTGCGCAACGCAGCGATCACGGCCTGCGTCAACTGCGCCTATTCGGTGTTTGCCGGACTCGCCGTGTTCAGCGCCCTGGGGTACATGGCCCAGGCCAAGGGGGTCGGCATTGACGAGGTGGCCACCGCCGGCCCCGGCCTGTGTTTCGTCGTCTATCCCGAAATCATCTCCCTGCTCCCTGCCTTCAGCGGACTGTTCGGTTTTCTCTTCTTCCTGACTCTGGTGCTGGCTGGCGTGACCTCGGCCATCTCGATTGTGGAGGCCTTCTCTTCCGCCGTCATCGACAAGTTCGAGTGGCGGCGGTCCAGGGTCGTGTCGGCCACATGTGTCGCAGGATTCCTCGGCAGCGCGCTGTTCACTACCGGTGCGGGACTCTACTGGCTGGATATCGTCGATCACTTCCTCAACAACTACGGACTCATCACCGTCGGCCTGCTCGAGTGTCTCCTCATCGCCTGGTACTACCGGATCGACGAGCTCCACTTCCACCTGAGCGACACGTCGGAGGGCGGATATTCCCGCGGTTGGGACCTGACCTGGGAGTGGTGCGTGAAGTTCGTGGCACCAACAGTACTGGTCGGCATCCTGGCCTGGAGCCTGCTGGAGGACCTGCGGACACCGTACGAGGGTTACCCGACGCAGGCGTTACTGATCCTGGGAGTGGGTTGGGTTGTCGGGACCTTCCTGGTGAGCGGGATCTTCAGCACGTTCTCACGGGAACGCCGCGTCAGCCCACGTTCTGCCACTGAAAAATAACCCCCATCATCTGCTTGTTCCGCTCGTAGGCCATCTCGTAGGCCTGGGCCATGTCGGTGAAGGGCATCCGGTGTGTGATGAGTCGACTGGGTGCCAGTCCCTTCGTCATCAGCGACAGTGTGTGCTCACAGCCACGTATCCAGTCGAAGCGATCGCCGGTGGACGTGGGATACAGGTAGCCCCCCTTGCCCGACACGGCGATCAGGGCGATCCCCTTGTTGTAGAACCACTCCATCGACACCGGGTTGAAGTCGAGGGCCTCCTCGCCGCGCCCGGGCAGAGCGACGACACTGACACGTCCGTTGGGGCGCACCACCTGGCAGGCGGTGCGCCACGCCGGCCAGGGGTTGGCCGTGAGGATGACGAGGTCGACGCCGGCACCGTCGGTGAACTCATCGAGCTTCGCCTGCAGATCGTCGTCATCGGAGAGAAACACTGCATCGGCGCCCATCTTCGTGGCCATGTCCAACCGGGACGGGTGGTTACCGAGGCCGATCACCCTCGCCCCGAAGTGGGGACCGAGAGCGACGGCACCCAGGCCGAGCACACCCAACCCGACGACGGCCACGTTCTCACCGGGCGTGAAGAAGGCCTTGCGGTAGCAGTGGGCGCTGAGGGTGTACAGATGGGCCCAGACGGCGTCCTCGGAGTCGACGCCATCCGGAACCCTCACCACGTTCAGAACTGGGTCGGCCACATACTCCGACTGGTGCGGCGCCTGAGCCACTACCCGGTCGCCGGGTTGCAGGTGCTCCACGGCCGATCCCACGGCACGGACAACACCGAGGTTGCTGTCACCCACCCAGCGGGGATAGTCGGGTGCGCCGGGGATACTCTCCGCACCTTCATAGTTGCCGCGGTCGGTGCCGATCTTGAAGGCGGAGATCTCGGTCTCCACGTGCACCTGCTTCGGCCCAAGGCTTGTATCGAGGTCGTGCTCCTCGAGGCGCAGGTCTCTGGGACCGTGGAGGACGGCGATCTTCACTCTGTCAGGCAGCGCTTGTCTCGATGAACTCGCTCTCGGAGCTGGGGCCGGGTACGGGCTCATCCTGATCACGCAGGCTTTCGATGTGCAGTTCGACCGCCTCCTCGATCAGCTGCATGGCCTGCTTACGAGTTTCTCCCACAGCGATGCAGCCGGGTAGGTCCGGAACATGCGCTCCCCAACTTTTGCCACCATTCTCGACAACGACCATATAACGCATTGTGTCTCTACTCCTTCAGGCCAGCCTGTGTCAGGATGCTGTTGAGTGTCCCGGGTGGGACGTCCAGACTCGGTTTCCCTGCCACTGTGACGGTGCCAAGCCGGCTGGGATGGTGGAACTGCCGATGGCGAGTGCTCTGATGAGTGCCCGGATCTTCATCCATCGTTCCTGGCGTAACTACCGCGGATCCCCCGCCTGCCACTGGTGCTTCGCCAGTCCCGTCTCCGTCAGTTCCACCCCGAGGCCCGGACGATCCGAGAGCACGATCCGCCCGCCCTGCACGTCCAGGGGGTGATCGATGATCTCGTCGCGCCAGTCGATGCCGGTGACGAACTCGATGGGCGCCGCATTCGGAATCGACGCCGTCACGTGGGCCGCCGCCAGGATTCCCACCGGACCCTTCGTGTTGTGGAACGAAATCGGCACGTGGAAGGTCTCGGCAATGGCGGCGATCTTCTGCGCCTCGGTGATGCCCCCGGAGTACATCATGTCCGGCTGGGCGATGTCGATACCTTCCAGCTCGAGCAGCCGACGGAACTGGCTCTTGGTGTTGAGCCGCTCGGAACCCATCACGGGAATGGTGATCTGGCTGCGGATCTTCGGGTACGCCGTCAGGTCGTCGGGGGCCACGGGGTCTTCATAGGCGAACAGATCCAGGTGCTCGAGGCGTCTGGCCAGCCGGATCGAGTTGGCCACCGTGAACCTGCCGTGGCAGTCGATGAACAGCTTCACGTCCGGTCCCACCGCCTCACGCACCGCCTCGAAGTGAGCCACCGTCTTGTCAGGGTAGCCGTCGTCGAGATAGGTGTCCCAGTCGAGACCGTTGCGATCCCGCCAGCTCGCCCCCCCCTTCAGCGCGAAGAAACCCTCGTCCTGCTTGGCTTTCGCCATCCTCGCCGTATCGTCGGGGGTCTTGCCGCCGAAGTGGGTGTAGACGTCGACCTGCCGGCGAAAGGCACCGCCGAGCAGTTCGTACACCGGCAGGCCCGCCACCTTGCCCTTGATATCCCACAGGGCGATGTCGATACCGGCCATCGCGCTCATCCACACGGGCCCGGCCATACGCCAGATGCCACTCACCGACGAGCGGCGGTAGATGTGGTGCCAGATCCACTCGATGCGCGCCGGGTCTTCGCCGATCAGCTCCTGCTTCATGTTGTCCACCGCGGCACAGACGACGGGTTCCTTGTTGGAGTACGTCGCCTCCCCCAGGCCGGTGATACCGGCGTCGGTATGCACGCGAACCACCGTCCACTTGCGGCCCGGAGAGTCGTACATGACGGTGTCGATGTCGGTGATCTTCATGACTCGCTCTCGATCCGGGTGCAGGCGTCGATGAACTCGGCGGCCGTCGTCGTGTAGCCGATCAAGTGCTCGAAATTGCGCAGCACAACTTTGTTTAACCAACCCCCCTCCGGCAGTGAATCATCTACCGTGTCGGGGAATTCGATCTCGGCGCCGTTGGAGCAGTCCCGCAGCAGCACCACGCGGTAGTTGCGTCCCACCGCCTCGGCACAGGTGTAGTGCATGCAGGCACGCCGGCTGTAGCCGACGACGAACAGCGTCCGCGTCCCCCAGCTGCGCAGATGCTGATCCAGGAAGGTGTCGTGGAAGCCGCTCCAGATCCACTTGGGGAAGTTCGGCTCGCCTTCTCGGGGGCGGACACAGTCCAGATACCGGGGTTCGAAGTCCTTCCCCATCTCCCGCCACGGGTCCAGGGCGCTGCGACCATCGGCATACTTCGTCTTGCCCCAGAACTCACCGACGATGTTGCCTGGATCGGCCACCAGGCGCAGGTCGTTGTGCACGTAGGCCACCCGCAGGCCGGTCCTGCGGGCGGCATCGAGAGCCGGCGCGATGAGATTCTCCGTCGTCGGGTTCGGCGTCGTTCCGTCCACATCGACGAGGAGGAGGGCGCACTCTGCCAGAGGCAGGGGCAGCGTCTCGTAGGCGTGATCATAGCCGCCGGGAAAGTCCTTGTAGTAGCGGACGGGAATGTTGATGGTGGTCATGGCGGTTCAAGGTAGTCACATCCTCGTCAGCCGGGGAGTTCTTCGGCGATCTCACCTCATTCAGGCGCCCGGAGCTTCCATGAGATGACGCAGGTAGGCGCCCTGTCCGGCGACCTTCTCATCGTCGTCTCCGGTGCCGAACTCCTCCAGCGAGACGTAGCCGCTGTAGCCGACGTCCTTCAAGTCCTGGATGATCTGGGGGATGTCAGCCACCCCCCGACGCAGATCGGCAAAAGCCCAGGAGAAGTCCTGCCGATCGGTGGGGCCGTCGAGATCCTGCTTGTCAGCCACCGGAATGCCGTTGCCGATGTGGCAGTGGGCGAGGTACGGACCGAGGAGCTCCAGACCCATCCTCGTGTCCTCGATGCCGACGCGGATCATGTTCGGCACATCGTAGATGGCGCCTATGTGGTCGGCGTCGAGTCCGCGCATCAGTTCCGCCGTTCGCGAACAGCTGACGGCCACAGTGCCGACGTGGATTTCGTAGAGAGCCTTGACGCCGGCCGAGAGGGCCCGGTCGACGACCTTCTCGAAGCCTGCTCTGGCTGCGTCGAACTGCGGCATATAGGGTTCCGTCCGGTCGTGACGCGGGGCACCGATCCGGATCATGGGCGGGTTGTCGGCATCGATGGCTTTGGCGCCCTCGAACAGGAGATCGATCAAGCCGTCGTCGCCGAGGCTCGCACGCGGTGCCAGGGCGATGACCGGGATGCCGCTGCGCTCGACTTCGGCGCGGATCTCGGCCGCACGGTCGAGAATATTGGTCGGACTGACGTCAGCCAGATGGCGTCCCCAGAACGACGGCTCGGCCCCGGCATCCTCGGGGTTGTCCCTAACACGAAGCTCGAGGCCCTCATAGCCATAGGCGGCGAGTTTGTCGAAGGTCTGGGACAGATCCCAGCGTGGCAGCATGACGGATGTGATCGCGAGTTTCATCGAGGTGTCTCCTGAATGGTGATTGCTGGCAGATCGGGGCAGCCTTGACCTGCTGATGCGTCGGATCTCTGAATAGACCATATTCAAAGGACGGCCACGACTGGCTCGCCGCGCACAGTAGGTGATGTGACATGAGAATACATGCAGGCCTTCTGGCCTTCCTCCTGCTTTCTGCAGCCCACGGTCTGGCCGAGGACGGTACCACCGTTACGCGCGAGCGTGTCCTCGCCCTCACCGAGTCGGTGGGGTACCAGATCGACGCCGCCGAACGCGAGCGCTACGGCCTGTTTCCCGACACCGAGGGTTTCCTCTTCGCCGAATTCCTCCTGCGGGACGGCTCCTACTGGCTGCGGCTCAGCTACCGCAGTGCCGGTGAGCGGACCGTCGAGCAGTCGCCACTGACGGAGGCACAGTTCCTCGCCTGGCGCGAAGCGGTACTCGCCGCCGACCGTGGCCGGGCTTCCCTGCCCGTGGCGGTCCTCTCCGATACGGATCAGCGTGACGGTCGGCTGCGACTGGTCACCGATGTCTTCCTCTACGGCCTGTGGCTCTACGGTCCGGCGACGATCGCGTTGTTCGACGTCGACAGCAGCCGCGGTGTCACCGCCATCGAGCTGCTCGCCGGCGGCGGCGCTTTTGCCGGCGCTCTGCTCAAGACACAGGACTACCGACTTGGATATGCGCGGACCTCCCTGGTTCGCTGGGGCAACTACGCCGGCACCTTCTACGGTGCCGGGGTTCCGGCCCTGCTGGACAGCGGCAATGAACGGGTCTACGCCGTGAGCGTCATGGCGGCCACGCCGGTGGGCGGTTACCTGGCCCATCGGTGGAGTGGACACCGGCGATTTGGCAAGGGGGAGGCCGACCTGATCACGACGGGAGTCTGGGTGGGGGGCCTCTACGGGCTCGCCGTCCCCTTTCTGGCCGGCGCTGACGAGGATCACGGTCGCCTGTACCTGGCCAGCGCCATGACCGGCGTCCCCGCCGGGGCTCTGTTGACGGAGAGAGTCGTGAAGGGACTTCGAATCAATCGCGGACGAGCCCACCTGATCACCCTGGGCGGCTTTATGGGCGTGGCGGAGGCTCTCAGCGTCGTCGATCTCGTCGATGACGATGCCCCAGCCAGGGCCTTTGTCTGGGCGGCCGCTCTCGGCGCCCCCGCTGGCGCCTGGTTCGGGTATCGGCTGACCGATGGCCGTCGGCACACCCTCGGTCGCGCCCGTATGATCAGCGTCGGCGCCTATGCCGGTGGCCTCGTCGGCCAGGGCGTGGCCGTGTCCCTCGGCCTCGGCCACCGCGCCCGCACGTTGTCGGCCATGATCGGCTCGACGGCCGGTCTCTGGTTCACGGACCGGTTGACTCAGGACTGGGGTGAGGATGTGACGGCCACCACCGGATCAACGGGCGTGGTACGCGTCGAGCTGCCCTCGCCGGCCGCACTGCTCACCCTTGTTATTGGCGCCACGCATGGCTCGGATGGCACCAACGTACCGCCGGTGCAGTTGCTGCGCCTCTCGTTCTGAGGCTCACTCCACGTCCGCCAGCCAGACGTCGAACAGGATCGTCGTGTTCGGCGGGATCGCATCGCCCGCCCCGCGTGAACCGTACCCGAGATCGGGTGGAATGATGAGCCGTCCCCGCGCCCCCTTCGACATGAGAGCGATGCCTTCTTCCCAGCCCTCGATGACCGTGCCCTGTCCCAGGGCAAAGCGGAAGGCGGCGCGGCGCGGATAGGAACTGTCGAACACGGTGCCATCCTCGAGGAAACCCGTGTAGTGCACCGACACCAGACTCCCCCGGCCCGGGAGGTCCCCGTCTCCAGCCTCGAGCTGGATGTAGATCAGGCCGCTGCCGGTGACGACCGTGTCCGCGGTGGCGAGACTCTCGTCGTCGTAGATGACCGGTGTAGTGGGCAATTCGTTGACCGCCGGGCTCTCGTCGCCGCTGACGATGTCACCGTCGGAGTCGTCGGCACCGGCCAGGTTGTCATCCCCGCCCCCGCAGGACCAGGCAACTGCCGACACGACCAGCAGGACACTGACAAGAGTGTGACTCACGCTCCTGTTTCTTTTCATCATCGTCCCGCTCGCTCTAGATTCCGTGGATCCGCACGACCCATCCTGACGTGGCATCGCAGTAGGCCAGTTCACCCCCACCCCAGTCACACAGTCCATGGGGCTGCGGCTCGGATTCAGGAACTTCGATTCGCGCCATTTCCCTGCCGTCGGTGACATCGAGATGGACGATCACCCGATTGGCGGTGTGTACGACCCAGACACCTTCTTGAGTGCGTACGACGCCGTGAGCACGTCCGTAGGGCAGCGGAATCGAGTGCAGCGGTTCCCAGTCGGCGGTGTGCACCTTCGTCAGCGTCTGCTGCTTCAATGTCGTAATCCACAGGTGGCCGGGATCGACGTGGTCATACTCGATCCCGTGCACGCCACCACCGCCCGGCACGGGGCGGCGCATCAGCGTCTGGCCGTTGGCGGGGTGCACCTTCAGGACGACGCCGGCGCCGGCTTCGGCATCCGTCGGCTGCGACGGTCGCCAGAGCGATCCCGGACCGTTCGAGGCAACCCAGAGGGCCTTCTCGCCGTAGGCCATGCCGCTGATGTTCGAACCATCAGACGGGATCTCCCGTCGACGGAAGGTGACACCGTAGTCGCCGTGTCCGGGGGTGGTCGCGTTGTGTCCCGGTTCGGCGATGTCGACGAGGGCGAGCCGATCGGAGATCTGATCAGCGATCCACAGTCCGTCGTCGACGCGCTCCTGGGCGTTGGGGACGCCATAGGGTGCACGGAACAGTTTCTCGAAGGCAGCCATCAGCTCTCCGTCATCGGTGGGATTGTGACGTGGTCAGACGTTCTTCATGGTCCAGCACCGCCCCTCGCACACGCTCGTCATCCCAGCGTTCGAAGGGTGCGAATTCGCCTGCCGCCCCCTGCTTGAAGGGGGTGTTGTCCACCGCCGTATAGCAGCAGATCAGGGCCCAACGCGGATCGGGACTCGTATTCGCATCGGACCGGTGCAGGGTGTTGCTGTGAAAGAACAGAACCGTCCCCGGGTCCATTTCGCAGTGCACGAGGTCGAAATGCTCTTCGACGATCTTGACGCGCGCCGCATCGGTGCCCACCTGATCGGCTGTGGCGCCATGGTCGAGACGGCCGAGGCGGTGCGAGCCACGCAGCACCTGCAGGCAGCCGTTCGCTTTTGACGCCCGATCCACGGCGATCATACAGCTGCCCATATCAGGAAACAGAAACGCTCCGTACCAGTAGCCGAAATCCTGATGCCACTCCCAGGCGCCCCCGGTGTGCGGCTCCTTCATCATCATCTTGTGGTGATAGTGATAGAGTTCGCTGCCCAGCAGCTGCTCCAGGGGTTCGACGATACGCTCGTGCCGGGCGTAGGCGCGGAAGGCGTCGTCCCCATCCAGACTGTAGCGCAATGACAGCCGACTGACCCGCCCCTCACTGTCACGACGATCGGCGGCCCCCGCCGACAGCTCCTGATCGGTGCGCGCTACACGCAGCATGCGCTCCATGTCAGCCACCGGAAAATGGTCCCGCAGCATCAGGTAGCCGTCACGGTGAAAGGCGGCGACCTGTTCGGCGCTCAACGCAGCGTGACTCATCCCCCCTGCACCTGCGCCGGCACCCCGGTACGGGCCGACTCCCAGGCCGCCTCGGTCAGCTCGATCACACGCAGACCGCACTCGGGGGGAACCTGGACCTCGTCGCGTCCGAGGATGGCGTCGTAGAAGTTGCGGTCGGGCGTCGATGCCTCGGGAAGATCCGTCGGCTCCACGGCCTCGTCGGCATCGGCGGCCTTGTAGGTGATCTTACCGTTGCGGATGTAGACCACGGCCTGGGTACCCCAGATCGTAATGTCCTCCCACATGCCTCCCACCGGCGAATTGCCGACGACGGAGAGATTGCCCAGGGCGCCGTTCTTGAATCTCAGGGTCAGGGCGGAGTTGATGTCCACTTCAGACTCGAAGTTCTCCATATAGGCCTGTACCGATTCGACACCCAGTCCCGTCATCCAGAGCACGATGTCGAGCAGGTGACTTCCTGAGTCATTCAGTTGGCCACCACCGGAAAGAGACAACTGCTGGCGCCATAACCCCTGCGTGCCGAGATACCAGCGCTGATCCTGCAGGGCGGAGATGAACTGGATGTCTCCCATCTCGCCCGACATCACCTTCTCGCGGACGAAACGGTACGCCGGTTGCAGGTGCCGCTGGTAGGAGATCATCAGGGTACGATCCACCTGTTTGGCTTTGGCGATGACCTGATGGGCGTGCTCCACGGTGCACACCATCGGCTTTTCGGTCAGCACGTGGAGGCCCTTGTCGAGGCAGGCCATGATCTGCTCGAAATGTACGGTATGGGGCGTGGAGATCTGCACTGCATCCAGCTCGACCTCCGCCAGCATCTGCTGGTACTCCGAATACTCTGGCAGATCGCTGGCAGCGGCGTTGCGCTCCTTGGCCCGTGCCAGACTGTCGCTGCTGGGATCACACAGGGCGACGACCTCAGCCTCCGGGATCTGCAACACCCTGCCAATATGTGAGGAGGCGTTGCCGCCGCACCCTATGAATCCCGTCCGAATCCGCTCCGACATCCCGTCCTCCAGTGGGTTGAGTTGGAAAAATCGACGGCGCCGAATATACCTATCTTTCGCCGCCATGCCGAGAGAACCCGACCGAAACCCCGTCGACCACCCGTTGCGCGAGTTGGCGCTGCAGCTCGTCGCCTTCGTCCTGAAGGAAGTACGCCGGGGCCGGGGCGTCGATGCGGCGGCCCGTGCGTTTTCCCGTCATCGGCGCCGCGTACTGGGCGGTATCGTCGGCGGTGCCGGGGCAGCCGGTGGCGCCTGGGCAGCGCTGACGGCGTGGACCGGATCGCTTGGTGTATGGGGTACGGTGGGATTGTCCCTGGGATTGCTGTCGCCGCCGGCGTGGGTCCCCCTTGCAGGGGGCCTGGCCGGTCTGGGTGCGGCGGGTGGCGCGGTGGCCGGCGCCCTGTCACTGAATCGCTCCCGCGCCCGCAGGCGCCACCTGCGAACCATCATCGGTCTGAGTCGGGAGATGACCGGTGCTGAAGGGGGAGAGGGTGTGATCACCGACGCCGGGCGTCGGCGTTTCACCCGCGTGTGCGAGAGCCTCGGTCTGCCCGCCGACTCGCCACGGACGATTTCCCGTGACTATCGTCAACGCCTCGACGGCCAGTGGGAACACCTGCGCCG